>Ga0207421_10006649_pt1 | contig 12546 bp, 12 predicted proteins | sample SodLakKL_010_SED_4_FD_187542 | JGI IMG/M metagenome (GOLD analysis project Ga0207421, IMG submission 187542) | Alkaline sediment microbial communities from Lake Tanatar, Kulunda Steppe, Russia - 8KL_010_SED (SPAdes) (version 2) | ecosystem: Environmental > Aquatic > Non-marine Saline and... | reverse complement strand
CTTCTTTTCGCCTTTCTGATTTGAATTAAGCGTAACTTACCTAGTCGTAATTCACACTTTTTCAACTTTGTTTTTTAGCTTCATGGATATCCTTTTATTGTCGGCAGGCTTCGACTGGTACGCCTGGATTGTACTTCCCACCCTCATTTTTCTTGCCCGTATTGTAGATCAGTCATTAGGCACGTTACGCATCATTTTTGTATCGCGAAGCATGCGCAAGTTCGCGGCTCTGGTAGGCTTTTTTGAATCGCTGATCTGGCTGGTGGCTATTAGTCAGATTATTCTGAATCTGGGAAACTGGGTCTCTTTTATTGCTTTTGCCGGCGGTTTCTCTTTGGGGAATTATGTGGGTATCTGGCTCGAAGGCAAACTGGCTATGGGCATGCTGTGTCTGCGCATTATTACGCATGAAGACGCGGCCGAACTCACCGAAGTGCTGCGCGAAAACCGCTACGGAGCCACAACCGTATCCGCCACTGGTAAGTCGGGCAAAGTTCGCCTCATACTGACCATCATAAAACGCAAGGACCTCAACAAGGTGCAGCGACTGGTGAAACAGTATAATCCTAACGCATTTGTTTCTGTGGAAGACGTCCGTTCTGTGCATGAAGGCGTGTTTCCTGAGCCGGCCCCATCGTTTTTATCGAGATTGAATCCGATACGGAAGTAGCTGAAGAAACGGTCTTATAAACTTTAATAATGAACGTGAATTTCCTGTTCATTTATTTCAATCACTGAATTATCCAGAAACAGCGATTTTAAAGAATCGAGGTTCTTCTCAAATAGCCGAATCAGATTTAAGTTGTTGATATTGCCGGTTGATACTATCAACAGTTTTTGGGGACTTCCATCCAGAATATAATTATCCAGAAAATCACTGTCCTTTGAAACGACTATCCGGTTTTCCCGGTCTGCTATTTGTATTATCTCTTGATCTGTAGTTGCATTGAGACCGGGTAATTCCAACGTATGTTTAGACTCAACTCCATTGGCGGAGAAGTAATCCGACAGACGTTTAGGGAGATGAGCATCAACAAGAACTCTCACTGAGCAACTTTTTGAGTTTTTTTAGTTCGGGATAACTGAGCAGCATATTCAAGACAGGCCAGAAGGTCTTCTCTCTGCAGATCCGGATAATCCGCTAGAATTTCATCTATGCTCATGCCGGAAGCAAGTAAATCGAGCATGGAGTCAACCGGATAGCGTAATCCACGTATTGTCGGCTTTCCATGACAAACGTCGGGGATTCTTGTAATTCTCTGTAATAAGTTCTGACTCATGAATCGTATGTTTAAAGAAAAATGACCTCTATTGTACAACGGTCAGTAATGTGAAGTCGTGTATAGTCTGTTGGCGTGTGTCCCGCACTTCACATTTCATGCTAAGTAAGTTAAACCAATTACTTAGTAGTGCAATTATACCTTTTCTTGAATAATTCGGGCTAACTTCTTCAATATATCAACCTGATTTTAATATAATCTTTTTCGCGCATACGATTTCATGTTCATCTATCTACACTAGTTTAGCTATTTACAGAAAGAATGAATTCAACGCGGGAGCATATTAACTGGAAGGATTTGATAAACCAAGGGGATTTGGTCGTAATAAACGCCGCCACAAAAATAAACGGTTTTGCAAAGCCTTCTAAGCCTTTTTATATCCGTCGAAGTTGTTGTGCTCGGTCTGGTAGAGCTTATCCTTCGGCAGCGATTTAAAATACCCGTAGGTGCGTTTCAAACCCTCGCTGCGGTCGACCTGAGGCTCCCAGTTTAAGAGCTTCCTTGCCAGGGTGATGTCTGGCCTTCTTTGTTTGGGATCGTCCACGGGCAGGTCTTTGTAAATCACCTTCTGATCGGTGCCCGTCAGTTTGATAATCTCATCAGCGAACTCTCTGATTGTGATTTCATCGGGGTTGCCGACGTTCACGGGATCGCTGTAATCGCTCATAAGCAGTCTGTAAATACCCTCAACCAAATCATCTACATAACAGAATGATCTGGTTTGGGATCCATCACCAAAAACGGTTAAGTCTTCCCCGCGAAGCGCCTGACCAATAAAGGCCGGCAGTACGCGGCCATCGTTAAGCCTCATTCGCGGGCCGTAGGTGTTAAATATTCTCACGATTCTGGTCTCCAGTCCGTGGTAGCGGTGGTAGGCCATGGTCATTGCTTCCTGAAACCGTTTCGCCTCATCATAAACCCCTCTTGGCCCGACCGGATTCACGTTTCCCCAATAGCTTTCTGGCTGCGGATGCACCGTAGGGTCTCCGTACACTTCCGAAGTTGATGCAATGATGATGCGAGCGTTCTTTTCTTTTGCCAGGCCAAGCAAATTATGGATGGCAAGCGAGCCAACCTTCAGCGTCTGAATGGGGATTTTCAGGTAGTCTATCGGGCTTGCAGGCGACGCAAAATGAAGGATGTAGTCCAGATCTCCGCTTACGTGCACGAAGTTTGTTACATCATACCTCACAAACCTGAAGTTCTCGTTTCCCAGCAGGTGGGCAATATTATCGACATCTCCGGTGATGAGATTGTCCATTGCGACAACATCCATCCCTTCTGCAATAAAGCGGTCACAAAGGTGTGATCCTAAAAAACCGGCTGCTCCGGTAATGAGTACTTTTTTCTTTCGTTTCGAATTCATTAATCTGATCTGTAGTGCAAACTGATGATTTGGGCTTCCGGCATAAACACAGGTTCAAATATATAGATTTATTTGCGCTTTTGGCGACATCATTTGCAGTGAGATAAATTGCTTTCCTGTCACGAAATTCAGAGCCACCTTTAAACTATACTTTATATCGCACAAAAATTTCTACTGCTTAATGCAGCATTTTTATTTGGGTTTAAACTCCTATTTTAGAAAGTTCTCATTAATTGAGTTTAGCAGCTAGACGCAGAGGCCAGGGTTCATTGAGTATCCCAACCCTTTTTCAGAACTTGTATACTTCAACTTAAAATCTTAAAAAACTTTCCAGTCTGATTTTTCAGACCGACAGACAGGAATCAACTCTTCCCCACAAATGGAAAACAATATCAAGACAGCCGAAAAAAACGACAGATTAGAAAGGGAAAAAGATTTCCATAATGAGGCGTTTTCTTCGGAGAAAAGGCAGACGACAAAAAAATACTACAGCACCACTGCATTGAGTAAAGAGTTTTACAGAACTCTGACACAAAATAATGTGAAAGGGAAAAAATATTGGAATATGGGTGCGGACCCGGGAGTCAGGCTTTTACTCTTGCTGCTTTAGGGGCAGATGTATCAGCCATTGATATTTCAGATGTAGCTATTGATTTGGTCAAAAAAAAGGCTGCGGAAGAAAATCTTGATATGGATTTTTTTGTGATGAATGCCGAATCACTTGAATTCGAAGATAATACGTTCGATAAAGTTTGCGGAAGCGGCATTTTGCATCATTTGGATTTAGAAAAATCCTATTCGGAAATCCAGCGGGTTCTTAATAAAAACGGTTCTGCCATCTTTTTTGAGCCTTTGGGACATAATCCGTTCATAAATTTTTATCGAAACAGAACTCCGCAGCTTCGTACTGAAGATGAGCACCCATTATTGATGAAAGATATTGAGTTCGCCCAAAAGTACTTTAGCGAAGTGAATGTCCATTACTATCACCTGACCTCCATAGCATCATCTTTTATACCATTCACCTCGGTTCGGAAACCATTTTCAGCATTGTTAAACAAGCTGGATAATGGCTTGTTCAAACTACTGCCGGGTTTAAGAAAAAATGCCTGGATTGTTGTGATTGAGCTAAAGAAATAACGATTTCGCCAGCTTTTCCTACTCTATCGTTATTCGCACCAGGTAGTCCTTTTCGAACGGTACATCATGCTGGTCCAGGTTACTTGTAATGATGTATATATCTCCATCCGGAGATTGTTCAACCGATCGGATCCTGCCGAAGCGTCCGTTCGTGAAACGGGTGAGATTGTCCTCTTCAACGATATCCCCATCCTGCAGAATATCGAGCTTCCAGAGACTTTGGCTTCTGAGTCCTGCAAACAGAAAGCTTCCGGCCCAGGGCCCTGAGTGTACAAACGTCGCACCTGAAGGAGCCCAGGTATACTCATCGCGGTCGTTTCCAACACCGCTGTGAATCAGGGGGCCAATCATACCGGGAGCAGTTTCACCTCCGCGAATTTCCGGCCATCCATAATTACCACCCGGTAGAATGTGATTAACTTTGTCGTGACAGCATCCCTGACTGCCGGAAGGGCCGTGCTCTGTAGCTAACATAACACCTGTTTGCGGATGCCAGTCGAAACCCTGGGAGTTTCGAAGCCCGTATGCATAGACATAGTTATCGGCGAACGGATTATCTGATGGCACAGATCCGTCTGAATTGAGCCTCAGAATGCTTCCGGGAGGATCATTCTTGTCTTGTGCTGTTTCAACCACGTGGCGTTCGCCCGCGCTCCAGTAGATTTTCCCATCCGGCCCGAATTTGACCTGCGCGGTATTATGCATACCCCGCCCTTTGATTTCATCTAGCAGAATGGCATCGAACGTACCGGTGTTGGTTTCCGGATCGTGGATGTAGCGCACAAGCTTGTTGTAATCGTATTCTTCTGAAGGGGCGTAATAGCTGTAGCCCAGATATACGTAGCCATTGGAATCAAAATCGGGATCGAGCGTAATGCCAAGCAGCCCGCTGTTGGCAACCGACGGGGCATCTGGTGTTTTAAGTGAGTCGCTTAAGTCGAGCCATGGCTCGGTCTGCAGCTGCCCGTTAAGAAACAGCCTTACAAGCCCTCTTCTTTCGGTTACAAAGAGCTTTCCGTTTTCCGAAAAAGCCATCTGCCATGGAATCACAAGCTCATCGCTAATGACCTCATAAATCAGCGGTTCCGGATCCTCTTCCAAAACGGGGCCGGCGGAGTCATCTGAGCAGCTATAAACTGCCAGCAGGACAACGGATCCTACTAGCCAATACCAACGTTTAAGCATCATCGTGTTATTCTATTTAAGCAGTGTCATTTTTCTGGTTGTAATACTGTTTCCCACACGCAAACTGTAAACGTATACTCCACTGGCAAGGCCTGAAGCTTCGAAATTGACCGTGTATGTACCACCTAACCTGGGCTCATTAATTAAAGTGGCCACGTGCTGACCCATAATGTTATAGACCGCAAGATTTACATGACCGGTTTGAAGGGTGGTAAACTCAATGTTGGTGGATGAGTTAAACGGATTGGGGAAATTTTGAGATAAATCAATTAAATTCGGCAGCAGCTCAGATGGCGGAACATCAACCGGAATGACAACTTCACCGGAAGTGCTTAACCTGGCCCAGTTGGACGCGCTTTGGCCGTCAATAGAATTGAAAAGGCCACCGATATATAAATCCGTTTCCATGGCATAAAGGGCCGAGAAGCTCATATCTGTTGAATAAGCAGAATAATCCGTCCATTCATCTGTTTCAAAGCTCAGGCTTGCTAAGGCCTGTAACGGACCTTCTCCAGTTTGGATACGCCCTGCTACAAACATCTCGTCTCCAATTGAGTAAACTGAAGAAACGATTGAACCCTCATTACTTCGCTTAATGAATGCATCCGTTTGGCTGTCATATTCAAATAATCCATTATCCGTAGCTACATAAAGGATTCCGTTATGAACATAAAGGTCATTCACCGGATGAGGAAAATCCTCTGTAAATCCCGATAACTGCTGCGTATTTGTATCCATTTTTATCAGATAACGACCTAAAGGAGGTGTACTCCAGGAACTTGATGTTCTCGCAATGAACAAGACTTCGTCTAAAAATGCAAGATTAGTGACATTCGCACCACTGGTGAAAACCTCCCGCTCAATTGCCGACCACTCGCTGCTGGTGAAATCAAATACAGAAAGACTTCCCTGAAGGTTCGTTCTGTTATGCCCCACATAAATTTTATTTCCTTTAATCGCGATGTCATTAATAATAGTTGGCAGACCTTCACCTAATGAATTCCACTCACCGGATACCATGTCATATCTGGCGATGTTCCGAATGTTTGTATCTGATGAATGACTAAAACGGCCTCCGACAAAGAGATTTGTCCCCGATTGTTCTAAAGCATTAACAAAAAAATTACCCCCCGGAATCGGCGATAGACCAATAACTCCGGGTACGTCTGTCTCTCCTGTGTGCAGATTATGACGCACTAGACCCGTAGTCCCTATTCCATAACCTATACTAAATGCGCCGCCAAAATAAACGTGGTCTCCATGGTGAGTGAAGGCATTAACAGAGTTATTGAAATAACTACCTGCATTTATGTTTTCAAATAAGTTCAACCACTCTTCGGTTTCAATATCATAAGCAGCAACGTTACTGTGGACCATTCCATCTACCTCTACAAAGTCGCCGGTTATGTAGAGGGTTCCGTCTACCTCAAGCATAGATGTGATGCTGCCAGGGATACCATCAATGGCAATAACCTCTCCGTTTCTTATCAACGAAAGGTGGGTATCAGTATTTCCAACTTTCAGGCCACCTATAAAGATGTCATCCCCATAAATTTCAACCGATGAAACCGTCAAAAACAGATTTTCATCCTGATCCGGATCAACTAAGCGGACGGGTGATAAATCTTCATTGTCTAATTTCAAAACTGATTTTACGGACGTTTGTCCTAAACTTTCGAACCGGCCGGTAAGGTATATTTCATCGTTTTTGATACGAATCGATCTGATGTTTCCAACATTATCCAGCATACCTATGTTGCTGCGTTCATCATTAATCAGATCATAAACGAATATTCCATCGTAAAGATCGAAACCGGACTCCATCGGGACCAAGTAAATGAGCGTATCTCCCCTCACAGCAAGCTGGGTCATGTTTGCATAATCTGAGGGCCAGGGGTTAATAACGCTGGAGGTTTGTGTATCCGGAAAATATCTTATCAAACTATACCAAACCGAAGTGCTCTCATCATCATGAAAATCACCTGCCGCAACTATTGAATCTTCGTACCAGGCTATTGAGAACGCTCTTCCAGGAATATTATCGTCGAACTGCCAGTCATCCTCAATAAAATCATATAGCCACAAGCCTTCCTGAGTTGCAACATACAAAGTATTTTCATTTATGAGCTTATCGTTTATGATGCCACCCGGGTAATTTATCGATCCCCATTCACCGGTATTCAAATTGTACTTAGCCAGCTTTGATACCGAAAGGTCTCCTATACGCGTAAAAGAGCCGCTAAACAGCAGGTAATTTTGATGATGGATAATTCCTGTAGCTGTTCCGTTTAAACCCGGCGATATACCTGAGGTATGGGTCCACTCAGCCTGAGCATTATCGGTAGTGTATAATGTTCCGCCATCTCTTTGTGCGAAAGCATCGCTCCACGCCAGGGCAGCTGTAAGAATAGCTAAGATGAAGGTAGTAGCGATCTGTTTCATAAATATAGTGTTTAAGCATTCACCGGTTCTGACAATAATCATCTGCCGGTTCTCTTTAATGAAAAAACAAACAAAAAGCCGGCCGAATCAAAAGTAGTATGGAAGATAAACCGGACTTTATAAACTTTACATTACATGAATAATCAGTGATTTACATATAGATGACTTTTTCAATTTAATACTTCAGCTGTTATAAACAAAAAGGCCCGTGCATTTCTGTACGGGCCTTTCGAAATCATGCATAAATTCACATTTATCGCTTCATCTTAGCCTTCGCTGAGGATACGCTCAAGATCTTTGAGGGTACCGCGAACAGAATCTGCTGAGTTGTTAAGAAGAGCAAGCTCATCTTTATCCAGCTCAATTTCGATTATCTCCTTGATACCACCTTTGCCCAGCTTAACCGGAACGCCGATGTAGAGATCTTTCAGTCCGAATTCGCCTGTTAGCATAGCTGAACACGGGAAAATGCGGTTCTGATCGAGGGCAATGGCTTCAGCCATTTGAGCTGCCGCTGCACCGGGAGCGTACCAGGCTGATGTTCCCATAAGGCCAACCAGCTCGCCGCCGCCAACTTTGGCGCGTTCGATAATCGCGTTCAGCTTTTCTTCAGAGATAAGCTGCTTCACGGGAATCCCTGAAACCGTGGTGTAGCGCGGAAGCGGAACCATGGTATCACCATGACCACCCAGGATTTGAGCCTGTATATCTTTTGGAGACACGTCCAGCTCTTCGGCCAGGAAAGCACTATAGCGGGCCGTATCGAGAATACCGGCCATACCCATAACGCGCTCTTTCGGAAAACCGGAGGCTTTCCAGGCTACATAGGTCATTACGTCGAGCGGATTCGAAACCACAATAATGATGGTGTTCGGAGACTTGGCAACCAATTGCTCGGTAACCGACTTCACGATATTTGCATTGATGCTCAGCAAATCATCGCGGCTCATGCCGGGACGACGGGGAACGCCGGCCGTAATAATGCAGATATCGGAATCTTTGGTGTCCTCATAGTCGCTGCTTCCGTGCAGATAGGTGCTAAACCCGTGGATCGGGGCTGTTTGCCACTGATCAAGGGCACGGCCTTTAGATGGGTAAAAGGTTTTTTCTCCGTCTTTCTTTTCGAGGTCGATAGCTACAACTTCTTTGGCGAAGTCGCGCTGAGCTACGGTGAGGGCTGCGGTTGAACCTACATTACCACCGGCTCCTACAACTGTGATTTTCATAATAATTCTGAGGTTTAGGTTTAATACTTTTGTTTAGGGTATATCCGGCTGCTCACTGCCGCCGGACTACTCGCGCAGGTCTTTACCCCACATGAGCTTGGCCCGGAGCGTTTCGAAATAATTACGGCCGGGCAGTTTTATAAGGCGAACATTAAACCGGCTCTTGCTGATTCTAATGTCCGTAAGTTCTTCATTATTAATGTTACAAATTTTGCCATCATTAGAAAATAAAATCTGCTGACTGGCTGGCGTGGCCTTTACGGTAATAACCCTGTCTGCAGGCAGTACCAGCGGTCTTGTAGTAAGCGCGTGCGGGCAAACAGGCGTAATGACCATCACATCGGTTTCCGGAAATATGATAGGCCCACCTGCCGAGAGGTTATAGGCCGTGGATCCGGTGGGCGAGGCAATAATGAGGCCATCTGCCCAGTACTTATTAATTTTCTGATCGTCGCAGAACACCTCCAGCGTAATCATGGCCACGCCGGAGTGTTTGGTGAAGAGGAATTCGTTGAAAGCCAGCGCCTGATTCCCGTTCCATTCGGCTGCCAGCATGAAGCGCTCCTCGATCTCCCAATTATCAGAAATGAGGTGCCCGAGGGCAGATTCCAGATCCTGCAGCTGCGTGTCGGCAAGAAAGCCCAGGCGCCCGCTGTTGATGCCCAGAATAGGCGTGGATGCTTCGCCAACGAGACGGGCGGTATGAAGCATGGTGCCGTCTCCGCCAATCGCTATTACGGCATCGGTGCCGGAGATGGCTAGTTCCTCAGTTGGAAATACAGAAACGAGGGGAGAGGGTGATGGAGGCTGGGGAAGACGTGCCGAAATGGCTTCAGCCAGGTGCACGGTCTGGTTTCCGGCGATCAGAAAGTCCCTGATCCTGCGGACAACCGCGAGGCGTGGCTCAATTTCCGGGTTAACGATCAGGCAAATCTTCATTTCACAGCTTTATATTGAAATATCAATCATGTTAATATACGAAATTGGTCGTCGTCCTGAAATGAAAATCGGTGCATTCATTCAAAGTCGTCCCATAATTTAGATGAATCATTCTTCAAACTTATTGCAAAAAAAAGCTCTTCAACACTATGCCGAAGAGCTTTGAAACTAATCTAAAACCGCCCGTTTACTGAATTACCAATCGATACCCATGCTCTGAGGGAACCAGGTTTACCAGCGCTTCATTTTCAAGTACAAAAACTGCAATTTCGTTTTCCTCGTGATCGAAAATCACAGCATCAAGGCCGAGCAGCTCTTCTTCAACAAGCAGCCTGAGTGTTAACGGCATGTGGAATACGTCTCTGTCCTTGCCGTCCTTCAGCGAGATTTCAAACTCTTTCTCTCCTTTACGCTCAACGCTGAATTCAGCGGCGTGGCGCTGTCTGGCATACAGCGTTGCTTCTTCCATTTGTGCAAGCCAGAGCTTTCCTTCTGAGCGTAGCTCTGCAACCCGTTCCATCTCTTCATAGAAGTCTGCCCTGCGGTAGAATCCCCATCCAACAGGGCGGCCGTCCGTTTCACCGTCGAAGCCAATAGCGTGATAGGTGTTTAATAACCACCCGCCTTGTTCCACACACGGCTCCAGGTGGCTGAAAAACTCTTGTGGATCATTGATGCATTCTTCCCCGCCGCAACCTTCAAAATCGTAGCTTTCCATACGAAGAGCAGGAAGCCTCATCCAGTCTGGTGGGGCAGATTCTCCATTAGCCATAATGCAGGGTCCGTAATCTTCAAAAACCGTTTGATTTAAGCGACCGGACAAAAAGCCCGCATCTTCGAGTGCATTTCTGGTGCTGATAAGCCGGCCGGCGCCGTAAGGATAGGCATAGGCTACCGGATTAAATCCGTAGCTTTTTATACTCAGGTAGTTTTGCCGGAATGAGGCATAAGCTTCATCATAATCAAAACGGTCGTGGTGGTCGTGCGCATGTCCGTGGCCAAACTGGCCAAAGCCGTAGGCAAGCAGCTCATTCCTCATAAATTCTACCCGCTCCGGGCGGATGTCGTAGCTTGCGCTAACAATCTCAACGTCGATAAACAAGTCGCGCTCTTTCAGCCAGTTTAGCTCAGTTTCATATTGGGCTGGTAAACCTGTATCAAATGTAGGAGTGAAGGCAGCCTGATAGCCGTTGTACCAGTGCGTTACTTCCTGAATAGCGATTCCGTCAATTTCTACTTCGTCTGTGTCGGGCGAAGAAACCTGATCACATTTCGCAAGGAATAAAACACAAAGTAAAGCCAGCAGAATAATGGGATATTTTTTCATGATAAATATCAGTTTATATTTTTTTCAAAGCACATTATTAATATAGTACCTTTGTTCTTTTATTCTAAATCGCGTTATCAATTAACTTACGCTTAAGATTAGGCACAATCTTATGAATTAAGTGACTGAATTTTTAACTATTCCCTATCCACCCAGCATATTCTTTTCAGCTTCAGAAGCAATGAGCCAAATCCACACGAGCTGATAAATTGATATGATGATGCCCGACAGGGAATACAGCGCAAGAGCCAGATATACGCTACCAAAATAAATGCCTGTGAACAGTGATGTAAGCCTCATGATTAAATACACTACATCAATCACAAAGGCTTTCCGCTGCCGGTTCAGCAGCATCGGGATAAAATTCATGGGCGTTACGATAAAAACCATAAAGATATAGGGCGTGAGTATCCTTACATACTCACCGGATTCCGACCACTCTGGACCTAAAACAAAAGAAAACAGCCAGGGGCTGATAATAAAAAGCGCCAGAAAAGGAAGAAACCCCACACCGGCCTGAAGCAGCAGCGTACTTTTTATGAAGGGCATAATCCGGTCTTTACGCCCAAACTTTTCGGATAATCTCTGCCCGAATACCTGATACGAAGCCTGCGCAATTACCTGTACCGGAGAGTAGCACGCTTTGAGTGCAATTGAGTAGAAACCGGCCACCGCCTCAGAAAAATAGCTATTAAAAAGCAGTACCGGGAAATTATTAGATACAGAAGTTGTAAGCGCGTGCGGTGTATTATATAACGGAAAGTTTCTGTACCGCTTCCCCATTGCCATCATACGTTTGGGAGAGACTCCTGCAAGCACCGATTGATTAATTTTAAGCCGCTGCCAAACCAGCGTGATCAGGCCCAGGAAATCACCAATTATTTTACCGGCTATAAGTCCGGGAAAGGAAACCTGGGCCGCGCCCAATCCGATTTGGCTACCCGCTGACCCGGTTGCCAGCACCACGCGGCCTGCTGCCATAGACGCATATCTTTTTGCCCTGTTCAGGCTGAAGTTAAAGATTTGAAAAAGGCTGAAGGTGGCCACAGAAAATGGAATCAGCAGCAGAAAAGCTCCCATTGCCTGAATGTTGAGCCAATCCGCAATCAAATCACCCATCAAAAGCAGAATAACAAACAGCCCCAGACTTCCTGAAAGGGCAATGCTGCCCGCTAGTGCTGCAACGTTATTGGCTTCGGTTTCCCGTGCAGGCATCAGGATTGCGCTCTCGTACCGGAGAGCTATTACAGAGTAACATATAGTGTATACTGATATATATGTTGCAAATATGCCGAATTCATCCGGTGTATATAAACGCGTAAGAACCAGTATGGCCGCAATACCGATAAGGTGGGCCAGGCCCGTACCGGACATCAGTTTTCCGATATTGGCTAAAAACTCGGATGTTTTAAGTTGTCTAACTAACTTTTTCAGGCTCATCATCACAATTTAAACACTTATTGCTAATAATGGTGAACAATTTAATGTGTTAGCAAAAGGCTGCAATATTTCATTTGTCCTGAAATTTGTTCAAAGCATATTCATCATAATTTCAGGTTATGCCAATTTTGTAGCTACTTTTTCGTAAACTTGCCACATTACTTCCAACTCATTTCAGAACAGCTTTAATGCCGACTGACT
>Ga0207421_10006648_pt1 | contig 12547 bp, 14 predicted proteins | sample SodLakKL_010_SED_4_FD_187542 | JGI IMG/M metagenome (GOLD analysis project Ga0207421, IMG submission 187542) | Alkaline sediment microbial communities from Lake Tanatar, Kulunda Steppe, Russia - 8KL_010_SED (SPAdes) (version 2) | ecosystem: Environmental > Aquatic > Non-marine Saline and... | reverse complement strand
TCGGAGCTTTGCTGCGCTCTATTGCCACTACCTTTTTCACCATTGAAATTGCGGTTGCCTTTGTTTTTCTCTCCGAAGTTGCCGAAACGATCTTTAAATTCATCCGGAACAATCTCGAGCAAGCTGTCTCGCTTTTCTTCTTTCAATTCTGTGCGTTCATCACGGGATTCGGGTTCTCCCCGCAGATTTTCCATGGCTGCCTGGTAATCTGCGATGATTTCTTCAAAGAGCGCTAACTCTTCTTCACTCATCGCATCTTTCGGGCAAGTATCATGGTCCGGGCCTAACCCGTTAGTAGCGAAAGCTATACCGGAGATGGCCAGTAAAAGAACCATTGTGATAGAAAGTATTGTTAATGCTTTTTTCATTTGTATTACCTCCTGTTGTTTTATTCTTACAAGCTTCATTATAGGGGGTAATACCGGAAGCTTTGCGTGGAAGGTGTTAAGATTTTGTTAAATATTATAGAGATTGATGCCGAACTTTCCTGTGGAACTGTTATCGATAACCCTGGATCTCCGGCCGGGCAGTTTATAGCTGATTGATAAGCGTCACGTAAAACCCGCAGGCCTCAATAATTTGATGGACCGCGCAGTTTTCGTTATCACAATGGGCTAGCTTGTAGGAGCCTGGTCCAAAACCGATAGTAGGAATGCCCATATTAACCGGTGTAACTGCATTGGTGCTAAAATCCCAGTAATCATATTCCGGCGCGCATTCAAAGTAATCACGATATGATTCAGTGCAGGCCTTTGCAAGCGGATGCTCTAAGTCAATTTGCCACGCCAGGTGAAAAGGCTCATAATTAACCTCCATACCGGTCCAGCTTTGCTTTTGGATGTTTACTACTGCCCACGATGCTTTTTTACCTTCAGTGATGCTATCCATTTCTTTTATGATTGTTTCTTCAGTTTCACCGAGAGCCATTCTTCTATCCAGGTGTGCTTCACACTTAAAAGGCACCGCATTTAAGGATACGCTCTGGGAAGAAATCTGAGACATGACGAGGGTTTTTTTCTGGCCGGGCATATTATTCAGTTCCCCGTTGGTTTTTTCAACACGTTGAATGATTTCAGCCATTTCATAAACTGCATTATGTCCTTTTTCCGGCGCTGAACCATGGGCGGAGGTGCCTTCAGTTGTAATGGATAGCTGAGCTTTGCCCTTATGACCGGTGACAATCTTGTTGTCAGATGGTTCGCAGGTGATAAAGTAATCCGGACTGATTGCACGCTCTTTAAAGAGGTGCTTTAAGTTTTCTCCATCGCAGTCTTCTTCAAGGACAGTTAAAGTGACGAAAATTGTTTTTCCCGAATCTATTCCTAATTGCCTGGCGATAGCACCGGCATATATAGAGGCTGCAGCTCCGGATTTCATGTCCACCGAGCCTCTGCCCCAGAGTCGTCCATCTGCAATCATGCCGCTAAATGGTGGAAAGTCCCAGCTATCCTCATCCATTGCTTCAACTGTGTCGACGTGAGAGTCAAACATGATTACTTTATCGCCACCGCCCATTCTGCCGCACACATTCCCCATTGAATCGATAATTACTTCATCATATCCAAGTTCGTTCATCTTATTAGTTATAAATCTGGCAATCTCTTCTTCCCGGCCGGAATAACTCTTTATACTTACTAAATCCCGGGTGAAGTTCATTAAATCTTCCCTTGCAATTTCGAGGGCGTTTGTAATTTGCTCTTTCATAATCCCTAACTCTCCTTTAGCAGCGATTAAGTATCAACAGTGCTTACTTTTGAACTAATGATATCATAAAAGGGCACACTGGATCACAGATAAGTGACGAGGCCGGGGAAGATTGGTTTTAAAGGGGAAGGAAATTGGATCAGTAGTACAGAAAAATATGATATCCGAATAGAGCCCTGGTAAGATTGCCTGGATCAGAAACTCTTGTATCTAGTAGTATTGAGCAAGTGACTAAAGGGAGGTTGCTATGAAGGCAATTGGTATGCTTGGCGGAATGAGCTGGGAATCCACCTTAAGCTATTACCGGGCAATAAATGAAGGTGTTAAGCAGTTTTTAGGCGGTCTTCACTCCGCAAAAATCATTTTGTATAGTGTTGATTTTGCCGAATCTATCATGAACTTTGCCTCGGGGAAGTTAAGCAGGAGTCTAAGCAGCATTTCTTAAGCATTATAGATGGGTTAAGAGCGCAGGGGGCAGAAGCAGTTATCCTGGGCTGTACCGAGATAGGACACCTTGTGCAGCAATCCGATACGAGTGTTCCCCTTTATGATACAACCGCGATCCATGCTGGGCGAGCAGTTGAATTAGCTCTTTCGGAGGGCTGTAGTGTAAAAGGGTAAAAGTGTAAAAGGATAAAAGGGGATTCCGCTTTTTTTAGCTTGAAAGGGAGTGAACAATTGCAGAGGGAATCGCAACGGCTTATTGTAACGATTTTTGGAATGGCTGCTGTGGCAATGAGTCTTCTGCAGCCTATTTTGCCCCTTTATTTGACTTCTATCGATATTCCCCCGGAATTTATCGGGCTGATGATTTCGGTATCTATGATCGCTATGGCCATCGGTGAAGGTTACTGGGGGTGGGTCGCAGACAAGGTAGGGGTGCGCATCCCATTATATGTGGGCACATTTGTTTGTGGAATAACGGTTCTTTTTTTTGTACTGGCTGAAAGTGTTATGGTCTTGTTTGTGGTCTTCTTTTTTTGGGGCTTGTTCCGTTCTGCAATTTTTGGTCCCAGTCGAGGAGTGCTCGCTGCAGGCTCACCCCTCGGGAAAAAGGCGACCCGTTTAGCGATTGTTACCGCAATCTTGGCCGCAGCTAATTCTCTTGGCGCTTTGCCAAGCGGTTTTATTGCTGATGCCTGGGGCTATTCTTCTGTTTTCTTTTTCTCTGCGGGGATTTCACTGGGGGGAGCTTTAATTGTTCTTTTTGGCATAAAAGGGATCAAGCCGGTGAAAGAGGAGCTAAAAAGTGCAGAGGGCTTTTTTGTTAATAATAAGCTTTGGCCTCTGACCCTTCAATGTTCGGTCACTGTTTTCCAGTATCTTGGGTTGGGGATTTTAATTGCTTTTCTGCCACTCTTAGTTACCCAGGTGATGAAAGCATCGGCTGCAGAGGTCGGCATTTTGATTTCGGCCAGGGGTATTGCCTCCATGTTATTTAGTGTCCCGATGGGAGCTTTGGCAGATCGGTTGGGTAATCAAAAGATGATGTTTTTCGGCCTTTTTATTACAGCAGTTTCCATGATCGGATTTAGCCTGGCCAATAGTTTTGCCTGGTTTGTTGTGATTATCATTTTTCATAGCATTGGTTATTCATCTTTTAGTCCGGCCGCTCTGAGCATGTTTTCCAGTACAGCGCCCCTTAACCGACAGGGCACAACAATGGGTTTTTACGGCGCAATTTGTGAAAATAGCGGGCTTATTGCCGGATCAGCCCTGGGGGGCTTTGTGTGGAGTGCCTGGGGTGGGGAAGCTACCTTCTTGCTGGGTGCGGCAGCATCTTTTATTGGGGCAATCGTTTTTTATTTCTTTTTAACCTTCCAGCGCAAAAATTCTAATCTCTCTAAATAGCCCTACTCTCAATTTTGTATATTTAATGCCTATTTTGGGGTTATCTCTTTATCCAAAAGAATTTCAGCTGTCCAGCGGGCTACTTTGCCTGAGACATCAGTGCACTTGTCATCGTGACCTCCGGCTTCTTCAAACTCCATATATTCATCTTTGTCCCACAGGTTGAAAGAACGGCCTATCTTTTTTTCCTGGACTTCGCTGCAAATAACTCCTCCAAACTCCTCAATAAATTTACTGTGAAGCTCTTTAGATATTGAGTATGACTTCAGGCGATTGGCTGTTTTCTGCCCAAAATCTTTGCGATTTCTGCCAAACTGACTGCTAATTGCAGCCATGCCACCTATTAAAGCGCCGCAGGTGCCATCTCCACAGAGTGCTCCGCCACCGGCGAAAGAGTGGACTGCTTTTATTAAAGAATCATCAATGTCACCGAAATAATCTTGAATTGCTGAGAGTACAGCTTGCGGGCAGGAACCATACTTGCCTTCATACTCATAAGCCCGGTTATAGACATCTTCAAGTAGTTTTTGGTTATCTGTTGTCATTTCGATAAACTCCTTTGCTTGTAATCTTATCCTAAATAATATCATGATTAGCCCAAAAAAGGAAATAACGCGCGATCAATCATTTATAATCTTACCCAGGGGGAATCGGCTCGCCCACGACTAAAGATTACCAAAGTGCCTTAAGATTCCTCCAGGGCGATCACCTTTCCAGAATCTCCCTAAAGGGGCACGACCCCCTGTAGACATTAGCTGTAAAAAGTAAGGGCCCCGCGGGCTATTTTCCTTTCTATGGAAACGCTCCTTTGGATTCAGATCTATCAGGCAGGTATTTGCTAAAGCTATTCAGCTTTCTCACCTGTCAATTTTAAAAAATATAGCTGGTGCAGTTAAGCCAACATGCGATCCTAATATATGCTAATTACCGGTGGGACATGTCTGCCATACAGTAGAATTACAAGACTGTTTATCAAGTATTCTAGCTGTTTTTCACGGAGAGCTTAAGATTACTTTTCTTGTTTTTTTATTTTCAGGAAACTGCCTCTTTCTTTTTGTTCTACTTCAATTCTATCCTGAACCAGTAGGTAGTTAATATGTTTTTGTATTTCTGCAGGCCGCAAATTTAACAGCTGCTCTAAATCGTTGATCGTGCAGGGTCTCCTGCGCAGGGTTTGTAAAATCTGTTGACCGGCCGAATTGTCGAATGAAGCAATTTTGGGGCCGGGTTTAAATTTCCCGATTAATTCTGCGTTGTTCAGGTAAGCGGAAATGGCCTGCATTTTTTGGCTGTCTACCGGTTTTAAGCATTCTTCTGTGCCCGGACGGTCCAGGGTTCCCAGTTGAACATGATCAGGGTTGATACTTTCAATAGCTGCTTTAAGTGAAGCCAGTTCTTCCGGAGTATCATTAAAACCGGGAGCAGCAAAGATTTCCAGGGTGAGCAACCCGCTGTATTCATGACGCAGGCTTATCAAACCATTAATCAGTTCAGCACATTTAAGGTCATGGTGAGGCCGGTTCAAGAGCTGAAAACATTTTTCCGTGGCGGCGTCAAGTGAAGGGACAATCAGATCAACCTGGCTTAGCTCAGAGCGGAGGGCCCGATTGTTTAAGAGGGTTCCGTTTGTAAGCAGGCAGAGCTTGTAGTGAGGATAGTTTTTTTTCAAAAAATCGATAACTTTTCCAAGACCCTGGTGTAAAGTCGGCTCTCCGGAGCCGGAAAAAGTAATGTAATCTAGTTGAGGTTTTCCTTCCAGGTAATCTTGTAGTTCTTCAAGCACTTCCCCCAGAGGCACGTATTCTTTTCTTTCGATAGTGAGACAGGTTGTTTTTCCGCATTCACAGTAGACGCAGTCCAGGGTGCAGGTCTTTAAAGGTACCAGGTCGATCCCAAGTGATACCCCCAGCCGACGGGACGGAACAGGACCAAAAAGATGGCGGTATTTCATAATAAGCACTCCTGATAACTCAAGCAACATTTCCTTTCCAAATATTGTAACACAATACTGATCTGCAGGCAAACTAAATATTTGGTTGAAAATTTTGCTTCTACCTTGCTTTATAGGCCTGTTTTTCAAAATGTTAGTTGACTTATACCCATTATTCGCTTATAATTAAAATAGATATATACCCGTAACAGCAAATTAAGGAGGTGTTTTTAGATGAAACTGGCAGTATGCGCAGGTGGAGAAGGCCTTAACGCAAAAGTTGACCAGCGTTTTGGTCGCTGTCTTTATTTCGTAGTGGTAGATTCTGAAAGTGGGGAAGTGCTTGAAAGTATTCGCAATGAAAACGCCGCGGCTGCAGGCGGAGCGGGCCCACAGAGCGCTCAATCGCTAGCTGACTGCGGGGTGCAGGCAGTAGCTACCGGTAATGTCGGACCTAATGCGGCAAAAGCGCTTAAGGCAGCAAAGATTAAGATTTACAGCGGGGTGGAAGGAACAGTTAGCACTACTTTACAAAAGTTTGAAGAAGGCAGGTTATCGCTTGTCTCTGAAGCAACAGCACCGTCTCATTCTGGACTGAGGGATACCTAGTGAGAAGGATAATATTAATAAAATAATGAGATGGGAGGATTATATTAATGATAATAGCTGTAGCAACTGAGGAAAATACTGTTGCCGGCCATTTTGGACGCTGCCTCGAATATACCATATTCAAAGTTGATGAAGGAAAGATTATTGAAGAAAAAGTTATTCCCAATCCAGGACATGAACCGGGGTTCTTGCCGGCATACCTTGCTGATATGGGTGTTCAGTGTGTTATTGCAGGCGGAATGGGCCCCCGGGCTCAAAATCTGTTTGCTGAAAAAAACATTGAAACCCGCAGTGGTGTAACCGGCCCGGTCAGAACTGCAGCTGAAGCTTATTTGAGCGGAAACCTTCAGGCCGGAGAAAGTGCGTGCAACCATACGCATGGAGATGGCCACAGTTGTGGTTGAAGTTGTATTTTAAAGAAGTAAAAACAAGTAAAAGGAAGGGAGGAGTTACTATGCCAGGTTTTGATGGTACAGGTCCGGCGGGCAGAGGCCCGGAAACCGGAAGAGGACTCGGCCTGTGCAAAGGTTCCCGGCTTCGTTCCGCCCGTTTTCTGAGGAGGCGTTCCAGGGGAGTCTCCCCGGATGATCAAAAAGGCGCCGCAATTATACGCGGTCGACGCATGGGTTCTGATGCACGTCCGAGACAGGATGAACCTTAATTCCTTGGGAGGTGACGGTAATGCCCAGAGGTAGGAACTGGTTTGGTCCCGGCTTTTGGAAAGGCTCGGAATGGGTTCCCGGTGCGGGCGGCTTCAGAGACGGCCGCTATGGAAATGCCCCCGGGTCGGGATGCGGTGGTCCGCCACCCTGCCGTTGGTGGTTTGCCAGTCCCGGACCCTATTACACCCCACCCACACCTACTCCTGAAGAAGAGAAAGCATTTCTGCAGGAGCAGACTGAGCTGCTCAAAGATGAACTTGCAGAATTAGAAAATCGTCTATCCGAATTAGAAGAGTATTAAGGTTGCTCTTCCCGGGCAGAACCGGTCCGGCTGGTGTTAAAGCCTGAATGCCGGGCCGGGATTGCCCCGGGTGTATCGTAGATCATAAAAAAGCGGGGATATTAAATGATTAATTTAGTTGTTGCCAGCGGAAAAGGTGGGACCGGTAAAACTACGGTGGCTGTGAACCTGGCTCTGACCCTTGCTCAGGATCAGGAGGACCTGGAACTGCTTGATTGTGATGCAGAAGAACCAAATTGCCATCTCTTTATAAAACCGGATTTTGATAATTCATGGGAAGTTGGCATTCCGGTGCCGGCAATAAATTCAGAGCGCTGTAATTATTGTGGATATTGCGCAGAAGTCTGCGCTTTTAATGCGCTGGCTGTATTTACAGATCAGGTTATGGTTCTTGCCGAACTGTGCCATGGTTGCGGGAGTTGTGCTTATTTTTGTCCTGAAAAAGCGATATCAGAATATGAGCGGACGATTGGGATTATTGAAAGCGGTATAGCTAACGGGTTCAGGTTTGTTCATGGCCGCTTAAATGCAGGCGAAGCAATGTCGCCTCCCCTGATCAATGCAGTCAAGAAACAAATAAGTTTTGAAAAAACAACGATTATTGATGCGCCGCCGGGAACATCGTGTCCGGTGGTCAGCGCGGTGAGCGATTGTGATTTTTGCCTGCTGGTGACAGAACCAACCCCGTTTGGTCTAAATGATTTAAAACTTGCCCATCAAATGGTCAATAAGCTTGGTGTCCCGGCCGGAGTAGTTATTAATCGCAGTGACATCGGTGACGGAAAGGCAGAAGTTTACTGCCGGGAGAACAATTTGCCGATATTACAAAAATTACCCTTTGACAGGGAAATGGCTGAATTATATGCCCGGAGTGAACCGGCAGTTTTACATTTACCGAACTGGCGCAGACGATTCAGGGATTTATACGATCGAGTTGTGGAAGCGCGAGAGGAGGTGGACCGGCTTTGAAAAAGCTGAAGAAAATGACCGTGGTTAGCGGTAAGGGAGGTACCGGCAAAACCTCACTGGTTGGTTCATTCGCTTACTTATCCAGCCAGAAATCTGTTCTGGTGGATGGTGATGTTGATGCTGCTAACCTGAGCTTAATTTCTAGATCTGAAGTGTTGGAAACACATGAATTCCGTGCGTCCAAGGTTGCAGTTATCGATCCTGAAAAATGTAATCAATGTGGGCTTTGTCGTGAACTCTGCAGGTTTGAAGCGGTCTCCGATCAATTTATAGTCGACCCGGTTGCTTGTGAAGGCTGCCGCTTTTGCGCATATGCCTGTGCGCAGGAAGCGATAAATATGCAAGAAACATTATCAGGTCACTGGTACATTTCAAAGACTCCTCACGGGATGCTCGTTCATGCCCGGTTGGGCATAGCCGAAGAAAATTCCGGTAAGCTGGTTGCCATAGTTCGCAACAAGGGTGAGGAGATAGCAGAGAGCACAGATAAAGAACACCTTATTGTTGACGGTTCTCCCGGCATCGGTTGTCCGGTAATTGCGTCTCTGTCCGGAGTTGATGCTGCCATGATTGTAACAGAACCGACTGTATCAGGAATACATGATCTGGAAAGGATTCTTTTTGTCTGCCAGCATTTTGGGGTTCCCGCGAAAGTTTGCATAAACCGTTTTGACCTGGGGCAAAAGCAGTCGGAAATGATCGAAGAATACTGCGAAAAAGAGGAGATCCCCCTGGTAGGTAAAATACCTTTTGACCGGGCTTTTGTCGAGGCGATGGTTCGGGGAATTTCAGTTATGGAATATAACGATGGCGCACTTGCAAGAAAGGTTGAAGAGGTTTGGGATAATTTTTTGAAGGCATGAATTTTACGCAGCCCAAAAAAAGTTGTTTTTTTTAAATCATTTTGTTAAAATAATTACAAGCAATTTAATTAGATTAGGGGAGTTTATTATGCCACGTCCTTTTAAACCGCGCCGGGTCAGCACAATGCCGCGCTATACCTATTTTAAACCAACCGGTATTCCGATGCCTTTATTGGAGGAAGTTGTGCTTACTGTTGATGAAGTTGAAGCGATCCGCTTAAAAGATATTGAAAGGCTAGAGCAGCATGAATGTGCATCTCGGATGAATGTAGCTCAAAGCACGCTGCAGCGCATACTGATTTCTGCCCGTGAAAAAATGACGCGGGCTATTATCGAGGGCAAAGCACTGCGTATTCATGGTGGTCCTTTTGCTTTGGAAGGCGAAGAAGGTGTTTGTTCTCACCGTCATAGACGGGGCAGAGGTCATGGTAGTTCTGAGCTTGTTCAGGAAGATGTAACGGGGCCGGAGGACAACGAATAAAAAAATCATTTATTACGATTACTTTTAATACAGCTGCCTAATTTCAAGCCTGTTTTTTAAAATAGATGGGTCAGAATATGGTTTCGCAGTTCTTTGGCAGCGACAATTCCGGTAATATGTCCCCTGTTGATTACGGTGACAGGATAACTATCATAGGTCTCCATTTGCTTCTCAAAGCGAATAACCTGGTCATGGCGGGCTAAAAGTGGAAAAAGATTTTGTTCTTTAACCCTGTTGAACCTCTGATCAAAATTGAGAGTTTTTTTAACTTTAGCAGGATGGTCATGGACTGGTTTGCCGGCCAATATCCGGTATGCGGAGTGGATAAATACATCATCCGGTGCTGAGCCTGAGAGCATCGGAATATATGTGTCGGCACTGTTAAAATAAGCCCGGTGCAAATTGGTTACCCAACCTCCCAGGCTGATCCCCGAAACCACCACTTTACTTCCTTCACTTGAAGCGTACTCTTTAATTTTTTCTACCAGCTTTACCGATACGGATAACAGGGCCATAAAGTTTGCCAGGTGGGCAATTTTAGCTATGTATAGCTTGTACGAACGATGGTAGGGTGCTCTAATAGCAACCAGGTTGGCCGGAATCTCGTTTTTCTTAGTTAATACTATATCCCGGAATGAACTTTTGCCAAAAAGCTTTTTACTGAACGGCCTTTCATTATTGCTGTGATGATAAATAAGGGTTGGGTATTCACCGCCCATCCACCTGGCAATATAGAACGCGGGATCCAGGTTGCCAACCATTGTTTGAGCGGGCACCTCGTAATAACCTTCGCCTGTTATGATTGGCCAATCAAAAGAAACGGAATCTAAAAGCTCCTCGTAAGCAGGGCTCTCGATGCTTTCGCGGAATAGCTTACTTTTACTGAAAGCCGCAGAACCAAGTTTAACGGAAAGTATATCTATTAAACCATGTTTATCCATTTTTCAACTTCCTTTGTTTTATGCCTGATTTGGCTTTAGCTTGGTGTAGCGGTTAATTAAAGGAACCAGCAGGTTCATGCCCAGGATGGCAAAGCATCATTTTGATATCGATTCCTCTCATATGTGAGGTTAAGATCAGTTTGAGTTTAGTTCGTCGATATAGAAATTTAATATGAACTTTTAAACCGGCGGCTTTTGTCGTTAAGCATCCGAATAAGTATTTGCTAATATTATAGACCGGGGCAGTTAGTAAAAGCAATCATCCACAGTTTGCTTCAAGGAGATCTTTTTACAAGATTTTAGGGTAAGTGGACAGTTAATGAGCTTAACCTCTTGCCAGTTTGCTTATCTAGTTATAAGCTATATATATTATGAATACTCCTATTAAAGAAATTGATAATAATAAAGCAGGTATCTTTTATGGTTTCTCTGCGTTCACTTTATGGGGGTCACTTCCGCTATATTGGAAGCTATTAGAGGCGGTGCCGCCTTTAGAAATATTGGCTCACCGGATCTTTTGGTCTTTTGTGGTGATGGGGTTGACTGTCTTTTTAACCGGGGGATTGAAAACCCTGGGTGTAGCTTTGACCGACAAAAGAAAACTTCTTCTAATCTTCCTCTGTGGTTTTGTGATCAGCGCAAACTGGTTTACCTATATTTATGCTGTTAACAGTGGTTTTGTTATTCAGGCCAGCATGGGTTACTACATTAATCCTCTGGTTGTGGTTTTACTAGGGGTGACTGTATTCAGAGAGAAAATGGGCCGCTGGCAGTTAACGGCCTTGATCCTGGCTGCCTTTGGAGTTTTATTGATTGCCGTGCAGTATGGCAGGATGCCCTGGATAGCGCTTATTCTGGCCTTTACTTTTGCTGCTTATGGTTTAATCAAAAAGATCATCCGCATGGATCCGGTGTCAGGACTGGTTCTGGAAACATTCGCGGTCATGCCCTTTGCTTTATTGTTAATTCTCAATTTGGAATTTGCCGGTGTCGGTGCTTTGGGTAAACTGCCCCTGCCAGTCATCTTTATCCTGGCCGGGACAGGGGTAATTACTGCGATTCCACTGTTTTTTTACGCCCGTGGTATTGAAAAGACCACATTTTCTATGATGGGTTTCCTGCAGTATATTGCTCCATCGATCAACCTGTTTTTGGGAGTTTTTGTTTTCCAGGAGTACTTTTCGCTTACTCACTTGATTAGTTTTTGTTTTATCTGGGTCGCTCTGCTTATTTTTACCCTGGCTAATCTAGGGGTTTTGAAAGAATCTCTGCCTGATCACTCCGACCATGCACAGGCAGATAAAAATTCAGGATCATAGACAAGCTTACTATTGAATGCTATAATTACATTCGACAATTTAATACTTGCTTGTCAGGTGTCAATTGACTGAAAAGGGAAGCCGGTGTGAGTCCGGCGCGGTCCCGCCACTGTAAGTGGGAGCGCTTCCTTCGAGCCACTGGTTTTTGAAAAACCGGGAAGGCAGGGGGGTGCAGTGAACACGAGCCAGGAGACCTGCCTGATAGCGCGCTTAACCCCTTCGGGTGAGAGGGTAAAGCGGGGTATATATAAACCACGTTTTCCCGTGGTTTTTTGTTTGAAAACAAAAGCTCCGGTTTCCCCTGGTTTATTAAGAAGTATCATTAAGAAAAAAGAGGAGTGAAGATTGTTGAAAAAGAAACTATTATTAATCGGGGTTATTGGTCTAGCCTGCCTGTTTTTTGTTATCGGTTGTGATGGAGAACCTGAAGCAACAGACCAGGGAACAGTTGTTACCGATCAGATGGGGCGGGAAGTAACTGTAGAAGGTAATCCCGAGCGAATAATTTCGCTCTCCCCGAGTAATACCGAGGTAAGTTTTGGACTTGGGCTTGGTGATCGCATTGTTGGGGTAACCGAGTATTGTAACTATCCACCGGAAGCTCAGGAAAAAGAACTGATCGGAGGTTTTGACTCACCCAGTATAGAAAAGATAGTTGAGCTTGAACCCGACCTGGTCCTTGCTTCAACCATCCATGAAGAAGAGGTAACCCGGTTGGAAGATATGGATATCCCGGTTTTAGTCGTAGAATCATCCAACTTAGAAGAGCTTTATGATAGCATTTCCCTGGTAGCCGGAATGACCGGCGTAAGTGCTGAGGGTGAAGAATTACTGGCTTCAATGCAGGATAGAATCAGCGCTGTTGAAGAAAAAGTCGCTGCAGTTGATCCGGAAGATAGAGTTCGTGTTTTTTACGA
>Ga0207421_10006647_pt1 | contig 12547 bp, 10 predicted proteins | sample SodLakKL_010_SED_4_FD_187542 | JGI IMG/M metagenome (GOLD analysis project Ga0207421, IMG submission 187542) | Alkaline sediment microbial communities from Lake Tanatar, Kulunda Steppe, Russia - 8KL_010_SED (SPAdes) (version 2) | ecosystem: Environmental > Aquatic > Non-marine Saline and... | reverse complement strand
TTTGTCCAGGAAGGGGATCAAAAGAGATGTGGAAAAAGGGGGCATCCGTTCAACCGACACCATTCATGTATTCTTCTTCCTGGTCAGCCCGGCCGGCGACCAGCGCCAGCACCTGCGACTGCTGGTCCGCATTTCCGACATCCTCGAAAGGGAACACTTTGTGGAGAAAATGCTCGAATGCAAAGACGAGCAGCAGGTTAAAGAATATTTGCTCCACAATGATCGTTATGTATCCCTTAACCTGGCATCAGACTCCCCGACAGGGGAATTCATCGGAAAGAAAGCGGGTGAACTCGACCTGCCTCCCGACACCCTGCCGGTATTGATGAGAAGGAAAAACAAAGTGCTGACACCCGGCAGGAATACCCTACTGAAGGAAGGTGATTCCCTGACCATTATCGGGAACCCGAAAAGCATTGATCAATTGTACAAAAAATATAAATAGCCATGCCTTCATTTTCTCACACAGACAAAGACGGGAAGGCCAACATGGTGGATGTCGGAAGCAAGGCAGTTCAGCAAAGGACAGCCACTGCCTCCGGTTTCATCAGCCTTGAGCCGGGAACCATTTCCCTCATCAAAGAAAACCAAATCAAAAAAGGCGATGTGCTCACGGTTGCTGAAATAGCAGGCATCCAGGCAGCGAAACAAACATCAGCACTCATCCCGTTGTGCCACCCGCTGCAAATCACAAAGGCAGAGGTGGACACAGAAATTATTGACATGACAAACAGCCGGGGCATCCGGGTAAAGGCCACGGTCAGATGCAACGGTCAAACGGGCGTGGAAATGGAGGCACTGACTGCTGTCAGTACCGCCCTGCTTACAATATATGATATGTGTAAAGCCGTTGACAAAAAAATGGTGATCACCGGGATCCGTTTACTGGAAAAAGAAAAAAAATAAGTTTATGGAACTAAAAATATTATCTGTCAACATATCGAAAGAGAAAGGGACCATCAAAGAACCCGTGGAGGAAATAACGCTGAACCATCATGGCGTTATGGATGACGCACATGCAGGCTCGTGGCACCGGCAGGTAAGCCTGCTTGGCAAAGAAAGCGTTGATCGCTTCTCGCAGGAGGCCGGAAGGCGCATCGCCCCGGGAGAGTTTGCAGAAAACATTACCACCGAAGGACTGGAGCTGGTAAAAACCTCTCCTTTGGATCGTTTTTCCGGCGAAAACGTAGAGCTGGAAGTTACCCAGATCGGCAAATCATGCCATGGGTCAGCCTGTGCAATTTTTCGTGAGGTGGGCAACTGCGTCATGCCAAAAGAAGGAATCTTTGCCAGGGTCATTCGCCAGGGATCTTTAAAGCCGGGTGATGTACTGACCTATCACCCCAGACGCTTCCGCTTTCATGTGGTTACCCTGAGCGACCGGGCAAGCAAGGGCGAGTATGCCGACCGGAGCGGCCCGCGCATCATTGAGTTACTCAATGAACATTACAATGAGCAGCCGCGCGACATTGAAGTTTCCCATACCATTATCCCGGATGACCCCTCAAGCCTGAGTGTGCTGATTGAAAAAACCACTTACGATGAAGTAGATGTGATTATTACAACGGGCGGTACGGGAATCGGCCCGCGGGATCTTACCGTCGAAACTGTCCGCCCGATGCTTGACAAGGAAATTCCCGGCATTATGGAAATGATACGGGTTAAATACGGAAAGGATAAGCCCAACGCGCTGCTCAGCCGTGGAGTGGCCGGTCTGATTGGGGAAACCCTGATATACACCCTGCCGGGAAGCGTAAAAGCGGTAAACGAATACATGGTGGAAATCCTGAAAACCATGGAGCACCTGATATATATGCGACATGGGTTGGATGCGCACTGACTGACCCATGGTGGCTGAAAAAAGCATCTCAGTTCAGGCCCGGGCGAGTTTCACAGGAAGATATAACCTTAAACCTATTTCGGAACCAGGTTGCCGTTCTCATATTTCACCACAAAGGCATCGCTGACACCAGCCGCCCACAACTTACGCATATGAACAATGGCTGCCTCCAGGGTGTCAAAACTTCCTGAAGTATACTTATACCAGCCGTCAATGTGATATTTGCGGAGGCGGTCATTCACACCAAGGTATTCGCTGGCTTCTTCAATGCCAAGATCTTTCTTATGTGCCATGACCTGCACAGCATAAAAAGTGTCCGGTTCTTTCACTTCTTTTTCCTTCTCCTCCAGACGGTGTTCCATTTGAGTCACAGCATCCCTGAGGGTTTCATAATGGTTCAGCAATTCGACCTGCGCCTGGGTTAGTTCGCCCACCTCATCTGTTAAAACCTGCATATCATCTTCATGCTGATCTCCCAGGGCTGTAATGTCGTCTCCCACGGTATCCACCCGTGCAGCAAGGTGATTTACCCTGTCCACATCTCCCGGATACATGGTACGTTCGATGGGGGCCCAGTCTTTGGAGTTCGTATTGTTTCCGAGCCTGAAGGTAATCCCTACACTGGTATAATTGTACATGTCTTTCCTGCTTCCGGTAACCACTTTGGCGTCCAGCTCATCCGTCATGGCATATTGAAATGATGACCTTACACCAAGGTCGACCCTGTCAGAAACCCTGAAATTAACGCCCATTCCGAAAGGAATGATCCAGGCACTTTCAGTCTCACCTGAACGGGGCTCATCGTATGGGTACCTGAGCACATTACCGGTTTGCAACTCCATTAATTTGGATTCAAAAAATGTTGCGCCCAGGCCTGTGAAGCCATAAATGTTCATCCATTGGTTTGTGCTGCCACGGGGGGCAAATAACCCGTTCAAACTTACGTTGGCAGTAAGGGAAGCATCCATCATGGTATTTTCGAACTTCCTGTTATTATCTGTATCAATACCCGTCATATCTCCATAGGAAAAATTTGCCTGAAGCGTGAACACAGGCGATACATGATAATTAAAAAACAACCCTCCTCCATAACCATCTTCCCCGGATGCCGGGAAAAAATTATCTTCCTTCACATCCGTAAACGGAATGAGCATGCCACCGCTAAGGCCAAAAGAAAACCGGTTATAATTTTCAGGTGTTTCAGGATATTCATCCGCCCCAAAGGCCGGGACGGCAAACAACCCAAGCAAAAGAAAGAAAATGACAAAACTTGTTATCCTTTTCATAATATCAGTAATATATACTACATCATTTATTTATACAGTATTATACTGAAAATTATATAAAAGGTTACAAAAAACAAGACTTTCAGACCCGCACTGTCAGAATAAACCGGAAATATTACCGTCATTGTCAATGTCGATATTTTCAGCTGAAGGCTGTGACGGCAGGCCGGGCATACGCATGATGGTGCCTGCAATGGGCACCAGGAATCCGGCACCGGATGCAACCTCAAATTCCCGGATCTTGACTGCAAAGTCTTTGGGGCGACCGATTTTATATGGATCGTCAGACAAGGATTTCTGGGTCTTGGCTACACAAACAGGGAGTTTATCCAGGCCAATGCGCTCAAACTGGGCCATTTGGTTTTTGGCTTTAACCGAGTACTCTACGTGGTCAGCTCCATAAAGCCTGGTGGCAATGGTGTGCAGTTTTTTCTCAATGCTCCAGTTAAAATCATACAGGGGCTCGAAACAAGTGGTACAGCTGTCGGCAACTTCTTTCACAAGCTTTGCAAGCTCAAGTGCGCCCTCTCCTCCTTTCTCCCAGCCTTCATAAATCGCTACCCGAATACCAAGTTCTTCACAACGTTTCTTCACAACCGCAATTTCCTCATCGGTATCGGTATGGAATTTATTGATGGCCACCACAGGCTTCAGGTTGAAATGCTGAATATTCTCAATGTGTTTTTCCAGGTTTTCCAAACCTTTGGTGACAGCTTCCGGATTGGCCTCTTTCAATGCAGGCAGCTTAACCCCGCCATGGTACTTCAGGGCCCTGATGGTGGCAACGATCACTGAAGCGTTGGGAGTTAATCCACCGTACTGCGACTTGATGTTCAAAAATTTCTCTGCCCCCAGTTCGGAAGCAAAACCAGCCTCTGTAACAACGTAATCCGATAAGGACAACCCCATTTTTGTCGCAATCAGGGTATTGGTACCCTGGGCAATGTTTGCAAACGGACCACCATGCACAATTGCAGGATTGCCCTCGATGCTCTGGACCAGGTTGGGCATGACGGCATATTTCATCAGGGCTGCCATGGCGCCCTCAGCCTTGAACTCCTTGGCATACACAGGTTCATCGTCATAGGTGAACCCCACCAGGATATTTCCGAACTTTTCCTTCAGGTCGTCCAGGTCTTTCGCAAGGCAAAGTGCGGCCATCACCTCTGAGGCTGCTGTGATGTCGAAGCCTGTTTCACGGGGAACGCCTTGCTTTCTGCCTCCCAGACCTATGATGATGTTTCGCAGTGCTCTTTCATTCATGTCAATGACACGCTTCCAGACAATTTTGCGCGGATCCAGGTTGAGAAAATTATTCTTGCTTTGCAGATGATTATCAACCAAAGCAGAAAGCAGGTTATGGGTTTTCTCAACTGCCGCCAGGTCTCCGGTAAAATGGAGATTGATGTCTTCCATGGGTAGTACCTGGGCCCGTCCACCGCCGGCGGCACCACCTTTGATCCCGAATACAGGACCCAGAGAAGGCTCCCGGATAACAACAGTGGATTTCACTCCCAACTTGTTGAGTCCCTCAGAAAGCCCGATGGAAGTTGTGGTCTTTCCTTCCCCGGCAGGTGTGGGTGTAATGGCCGTCACAAGCACCAGCTTCTTTCTGGAAACAGCTTTCTCATCAATCAGTTTCAGGGGCAGTTTGGCCATGTATTTCCCAATCTGATAAAGGTCGGTCTCCTCCACCCCCAACTTGGCTGCCACCTCCGTAATGGGGCGCATTTTAGCTTCCCGGGCAATGTCAAGATCACTTTTCATAGTCGTCCGTTTTTAGTTCAATGAATATACTTTCAAGATAAAAAAATTTATCGTTAAGTAAAACCGGTAAGCCTTCATTTTGTTTTGTTTACCACGCAATTTTCTCTCTTCCCTTTGCTTTTGACCTCTGAAGAATAAGTTTGTTGTAAATCCTGCAGGAATAAGCCGAACCGGATCGTCGGGACAGAGACAACTGTGATCCGGCCGGGGATGCCACTCCGGGTGCCGGTGGGATGCCGTAGCTGCAATACACCCAAAGCGACCGCATTACACCAAACGTGGCTGCATTACACCAAACGTAGCTGAATCACACTATAAGCTGACATCCACTCCCACGCGGAAAAACGGATTGTCTGTATAGGCCTGACTGTCTTCATTGAAGTTGTAGAGGAGCAGCAAATTTACCTGCGTCCGGTGTGAAAGATGCAAGGCATATCCGGCACCAAGCAGGTAATTGTCCTCACTGATGGAGGCTCTGTCTTGCCCCCCTGTTGGAAGCGGGCGCCCCGATTCGAGCCAGAGTTTCTCATATTCTGCGTGCAGGAAGAGATTGGAAACTGTCCGCAGCCTGCCAAACACATTGGCCCCGTAGGTATGGGATGAATAGGTGTCTATCCCCCAGCTGTCATGGGTGTACTGATAAATTCCGCCGATACCCGCAGATAAACGGTTTGTGATGCGATAGCCTGCATGAAGATGCACCCCGATGGAGGTAAAATTGCCGAACTGCAATCCCACAAATCCTCCCACAAAAATGCGTTCACGGGGCGTCAGCTCATCAACATCAGGTTGATCCGCATGGAGCTGAGATGGATACCATGCCATTAACATTGCAAGTAAGACCCCAAAAAATAGTTTTCTCATGATTTTCTGAAATGGTTTCAGCCAAGAACAGCCCTGGCTTTCAGCAAGCACTCCTCATACTCCCGCTCAGGAACAGAAGCTGCCGTAATGGCTCCACCGGCCATATAGGCAAGATACGCATTTTTTGCATTATACTGCAAACTGCGGATTACCACATTGAAATCAAAGTCTTTATCCGGGCTGATATATCCGACTGAGCCTGCATACAAACCCCTGCGGGTGTCCTCGTACTGTTCAATGAGTTCCATGGCCCGGACCTTGGGGGCTCCGGTCATTGAACCCACAGGAAATGCAGACCTGATGGCATCCAGATAGTGGCATGAGGGGTGCAGGCGGGATGTAACCGTTGAGATCATCTGGTGCACATGACTGAAGGAATAAATCCCGAAAAGCTCTTCCACATTCACAGTGTCTTTTTGGGCAGATCTGGCAAGGTCATTGCGGATCAAATCAACAATCATCACATTCTCGCTGCGTTCTTTGGGATCTTCAAACAGGGCCTGACGATTTTTTGCATCTTCAGCCATATTATCACCTCGGGCACTGGTTCCTTTGATGGGCTGGGCAATCAGCCGTGATCCCTGTTTTTTCATGAACCGCTCGGGGCTGGCGCACATGAGGAACTTATCATCCAGCATATAAAAACAGGAAAAAGGAGTTGGGGATGAACGATTGATCCAGTCATAATAAACCACCGGATCAATGTCAATGTTCTCACGGAAAAACTCCACGCAGTAGTTGAGCTCGTAGATGTCCCCAGCCTGAATGTGATCCTTGATGGAGCGGAGCTGTTGGAGGTAACGGGCCCTCGAAACCCGGGGCTCAAGGCCGGGATATTCCGGATGAATCAGGCGGGATTCACCTTCGGAAATCAGCCCTTGATATACATATACCGGATCAGATAATTTCCCGAATCCGGGAAGGCAGCCGATACGGCATCCCCCTTCCTGTCCGGGCAGCACCACAACCACCGGACAAAAAAAATGGGCCATGGGCATCCCCACCTGGTCCGGGTTCATTGATTGCAGGCTCTCAAGTTGGTTTTTCAGTTCATAGGAAAAAAACCCGAACAACCAGTCGTTTTGGCTGTCGGCAAAATGTTTCAACTCCTGAAATGTATCCTGAAAGGGGCCACCATAAAGATCGGCTTCACCAATGGCAAACGCCCAGGGCAACCCGGAATATTGATCCTGATCATACCCGTTGGAATTCAGAAAGACGGCTGTCCTGGAATGTTTGCGGATCCATGGCAGGACTTTTCTGTATGCTTTACCGAAGTCGGGAGCGTCCTGAAAATCCTTGTAAAACCTTTCACTCATGAGCTTTAACTTTAGCAGTTTGCAAAGATATGGCTTTTGATTAACTGATAGAATCCTTATATTTGATTAAACAACCGCCTGGCATGAAACGTTTTAAACAACAAAACAATATGCATGCCTTAAGAATTACAAACCTCAAAAAATTACAGCCATGAAAAAAGGTACAACTACATGGGTTTTTACATTGATGATCTCCGGCCTCTTGCTGATCATGCCCATACCAACCCATGCCCAACCGGCCGATACCAGGGCTGCAGAAATCCTGCAGACGGTCCGGGAGGAATATGAACGCTCCATAGAAAACATCGATGACTACACTGTGGTCACCGATATGTATACAACCTACTACAAAAAAGCCTTTGACGACGGACGGCCTTATTTCCGGTCGCGCTCGGAAACGGATGCCCTTGGTGGGATGGAAAGCACTTCCAGCGTGTCTGATGCAGAGCTTTTTTCGCCGGAAACATTTGAAAAACTGAAGAACAATGCCATTTTCGAGGGCACCGAAATGCTTGACGATCATGAAGTACACATCATTTTCATTGAAGAGATCGAAGGCCTTTTGGAGGACGAGGAAGAGCTTGATGAAACCCTGACCGAAATGCGCATTTTCATTGACACACAAAAATGGGTAATGCGCCAAATGGCTTTTTCCGTAGAGGCAGCCATGGATGACGGGGTGATGCGCAAAATTGAACCGGTCATACAATTCAGGGACTATCGCGATCATGAGGGAATGCTGATTCCCTGGGAAACGGTGACCATAATTTCAGGACTCGACGACGCTCTGTCAGATGAAGAAAGACGGGAAGCAGAAGAAGGCCTGAAGGAAATGGAGCGGGAATTGGAGAATATGCCTGAAGCACAGCGTGACATGGTCAAACAGATGATGGGTGATCAGCTTGAGCAACTCAGGAATCTGCTGGCCGGCGACCAGATGGAGTTCATCACTGAAGTAATTGAAGTAAAAGTGAACACCGGCGTTGAGGGATTCGATTGACAACGGTTCACCATTTTATCAGGTACCAGGGGTCTGCTTTTACCTTTTCTGTTACAAAACGATGCAATTCACGCATGCTGAAAGCGTACAGGGGAACGCCCCCGGCTATACCTCTTTTGACAATTTCGGTTTTTGCAAGATCCCGCATCAGGCGGATCTTGTTCCACCATATGAAGCCCTTCACTGAATAGGCAGGGTGGTTTGTGTGAATGGGATAACGAATCAATGCATCATGTCCGTTTATCCTGATCAGGTATTCATCCTCAAAAAACCTCAGATAAGGCACCTTTTGCTCATATTCCACGAGGTGGATCAGGCTGCATGTCACGTAATCCAGGCCAATATTCAGACAATAAAAATCCTGGTCGGCCATTTGGTGAAAAACACCTCCGGGTGAAAAAGAAAGATCGTTTTGGTGAAAAGTATGGGGGCCAAGGGCCGTGACCGAATAACAGGGGTCATGATTGCGGAAACGACTGTCATGAAAGAACCTCCGGGCAAACGCACCATAAGCGGGGAGCGATCTTGCCGGATCAAACACCTTTGATGTTCGCACCCCCGGGGTAAAGGCCTGTGAAACGACCAGGGAAAACCGGTCTTGCAAGGCACTTCGCAGCCATTCGTAGGTGTCCTTTTCATTGGTAAACCTTCTGATTGCAGAAAGTGAAACATGTACAAAGAGATTACCGGAAGGGATAGCGCCGATAAACCGCTTAAAATCATCCCCGGCTTCTTTACTGTACGTCCATTTCTTCCGCATCCGGGGATGCTGTCTGACCAGACGCCTGAAATAGAAGTACATTACAGTACTGTATACACTTACCTTTCTGAGAAAAAAACCTGCCATAATATCCGGCATTTATCCAACCTGAAACCATTATCGCCTGAAGTAGGCTGCGATCTGCATTACAAAATTCCGAGCCCACATATTCAGCTCTTTTGATATACCAAGTGCCCACACTGGCCAAAGAAAAACGACAGCCGTAACCAGCGACCGCAGAACAAGATCCGCAAAAACACACGGACCCGGTCCGATTTGCGTTGAAGCGGCCATGATGACCAGCATCAGGCCGGGCACCCAAAGCTGCCTGGCTTCAAATGGTTGTATTCCGAAATGTATATAAATAAAAATCAGGCGTATCAGATTGAACAGCACAAGGGTCAGCATACTGGCAAAGGCTGCACCCTCAGCCCCCCAAAGCGGGATAAAAATCAGGTTGGCTGCAATGGCAAACCCCACCATGGCAAGGGTAAAATACAGGTCGTACCGGTATTTTTTTGATGTGGTAAGGATGGTGGCATTCAGTCCGGCACTCATGTCAAACAACTTCCCGATCCCCAGTAAAAGAAAAATATAGCGACCGGCCTCATACTCATCCGGCATAAAGTGAAAAATCACATCAAGATTTACCCAAAGCAGCAGAAACAGCAGTCCGCCCACCACAAGATTGCCAGCCGTGGCCTTGCGGTACACCTCTTCCATGTGCCCCATGGCCCGGGTTTTCCAGTATGCCGCAACAAAAGGGGCCGACACCTTGACCATGGAACGGTAAGGAATCAGCATCACAGAAGTTATGAATATCATGGTGGTGTACACCCCGGCAACTCCAAGGTCGATCATTCCTGCCACCATCAGGGAGTCCACGCTGATAAGCAGGAAGGTACTCAGGTTATTCAGCAACGAATACAGTCCGTATACCAGCATAATTTTACCAAGGCGCCTAAACAGCAGCGGCCATGCCGGCTGAAGCCGGAGCCATCCCTTTACAGTTGTGTATCCGATCAGGATCATTGCGGGCATGCAATAGGCGATCACATAAGCCATCACAAATCCGGGAAAAGACAACAGGCCAAAGGCATAAAAGCTGATTGTAATTGTTACCAGCAACCTCAGCACCACCTCATGCGTCACTGAAGGGATGATGTTTTTATACAGACATCGCAGATAAGACTCAAACAGATTGAAAAACAGGGTGGCAAGACCAAGGGGAATCAGGTACAGGGCATAGTCAACCAGCAGGGGGCTGGAGTCGCCATACAACGCAACAAAAGGCCGCTGGAAGACCAGAAAAAGCAACGTGGTCAGGGTAAAACCGGCAAGCGAAAGGGCCAGGATCCCAAAAAGAAAACCATGATGATGGTTTTTGGGGTCATTGAAAAAAGGAAAAAAACGAAGGATGATGTTTCTTGACCCCAGGGCCGCCACTTGCGCATAGATCAGCGATATGGTAATCATCAGGTTGGCAAGCCCCACCTGCTCGGTGGTCAGGAAATTGGTGAACAAAAAGAGTTTATTCAGGTAACCAATCACGGCACCCGCATAAGCGATCAGGGTAATGCGAAAACTGTCACGCTGAACAATGCCCATGGTCAATGATTATCAAAACAAAAGCATTAAGCCGGAATCAGCCGGTCTGCATTGCGGTAAAAAATATTCTCCAGTTTATCTGCAGGGAGTTGCATGGAACGGATCAGATCCTCGTGGCCAAAACCTGTATTATCGGTGCCAAACAGGATCTTTCGGTGATGTTTTTCCAGGAAGATCCTGGCTTTTTCAGGATCACGGCGCATGGCATTGAAACCGCTTTTCCCGGAAACATCACAGTAGAGGTTTTCATATCGCGAAAGGAGGCTGTCAATGATCCCAAAACGGTCAATGCGCCCTTTATCATGAAACAATATTTCCGAACGGTCAGATGCAATGTGGTTCCAGAAGTGAGGACCATGGGCGATAAACACCTGAGAGGGAAATTGCTTCAGGCGTTTTTCAAGACCGGCAAAATCATGCAGATAACCGGGAAAATAAGTAAGATGATCTTCTATGTGGTCTTTAAGAATGGATGTTTTTTTCGAAAACCGGAGCAGAAAATTTTTTATCACCCCGTTCATGGCTCCGTTCAGCAACACATTCAATGTTCTTTCAGCCAGTCCAGGATTTTCGGGCACATAATGCATCCTGGGTTCTTCCATGTGAAACAGCAGTGGCAGCCGGTGCCGGCATATAACCTTCAGATAGGATTCCATTCGCCGTTCTTCCCACCTGCGGGTCACTTTCAGCTCTCCACAACCCCTCATGCCATTGTTTTTGGCGTGGATTATCTTCTGCTCCAGGCGATCGGTTTTCGGATCCGGGGCGTAAAACGGTACTATACGGTCAGGGAACTTTTCGTGGGCGGCAAACACTTCTTCAGGCGAAATATGCTGGTACAGGCTTTCAATGGGTGCTTCCTCTTCTTCCCAGGTAAGCAGCCAGCATCTTTCAATGCTGTGGTTGTCCATATAAGTGATCAGCCGGTCGGCGTCCAGCCCCTGCAATTCAACATGCAAATGTGCATCGATCTTCCGCATATAAGCAAAGATACAAAAACAGCCACTAACCGGGCCTGGATGCCCGACTTAGTGGCTGTTATTCTGAAAATCAAACTCCTACTTGATTTCCCAGGTATTGCCGCTGTTAAGCAGGTCATTCACGTTTTGAATGTCCGAGGTCTTTTTCGCGGTTTCTATCTGCATCTCTGTCAGCTCATCATAAGAGTCGGCCGGGGCTGAACGAATTACGCCCATGGCGACCGGGAAGTCAGGTGCTTTCATACGGCCTATCATACGATGGATACTGGGATCCGTATTGTACTGATCGTGTACCAGCAGGTCATCCTCGGTGATCCCGTCTTTGCCGATCTCCACAACTTCAAGCTTGTTACCCCGCAAAATGATTCCCTTATCGCGATTCTTACCAAAGATCAGGGGCTCACCGTGCCTGAGGAACAACTGCCTGTCATCCCGTGTTTCACGATTGGTGATCTGACCATGAATGTCATCGGCAAAAATGATACAGTTCTGCAGGATCTCCACCACGGATGTTCCGTCGTGTTTCGCAGCTTCGTACATCACTTCAGACATAAGTTTAATGTTGTTGTCCGGGACCCTGGCAAAGAATGTCCCCTGGGCTCCCATCACAAGACCAGAAACCGTAAAGGGATGCTCAATGGTACCGTGCGGCGAAGTTTTTGTCACAGACCCCATGGGGGTTGTGGGCGAAAACTGGCCTTTGGTCAAACCATAAATCCGGTTGTTGAACAGCATGATGTTCATGTCAATATTCCGGCGCAACACATGGATGAAGTGGTTACCCCCGATCGCCATCGAGTCTCCGTCTCCTGTGGCCACCCAAACACTGAGGCCAGGGTTGGCCACTTTGACACCGCTGGCAATGGCCGCTGCCCGACCGTGAATCCCGTGAAAACCGAACGTGTCCACGTAGTAAGGGAAACGCGAAGAACAGCCAATGCCTGAAATCATGGCAAAATTTTCCTTCCGGTAACCGATCTTCGGGAACACATTTGCTACCGCAGCCAGAATTGCATGAGCTCCACAGCCCGGACACCATTTCACCATCTGATCACTCACAAAATCCTGCTTGGTGAGTTCTACCGGAGACTTTGCTACTTTTTTATTTTCTAACATAATTACT
>Ga0207421_10006645_pt1 | contig 12551 bp, 8 predicted proteins | sample SodLakKL_010_SED_4_FD_187542 | JGI IMG/M metagenome (GOLD analysis project Ga0207421, IMG submission 187542) | Alkaline sediment microbial communities from Lake Tanatar, Kulunda Steppe, Russia - 8KL_010_SED (SPAdes) (version 2) | ecosystem: Environmental > Aquatic > Non-marine Saline and... | reverse complement strand
GGCCCCCGGCCCCGAAGTCATGGCCCGGCGGGGCCTGAGCGTGGACCACGTCGTCCGGAAAGCAGAGAAACTGCTTTAGCAAGGATCATTATAAAAGATCATTTAAAAAGGCTCTACAATTGTTAAAACTTCTTCTGCAGGACAAAGCCCCTGGCTCAGGTGGTATTTGCCGCAGGCTAAATTCGTAACTTCATCTTAAATCCTTTAAAGAAAAATTAAAATAAGTATAGACAGAATAGGCTAAATATTATACTATTATACAATAGCAGGAATATTAAATTATTTATATTGCCAGTAACACCTGCTTCAATTGGAAGATGCCGGAAAAAATCACAGGTCCGGTTTGGTTGGCTCAGGTAAGAATCGATCAATTTAAGCAATAAAAGAGCAGCTTAAGTCAAAACATATACACAAAAGCTTTCTCTAACTTCTGAAGCTTTTTCATATTCAACTTAGATTTTTGACCCATGAAACAAATCATTTCAAGACTGGGAGTTGATGTCCTATCTGTCTCTTCATTAAAAAGTTAAATATTTTGAAAAAACAAAATGTTGACTTATCATCCGCAAAGAGCAAGGAACGGGAAGACGGCGGTAGGGTTAGGGGTTCAAAAAATAACGCGGCCAAGAAGGATTCCCGGGAAACAAAAGATGCCTCCAATATAGTTTCCAGTAAAATGGAAGCAGCTACTGCTAAAGAGGCAGTTAAAGAAGAAAAAGAAATAAAAAAAAGTGAATTCAGTGATAAGGCTTCAGAAAAGAGTGCGCTGGTGGAAGATCTCATCGCCCCGGTGGAAGATCTCGTCGAAGCTTCAGAATTAGACCGGGAAGATGTTGCCGCTCTTACCACTGAAAAGCTTAAACTGGTTCCTTCTAATTATCAGCACTTAGGTGATCGGGAAAGGCAGGAAGATTCTTTTGCCTTTTCTGATTTCGCGGATCGCGATCTTGTCAAACAGAAAGGAGTCCTGGTGGTAGTTGCTGATGGCATGGGCGGTTTGGCGCGGGGAGACCGAGCCAGTCAACTTGCGGTTAGCGTCTTTTTAAACGAATACAGCCATTTGGAAGGTAGTGATTTTGGGCAATTTCTGAACAGGACAGTTTTTAGAGCCAACCATGCCATTTTTGACCTTGCCCTTGACCGGAACGGCCGGGAAATAGATCTGGGAACGACCTTGGTTGCGGCTGTTGTGCACAACGGGGAGATGGACTGGATAGCTGTCGGTGACAGCTTAATTTATCTTTACCGTAAGGGCCGTTTAAAGCAGCTAAACCGGGAACATATCTATGCCAACCAGCTGAAGGTCGAGGTTGAAAATGGTTTAATATCTAAAAAGGAGGCGGATAAACATCCTGAACGCGGTTATTTAACCAGCTATCTCGGCTTGCCGGGGCTTAAGGAAGTGGACAGTAACCCGGATCCGCTGGCGCTCGAAGCCGGCGATGCTGTCCTGCTCTGCACTGACGGTTTAACAAACACCCTTTCTGAAGACGAAATGACGGCGGTTTTAAGGCGGGAATCCGGGAACCTGGCCGAGGAACTGGTTGAAAAAGCGTTGGAAAAACAAAAAAAACATCAGGATAACATTACAGCGCTGGTACTTTCCTGTAAACCGGCAGATTCATTAAAAGGGGGAGGAAAATGAAAAACAGGCTTATTCAGTACAGTGCGGTGTCCATTTTAATTGTGTTGGTGATGGTGCTTTTTTCAGCCGGCGTTTTTGCCCAAACCGCTATCGAGGATACCCGTAACAGTGTTATCCGCGTGGTTGTCTTTGAAGCGGGCACTGAAGAATTTGTCAGCGCCGGCACCGGTTTTGTGGTTGGTGATGAGGAACCCTTCGAATTTGTGGCTACCTGTGCTCACGTAGTAGACATCCCTGAGGCTGACGCGGAACTTGACATCTTTATATGGCGGGCTAAAGATGATTTAATTCCCGCTTCCATCCATGTCACACTGGTTGATTCGGATCTGGCCCTCTTAAAGCTTGATCCTCAGCATTTACTCCATGGCCTGGAATCCCTGGAGCTGGGCAGAATGGAAGATATTTCTATAGGGGACCGGGTCTATGCCGTGGGCTTCCCCGCTGTGGCGGACTGGGGCTTTTCCGATTTTCCGACCGCTTATCCCGAGGATGCGACGGTTACCGAGGGCATAGTCGGCAAGTTCACCACCTTTGAAGGCGCAGCTTTTCTTCAAATCGATGCCTCGGTAAGCTGGGGCAGCTCCGGTGGGCCCCTGGTGGATGAGAACGGCCAGGTGGTCGGGATCGTTTCCCGGGCCGCAGTGCTGGAGGGTATTTATGGGGCGGTAAAAGTCGATTACCTTTCCGACCTGCTCAGGAGCAGGGGCATAGCTTATAAAGCTGGTTACGAGCTGGCCGAACCACCTGCCATCCTGGAAGAAATTAGTTTTGTGGATTTAGCCTCTGTTTTCCAGGCGGGGGAAGAAATTACCCTCCAGGCCAGTATTCTTAACCTGGCAGATGAGGTGAGGGACCTGGAAGTGAGTTTCTTTGTTGACGGCAACCTGATTTCAACTGTGACTGCGGCTGAAGTGGAACCGGACATGAGTGAAACCGTGAGCGCTACCTGGAAAGCTGAAGAACCGGGCGACTTTGTCCTCAGCGCTTCCAGCGGTATGGCTGAAATTGAAGAAGCGGTTTTAGTCGAAGCTACCGGTTTAACAGCCAATCAACTGATCATTGCCCTGGTTGTCGCAGCCCTGGTAATCATTATCCTGGCTGTTGTCCTGATAACCCGGAGGAGGCAGCCGGCAATGGCTGTAGCTCAATCCGGGCCGGCCACCAAAGCTGGGCCGGAAGGCGCTGCCCCTGCTGTTACCCAGGCTAAACGCAAGCAGGCCAGGCCGGTTATCAAGGGCATTGCCGGGAACTTTGCCGGTCAAACCCTGGAACTGGTCGATAACCAGCTTACAATAGGCCGTGATCCCCGGCTTTCACAGCTGGTCTATCCCCGGGAAAAAGAAGAGATCAGCCGCAAGCATGCCACGATCCGGTTCGATGAAGGAACCCATAAATTCACGCTCATAGATTCATCATCGAACGGCACTTATTTGTCTTCGAACCAGAGACTTGAAGCGGGTGAAAGCTATTACCTGAAGAGCGGTGAAAGGTTTTACCTGGCTGATCCAAATGAGGTTTTCGAAGTTAAAGTAGAATAGTAATCATGAAACTAAAAGCTTCTGTATTAACAAAGCCCGGCGGCAGGGAAAAAAATGAAGATTATGCCGCATATTATGAACGCAGGGGCTGTGCCTGTTTTCTGGTTGCAGACGGGCTTGGCGGCCACCGGGGTGGAGAACTGGCCTCAAAAACTGCCTGCGAAAGCGCCCTGGAAGCTTTTCAGAACAGGCCGGGAGTATCTGTTGACCACCTGAACAGTTATTTGAAACATGCCAGCCGGGCGATGAGCGCTTTGCGCAGTAAAACAGGGTTGGAAGATTCTTTGAAAACAACCCTGGTTATTCTTGTAACTGATAAAAAAAGCGCTATCTGGGCCCATATCGGAGACAGCAGGCTCTATTATTTTAATTCCGGCCGGCTGGCCTTTCAGACAAAAGATCACAGTCTGCCCCAGCGGCTGGTCGAGATCGGTGAAATAACTTTTGACCAGATCCGTTTTCATGAGGATCGCAACCGCTTGATCAGCGTTTTTGAAGGCGAGGATGTCAGCCGCTTTACATTGCTGGATGAACCGGTTCTGATTAATGAAGGCGATGCATTTTTACTTTGCAGCGACGGGTTTTGGGATTATGTTTACGAAACAGAAATGGAATACCACCTGCAGCGTTCCAGGACCCCGGCGGGATGGATCTCCCGCCTGGAAGATAAACTGCTGGAGAGGGCCGAAGGGAATTACGATAATTATACTGCCCTGGCTGTTATCAACAGGTAGGGCTGCCGGGAGCAACTAATAACTGAGGAGGGATTTAAAATATGGAACCCCTAACAAGGTGTGAAAACGGCCATTATTATGATGCCAAGAAGCACAGTTCCTGTCCTTTTTGCGGTGTGCAAAATCTCGGTTTAGACATTCAAAAGACCATGGCCAAGAAGCCGGGTGAAACTGAAGAAGGGGTTGGTGTAACCAAACCCCTGGACAGTTCACCGGAACAGGTTGACAAAGCAAAAACCATGGGCATATTTCAAAAAAAGATGGGCAAAGAACCGGTTACCGGCTGGCTGGTGGCCATCAGCGGCCCTGAAAAAGGCAATGATTTTCGAATCACTTCGGAAAGAAACTTTATCGGGCGATCAGAAACAATGGATATCCAGATTAGCGGAGATCAGGGCGTCTCCCGTGAAAACCATGCCGCGGTCAGCTACAGCCCTAAAAACCATAATTTCCATATTTATCCAGGAGAAAGCAGGGGCCTGGTCTACCTAAATGACGAGGAGGTATTATCACCTAAATTATTAAAGGGCTACGACATTATTGAACTGGGCCAGACCAAGCTAATGTTTATGCCTTTCTGTGGAGAACAGTTTCAGTGGGATCTGGGAGAAGAGCAAGAATAATCACCTGCAGCTGAAAGAGGTGTTATTATTGTTGGCTAAACATAAAGGGGCCGGCTTTTTGGTTGCGCTGCTGATGCTATTGCTTATAACCACCGCCGTCATGGCCGAAGAAGAGGAAGAGATGATCAGGGTCACCGGGGTCAATCTTGATCAGACCCAAATGACCCTGCAAATCGGCCAGAGGGCTGAACTAAGCGCTGTTGTCTATCCTCTTAATGCCACTGATCGCCGTGTCAGGTGGATAAACAGCAATCCGGAGGTTGTCGAAATAGCCGGTTCAGAACATACTGTCGAACTGATTTCCCGGGCCCAGGGTGAAGCCACTGTGACAGTAATCACTTATGATGGCGGCCAGGAAAAAAACTGCCTGGTAGAGGTGGTTATTCCTGTCCGCAGCATCGGGATCGATCAGGAAGAACTCGTTATGGCTCCCGGTGAAACGACAGTCCTGGCGGCCCGGGTCGAACCACGTGAAGCTAATGAGCAGGGAGTGGCCTGGGAATCCGACCAGCCTAAAGTTGCGGTTGTTGATGACAAGGGTGAAGTGAAGGCGCTGGAAGCAGGAGAAGCGAGAATCATCGCCCGTTCGGAAGAGGATCGCAGGATAAATGCTTACAGCACCATAACGGTTTCTGATACCGCTTTAGTTCCGGCGAGCGAAGAACCAGAAACTGCAGCGGAACCGGCGGAAGCTGAACTGCCGGCCCTGACCGCAGATTCTCAGTTAACCGGCCTGTTGATCGGCCTGGGCGTAATAGCTGTTTTTGGCGGGGGTGCATTCCTGGCCCTGCTCCGGAAGCGGCGGATAAAAACCGGCAGGCCAGTTTTAGTGGGCTTATCGGGGGCCTATGCCGGTCAGAAAATGGATTTTATCAACAACCAGATCACCATCGGCCGGGATCCTGATCAAGCCCAGGTGCTGTACCCGCAGGATGAAGGGGAAATAAGCCGCCGGCACTGTACGGTTTACTATGATCAAAATACCGGGCAGATAAGCCTTGAAGACACTTCCTTCAATGGCACCTTTTTGGCGGATGGCCAAAAAATAGGAGAGGGCCAAAAGCACAATCTGCAGCCGGGGAAAACATTTTCCCTGACAGAATCGGGAGACTCATTTACTGTGGAACTGGAGTGATGCCGTTGAAGCTGCATAATTTGTGCATGGGCTGTATGGAAGATAGAGGCCCTGTGGAGAAATGCCCGACCTGCGGTTTTATAGAAGCATCAGGCCAGAAATCACCAAATTATCTGAGGCCGCGAACACTGCTGCAGGATAAGTACCTGATTGGTAATGTGCTGGGCCAGGGCGGGTTTGCCATAACTTACCTGGCTTGGGATATTAACCTGGGCATCAAACTGGCCATCAAGGAATATTTTCCCCTTGGCCTGGTTTGCCGCAATCCGGAAAACGACCTGGTTGTCGCTTACTCCAAAGCCCAGGACAATATCTTTGCTCACGACATGGAAAAGTTTCTCCAGGAAGCCCGGATCCTGGCCCGCTTTATGGACCACCCCAATATTGTCTCGGTCACCGACTTCTTTCGGGCCAACCGGACCGCCTACCTGGTTATGCACTACATAGAGGGAGTTACCCTGCGCCACTATTTAAACCGGATCGGGGGCAAACTGCCCTTTGATATTGCTATGGAAGTAATCATGCCGGTAATGGACGCCCTGCGGGTTATCCACGAGGCAGGGCTCCTGCACCGGGATGTCAGCCCGGAAAATATCATCATCAGCCAATCCGGAAGGGTGATGCTGATCGATTTTGGGGCCGCCAAGCACTCCCTGGGTGCCAAAGATGAAAGCATGTCAGTAGTTATGAAACCGGGTTATACTCCGGAGGAGCAGTACCGCAGTCAAGGAGTTCAGGATCCGAGGACGGACCTGTATGCCGTAGCGGCTACTATCTATCGTTCCATCACCGGACAGCTGCCTCCTAATGCGCTCGACCGCCTGGATTATGATACCCTGATTTTTCCTTCGCAGCTGGGCGCATTAATTAATCCTGAGCAGGAGCAAGCTTTAATAAAAGCCCTCTCGGTCTTTGCCGAGAACCGCTTTTATACAATTGGTGAATTTCAGGAGTCGTTAATTTCCTCACCGGCTCTCAGCCCGGATTTAGAAAAGGAGGCCCCTGTTACCGGGTCAAAACCTGAAATCGCGGCTGTCGAAAGAGCAGCGCCGCCCCTGAGCGAAACTTTCCCGGATACCGATAGTACCGATTCAGGCGACATCAAGATCGGGCGGGCTTCTGATAATGACCTTATTTTAGAAGATATTACCGTTTCAAGGCATCATACCCGCATTTTTCTGCGTTACGGAAAATGGCATGTGGCCGATCTTGACAGCACCTGCGGCACCTTTCTCAATGAAGTCCGGGTCGAAGAACCGGTTGAGCTGACCCTGCCGGCCCGGATCAGGTTAAGTGATAAAGACCTCTACTTTGACGGTGAGAGTATATCGGATCAGGAAGGAGAGGTCCTTTTTGCCATTGAGAAGAAACATTCCACCAGCGGACCCTGGCAAAGAAGTTTTTTTGCATCCTTTTCAAACTTGAAGGGGAAAATACAAACCTTTACCGGCCGTTATACCCAAGGCCTTACACCGGGCAAACCGCCCCTGGTTGTTAATATCGGCCGCTCTCCGGGAAACGATCTGGTTCTCCGGCAGGAGACGGTATCGCGCCACCATCTCCGCCTCTTTAATGAGGGCGGAAAGTGGCTTTTAACCGATCTCCAGAGCACCCACGGCACAAAGGTCAACCGGAAGCCGGTAGAAGGAGTCGTCGAGCTGTCTCCGGGCGATACAATCCTGGTCAGTGACGTTAACCTGCATTTTAACGGGGAAAGTATTATATCTGATGATCAAGATATTCTTTATAACCTGCCTCCCCCGGGGCCAATTTCAAACCGGGAAGACGGGAACCTGGCTTTACAGGTAAAGAAAAGATTACAAAGCTTCGGTTCAGTGAACCTGTGGATTTTACTGGCGGCTGTCGGGGTGCTGATCATTGTTTTGGTCCTGATTTTATTGTTATAAAAATTTATAGAGAAAGACCATTATTGGATCGGGGGGTCTAAATGAGACTTAACCACCTCTGCCCGGGCTGTATGGAAGAAAAGGGGCGGGAGCGGATCTGTCCGCACTGCGGCTACGAGGAGAGGTCTGCGCCGGAATCGCTCCTGCACCTTCCGCCGGGTACGGTGCTGCAGGGCAAATATGTGATCGGCCGGGCCCTCGGCCAGGGTGGTTTCGGCATTACCTACCTGGCCTGGGATAAAAATTTAAAGATCAAGCTGGCCATCAAGGAATACCTGCCCCAGCAGCTGGCCACCCGCACCTCGGGCCGTAGTGACGTAGTCGTCTATAAAAGCTCCCTTTATGATCAGTTCAAGTACGGCCTGAAAAAATTCCTCGAAGAAGCGCGCACCCTGGCCCGCTTTATCGAACACCCCAATGTTGTTTCTGTCCGCGACTACTTTGAAGCGAATAAAACCGCTTACCTGGTCATGAACTATCATGAAGGGGTGACCCTGCAGCAGTACCTGCAGGCCCGGGGCGGCAAGATCGCTTTTGAGCAGGCCCTTGATATCTTCATGCCGGTGCTCGATGCCCTGAAAGAGGTCCATGCGGCAGGCATCCTGCACCGCGACATCAGTCCCGACAACCTGCTGGTCAACACCAGGGGCCAGGTGGTCTTGATTGATTTTGGCGCCGCCCGCCAGGCCATGGGTGAAAAAAGCAGGAGCCTCTCGGTAATCATGAAAGCCGGCTATTCGCCCGAAGAACAGTATCGCAGCAGGGGTGAGCAGGGCCCCTGGACCGACATCTATGCAGTGGCTGCCACATTTTACCGGTCCATTACAGGGCAAAATCCCCCCGAATCCCTGGACCGGCTGGCAGAAGACTTATTGGTCTCTCCTTCCGAAATGGGAGTAAAAATTGAAACCGGTCCGGAACAGGCCCTGCTAAAAGCCTTATCTATAAAGGCTGAAGAGCGCTACCGTAATGTAGAAGATTTTCAAAAGGCATTGATTTATAAAGAAAAGGTTGAAACCGGAAAAGAGGAGCTCAAAGCTGTAGAGCCAGCTTTGCCTGACAGTGAAAAAAGTACAGGCTACAGGACCACAAAAAAAGAAAAAAAAGAAGGGACATTTTGGGGAACCGGCAAAAAATCAATCCGGACCGCTGCAGCAGTGATCGCAGCCGGTTTATTACTGTTCGGCATTGTGAGCCTCCTGTCCGAGAGCCCTGAAGAGTTGGTTTCTGAAGGATCACTGGTAGACGAGGTTGAAGAGGCCGGGGTATTTGTCCCCGAAGAAACTGAAGAGAAAGCTGAAGCTCTGGATGATGAACCTGGATCAGATCATGAGCTGGCTTTAAATGATCAGGTTGAAGAGCCTGATGCCCCTGATATAGCTGAACCAGGGCCCGGGGCCCAATACATGATTGATGCTGAAGGCGGCACCATGGCCTTATCTGATCTGGAGATCGGGTCCAGGGTGGTTGACCCTTCCTGGCAGTGGGGGTTCAGGACCGAACAGGACTATACGGGAGGCGGTGAAATTAAAGCGGTTATCTGGATTTTAGTGGCCAAAAACCACTATGAAGGACTTGATCCCCATGTCACCTTACTCTCTGAAGAATTAATCGGAAAGCAGGCTTTTGACAACAGCACCGACAGGCAAGGCCATGATGGCTCAAGCCACTGGGGGGATAGCGGCACTACCAATGCCGAGCGCGGCCTGCGTCCCTGGCTTAACTCAACCGGTATCCACGCCGGAGGTGGGTTTTACGAGGCTTTTTCAGATCATTTTAAGGCTGCTGTGCTTACCACCGGTGTGCCCAATAAGGAGTTTGAAGACGGCAATGACTACATCACAGAAGACAGGGTCTTTATTCCTTCCATAACGGAACTGGGTGATGATGTCCATTTAATGACCCACCGGATCGGCAGTGTTTTTCCCTATTTTGAAGAAGCGGATCATCAAAACAGGATTGCCTGCCTGGGCGGATCTGCCAGCTGGTACTGGACTCGTTCTCCCGCCATGTATGTAAGCATTCATAGTTATTATCGTGGCAGTATTTTGCGCTACGTTACGAGAAAGGGCGGCTTCAGCAATATTAACGCCCATCTAAATTACCTGGCCGTCCGCCCTGTTTTAAACCTGGATTCTGAGCTGATGGTGTCTGAAATCACCGATTAAGCCAGGTTAAAAGTTAGAGTCCTGGCTTTATCTTTTAAAATAACATCTTTAATTTTTAAGTTGTCAGCGGTATCGGTATTAAGGAAGTGATCAAGATGGACCTGGATAAGCTCTGCATCGGCTGCATGGAAGAAAAGGGAGACCGGTTAGTGTGTCCGTTATGCGGTTATAGCGAAGCCGGTAGCGGTGAACCTTCTATCTTCCTGCCGCCGAGGACAATTCTTACTGAAAAATACCTGATCGGCCGGGTCCTCGGTCAGGGCGGTTTCGGCATTACCTACCTGGCCCGGGACATCAACCTCGATATCAAGATTGCCGTTAAAGAGTTTTTCCCCCAGGGCCTGGTCTCCAGGGGCCCGACCAGCAAAGACGTAATTTCTTTCACCGGGGATCTCAAGCAGCAGTTTGAATTCGGCCTGGAAAGGTTCCTGCATGAAGCAAGGACCCTGGCCCGTTTTGCCGATCATGCCAACATAGTAACAGTCAGGGATTTCTTTCGGGCCAACGGCACTGCCTACATGGTTATGAACTATATCGAGGGGATGACCCTGGAGGCTTACCTGGAGCAGGCGGGAGGCAAACTGACATTTAAAGAAACCCTCGATATCTTGATGCCCGTGCTCGATGCTTTGAAAGAAGTTCACCTGGCCGGGATCATGCACCGTGATATAAGCCCCGATAATATCTTTATCGATACCTCTGGCCGGGTGGTTTTGATTGATTTTGGAGCGGCCCGCCAGGAGATGCAGCAGAAAGGCAGGGGCCTGTCGGTAATTTTAAAAGCCGGCTATGCGCCCGAAGAGCAGTACCGCACCCGGGGTGAGCAGGGCCCCTGGACCGATGTTTACGCCGCGGCGGGGACAATGTACCGCTCTCTTACCGGCCAGGTTCCCATGGAGTCGATTGACCGCCTGGCCGAAGATTCGCTGGTTCCGCCCTCAGAGCTGGGGGCGGATATAGAACCTGCCCGGGAACAGGCCCTGCTCAAGGCTATGGCTTTAAAGGCCCGGGACCGTTACCGGACGATTGAGGAATTTCAGGACAAACTTTTGCAGGAAGAAAAACCTGAAACTCCCACTTTGCCTGAGGAGGCAACAGAACCTGAAGCGCAAGCTATTGATACCGGGCAAAAGGAACCTGCCGGTAGCGAGAAAAAACCAGTTGAGACTCTGTCTGAGGAACCGGAAGAACTGCCGGTTTATAAAACAAGAACGCAGTCGGGGCTGAAACAAACCGGCCTGGTGGCGGCCGCAGTTCTTTTGGGCGGGATGCTTTTATATGGAGGGGTCAGTTTCCTGGACTTAGCAGGGGAAGAGGAGGAAGAACTTCTGGTAGCAGACAGAGATATTGAAAATAATGACCAGGCGCCTGGAACAGCAGCCGATACTACCCCTGAAGAAGATATTATTATAACTGTTGCCAGCAACGGAGATAAAGGGGAGGGGACACTGCGCTGGGCTTTAGAAACGGCAGAAACTGGAGCTGTTATCACTTTCGACCCCGAAGTTTTCCCGCCCGATGATCCGGCGGTGATCTATTTACAAACTGCTTTGCCGCCCCTGGTCCAGGGCAATATGACCATCGATGCCAGCAACGCCGGGGTGATCATTGATGGGATTAATGCTCAAGAGACCACTGATTACCTGGCCGGCATCACTATTGAATCGGCCGATAATATAATTATGGGCCTGCAAGTCATAAACTGCTGGAGCCATGATGACGATGGTAACTTGGCCGGGGCCGGTATTCTGATCAGCGGTGAATCAGCTAATAACAATTCTATTGGAGGCGATCGATCAGAAGGGTCAGGTCCAACCGGACAGGGCAACCTGTTAAGCGCTAACCTATGGGGGTTAGATATCGTTGGTGGTGCATCCGGTAATGTTGTCTCCGGCAACCTGATCGGGACTGATAAAAGCGGGGCGCAAGCACATGAGGCTGGTGCCAATGAGCTGGGCATGATCATCGGCAACTATGCCACCAACAATATTATCGGCCCGGACAACATTATTGCTTACAATAACAGCGGAATTGATATTGGGGAACCCTGGCCGGATGAGGGGACGATTAATAATACTGTTACCGCCAATAGTATTTTCAACAACGGATCTCAAATTAATGTACGTTCCGGGGCTAACAAGAAGATGCAAGCGCCGCAAATAAGATCTGTTAACCTACCTGATGGTACAGTCGAAGGTACCGCCTGCCCCGGGTGCACGGTAGAGATCTTTTCTGACAGCGGTAACCAGGGGGAAATTTTTGAAGGCAGCGTTGAAGCTGATGAAGAAGGCAATTTTTCTTTCTCAGCCGGGCGTTCCCTTGTAGGCCCCAATATTACGGCCACGGCCACAGATCCTGATGGAAATACCAGCTCTTTTTCCGAGCCGGGACGTTAAAAGAAGTTTAGCTTGTTCGGAAAGGAATTGGTTAATTGAGAGTTTATCCGCTCCAGGGCCACGGATTTATGGGCAAGTGCCTTTTGCTGAAAAGCGTAGAAAATAAAAGCCCATTATTTCTAGAAACAAGCTTTTTGAAAGCGGTTTCGAAAGTCTAATAGGCTGGTAAAGGTGTTTATAAATCTATCGGAGTGTGAATTAAGTTGGATAATAAAGAACACTGCCTGGCCTGCCTGAAAGAAAAGGGCCTTCAGCAGACCTGCCCGCACTGCGGTTACGGGCAGGGATCTGGGCCGGAATCGCTTTTGCACCTGCCGCCGGGCACGGAGCTGCAGGGCAAATATGTGATCGGCCGGGCCCTCGGCCAGGGCGGCTTCGGGATAACCTACCTGGCCTGGGATAAAA
>Ga0207421_10006644_pt1 | contig 12551 bp, 10 predicted proteins | sample SodLakKL_010_SED_4_FD_187542 | JGI IMG/M metagenome (GOLD analysis project Ga0207421, IMG submission 187542) | Alkaline sediment microbial communities from Lake Tanatar, Kulunda Steppe, Russia - 8KL_010_SED (SPAdes) (version 2) | ecosystem: Environmental > Aquatic > Non-marine Saline and... | reverse complement strand
AAACGGTGGACCCGCTGCATGCGAACTCCGAATGTGCAGTGCCCCGCCGCATCGTACGGTCTGTGCCCCGGCCGACGGTGGCCAAATCCCGGCGGAAATCCCAAAGCGGCATCGGATAGGCTCCGGTCCCGCGGATGTCCGCGTGCAACATCGGCCAGGGGGCTGGCCTCCTACACGGGCAGAACCACCCCCGCCCTCGTTGTTGCCGTTGTAGGAGGCGAGCCCTCTCGGCGACCTGCCCCGCCCCTTGCCTGCTCCGGCCCAAACCCGTTCAATGGGCAACAGGATCCACGCCTCGAGGAGGCCCCACCGATGTCATCACCCTGTTTACCCTCCTTCGGCCCGCTGATGCTGCGGGCATCGCTGGTACTGTTGCTGCTGCTGATTCTCGGCGCCTGTACCGGCCAGGACCGCGCCGCCGCGGAGACCGACGACTACCGCGTCGTCTCGCTGACCGGCGGCCTCGCCCACCCCTGGGCCGTCGTGTTCCTGCCGGATGACAGCCTGCTGATCAGCGAACGGCCGGGGCGGCTGCGGATCTTCCGCGACGGCGCGCTGCTTCCCGATCCCGTGCCCGGCCTGCCCACGATCACCGCCACCGGACAGGGCGGCCTGCTCGATCTCGCGCTGCACCCCGCCTTCGAACAGAACCGCTGGCTCTATTTCACCTATGCCGCCGCGGTGGACGGCGGCCTGACCACCCGGCTGGCGCGCGCCCGCTTCGAAAACGACCGTCTGCACGACCTCGAGGTCCTGTTCACCGCCGAGCCGGCCGGCTCCGGGGGTCGGCATTTCGGCAGCCGCATCGTCTTCGGTCACGGGGGCGACCTGTACGTGTCGATCGGGGACCGCGGCGACATGCCCCGAGCGCAGCGGCTGGACGACCATGCCGGCAGCATCGTGCGCCTGCACGACGACGGCCGCGTGCCCGCGGACAACCCCTTCGTCGACAACCCCGACGCGCGCCCGGAGATCCATGCCTATGGCGTGCGCAACCCCCAGGGCATGGCCCTGCATCCGCAGACCGGCGCGCTCTGGGAGCACGAACACGGCCCCCGCGGTGGCGACGAGATCAACATCATCGAGGCCGGGCGCAATTACGGATGGCCGGTGATCAGCCACGGCATCGATTACTCCGGCCTGCCGATCGGCAGGGGCCTGCGGGAACAGGAGGGCATGGAGCAGCCGCTGTACCACTGGACGCCCTCCATCGCGCCCTCGGGCATGGCCTTCTATCAAGGCGATGCCTTCCCCCAGTGGCAGGGCGATCTGCTGGTCGGCGCGCTGGCGCACCGGCACCTGGCGCGACTGCAGCTTGGCGGCAATGACCAGGTCGTCGCCGAGACCCGGCTGCTCGCGGACCGGGCCCAGCGCATCCGCGACGTGCGCGTCCACGACGGTCTGATCTATGTATTGACCGATCACGACCCGGGCGAACTCCTGCGCATCGAGCCCATTCCGAACCCCTGACGACGGGAGGCGCTCACTCCATTGCCTTCTCGTTGAATCTCGCTTCGGGGGCAATCGAAGCGGTCGTACCGCGGTCACGACCAGCGGGCCCATCGCCCTAGACCCCCGCCTTGCCGTCGCAGGGTGTACGAGCGGGTCAGGACGCGCGCAAGCGCAGGGTGTACGAGCGGGTCAGGACGCGCGCAAGTGGCCGATGCCCTGACCGTGGAAGAAGCCTTCGAACAGGGACTCCAGCGCCTCGGCGTCCAGGCGCCGATCGCAGGCCTGGTGCAGTTCCTCGAGGAAGCCGCGCTGGCCGCGGCTGGGCTTGCCGTCCAACAGCACCGTTACCGTCACGACCGCAAGCAACAGGTCCTGCTCTCGGGGCGAGCGATCGCCCAGGGTGGCCGCATAGGCTGGCCAATCCAATTCCAGGGAGCCCGGTTCGATCGCCAGAAGTTCAAACAAGCGCGCGAGCACCAACACGAAATTGGGGTGATCGCTGGCGCTGCGCACGACGCACTCCGCCACCGCCTCAAGGAGCAGTCGCCGGGCATCCTCATCCAGGTCCGCAGCCTCGGCCTGCACCCGTTCGGCCAATTCCTGCACCGCGATCGGCCCGGCCGCGCGGACGCGCGAGGCCCGCATCGCCCACCAGATGATCAGGCCGTTCCACACCGCATAGACGGCAATGGCGGCCAGCGGAATGAACGAGCGCACGGCCACCCGCGCAACCACCCGACGCAACAGCACCCGGATCACGAAGCTGGTCGCGCCGATCTTCAGCCGGTACATCACCGCATAGACGATCAGCTTCCAGCGCGGCGTGCGCGCGTAGGGATCGATCCCCAGGATCGGCTCCTGCGGATCGCGAATGTCCAGGGCCGAGCGCGACAGCCCGACGGCAATCACCTGCTCGGCCTGTGCCTCGGACAGGCGCAGCCCGGCGATGGCGGTGATGCGGGCAACCCGGTGCAGGACCACCCAATACAGCAGCACGATCTCGACACCGCTGATCAGCCCCGCGCCCCCGAGAAAGTACCCCCAGTACTGCAACCACGCCGACCAGGATTCCTCGCGCTCGGGCATCGCGTGGTTGAGCCCGATCTCCAGAGCGCCGATCAGCGCGCCGGACACGGTGCCGGACACGACCGCCAGAATGATGGCCCAGCGCTCCAAGTGGCGGATCTGTTCCACCTGCTCGGGGGACCACCGCTCGACGCGCGACTGATCCACGCCATTCCACTTGCGCAGCAGCTTCACCCCGAGGCGCTCGATGGCATTCAGCTCGGCGATATCCGGGTTCGCGGGATCCATCGGCGGAGTCCTGTTCAGCGCGCTGCCTCGAACCTAGCCCGCGCGCGCGACGGAAGCAAGGCCCCGGTTCGCCCCGGGCGCCCCGGCCCGGCATGCCACCACACGCGCCGCCGCAGCAGCCCCATCAGCCCACGTATCGGCTCGCGGGGGAATCCGGTTCGACATACAGTGCCCGAAGCCCCCTATCCCTGACCGAGGTCGCCCCATGATTCATGCCATCCTGGCCCTGCTTGTCTGCCAACTGCTCGGCGAGATCCTCGTACGCAGTACCGGCATCCCGATTCCCGGACCCGTCCTCGGCACCTTCTTCATGCTCGGCGCACTCGCCGCCGTGCGCGAGGTCCCGGAGGCACTGAACAGCGTGGCCGGCACCCTGCTGTCGCATCTGTCGCTGCTGTTCGTCCCGGCGGGCGTGGGGGTGATGCTGCACATCGCACGCATCCGGGCCGAGTGGCTGCCGCTGCTGCTCGCGCTGCTGGTCTCGACCACGCTGACCATTGCGGTCACGGCGCTGGTGTTTGCCTGGGTGGTGCGGCGCATGGGCCTGCAGGAATCGGAGCCGGCCGCATGAAGGACCTCGGCGCCGACACGGGTGAACTCGATCTGCTCTGGGTCTATCTGCAGCAGGAGCCGCTGCTCTGGCTTACGGCCACCCTCGGGGCCTATGTAATCGGGCACCGGCTGCACCAAGCCGCCGGCGGCTCGCCGCTGGTCAATTCCGTGGCCGTGGCGATTGCGATCCTGGTCGCCGTGTTGCTGTTCACCGGCACCAGCTACGCGACCTATTTCGAGGGGGCCCAGTTCGTGCATTTCCTGCTCGGGCCGGCGACGGTGCTGCTCGCGGTGCCGCTGTACCGCAACTTCAACCGCGTGCGGCGGCTGCTGGTCCCGATCCTGGTGGCCCTGCTGGCCGGCTCGGTCACCGCGATCGTCTCTGCGGTGGCGGTGGCGGCGGTACTCGGCGCCAGCCGGGAGACGCTGCTGTCGCTGGCACCGAAGTCCGCCACCACTCCCATCGCGATGGGTATCGCCGAGGGCATCGGCGGACTGGCCTCGCTGACCGCCACGCTAGTGATCCTCACCGGGATCATCGGCGCGATGATCGTCACGCCGCTGCTGAACGCGCTGCGGGTCACCGACTGGGCGGCCCGGGGCTTCGCGGTCGGGGTGGCTGCCCATGGCATCGGTGCCGCTCGGGCCTTCCAGGTCAACCAGCTCGCGGGCACCTTCGCCGGCATCGCAATGGCGCTTAACGCGCTGCTGACTGCACTGCTCGTGCCCCTGCTCGTCGGCTGGCTTTGAACACGCGGTCTCCGCCAGCACCCACCCATTGCCCACGCCCTCCTCCCCGATGGCCGTGCCCCGATGTTGTGCGGTCGCACCCCCGGTCGCACCAACCTGGGACGCCAAAGGGGCCGAACAGCGGCGAAACGGCGCCGTAACGGCCCTCTCGACCCGGCATCAAACTTGCACTGCAACTGAAGGCACCGTCACCACTGGAGGAGACCATCATGAGCGCTGTATTGGCTGAATCGGTCATCCGGAACTGGGTTCCACAGATCGTCAACCACGACATCATGGATTGCACCGCCGAAGGCGTGATCGGCAATCACCTGTATTCCGGACGCGCTTTGGCCGCCACCGAACCGGGGGATCTGATCCAATTGCATCCGGATCTCCAGGGCGACTGGCCCTTCATCCACGACCACTACCAACGCGTAGGCCTGCATCACACCGAGGAGGTTCTTTGGGACATTGGCCACGAAGCCCTCGCGGCCTTTCCCGACCGAGCGGTATCGGTCTTCTTCTTCGGTCCGCACCAGCAACACGCACGACCGGACGCAGCCTGGTTTGAATCCGTCGCGGCGATCAATTCCAAGAACCGCTTCATGGAACTCGCCCATGAACTCGGGGTGCCGGTCCCGGACACCCGGACCTTCGCGGATGTCCGGCAGATCGACGCGCAGGCGATCGCCGAGGCCCCCTACCCCTGCTACCTGAAGGCCGCGGTCTCGGTGTCGGGGCTTGGCATCTATCGCTGCCAGGACGCGGCCGAATTGGCCCAGGCTCGAGGCCGCTTCGAGCCCGGTACATCGGTGCAGATTCAGCAGGAAGTCGTCACCGACACCTTCCTGAACCTGCAGTACGAGGTCCGCGACGGCCGCCTGCACCGCCTGGTCGCGACCGAGCAGGTCCTCGACGGCTTCGTGCACCAGGGCAATCGCTATCCGGCCTGCTGCGAACCCTGGGACGTGGTGGAGCCTCTGGCCGAATGGCTGCATGAACAGGGTATCCGCGGGGTGTTCGCCTTCGACGTCGCGGTGGTGACCGAATCCACGCCAGCCTCGGGCCCCATGTCGACCGCAGGCCGCTACCTGGCAATCGAGTGCAACCCCCGTTTCAACGGTGCCTCGTACCCGACGGTGGTGGCCCAGAAGCTCGGCATCGAGCAGTGGCTGGCGCGCACCTTTTGTACCCGCCATCGGGTTCTGGCCGACATCGACCTCTCGGGCATCGAATTCGATCCCGCGACCGGAACCGGCGTGGTGCTCGTAAACTGGGGACCGGTTCGGGTTGGCAAACTGATGGTGCTGCTGGCGGGCGACCCGGCGACGCAGGCCGACCTGGAGGCGACGCTGGAACGACGGCTGCAACGCTCGAGCTGAATACGGAAGCGCTACCGTCCACGGGATCTCGTGGCATGCTACGGCACCGACACGCCAAGCCACGAGGTGACCCATGGAACGTAGCTTTTCCCTGATGATTCACGGCGGCGCCGGTGCGCTCGACAATGTAAAAGACGAACGCATCGCCGTGCGCTACCTGGAAAGCATGCGGGTGGTCCTCGAACACGGTCGCACCATCCTGGGCAAGGGCGGTACCGCGGTGGAGGCAGTCGAGACCTGCGCCTCGCTGCTCGAGGACGACCCGTTGTTCAACGCCGGCTTCGGCTCGGTGTTGAACGAGCACGGCAAGGTCGAGATGGATGCCGGCATCATGGACGGCCGCACGCTCGCGGCCGGCGCGGTCGCTGCGATCGGCAACATCGCGAACCCCGTGCAGCTCGCGCGTCTGGTGATGGACCACAGCGAGCATGTGCTGCTGATCGGCGAAGGGGCGCTGCATTTCGCCGAACACTGCGGACTGAAACTGACGCCCGATCACTACTTCTTCACCCCGGATCGCATCGAACAACTGAATCAGGCCCGCCTGCACGGGCGCATCATGCTCGACCACGACGATCAGGGTGACCCGCAGAAATACGGCACCATCGGCGCCGTCGCCTGCGACCGCGAGGGCGATCTCGCGGCGGCCACCTCGACCGGCGGGATCGTGAACAAGCGCATGGGCCGCGTCGGCGATTCGCCGATCATCGGCGCCGGGGTCTACGCCGACAATGCCACCTGCGCGGTCTCGGCCACCGGCTATGGTGAGGAATTCATGCGCACCGTGTTTGCCAAGACCATCGCAGATGCGATCGAATTCCGCGACCTCGACGCGACCGCAGCCGTCGCCTACGGCATCGACTACCTGCGCCGCAAGGTCAACGGCCGCGGGGGTGCCATCTGTATCGACCGGCACGGCCGCTGCGCGAGCCAGATGACGACACCAAAGATGATCCACGGCTGGATCGAACAGGGCGGCGAGACACTTTGTCGTTTCTGACCGCCGTCGCTTCGGTCGGCATTCAATGGCATTTATACCCACTGCTTCCGCCCCCCATCCCGGATACCATGACCCTACGTCAAGCGTGAGCAGCATACGGGAACAACCCCTGCCAGGATCGTGGGCACGGGGGTAAACGGATCATTCCGGGTACACCGTACCCATGCCGTGCGGGATCCGATTGGGGCGGGATCCGGTGGGGCTTGACGCCGCGGGGTGGGCCCGGCCCTTCATGATCCACATACGAACACACAACCCGTGTGTAGCGGCACGGCCCCAGTGGCCTTTGCGCAGAATCCGATGACGACGGAAACAGGACGCAAACGGGACAGTCGCTGTCGTGCCGTTTCCCGGACTTATGCCGGTCCGGCTTTTGCAGGTCCGGGGGTACCCGGTTCCCATGCCACGTCCGGATCCAATGGCGCCGACGCGGGACCCTGCATCGCAACAGCGCCTGGCACACGAAGCCGCATACGCTGAACACGGTCGTCGTGCCCACCACGACACGAGGTCAGCCATAGGTCTTCAGGATCGCGAATAACAGCAAGGGCCAAGGGGTGCACAAGTGCGCATATTTGGACACCACGTTTCTCGTACCGCCATTTTGATGGCGGGGATCGAGGGCCTGATCATCCATCTTTGCCTCTACCTTGCACTGATGTTGCATACAGAGGCCTTCGCCCGCACCAGCGCGGCTTATCCCGAGGCCCCGGCCATCGCGGGCGTCGCCATTTTGGCGATGATGATCATGGGGCTCTATGACGCCGATCAACTGCGCAGCATCGGAGGCTACTTCAAGATCATCCTGCGCGTGGCCTTCGGCCTGTTGCTGGCCCTCGCGATGATCCTGCTCTTTCAGCAGATTTCACCTTTCCCTTTGTTGGAAACCACCGCACTCTTATTGGGTTTTGGTCTGGCCTTTATCGGCTTGATCGCGGGGCGGCGTATCTATCAGCAACTGGCGGTCATGCCGGCCTTTAAACGCCGACTGCTGGTCGTCGGTGCCGGAAGCCGCGCCCGGATCACGGAAACCGTTCATCCGGACCGGGCGCTCGATGAACTGCCCTACACCGTGGTCGCCTTCGTCACCCCGGAAGACGGACCCCCCGTCGACGTCGCTCCGGATCGCGTTCGTTACCTGCGTCGGGGCCAAAAATTGTTGGACCTGGTCCGGGACCTGAAGGCGCATGAAGTGGTCGTGGCCATTCGGAATCGCCGCGGCAGCCTCCCGATCAAGCAGTTACTGGAGTGCAAGCTGCATGGCATTACGGTCACCGACGTCTCGTCATTCTTCGAACGGGAACGCCAGCAACTGCGTCTGGATTCGCTCAACAGCAGTTGGCTGGTGTTCGGCGACGGGTTCCGGCAGAACGCATCCCGCATCGTCGTCAAACGCCTCCTGGATCTCGCGGCCAGTGCGGTCCTGCTCACGGTGACCCTGCCGGTCATGCTGATCACGGCGCTGGCCATCAAGCTTGAGAGCCCCGGGCCCGTCTTCTACTGGCAGACCCGCGTCGGAATGGGTAACGAGAACTTCGAGATCTGCAAATTCCGCAGCATGCGCGAGGACGCCGAACGCGATGGCGTGGCCCAGTGGGCGGTCAACAGCGATGATCGCGTGACCCGTGTCGGTCAGTGGATCCGCAAGCTGCGCATCGATGAATTGCCGCAGATCTTCAATGTGCTCAAGGGGGAGATGTCCTTTGTCGGCCCCCGCCCGGAACGGCCGTTCTTCGTGGAACAACTGAGCGATCAGATCCCGTACTTCCTGGTTCGTCACAGCATTCGTCCCGGCATCACCGGATGGGCCCAGGTGCGCTATCCCTACGGCGCCTCGGTGCAGGATGCCCGGGAGAAGCTGCAGTACGACCTCTATTACGTGAAGAATCACACGCTCTTTCTGGACGTCCTGATCATCCTGGAAACCATCGGCGTCGTCCTGTTCGGACGCGGTGCCCGCTAGCGGGATCCTGATGGCCATTACCGCCCTCAGCTACTTGACCGCCGCCCTGGCCTTCCTGGTCCTGGCCCTCCTGGTGCTGTTTCGCTGGCGCAATCGCCCGGGCAGCCTGTGGATCATCGTTGCAGCACTGCTCTCCGTCGTCTGGGCCTTCTATCTGGCCGTTACGCTCTGGCATTCCGAAAGCAGCGCCGCGCTCTCCGGAGGCCTGTTCGACGTGGCCCGAAACGCGGGGTGGTTTGCCGTGCTGCTGTCCCTGCTGGTCCGGGATGGCCAGCGAACCCCCTCCTCCTCGCGGTTTCTGCGCATCTGGATCGCGATCGCCGCCGCCTTCCTCGTCGCCCTGGTCCTGTCCCTGGTGATCCCGGGGATTCCTGGTGCCGAAGTGATGCACAGCATGAACCTTCTGCTGATGACCATCGCCGGCCTGGTGCTGGTCGAGCAGGTGTATCGGAACACCCCGCCGCAGCGCCGCTGGGGGATCAAGTTCCTGATCCTCAGTCTGGGCGCGATGTTCGCCTTCGACCTCTTCCTGTTCGCGGACCTGGTGCTGTTCCAGACTTTGGACAACCCCACCTGGCAGGCCCGAGGCTTCATCAACGCCCTGCTGGTGCCGCTGATCGCGATCTCGGTCAGCCGCCGCCAGCCTGGCAGCCAGGGTCCGGCGGTGTCCCGGCATCTGCTGTTCCACACGGCCGCCCTGACCGGAGCCGGAATCTACCTGCTCGCCGTCGGCGGTGCCGGTTACTACCTGCGTCACGTCGGCGGCGAACTCGGTGCCCTGCTGCAAGTCACTTTCCTGTTCGGCGCCGCATTGCTTCTGACCCTGGTGCTGTTCTCCGGCACCTTTCGAGCGCGCCTGCGGGTTCTGCTGGCCAAACACTTCTTCAAGTACAAATACGATTACCGACAGGAGTGGCTGCGCTTTACCGGCAAGATGTCCTCGCCGGACGCGACAATGCCGTTCAATCAACGCGCGATCCATGCCCTCGGCGAACTGGTAGAAAGTCCCGGCGGGCTGCTCTGGGTGCGCAGTGACGACGGTACCTTCGCAGCGGACGGGGTGCTGAACCTCGACGATGTCCGGTATCCGCCGCAAGAGGCCGATAGCCCGCTGGTGGATTTCCTGAATCGCACCGGCTGGGTGATCGAACTCGCCGAATACCGCCGCCATCCGGCGCTCTATGGTGGGCTGGAACTGCCGGCGTGGCTGCTACAGGAACCGCGGCACTGGGCCGTGATTCCGCTGCTGAAGGACGACGACCTGCAGGGCTTCGTGGTCCTCGCCACACCGCTGGCACCACACCGGATCGACTGGGAGGAACGCGATCTGCTGAGAACCGCCGGACGCCAGCTGGCGGCCTACGTGGCTCTGGTCCAGACCCACGAGGCCTTGCTGGAGGCGCGTCAGTTCGAGACCTTTCATCGCCTCACCGCGTTTCTGGTGCACGATTTGAAGAACGTCTCCGCGCAGCTGTCACTGATTTGCACCAACGCCGAGCGCCATGGGCAGAATCCTGAATTCATCCAGGACGCGTTTCGCACCGTGGCCAATGCCCGCGACCGGCTGGAGCGCACCCAGGCGCAACTGCGCAACGTGCAGCCGAAGGCGGAGCTGCCCGGCCAGGTCATCCCACTGCCGGACTTCCTGCACGAAGTCATAACCAACAGCCAGACCACGCAGCCGGTTCCCGAGTTGGAAATCCGGCGCGCTGCCGAGGTCAGTGGGGACCGGGAGGGCCTGTACAACGTGCTGCTGCATCTGGTGCGCAATGCCCAGGAGGCCACGCCGGCTCATGGACGGGTGCAACTGATCCTGGACACCGAAGCGTCCTGGGCCGTGATTCGGGTGGAGGACAACGGCGCCGGCATCGACGAAGAATTTCTACGCCGGCGCCTGTTCCGACCGTTTCAAACCACCAAGGGCAACGCCGGCATGGGCATCGGTCTGTACGAGGCGCGCGATCAGATCGTGCGCATGGGTGGACGCATCGATGTCCACAGCCGGCTCGGCGAGGGGACTCGATTCACCGTCCGACTGCCCCGGCATCCGCGACCCCCGGCCGCCTTGAATGCATCCTGACAACCGATCATCCACCCTAAAGGCAGGTGATCCGCTGATGAGCGATACCGAACCAACGATGCTGAAGCTTTTGATCGTCGAGGACGATGCGGGCCTGCAGAGCCAGCTGCGCTGGTGCTTCGAGGGCTACGAAATCCTTCAGGCCCAAGACCGCGCCAGCGCCATGGCGCTGATGCGCCGGCACGAGCCGGAACTGGTCACCCTGGATCTCGGCCTGCCGCCCGACCCGGCAAACGCCACCGAAGGGCTTGCCCTGCTCGAGGCGATCCTGTCGATGGCGCCGGAAACCAAGGTCATCGTGGTCACCGGCAACGACGATCGCAGCAATGCCCTGAAGGCCGTCGCCCTGGGTGCCTACGACTTCTACATCAAGCCCGTGGATGCCAGCGTCCTGCGGCTGATCGTCGACCGCGCCGCCCAACTCCACGAACTCGAGGCCGAGAACCGGCGGCTGATCCGCAAGACCGAATCGCCGCTCCAGGGGCTAATCACCGCGGACCCGGGCATGCTCAAGGTCTGCCGCATGATCGAACGGGTGGCGCCCTCCGATGCCACGGTACTGCTGCTCGGCGACAGCGGGACCGGCAAGGAGGTGCTCGCTCGGGCCCTGCACCACCTGAGTTCCCGCGCCGGCGAACGCTTCGTCGCCATCAACTGCGCGGCGATTCCCGAGAACCTGCTGGAAAGCGAGTTGTTCGGCTACGAGAAGGGCGCCTTCACCGGTGCCACCCGCCAGACCATCGGGAAGATCGAACACGCCCACAAGGGCACGCTGTTCCTGGACGAGATCGGCGATCTGCCGATGCACCTGCAGGCGAAGCTGTTGCGCTTTCTGCAGGAGCGCACGGTGGAGCGTCTCGGCGGGCGCAACGAGATCCCGGTGGACATCCGCGTGCTGGCCGCCACCAACCAGGACCTCGCTCGACTGATGAAGGCGGGCGATTTTCGGGAAGATCTCTACTACCGGATCAGCGAGATCTCGGTGACCATTCCACCGCTGCGGGAGCGCCAGGGCGACCGCAGCCTGCTCGCGCATGCCTTGCTGGAACGCTTCGCCCGGGACCAACGCAAGCCGTTGCGGGGCTTCACCAACGAAGCGGTCAATGCCATCGAGGGCTATGACTGGCCCGGCAACGTGCGCGAGATGGAGAATGTGATCCGGCGTGCCGTGATCATGGCCGACGACCCCCGCCTCGTTACCGCGGAGGATCTGGATCTCGACACGCCGGTCGAATCCATGGCGTTTCCGGCGCTGCGGGAGGTCCGGGATACCGCGGAACAGCAGGCGGTGCTGAAGGCCATGGGACGCTGCAACAGCAACATCGCCCACGCGGCCGAGCTTCTCGGCATCACCCGGCCTACGCTGTACAACCTGCTCGACAAGTACGGGCTGCGCTGAGCGCACACCCCGTGCATTGCATCCTTAGCACGGCAAACGCTGATCCTGTTCGCCAACGGCGGGCGCGATCGCGTCCCGATAGGACCAGACCTTGGCCGCATCCCGATGCCCGTCATTGTTGGAACAGGCATAGATCTGTGCCTGGGCGTCGCTCTCGACCAGCGGCGCACCCAGTCGGTCGATCAGTGCGGCCACAAACAGCGGGGAGACTGCGTCATACTCGGCCCGGCTCTCGATATCCGCTAGCAGTTGCGCGTGGATTTGGTTCAGGGTCTGCAAACGCGCCTCCCAGCCGGCCTCCGCAAGGGCGGAAAACCAGAAATCCGCAAGGTCCTGGGCCAGTTCATCGGTCCTCATGACGATTCCTTCACATTCGGCGTGTTCGGGCACCACCATCGGTTTCCCAGGAGTATGCAAGCTTTGGTCCATTACAGGCAAGCCATTGATACCCTGATTCTCTTCCCGTTACCGGAGCACCCGTGAACGCCTTGCCGCGCGCCAACGTAAAGTAGCCTGACACTCAGGGTTGCAGGTCCTTCTGGCGCAGCAGCTCCCGGGCATAGTCAATGGGTATGGCATAACTGATGCCGCTCGGCCGCTCCAGCGCGCTCTCGCGCCCCGCCTGTACGAACACCATGTTGACCACGCCCAACACCTGCCCGGTGCCCGGGTCGAAC
>Ga0207421_10006643_pt1 | contig 12552 bp, 9 predicted proteins | sample SodLakKL_010_SED_4_FD_187542 | JGI IMG/M metagenome (GOLD analysis project Ga0207421, IMG submission 187542) | Alkaline sediment microbial communities from Lake Tanatar, Kulunda Steppe, Russia - 8KL_010_SED (SPAdes) (version 2) | ecosystem: Environmental > Aquatic > Non-marine Saline and... | reverse complement strand
GCGCCGACCGCGAATTGTCGAGGCCACACCGGCCTCGTTAGCTTCGCTATTTCAGCACCGCATAGAACCGATGTCAAGAAACCCGCCCACGGCGATCGCGGCGAACGAAACTATACGCCGCGGCCGCAAGCGCAAACGCGTTGTGCCGCAGAGGACCATCCAGTCAGGGCCATTGTGGCTCAGTTGTGTATATATGACACATTCCGTTGAGCGGAAGCTCAAGGGGAGTGAATCATCGTGAACCACGCACACGCCGGTCTTCTGATTGTTCGACGAATTCCATCCAGAGTAAGTCACTATTATATAACACTTTACAATCACGTCTCGTTCTTGGCACGCTTTGTGCTATGTAGTAAGTGGAACAGGTCCCGTTGGGACTGAAGAGCAATGAGAATAACTTAGCAAGGAAGGAGGGGCGCTATGAACTTGGTACGTAGGAGAAATCAGGGACGGCCAACCGGAAGAGACTGGACGCCAAGAAGCGAGTTGGAGCGGTTCTACAATGAGCTCGACCGTTTCTTTGACATGGATCTGTGGGAGAGTGCTCCTGGTCTCTTTGATCGCAGCTTTGCACCGGCACTCGACGTCATCGAAGAGGACGATGCGTTCGTAGTCAACGCGGATCTTCCCGGCGTGAGCGAGAAGGATGTGGACGTGTCGGTCGCATCCAACGTACTCACCATCAAGGGTGAGAAGAAGAACGAGCTCGAAAACAAAGAGGATCAGGTCTTTCGGCGTGAAAGCTGGCACGGAAGCTTCCAGCGAACCTTGAGCTTGCCGGCGACGGTCGACGTTGACAAGGTCGAAGCCAAACTTCGCGACGGCGTGTTGACAGTTCGTGTGCCGAAGCGCGAGGAGGCACAGCCGCGGCAGATCTCGGTAAAGGTGAAATAACCGGCTGCGGCGTTGGCCGCAACACCGCAACAGGTTGGACACTGCCGGCGAGTTCAGCGAAGGCCGGAACCGCAGGCAAGAAACTGGATCCGTCGGGCGCCGACGTTGTCGGACCCGACCCGGCACGACGGAAACCGGCGGAGTAACCCGTAACGGAAGGAGGTGATAGCATATGTCTACGCCCATGAACCGACCACAGACTCAGCCCGAGGCACAAGAGGAGACGCGGAAGCGCACCATCATACCCGCAAGCAGCATCTGGCGTGAAGACGGCAAGATCATGGTTCGGGTCGAGATGCCGGGAGTAACCAAAGACGATCTCGACGTGCAGGTCGAGGGCGACACGCTCAGGATAACCGGGCGGCGAGAGACCGCACCAAAGGACGCAGAGCTCATCGTCTGCGAGCGACGGAACGCGGATTACTCCAAGACCTTTACGCTTGACGATTCGGTAGACCGGAGCAACATCGAGGCGGACATGGAGCAAGGCGTGCTTACGCTTACACTCCACCTCAAGGAGTCCGAGAAGCCGCGCAAGATCCAGGTCAAGAGCGGATAGCCTCGCTTTTCCGTCGGAGCTTCGAGCTCCGACGGGCTGCCGGCGCCCCGCTCCGGCTGAGGGCTGGAGCGGCGGCAGCTTGGAACTGAAACGGAGTAGCGGGACGGAAGGCAGCTCCGGTCGCCGGCTAAAGGAGGACGGGGACCGGGGCGCTTTCGGCTGTCGGCGGGTTTCCCGGGACCATTGTACCCGTATCCCAACGGCCAACGCCCTGCTCCGGGGCTGATCGGATCGACGCCGGGAAGCCGCCCGAGAGCCGGAAGCCGGATGAACATAGGCCGGAAGAACCCGAACCGAATAGGTGCCGGCCGTAGAGCGGACCCTATCAACTCGTACGAATAAGGAGGGGTATATGAGTAAGATCATAGGAATCGACCTCGGCACCACGAACTCGTGCGTAGCCGTAATGGAAGGAAAGGAACCGACGGTAATTCAGAACGCGGAAGGACAGCGCACTACACCCTCGGTGGTAGCGTATACACAGAAGAACGAGCGTCTCGTGGGACAGGCGGCACGTAACCAGATGATCACCAACCCGCAGAACACCGTATCTTCGGTGAAGCGTTTTATGGGGCGCCGCTACAGCGAGGTAGAGTCCGAGCGAAACATGGTGCCCTACACGGTGAAGTCCGGTCCCGGAGGTGATGTGCGCATCGAGGTTGGCGGCAAAGACCTCTCGCCACCGGAGATATCCGCGGCGGTACTGCAGAAGATGAAGCAGACCGCGGAAGACTACCTCGGCGAGGAGGTCAAGGAAGCAGTCATCACCGTACCGGCGTACTTCAACGACTCGCAGCGCCAAGCAACAAAGGATGCCGGACGTATCGCGGGCCTGGAGGTGAAGCGGATCATCAACGAGCCGACTGCCGCGTCGCTTGCCTACGGTTTGGACCGCAAGGGCAAGGACGAGAAGATTGCCGTGTACGACCTGGGCGGTGGCACATTCGACATCTCGATCCTGGAGCTCGGCGACAACGTCTACGAAGTCCTTTCCACCGCGGGAGATACTCATCTGGGAGGTGACAACTTCGACCAACGGATCATCGACTGGATGGTGCAGACGTTCAAGGCGGACTACGGGATCGATCTCTCCCAGGATCGAATGGCGCTACAGCGGCTGAAAGAAGCGGCGGAGAACGCTAAGAAGGAGCTCTCCAGCGCCCAGACGACGGACATCAATCTTCCGTTTATCACCGCGGATAACACCGGGCCGAAGCATCTCCAGTATACGCTCACGCGTGCAAAACTCGAGCAGATGATTAACGACCTTGTCGAGAAGACGCGGGAGCCGTGCCAACAAGCTCTGAAGGACGCGGAGTTGAGCGCTTCGGACATCGACGAAGTGATCCTCGTAGGCGGATCTACCAGGATTCCGATGGTCCAAAACCTGGTGAAGGAGGTCTTTGGTAAAGACCCGCATAAAGGAGTCAACCCCGACGAGGTAGTGGCGGTGGGCGCGGCCGTCCAGGCAGGCGTCCTCTCCGGCTCCGTGGACGATGTTCTGCTTCTCGACGTCACGCCGCTGTCGCTCGGCATCGAAACGTTGGGAGGCGTGTTCACCAAGCTCATCGAGCGCAATACGACTATCCCAACGCGCAAGAGCCAGATCTTCTCGACTGCAGAGGACAATCAGACGGCGGTTACCATTCACGTGCTCCAAGGCGAACGAGAGATGGCGGCTCAGAACCGGACGCTCGGTCGCTTCGAGCTTACCGACATTCCGCCTGCGCCGCGTGGGGTCCCCCAGATCGAAGTCGCCTTCGACATCGATGCAAACGGCATCGTGCATGTCTCCGCGAAGGACCTCGGCACCGGCAAAGAGCAGAAGATCCGGATCGAGAGCTCTTCGGGCTTAAACGAGGAAGAGATTAAGCGGATGGTCGACGACGCCGAGCGCCATGCCGAAGAGGACAAGAAAACGCGCGAGCGCGCCGAGCTCTTCAACGAGGCGGACAGTCTGGCGTATTCCACCGAGAAGTCGCTCAACGAGTACGGAGACAAGATCGGCGCCGCTGAGCGCGAGAAGATCGAAAGCGCGATCAAGGAGCTTCGGACCGCGCTCGACAACAAGTACGAGGACGCAGTGCGGACCAAGGTCGACCAGCTTAAGCAAGCCGCCCAGACAATCGGGCAGGCAGCCTACCAGGCCCAACAGCAGGGCCAAGCGGCGGCGGGCGCGCACGGTGCCGCGGACGCACAAGGCGGCAACGGGACGGGCGGACAGGCCGGAGCTTCCGGTGCAGCCGGCGCCGACCAGGCGGAGGACGTCGAGTACGAGGTAGTGGACGAGGAGTAAGGCCGCGCGTTGCGCGGCCCCTCGCGCCCCATCCGAGAACTCATCCGGCCGAGACACTGAGGGACTCGACGCCCGCCCTTCGTCCCGGCCGGCCTCGTCCCAGGCCGCCCGGGCACAGCACGTCCCGCTCCGCCCCATCCCGGCGGGGCCTCGCCCCGCTCCGGCAGACTTCCCGGCACACTGCGAGCCGACTCACCGACACTTCTACGTGAGCGTTTTCAGCCCTACTTGGTGAAGAACCGGTGAACCGTCTGGTGACGATAGATCTCTCGAGGCTTCAGAATACATGAGGGGAACTGTGGCTCGTTTACAGCATTGGGATAGTGCTGTGTTTCCAGACAAACCCCACCGTGCTTCTTATAGATGAGCCCCTGCCTCCCGGGAATGCTGTTCAGCTTGTTGCCGGTATACAGCTGCACTCCCGGCTTGGTGGTGAGCACCTCCATAGCACGCCCACTGCGCTTGTCCCAGAGAACCCCCACGGGATGAAGCGGCTCTTCCCCCCCGTCGAGCGCATAACAGTGGTCATATCCGCCGGGTACCGACTTAATCTCCCGACCTATCCGCTTGATCTTGCGGAAGTCCATCGGAGTATCATCAACAGGCTTAAGCGCTCCGGTAGGGATTCCTTCCTCATCGACCTCCACGTACGCCGAAGCGTTCAGCTGCAAGTAGTGGTTGAGGATCGTACCGGTTCCGGCCCCTGATAAATTCCAATATGCATGGTTGGTGAGGTTGACCGGTGTCGTGCGATTCGTCTCCGCCCAGTAATCGAGGATAAGCTCGTTATGGTCGGTGAGCGTGTAGCTGACTGAGGTCTCGAGCCTCCCGGGATAGCCTTCCTCACCGGCGGAACTGGTCCGGAAGAAGCGAACCCCGGCGCCACCTTCGACTGCCAAGACCTCGGCGCTCCACACATGTCGACTAAAACCGACCGTGCCGCCATGGAGGTGATGTTTGCCGCCTTGGTTCTTTGCCAGAGTGAACCGGCGAGGGCCAAGCGAAAACGTACCCCGAGCAATCCGATTAGCCACGCGCCCCACCGTCGCCCCGAAATACGGGTGTTCTCCCAGGTAGCCGTCGAGAGAGTCGAATCCAAGCGTGACTTCGTTCGGCCGCCGGTCTCGATCCGGAACTTTGACCGAGAGCAGCGTCGCTCCATAGGTCATAACCTGAAGCGTGATACGCCCATCGTTGGATATAGTAAACTTATCAATCTGATGGCCTTCCGGTGTCTCGCCAAATGCAGTTTTCTCAATCGTCATGAGTCTCCGCCGCCCGACCGCAGGATACACACCGGCCTCCGGATGCACCCGGAGGCCGGAGAAACAGCTCGTGGAAAAGCACCGAAAGCCTATTAGATTAGCGTCGGCCGTTCAAGGTACCGGTCGCTGTGGATCAGCATCTTCACGTATTGGCTGCGGCGATATGCAAAGCGCTCCGCGGACTTCTCCTCGCTCAGCTTGCCACGGAACTCATCGAGTGTAGAGTAGCCTTTGCTGTCCATCCATGACGAAATCCGAGAAAGTATCTTCTCAATAACGTCGAAGCCGTTGAGATACAACGTGCTCACAGCTTGGAACACGTCGCTCCCCGCCAGCAGTACTTCCAGGGCGTCGTCTCCGCTATGGATTCCGTTGGAAGCGCAGAGGCCGGCGTTGGTCTTTCCATGAAGCAGCCCGACGAAACGGAGCGGCACCCGGTGGTCGTTGCGACTCGAGAGGTTGAACGGAAACCGCCCGCTCTCTCGCTCGATGTCAATCGACGGATGGAACATGCGGTTGAACAGCACCAATCCGCGAATACCCGTCTTGTCCAGCTCCGTGATGAAGTTGAGCGGATTAGTGTAGAACGCGCTGAGCTTTGCGGAAACCGGCACCGAAACCTCCGAAGCAACGGAACGGGCGATATCGAGTTGCTCCGACTCAATATCCGATGCGCGGCGGTTCGGATCGTTGGGTATTGCGAAGAAATTGAGCTCGAGCCCATGACAGCCGGTCTCCTCCATCTTCTTGGCCCACTCCACCCACGTTTCCTGCTCGGTACAGTTGAGACTCCCGATCACCGGAACATCCACCGCCTTGACGGCTTTCTCTACCCACATTAGGTGCTCTTCAGGCCCTGAATGCTTCACGTCCGGGAAGATATCCGTCATCTCCGCGTGCCAATCATCATAGCGGGTAAGCTCATCTTCCAGCAAAAAACGTTGCAACTTGATCTGTTCTTCGAACAACGAGGAGATAACGATTGCTCCGGCACCGTTATCCTCGATTTTTCGGATACTATCCATATCCTTCGTGTATCCCGATGCCCCGGCGACAAAGGGGTTTTTTACGGGAATGCCCATGTAGTAGGTAGAAAGATCGGCCATTAGATCGCTCCTCATTCGAGAATGTATCAACGCGTACCGGAAGGAACGCCATAGAAAGGGTATTCCCGCAGAAACCCACAGTCAAGCAATAACGTGCATCCGGCGGTCTCAGCAGGGCTCCTTTATCCGAATGTCACCGGAGACGCTGGTGAGGCGCGCTTCCGCGGACTGGTCCTCCGCCCCCTGAGCGGCACGAGCCACGCCGAAGGTTCCTCGCAGCGAGTTGCGACTCCGATGCTCCGCCTCCACTTCCAGGTCGCATGCGATCGTTCCGCTTGTCGTCTTACAGCTAAGAACGCCGGCAGTCCCTGCCGGCAACGTCAGTACCACGTCTCCGCTGAGCGTCTGGAGATCCACCCGCGACACCGGCCCTTCGCTCATCTCCACCGTGATATCGCCGCTCTTGGAGCGAGCCTCCACCACAGCCGTTTGGAGGTCTTCCAGCACGGCAGCGCCACTGAGCGAGCTCACCACGATTTCCCGGGCAACTCGGCGCGCTCGCACATCGCCGCTCTTGGAGTTGACGTGGACCGGACCGGCCAGGTCCTCGAGCAAGACGTCACCGCTCGTGGTGCTCACCTGGCACGACGCACCGAGCCCTCCGGCGGTCACGTTACCGCTCCGACTCTTCACCGTAACCGGGGAAGCGATCTGCTGAACCAGGACATCGCCGCTGGACGTCGTCAGGTGCGTTTCTCCCTCCAGAGCTTCGAGAGTTAGGGTCCCGCTCAGCGCCGTAATCTCCGAGGCCATCCGCCGCGGCACCCGAACCGTGTAGTTGGCACGAACGCGCTCTGATTCTAAGGTCTCCGCCGGCTCCAGGAATAGGATCAGCGAAGCCCCTTCCGCTTGGGAGGCAACGCGCACCGAATCTGCGAGCGATTCGGCTTCCTCCTTACTCGCACCGTACACCGACACGTCCACATGGACCTCGATGTCGTCCCGTTCCTCTCCTGATAGCCGGATACCTCCCCAGCGGTTGTGGACCACCAAGCGTTCGGCGCTCGCCGCAGCAATACGACCGGAGACTTCGGTGCCGGAGACCTCGCCTCCGAATGCCTCGCGAATTCGCTCACCGACATCGATATCTCCTACCTGTTCTTCTACCTGTTCGGTAGCGCGTCGGACGAGCTCTCCCACCTTCCCGAAGATCCCTCTCAGCTCGTTTCCTAGACCTGCGAACTCGGGGCCGAAATCGAACTGAAATTCCCGCCCCCGGCCGGCGCGACCGGCCCCGGTTCGCTCATCGGTTCGCTCATCGCTTCGCTCATCGGTTCGCTCACCGGATTTCGCATCGGCTCCGCCGGCCCCCTTACCGGCTTCCTCGTGAATCTCCGCGTCTCCGCTTGGGCCGTCGCCTGCGGAAACGCTGTCCGTGCCGGAGAAGCCGTCCTCCGCCGTCGTCCCCTCGGCTCGATCGCCACCCGTGCCCTCCCGCCGATGCCGCTCAAGCTCCGGCGCAAGCTCCTGCTCCTCCAGAACTTCCATCAACGCTTCAGCCTCCTCTACGCTTATCTTGCCGTCCTGAAGCATCTTCAGAATCATGCTGCGCTCTTCATCCATACACTCGCCCTCCTCAGTGCCCTTATTGCCCCAGCTCCCGAAGCGCGCGAACCGCCTCCTCCGGCTCGATCTCCTGTTGCTCCAATGCCTGCAGAATCTCCTTCCGCTTCTCCGGAACTGAGCCGTCGGTGTATCCAAGAGCGTGTACCACCCGATCCAACCGTGACCGGACAGTCGGATAGGAGATCCCGAGCTCCCGCTCGACTTCCTTGATATTGCCGCGACATCGGAGAAAGACTTCGACGAATCGGAGATGGTCCTCCGGAAGGTTGGCCAGACGCGAGAGTACGAAAGCACCCTCTACGATTGTGCCGCACTGAGTGCAACGGAACCGCGCGATCTCTAAATCCACGGAGCCACAAGCCGGGCACTTTGTGATACGGTATTTCCCAGCCACGGGTACTCCCTCCCGGTTCCGCCGATAGGTCCGGGCGGGGCCGGGCGCGTTACACCTCCCGGCGCACCTTGACGGTACCGATGCCCGCGAAACCAGCTCAGATGTGAATTACTTTAATACCATGTGTTCTATTTTTCAATGTGTTATAGCCAATACTTTCAAATTCGGAATCTGCATAATCGATGGAGCCCACCCAGCCGCTGCGCCGCCAAGTCCCATTGCTTCAGCTGCACCTTGTCGGCGCTCGAGTACTCTCCTATACTGGAGCAATACGGTCCGTGTGGGAGGACATAGGCAACTCGCTTGCTGCGGCGGCCGGTCGGTCGGCGATTCGGCGGGAACATCCCACGCAAAAGGAGTCGGAGACTATGGCAAACGAGGAGACCTCGCTGATTCGGTTCGATGAAGTCGGCTTCTACTACAACGATCACCCCTCGGAGGATGACGCAACGCAGCCGACAACTGAGGCGCATCGAGTTTTTGATGGTTTGACCATCGACTTGCCGGGAAACGTTCTCTCTCTGGTGGGAGAGAACGGCATTGGAAAGAGCACGTTTCTGTTGCTGGCCGGAGCGCGCCTTTTCCCGACTGAAGGTGACGTCTACGTGATGGGCCGAAACACCAAGGACTTCTCCGACGCCTTCACGAATCCGGAGCTGGAGGAAGAACGCAATCGGAACGTCTCGTTCATCTACCAGAATATGGAATTCGAGACGGAAGAGAGCATCGGAGACCTCATGGAGCACGTATACCGGATGGGCTACCATGATGGCCACGACCAAGGTTTCCTCCAAGACCTACGCTCAGTGCTGGAGCTCGACGAAGTAGCCCACAAACAGCTACAATACGTGAGCAAAGGAGAGCTCCAGCGGGCGATCATCGCCTTCAGCATGCTTTACGGTTCGTTGGTCCTCATGATGGATGAGCCTGTTTTCGCGCTGGAGGATCACCAGAAGGAACGCGCTTTCGAGTTCCTCGTGGACTACGCGCACCGAACCGGCGTTGCGATCTACTACTCGGCTCATGAGCTGCGGCTCACCCAGAAATACAGCGATCACGTTTTGCTGTTCCGCAAGGATGGTGATATCGTGTTGGGCCCCACGGAACAGATATTCACGCGCGATATGCTTGAAACCGCGTACCAGGCCCCCATGGATGCGTTGTACCGTAAGGAGCACCTGTACCGCGAGATGCTAAACCAAGCTTCGCGCAGATACTGAGGGGTCCCCCGGCACGGTCAGCCCGAACGCTTGCCCACCAACCGGCGAACAAACGCCGCCGCCCGCCGGCCGACGGAACGTCGAGCAGGAGCCCGGCGCTCCACCAGGAACAGGAGCGAAGCGAACAGAAACCGCGCCCGCTCGAATCGGAAGACCCGCTCGTCGCCGATTGTCCGCGCCAGCTGCTCGTTATTTGCTCCCGGGTAGAGCGGCCGTGCCGAGCTTCGGACCAAATCGCTACACCGCGAGGCGAACTCCTTTGGAGCGGATAGCACCGTTCCAATCACCGGTTCCGCCTCCCCCATGCCGAGCTTTCGCGCATCGTCCCTTAGGACGGCCACCATATCCTGCGGATCCCTCAGAAACCGACTGTAGTACGGGTAGAACCACCGGCCGATACCGCACAACCCGGCCACCGACAGGATGATCTCATCACGCAAGAAGGGAGGCGCCGGATCGCGGGATAGAACCGTGAGGAGGAGGAGGACATGGCTCGTACTACCAAGCTGGTGAAGCGCGGCCGCCGCATGGATAATGAGATTCGGGTTGTCCGAGACCCGGAGGACTACCGCGATTCGATCGATCGATCCGCTGTCGGCAAGCATCGCAAGCGCCTCGATTGCCGCAGCGGCGAGCTGGTAGTCTTCGGAGAAGACAGCTTCCCGAAGGACCGGGACGGCCGCGCGCACTCCATGACGTCCCAGAATACGCGCAGCCGAGTAGCCTGTGGTGAACTCATGCTCGCGCACCTCCGCTATGAGCGCTTCCGTCGTGGCCGGAGTGGGAGGCAGGTTAGCAATTGCTTCCAGCGCTTCCTTTCGAACGGAGAAGCTGGGCGAGTCGAGTTTCGCTACGAGCTCCGCCACTGCGACCGGGCTATGCGATTGCCCGAGATGGCGGATCACCGCCTGTTCTTCTTCAATAGAGCGGCTGCGATCCAGCCGGTTGAGCAGCGTGAGGGCTCTGAGATCTCGGACCGAGAACATCACGCTGAGCGCCCTCCGAAAGCTGTACGCCCCCAGGCGCTCTATGCGCGAGAAGAGGATCACTGCGAGACCACCCGCCCCTATCATGAATCCCCAGAAAATCCGGTATGCCGTCAGCGGGCTGCCGGCGTAGCGCCCAACGAGGAGCTCCAGCGCGGAGCCTCCTCCGAGTGATCCGACCGCCCCGCCAATTCCGAGAGTCAGGAAGTAGATGATGCCCATATTGATCTGATCGCGGGGCCCCAGGGCGACGTAGTAGTAACTCTGAGCCGAGGCTTCCGCGCCGGTCAGACCAAAGCTCACCAGGAAAAAGAGCACCCCTAATGCCCCCATCATGACAACCGGCGCTTCCGGCGGTGAAGCGAGTCCAATCCCCGCCGCGAGCGCCGCCAGAGCCGTAAAGGCAACCATGAGCGGCTTAGCTCCGACACGGTCCAGAAGAAGCCCTCCGAGCACCCCTACTGCGATCGCTCCGATATTTCCCACCACCGCGTATCCGATCGCCGCCCCATCCGAGAGCCGGTATACATCGCGCACGAAGACTATCAGAAACGAACGGGCTATTGCGGCGACAACGCCAAAAACGAAGAAAGCAACGACAAAACGCCGAAACCGTTGCTTTCGCAGTATTTCGCCGACAGCAGAACGTAAGGTGGAACTTGCTCCAACACGTATTCCCGGTGGCTCCGGGATTCGTCCCATGATAATCGCCCCGATGATGCCCATCGCCATGCCGAAGCCCAAGAAGAGCGCGAACCGCCCCAGTGGCGCTCTTTCGCCAAGGAGCAGAGCGACTGTGATCCCCGCCGCCACCGCTACCGCGTTGGCAATGATCTGAAACCGAACCAGAAACTTCCCGCGATCCCGGCCCGCCGAAAGCTCGCCCAGGAGTGGACTCTGCCCCACGATGCCGATCCCCCGGAAAACGTTGAACAGCAGCACTGAGGCCGCGGTCATCCCGAGCGCACCGGCAGGCCGGCCGCTCCAAACCAGCACCGGCGCTAAGAGGATCGGTAACGCCGAGACATACCGAAGAAGCCACGCCCGGGAGAATACCCGCACCACCCCATCCTTAACCGCCAGTCGCTTCCCCACCGGCATGAAAAGAAAAGAAACGTAAAGAAAGCTCGAGACCAAACCGATGAACGCTCGATCCGCACCAAGCCGCAGAAGGAACAGGGTGAGAATGTTGCCGGACAAGAGCAGGAAGCTGATCGAATTCAGAACCGAGAAGAGCGTGAACAACCGCCGCCCTCGGTTGCGAAGCGGCGTCGGATAGTAGCTCACTGAGTCGGCCCCGGTAGCCTCCGGATCAACGAGTGCCGCCGAGTCGCCACGAGCCTCCGAGTGTGAGTCCGGCTCCACGCCGCCCGAATCGCGTCGGCCCGGCTCGTATCCGCCTGGGTCGCTTCCGCCTGGCTCCATGCCGCCCGGCTCGTTTCCGTTCGTCCCTCTTCCGTTTGCCATCCGCCCCGCCCCGCCGCTTCCCATGCCCGCGAATCTACCCCGATTTCACCGGCGCGGCTACCGGCACGCCCGGCACGCCGACCTGGCCCGGCCTGACCGGGCTCTCCGTTGCCGTGTTCACCGCCTTGATATGGTGGCCCACAAGCAGCACGTGCTCGATGACTCTGCCGCCGCCAACGCTCCGCGGATCGCAGTCTGGCGCAAGAGCCCCTCCGGACCCTCGATGCACCGCGAAAATCGTGAGCTCGCCGGCTTCCTCGTTGTGCACCGGAACGGCCTTGAGCATCGGCACGTCGGTGAACTCTTCAGTGTCGTAGCGCGGTGCCTCGATAACCGGCGATAGCACGGTTCCGCGTCCGTAATGGGAGGCGTGAATCGAGACGTAGTCGACGTGGTCGTATGTCTCCTCGAGCACCGTGGCTTCCCACTGCGGGTGCGCCGGCATTTCCTTCGACGAGCTACCGGCCACGACCAGCTCGAGCGACCGATAAGTCCATTTCGTGACTTTGGCTGCCTCACAAGCCAGTCGCCCGTACTCATACGCCGTCTTACGGCCGGTCTGCCATGGACCGTCCATTTCGTTTCCCAGACACCACGTTCTGATCGCATACGGCTCTCGCAGGCCGTGGCGCGCTCGCAGGTCGCTATACTGCGATCCCGGCCGAATGTTGCAGTACTCGGCAAGGTTTCTTGCCGCCTCTATTCCACGCGTCCCGAGATTCACTGCCATATTCACGGCGCAGCCTGCGCGCTCGGCCCACTGCATGAACTCGTCGGTCCCCCCCCCCCCCCCCCCCCC
>Ga0207421_10006642_pt1 | contig 12553 bp, 17 predicted proteins | sample SodLakKL_010_SED_4_FD_187542 | JGI IMG/M metagenome (GOLD analysis project Ga0207421, IMG submission 187542) | Alkaline sediment microbial communities from Lake Tanatar, Kulunda Steppe, Russia - 8KL_010_SED (SPAdes) (version 2) | ecosystem: Environmental > Aquatic > Non-marine Saline and... | reverse complement strand
TTAAAGGAGGTAGTTAAAATGGAAAGTAGTAACCCTGGTAAAGATTTTATAAAGGCTTTTAAAGAAGGTAAGTTTGACGGTAAGTTTAACGAAGTCATTTTAGTTTATAACGTAGTAGACGACAGGTATTATATATATAAGAAAGGTGAAGGCGAAGAATATTATTACGCAGATACAGAAAATCCCTTTTTAGCGTCACAATTATTTGTTTGTGCGCGTGAAGAATTAGAAGAAGCAAGGAGGTAGTTAACGTGGAAAATGAACTAAAAAGAAGTTTAAAAGAAGTTAAATTAACTTTAGAAGGCGACCTTCCTAAAAAGACCTGGGACAGTTTTAAAGCTGAACTATATCACGGTAACGAAAAATTAACCGACTTAAATTTAAGTAAACCAGAAGCAAGCGTTAAGGAGGCTAATTTTAATTTGAAAATTTCTTTTCAATGTCCACGTTGTAACTCTAAAAACGTATATATTAACGCTAAAACTAAAGAGGTAGTTTACTGTAGTGACTGTAAGTATTTTGACCGTGAAAGTCAAGGTAGAGTTTTTAAGTTTGAGAAAGATAATATAACTAAATAAAGTTATAAAGAGGGAATATAACTAAAATTAAACCCGCTTTTTAGCGGGTTATTTAAACGTAGGTGATAACCATTAACAAAAACCAGGAATCTTCAATAACTAACCTACTTAGTAAGGTAAACGTCAAAAGTGAAGACGTAAAAATAAATACTAACCAGGAAGGTTTAGTTCACGTAGGTTTTGTAAGCGAAAATAAAAACTCTTTAAAATTTACCGTGTTTAAATGTGGAACTATTAAGCCTGGCGTTTTTGGAAAGGAGGGCGGTAACTAACTTTTGGCTTATATAAATGGAAAATGGTTAGACTATGAAAAGCGTCAACAGCGAATTAATTTAGTAGAAGAATTAATACAGGAATACGTTAACTTAGCTAAAAAAGGAGAAATAACCGCCCACGAAATAGAACAGTGGGGAGCGTTAGACAAGGAATTAGAGAAGTTAAAAAGGGTTCACAGGGCGGAAACGGACATATTATACTTCTTTTACGAGTACTTCAGTGAAGCTCGTAACCCTGGAAACCCTGATAACTTAGTTCCTGACGTTGGTTACGATATAGACAAAGCTCCTGATTTTCACGCTAAACTTAGCAAAATCCTTAACAACGTCAGTAACTACAACACAACTGCCCGTATTTGTTGGGCTGCTTCCAGGGGTCACGCTAAGTCAGCTTATTTGTCAAACGCCTTTCCCGTCCATGAAGTAGTCTACAGAAAACGTAAGATGATATTAATTATTTCAGAGACAAATACTGCTTCCAAAAAGTTTATAAAGTGGATAGCTTCACAACTTAAATTTAATCAAAAACTCCGAGAAGACTTCGGAGTTTTATTATTTGAGCAAAGAACTAAGAACGAAAAAGACAGTGAAGAGGCGTTTGTAACTACTAACGGAATTAAATGCGAAGCGACTTCGTTAGGTATGCAGATACGAGGTTTTAGGAACGGAAACCAACGTCCTGACCTTATAATTCTTGACGACTTAGAAAGTCCTGAAAGTAACAATACGCCTGAACTACGTCAAAAAGCTCGTGACTGGTTTAATCAAGACTTAATGCCCGCTGGCGACCCGAACAAAACCGCTTTTATCTTTATGGGAACTATAGTCCATGCTGAAAGCTTGTTAAACTACGTGCTTAAGGAACGCAAGGACTTCGTTAGAAATAGCTTCGCAGCTATAATAAAACCTCCTGAACGTGAAGATTTGTGGAAAGAGTTTGAGCGTATTTACAAGGAATACGAACCTACAGAGGAAGAAATAGAGCGTTTTGAAAACTCTATGGAGGAACAAAGAACGCCTGAAGAAGAAGCAGCCTTGAATTTTTACCGTAAAAATAAAGCAGAAATGGATAAAGGCGTAGAGGTACTATGGAAAGAAAGGTTTCCTTATTACGAACTTGTGTTTGAGAAGATGAACATAGGCAGTAAAGCCTTTAACACAGAGTACATGAACAATCCTATAGATGAAGAAAACCAACTGTTTAAACCTCACTTGTTTTACTATCACAATGACGATATAAACGTTTTCAATAGCAGCTACTTCGTAGCTATGGGCGTTGACTTTGCTTTAGGAAAAACACGCGGTGATTATAGCGCGTTGGTTACAGTAGCAAAAGACAAGAAGACAGGTAAGGTTTACGTCATTAACGCTTACGGCGATAGAATACACCCTGACGAATTTATGAAGGTTATAGTAAACAAAGTTAAATACTACCAACCTCACAGAATAGCAGCAGAAGCACAAGCAGCGCAAGAGTTTTTTATAGACAAACTTAAAGAACAATTAGAAGTTACGGGCTATCCCGCTTACAATAGAGTGACTAAGGTTTATCAAAGAACACGTAAAGAAATACGTATAGAAAGTATGCTGCCCGACATTGAAAACGGTAAGATTATATTTTCTAAAAATCATTCTTTATTACTTGAACAGTTAGAACGTTATGGAACTAACTATTATGACGACCTTCCTGACGCTTTAAGTATGGCTACTAAAGCAGCTAAAATGTCCGCTAAGGAACTTAAGGCTAAACCAGGTTGGTTATAGGAAAGGAGGTAAGTTAAATCCCACTACTTAAACAAGGTCAACAATTCCCTTCAAGTGACGATATTAAACGTATAGCTAAATACCGTAGAATGAAACACATTTTTGACGGTGAAGTTTACAAGATTTACGATAGGGCTTCTGAAATTCTTCGAGACAGTCCTTTTCAAGAGCAGTTAAGAAAACTATACATGGCGGTAAATATAATAGACGCTTTAACCACTAAACCTGCCGACATGCTTGTAGGCGAAGGTTTAGACTATGAAAGCGGTTTGGACGATAAAAGCGTAGAACAACAAGCGTTAAACCGTATTGTAGAACGTAATAACCTCGATAAAACAATACATGAGATTTTAATAGGAGCAGGAATAAAAGGTGACGTTTGGTTAAAGACTTACCACGCTCCACGTTACGATTTAGACGCTTTAAGCGAAGAAGGCTTAGAAGTTCCTGAAGAACTTGAAAGACCTGAAGCTATTATAGAAGGTGTACCTGCTGACACGGTTTTTCCCGAACTTGCTAAAGCAAGCAGGAAAAAGTTTAAGGCAGTTAACATCTGCTCTATCGAATGGAAGGAAGAAAAAAGGTCTAAACTGGAAACTTACTGGGTTAAAGAAGATATTAAGGAAATTCCCTTTCTTAACGTAGAGCGCCACTTTCCAGGCTGGATTAAATACGAGAAATACAAAATGGTAGAAGGCGGGGTAGACAATACATTCGGCGCGCCCGTGCCTATTTTCTTCGTAGATGAACAGGTAGAAACTGACTGGGAGGAAGACTTAGTAGAAACAGGTGTTCCCGACATACTTGTTAAACACGTCCCTTATAAGTCAGTTGACGATGACTGGAAAGGCGTAGGAAACATTGAAAAGTTAGATAGTATTTTAGCTGCTATTAATGATAGGTTAGTTCAGATTGATTACATTTTATGGAAACACGCTGACCCTACCGCTTATGGCCCTGACATAGACCAAAAAGACAAAGAATTAAATTGGGGAGGTAAATACATTCCAGTTGACAAAGAAGATGTTACTCCTGGTTATATGACGTGGGACGGTAGGTTAGACATGGCGTTTAAAGAGTTAGACTACCTCTTATCTATCGTCTATCAAATGTCCGAAACTCCACAATGGCTTTTTGGAACTACTATAACGCAGGACGCAGGAGGAACGGGAACTTCTCATACTGACGCAAGGGCTATACAAATGCGGTTAATGCCTATTCTAAGTAAGGTCAACCGCATTAAAATTTACGCTGACGAAGCGGTTAGAGACGTTTTATACATGGCGCAGAAGTTGGAAAACTTCGCCTACGAAGGAGTAGAAGACTTTACTTCGTATACTCCTATACGTCCTAAAGTCCACTGGCACGACCCGTTACCTAAAGACCCGAAAGAAGAAGCTGAAGTTATGGCGATTAGAACAGGAGACAAAGAAACCTTAGACGTTCATAGCGCGGTTAAGCGTTTAGATAACGTAAATGACGAACAAGCACAGGAAATAATTAAGCGTATAGAAGAAGATAGAGAAAGAGAAGAAGCGGAGGACTTCGTAGACGGGAGTGTATTTAACGAACCTTTAGACGAAGAAGGGGAAGAAGACGAAGAAGAAGGTGAAGGCTAATGACTGAACAATTCAGGGAAATGCGTTCACCCGACCATGAGCAGGAAATAAGGAAAATAACTAAGGAATTTGAAAAGACAGTAGACGAAATACAAAGGGAATTAGATAATATTGACGTTAGCGAAATCCATAAAAAAAGTTACACTGACCCTAAACTAAAAAGGATAAGAACTAAAATTAAACGTTTAGAAAAAACAATTGAAAAGAACGGCGAAGAGATAATACAAAAAGCAGCTAAAAGAGGTATAGCTGCTTCTCTTATTGCTTTAGGTGAGGCGGGTAACTTTGAACAGGCTTACCGTGAAATGAGTATAAACCGAGTTAACCAAAACTTAATAGCTTCTGAATTTGAAGACTTGTATAACGACTTATTAGAAGTAACTCAAAACATGGATAAACGAAGTAAACAAGCGGTTAGACGTGCAGCTTCTAAAGCTGCCAGGGATAACATGGAAAAAGGTATTACTGGACGTAGGGCTATAAGTGCTGATACTGCTAAAGAAATACGCAAGGAGCTACAAAAGTCTACACGTAGAGGTATTGTAGATAACGCAGGTAGGAAATGGAAACCTGAAGTTTACGCTGACATGGTTACACGAACTAAGGCTATGGAAACTGACGTAGAAGCTACCATGAACGAAGCTATAAGCAGGGAAGCTTATTATGGAGTTATTAGTAGTCATGGTGCGGAAGACCCGTGTATTTTCCATGAAGGACGTATTGTAAAGTTAACTGTGGACGCTCCTGGCGATTATCCTACCTATGACGAGCTTAGAGCGTCTCAACACATCTTCCACCCTAACTGCCGTCATACTGTAAGTCCTATACGTGACCCTGAATTACTACCCGAACACGTTAAACAAAAAGCAAGAAGACAACAAGAGTTAGGTAGTAAGGCCATAGGAACGGGTAAACGACACCCTGAAGTTGACGGTATTAAAGCTAAGAGATAGGAGTGTTTAAATGATTGAAATAGACGAAGAAGAACTTATTGATTATATACAAAAAAGGTATTCACAAGAATACGATAGTTTATTTGTTCCAAGCAAAGAAGAAATATCAAAAGTTTTAAATTACGAAATGGAATTTTTAGAGTATAAAAATCTTATTGAAGAAGAGTAGTTTTTATTTAGACCAATCGGCTTTAGGTCTATAAACTGTTAGCCGTAAAACATGCGAAATTTTAATATTTTAATTCGTGTAGCACACGTAAAAAGCGAAGGAGGTAACTTAACTATGCAAACTGAAAGAAAATTTGATTTACAACTTTTCGCGGAAGAAGGTGGTAGTCAAAAGGAAACTGACGAAAGTAACGAAAATAACGAAAACAAAGAAAACCAAACGGAAGAAAATAACCCGTCCGCAGGGACGAAAAACACTGGAAACGCTGAAGAAAAAGAAAGTAAACAAGAAAACTCTAAGTCCGAAAAGGAAAATAAAATTCCTTATGAACGCTTTAAAGAAGTCAATGACAGCTTAAAACAGTTCAAAGAAGTATTTTCCGAGTTAGGCTTAGAAAAACCTGAAGACTTAAAAGAGTTCCATCAAACATTCCAACAGCTTAAAGAAGAAAAAGAAGCTAAAGAACGTGAAGAAATGGACGAAGTTACCCGTGTTAAAACCGACTATGAAAAAGAAAAAGATAAAAGAGAAAAATTAGAACAACAATTACAAGAACTACAAACGAACGTCCAACAGGAAAAAATCTACAATCAATTTATTAAGCTTGCTAATCAAAACAATATTGAATACGTAGATGACGCTTTTAAACTTGCCGATATTAGTAGCGTTAAAGTTACTAAAGATGGTAAAATTGAAGGCGTGGAAGACGTTATAACAAACTTAATTGAAGAAAAACCTTTCCTTGTTAAACAAGATAAGAAAGAGCCTAAGACTATAGGCGGAGCTAACGCTGGTAACGAAAAAAGCGAAAAAACGGCTGAACAAATGTTAGAAGAAGCTGCGGAAGCTGCTCGTAAGAGCAACCGCACGGAAGACAAAGCTAATTACGCTAAACTAAAGCGTGAATTATTAGGCTAAACTAAATTTTTAGGAGGACGATAAATAATGTCACAAGTATTTAACGCTGATTTAGTAGGTAAAAGAGAAAGTGTAGTAGACGAGCTTCTACTACTTAATCCACATCAAACTCCACTTATTAACCTGTTAGGTTTTGGAAACCCTGTTACACAGGTAGAATTTGAGTGGTATGAAGACGAAATGTTCCCTTACGTTGGGAAGTTAGCACAAAATTTACCTGACGATGGTACTAATGAAGATATTGACGTAGATGACGTTGAACCATTTAGGAAAGACCAAGTAATTAAAATTAATGAAGAGCTTATGAAGGTAACTGACGTTGATAGTACAAACAATCAAATTGACGTAGAAAGAGAATATGCAGGTACTTCGCAAGGAAGTCATAGTAACGAAGATACTATAGAAGTTATGTTCGTAGAAGGTGAAGAAGGTTCTGACGTAAGGAAAGCTCGTTATAAAGCACGTAAAAGAGTAAGTAACTATACGCAGATTTTTGACGAAGCAATTAAAATTTCCGGTACTGCTGCCGTAGTAGGACAGTACGGAATTGAAGACCTCTACGAACACGAAAAGCAGAAGAAGCAGTTGGAGCTTGCGTTGCAGTTAGAGAAGGCGTTAATTAATGGTGTTAAGTACGAATCTAATCAAGTTCGTATGATGAAGGGTATTCGCGAATTCATTGACAGTAACGTAGATGACGCATCAAGTAGCGATATTAGTGACGAAAAACTAAATGACGCTATGCAGGATATCTACGAAGCTGGCGGTTTTGCTACTGGTGGTAACTACGTAATCATGGTTCCTGCAAAGCAAAAGCGTAAGATTTCTGGTTTCGATAAAGCAGATATAAGGCTGGAAAGAACTGAAAATACACGCGGTCAAGTCGTAGATATGTACGTTAGTGACTTTGGACAAGCGGAAATTGTACTAAATAACAACCTTAAGTCCGATGAAGCTATTATAGCCGATACTAACAGGATGGCTATAAGACCGCTTAACGAACGTGAGTTCTTCCATGAGTATATGGGTAAAAAGGGAGATTATTTCGAAGGAATGTTGGTAGGAGAGTATACCCTCCAATTTGAGCAAGAAAAAGCACATGCAAGGATAAAGAACTTAGGTTAAGTTTAAAATTTAACAACTAAAATGGGGCGGGTTTTATACCCGTCCCTTATTAATATAAGGCGGTGGTAACTGTTGGCTATGACCGATAGACAGCGAAAAGACCTTAATAACATGTGTTCTTCTGCTAAAGCCGTTGAATTAGGAAATATTATAAACAACGTTCAAAAGTCTCCTATTCCCGAAACTACTGAAGCTCCAAAAAATGCAAAAGCTGCGGAAGGTAAGTTAGTAATTGAAGGAGACAACGTTTCACAAGACGACACTGTTACTATAGGTGACGTTGTTTATACGTTTAAAGACGAAGTAGACGAACCTTATGAAGTTAAAGTAGGAAATGACAACGAAGCTTCAGCAGCTAACCTTGTAAAAGCTATTACGGAAGGTGACGGCGAAGGCAGTGACTACGGAACTAATACGGAAGAACACCCTTACGTTACCGCAGAAGCAGGAAAAGACGATGATGACGACAATGAAGTAAGGGTAACTGCTAAAGTTAAAGGCGAAGAAGGTAACGAAGTAGTTTTAGACGTTGACGCTGATAATGCTTATTGGAGCGACAGTGGAGACTACGAAGAAGACAATTTAGCTGGCGGTGTAGACGGTACAGAAGGCGAAAAGTGGCAGCAATACGTTGATGAAGACTACATTTACGTAGCTGTAGAAGAAAATACGGTTAATGACGCTAATTGGAAGCGTGTATCATTAGAAAGTTTTTAAGGAGGAATTAAATAAATGGCTTTATTTCAATCGAGACATAATAACTTTGGGTTCTATTATAACGGTGAACGTAAGAAATTTAAGAATGGTAAATATAGAACAAACAATACAAGAGAAATTTCCCACTTGCGTAAATTAACAAGCGTAAAGGAAGTCAAAGAAGACCAACCTAAAGAAGAAACTAAAACCGAAGTAGCGGAGGAAATTAATACAAGTACGAATCAGCCTACCTCCGCACAATAAATAAATTTAAAGCGGAGGTGTTTTAAGTGGATTGGAACTTAGAAGAAGCGGACGAGTTTATCAAAAAGAATACAATAGATAACGAAGACTGGTTTCAGGCGGAAGATGACCGCAAAGAAGCACTTTTGAACGTAGCTAAACGGACTATAGATAGACGCTTAAGAAACGGAGAAGAGGAAGACGAAGAAAAATTTGAAAAAGCCTACTATATCTTTGCTGCTACCTTAGCAGCTATATACAATGAAGTTATGGTACAAAGTCAAAGAGGGGTAGCTTCTTTTAGCGTTAGGGGAATTAACTACACGTTTAAAGAGTGGGCTAAATCACAAGATTTAAGCGACTTTATACCTGAAGAAGTTTATGACGTTTTAGAACTACCTAAGAAGTCCTTAAAGTGGACGGTGATGTAGTTGGCTATAGTACCTCTACGTCAAAAAGTTAAAGTGCATAAGCCTGACGGGGAAGACGAGTGGGGCTACCCGATAGAAGGAGAAACAATAGAAAAAGACGCGCGTGTAGACGAAAAAACTAATACCGTAACTAACCCTGCTGGCGAAGAAAAGGTTACAGGCATGGAAATTATGTTAGACGGTTTAGCTGACGTTGAATACGAGGACGAAATAGAATTTACTGACGAGTTAGACCGAACTACTAAACGTAAACCTGAAAAAATCGAACCTGTAAGGGATATAGTAGGTAGAGCAATTTTAACGGTGGTTTATTTATGACAAGAGTAAGGTTTGAAGTAGACGCGGAAAGACTTGCGCGTAAATTAGGAGCTACTACAGATACTATAGCACGTAGCAGTAAAAGAGCTTTACAGGATATTTTAGACGACTGGAAAAGGGAAAGTACCGACTTAGCTCCTTTAGACAAAGGAACTCTTAGACGTGGTATAGAGGCTAAAATGGAAGGTGACTTTGAAGGGGTTATAACGGCTAACGTAACTGAAACCTGGAAAGGTGCGCCTTTTAATTACGCTTATTATATTCACGAAGTAAAGGAAGAAATTAAGTTTCCTACTACCCCTGGAACTGAAGCTAAGTTCTTAGAAAAACCAATGCAGGATAATGAAAGTAGATGGTACAGAATGTTAGAGGACGAGATTAGTAGGGAACTTAGAAAGGAAGGTTGGTAAAATCTGACAGTTACAGGAGAAGTTAAAGACCAAAAAGCCGATATAATAGAAGAAATGTATTCAATTAAGGAATTTTTAGAAGAACGGTTTAACGTAAAAGCTACGTTAAAAACCGACTACCTTAAATTTACAGCTAAAGAAGCAGGTGAAGAAGGTAATAATTTAGCCGTTGCTTTAGCTGACCCTGACGAAGCTTATTCAGATTTAACAGTTGACGTTGTAGAAGGTGAAGACGATAAAACCATAATAATTAACTTAGCTACTGACGAAAACGAAAATATAATAAGTACTGCTAACGAGGTTAAAGAAGCTGTTAACGAAGACGAAGAAGCTAACGAATTAATAGAAGTTGAATACGTAGGTGAAAACGAGGGTAACGAAGTAGTCAATTCTATGGAAAAAACCTACCTCGAAGGCGGTAAAAGTATAAGCGTTTTACTTCAAAACGTCCCTGAATTACCTCAAAAAGAACAATTCGTTATACAATTTCAAAATAACGCTTCAGAACGTGAAACCAGTTTTACCGTAAGAACGCAGCGTGAATTTAGAGTTATTTACTTTGACGAACAAGCTCCAAACGTATTTGAACGCATGGACAAGTTAAACCGACTTTTCCTTTACGGAAGGCTAATAATTCCTATTAGAAATTCGCTTCGCTACATTCGTGTAGCGACTTTTTCGTTTGGAGAGCCATTTAAGACCGAACAAGATGAAAATATTGAAGCTTGTATAGGTGTTTTAACTACTGAAATACGTGAAGCACGGGACTACAAGCAGTACGAGAAAATTATGGAAGTGTATTCACGCTTCAATTAAAAAGGAGGAATTTTAATGGCTGCAACTTGGGACGCTACAAACTTACCTATACGTCCAGGTTTATATATAAACTTTAAAGAAGCAGCTATAGCAGCTATAACAGGCGGGGCGCGTGGTGTAGTTGCTATGCCTATATTTGACTTTGATGGTGACGCTGAAGCTGAAAAAGGTAAGTTTTATACGATTGAACGGGAATCAGAAGCGAAAGACCTTTTAGGCGAAGATTACATTGAAGACGTTAAGTTAGCATTACAAGGCGGAGCAAAAGAAGTTTTAGTTTACATTGTACCAGATGATGGGGAAGAAACACAAAGTTTATCAAAAACACTTGAAGACTTTGAAACGCGTAATTTTAACGTCTTTGTTTACCCTGGTTTAGAAGACAGCGCAGACAAAGAATCAACTAAGGACTGGGTTAAAGACAATAGAGAAGACTATGGAAAACACTTTTTCGCTGTATTCGGTGGTAGCGATACTGACGATGAAGACCCGTCCGCAGGTAATACACGTTCAAATAACTTAGAAGATAAATACGTAGTTAACCTTATTGTAGGCGGTGAATTAATAGACGAACAAGAACTTTCATCTTCAGAGTATGCTTCTTATATAGCTGGTTTAATTGCAGGGACAAGGATTAACGAAAGCATAACTTACCGACAAGTTAACCTTGTTGACGTAAATAACCGTTTACGTCCTGCCGAAATTAAAGACGCTTTACAAGCTGGTAGTTTAGTTCTTGTTCACGATGGCGACCGTGTAAAAGTTGAGCAAGGCTTAACTACTACAGGCGATAAAATACGTGCTATGTCAGCACGTCAGGCGGTTGCTACTGATATACAACGAACTGCTTCTGAAAACTATATCGGGAAACTTGACAACAATGAAGACGGTAGAGCATCGTTAATATCCGCTATCATGGCTTACCTCGAAACTCTTGAAAATAATAACGTATTAGCTGACCCTGAAGTACAAGTAGACCCCGACAATCCGCCTGAAGGTGACAAGGTATTTTTACTAATTAGCTACACTGAAATTGATAGTATGGAACGTATATTCTTGACTATAGAAGTATAAGGAGGTAAAAATAATTGGTTTTAGACGCTACTCGTACTATTAACGGTTCATTCGGCGAAGTCCTCGAAGACGGCGAATGGCTTACGAATGTAACGAGTTTTGAAGCTACTGTAGACATAAACAAAGAAGAGGTTCATAGGTCAGGAACTCGTTGGACTGGACATAAAGTTACAAGTCTTACAGGAACTGGTTCTATGACGGGATTTAAAGTTACTACTAAACTTATAGAAAAAATATCTCAAATTAAAGATGATAGGAACGGAACTTTTGTAACGGAGCTAATTGGTAAAGTTAATGACCCTGAATCATACGGAGCTTACCGCGTGAGACTTAAGAACGTTCAATTTGACGAGATAGACTTAATTAACTACGAAGTTAATTCTCTTGTAGAAGAAGAACTTCCGTTTACTTTTAGCGATTTTGAGTTTTTAGATAAAATTGAAGCTGATTAAAATTTAAACGGCGGGGATAACTTCCCCGCTTTTTAATTTTCTAAATTTTAAAGGAGGTTATTAAACTATGACTAATAAAAAAGAAGAAATTACAGAAGAACAGGAAGAACAATTAGAAAAACAAGACGAGGTATTAAAAGCTTTACTTTCTGCTGAAGACAAACCAGAAAAGGACGTTTATATGTCCAGGTTTGGCGTTTACTTTAAGTTAAGAGCTATAGACGGCGATACTATTTCAAAAATACAAGAACGTTGCACTCATTACCAGGGTAAAGGTAGAAAGAAAGAAAAGATACTTGACGAAGAAAAGTTTTCCGCACTCTTAATTAAAGAAGCTTGCGTAAACCCCGATTGGAGCAATAAAAAACTACTTGAAAAATACAAGGTTTCTGACCCTGCTGAAGTTATACGAAAGAGGCTATTAGCTGGTGAAATAGTTAAACTTGGTGACGAAATACTTGAACTTAGCGGTTTTGACGCTGAAGACGAAGAAGAAGGTAAAGTAAAAAACTAATTAAGCAAGGCGGGGAAGCCTTTTTAATTCACGAAATTTTTCAAAGGACAGGACGTATGCCCCACGAAGTATATAACGCTCCTTTGGGTGCTAAAAGGTTTATGTATGAAAGTATGAGCCTCCGCCTTGAGAACGAAAAAGAAGAACATGACAAAATAGAAAAACAACAAAGGAAAATGAAGTTTAAAAGTAAGTTTT
>Ga0207421_10006641_pt1 | contig 12554 bp, 12 predicted proteins | sample SodLakKL_010_SED_4_FD_187542 | JGI IMG/M metagenome (GOLD analysis project Ga0207421, IMG submission 187542) | Alkaline sediment microbial communities from Lake Tanatar, Kulunda Steppe, Russia - 8KL_010_SED (SPAdes) (version 2) | ecosystem: Environmental > Aquatic > Non-marine Saline and... | reverse complement strand
TAATAGCACTCATGGGGAGGAACGGGTGCGGGAAAACTACCCTTATCAAACATATCGCCGGGTTATCTGAGATCCAGGAGGGAACCATACGGATATTCGGTAAGGAAATAACTCCATCCAACAAAATACCTCCTTGGGAACTGGGTAAACAATTAGGATACGTGTTTCAAAACCCGAATCATCAGATTTTCGAGAACACTGTGGAAAGTGAGATGCTGTTCGGCCCCAAAAATTTCGGTAAAGGCGTGAAAGAAGGTGAGGATAGATTACGTAAGTTCATTAAAGAAGGTTTAGATAAAGGAACCCATCCACACAACCTGAGTTTCGGACAGAAACGAAGGCTGAATACTTATTCTTCATCCCTGCACGATCCGAGCTTGATAATAGTTGACGAACCGTTTTCCGGTCAAGATCATAAGAACGCACTGATGATAGCGGACATACTCGATGAGTTCTGGAGACGTGGGAAAACCTTGATAATAGTGACACACGAGTTGGACTTCGCAAAGCGGTTCTGCACCCGGGCAGTGGTCATGAAGGAAGGAAAGGTGATCTATGATGGAGATCCAAAAAGATTGGGAGGGATCACATGAAAGGTGTTAACCCAGTGGTCAAACTGATGGCCCTGGTCATGGGTGCCGTCATGGTGTTTTTGATCGATTCTGTCTGGTTGTTACTTTGCTTCGTGCTCATACTCCTGGTGTTCAAAGTCGTTTACGATATAAAAGGAAGATTCGGTAGGAGTATTTTGGCACTTGTTGTAGCCATATTCCTTGCCCAGGTGATATTCGTACCGGAGGGTGCCGTCCTCTTAGATGTGCGTTTATTTGATATCACCAAGGGCGCGGTGGAGAACGGTTTCCTGATCTCCGGAAGGTTCTTTTCTCTGATCTCTATGTCATGGATCTTCGTGGGTACCACCTCTCCCAGAGACCTATCTTCAGGACTCGCCAACGTTGGGGTACCATATAGGTTTAGTTTCCTGCTCATACTCGCCATGAGGTTCGCACCGATATTCCAGTTCGAATTATCCAACGTTCAGCAGGCACAGAGGATACGTGGTCTAAAGGTCGGTAAGGATCTGAAGGGGCTGATACGATCGGTCAGGTACACCACCATGCCTTTACTTTACTCGGCCATGTCCAAGGTGAACACCCTGGCATCATCCATGGAAGGTAGAGCATTCGGTATGTACAGGAAGAAAACGTTCCTGCATCCCGTAAGATTCACGAAGTGGGATGCCTTACTGACGATGTCTCTTATAATATTCAGCGTGGAGATATATCTTCTAAACCGACTTCTTTGATCTTTTCAGACCACCTTTTCAACTCTTCACGCTGACCACCGTATCTTGAATAGTGGTCCATTGCCTCTACCACACTATCCGCTATATCCACAGGTTCCTTGGAGGCAAAATCAAAATACCATGCCACGAAGGAGCGCATCTGGGAGAACCTTTGATCGGTGAACGCCGGTTTCATCCGAAGTATGGATGTGCACATATCTCCCACGTCCCTGAGGTAGTTCCCCTGCGACGATTCCTCAAGATCTATGCCGTATATCCGGGAATCATGCATGATAAAATTGGCGAGTATGCAGTCTCCCCTCCTCCTACTATCATCAAAGGCTCCATGAAAATCAGCGAGCCATCCGGCTATACTCCGCAGTACATCCACATCCCCCCGCTCGAATAGAGTCTTGCAGTCGTCCCCGGGGATGTACTCCAATATCAATAGGTCGTCTGTGGAATCGATGAGCTCAGGTACCGCTATCCCCATCTCCTCACAGTTCCGAAGGATCTCTCTTTCCACAGCGAGACCGGAGACTAGATCTGGGTTGAACCGCTTGACGATGAAGAGCTCATCGCCATATTTTACCTTCTGAACGGTGTTTTTCCTACTGTCGTATGTTTCGAGCACTTCCCAGGAGTCCGGGTCTATCCTCATGGCTTCGGATGTCCCTCGAGGTATATGTATCTTTATCCACGATCCATTTAGAATCGTGTACATGCTAGTGCGCCTGATAAACGGTGGACTGGATGGGAGGATATGATTTAACGATGATAATAAAAAATCTCTAGTTAGTAAAAAAAACCTTCACACTTTGATTCCTTCTTCAAAGGCATTCTTCACTATATGCGCTTCCATATTCCGTTGTTTTTCGTACCGCTCTGGAGTCAAGCAGATGAATTCGGGTTCAGGTAACTCATCATAATCCCTGGCTTTGTAGAAAGCTCTAGGCCTTTTGTTCCATGCCACGCCTTCGAAATCGGAGGACACGATAAGGAGATCGATGTCACTTCTCTGTCGATAATCATCTCTGGCACGAGAGCCGAAGATGATAAGCTCTTTTATCTCGATGTTATTATCTTCAGCTGTTTCGTATATAAGGTTCTTTACTTTTTTAATCGTTTCTTCGTCCATGCGATGAAATCCCCCCATCTTTTAGGTTTTATATCCCATCATCTAGATCCTTTTCCGATTTATCCAGCTATATTTTAGTTCCCTCTTTCATCGATATGTTGATGACCAAGCATGAATGAGTAACTTTCCATCTCGGCCGGAGACGTTTTATTATCTTCGGAGAGTTGTTAAATGAGTATGATAAAGTAAAGCACACTGATAATTCAATCGTCTCTGTGGTCTGGTGCTGCCATATTACAAACCTATACCTTTAGGTGATGGTAGTTCACCCCACATATCCGCAGGCCCCAGTCCTAGGGCTGTTCACCACCGGAAGTAGAGCAGGTTCATCGCATCCGTGTGTTTCCACACAATCTTCGCAGAGCCATCCTTCTTCATCGAACACGTGCCAGCTGCATACGAGGGTCGCTTTCTTCCCGCAAGCACAGGGTATCTCGGGGTCCAGGTTTCTCGCAAGCAGAGATATCTTCTCCTTCGTCCTGCCTTCCCACACGGAGACCACTTTGAGGGTAAGTTCCGTAGTATTCCCAAAGTCGTACTCGTGGCGGAAAATATCTCCCTCATCCACCAACCCGTCGAGCTCGACGTCCATACTTTTTTCCCACATGGTCTCCATTTGATCTAAGGAATACGTTTCCTTTTTTATTGTGAACGCACTGAGGTGCCCACAGCATTCGAGCCATAGTTCCCTTAAAAAATCGTCGAGGTCCGTCAACTTTGTATCATCTTTAACCGCCAGATGTATCCAGTAACCACCTACACCCACTTTGAGGTGAAAGGTCTTGCCTTTTTTATCCCTCTCTAGGTTCTTCTTACTGCAAGCGCCTATGTGCCTACTCATTCCCCTAGAACTATATGTATCTCCACACAGAAAGCACTTTCCATCGGTCATGCTGTCTGCGATGGGGGTGGAAGTATAAATAATGTTGTTTGCCCGAAGACGACATCGTTAAATATCCTCATCCCATCCTAACGGTAGTATGCCTCAGATAAACGAAGATAACGTTAATCAAGCGATCTATGACTATGCTTGGGAAAGACACGGGGAAATCCTGGAAAGATACATGGACGAATGGGAGGACGAATTTCCAGAGAAGGAAGAGGACCATCCACCCGGGTTGGCCTATAAGGATCTCTTTTCTTGGATCATGTTTGAAAAGGAACTTCCCGGAACGGGCAGGACCCTGGCGGAACTGTTCGCAGAGGATACCCCGGGGTTGAGCGAAGAGATGAAGGATAATCTCTATAGGATGAGAGAGGTTATCAGGTCGGAATTTGAAGTTATCGAAAAGGATGGCTCATTTTTAAACCTCGAAGACACAGCTAGTGAAAAGATTTACAATGTAAAGATGCACGAAGAATTACCCATATCTCCTAAGACCGTTGTTAGAGGTAGGATACATCCCTTCGACGATCACTATCGTTTTGTTGGTATCTTCTTCGTGACGAACCCGATTCCGACATTTGAAATCGATACGCTGATGCGTACCTACGAGGACAGTAAGCTGGAGGAATTGGAGGATATCACACTGCGAGATAGTACCGCTCTGCGAACGGTACTGAACAAGTACCCTGCTAGATGGATAGATCATATGTGCAAACATTTCGGAATCGAAGCTAGATTGAAAAAGGAAAAGGTAGAAATGATCGTTGAGAAACTGGTGAACGACATGCCCAGGATCATCTCGACCATTCCAGAAAAGTCGAAAGAGGTCCTCGCCCTGTGCATAGATAACGGCGGCGTCGTTAAATACGGAACGTTGAGGGATTACGATGATGATTTCACTCTGTTTTGGAAAAAAGAAAGACCGGTATCGACCATAGGTCTACTACGGATGAGGGCTTTGTTATTGGTCGGTAAGATGTCCATTGGAGAAAGACGCTACAGGGTGGCCTACGTACCAAATGAGATCCGAGATGGATTGAGACAAATACTACCAAGGAAAATAGCTACCCTTGATGATTTCTAAGGGAAGAGTCGGCCATCACCAGTTGATAGATTCAACGAACGATGGTAAACAAGAAGAACTGAACTATTGATATCTTGAAATATGGTTCCTTCCAAAATCATCAGGTGTTGGCAGTGATCGAACAAAAGTATTTTTAACACCTACATAATTCCCTCAACCGATGTGGGATCATAAAAAGCTGATGCTCTTCAGGTTCTCGGCTTACGGTTTTCTCAAGAACCTGAAGTTCTTTGAACCGTTCCTTTACCTGTTCTTCTTAGCCAACGGATTGAGCTTCAGCCAGATCGGTGTCTTGATCGCCATACGTGAAGGGCTGACCCTCATACTTGAGATACCCACCGGTGTCATCGCCGATATATCCGGAAGGAGGTTGGGTATGTCGCTGGCATTCGGATCATACATAATCTCCTTCATCATATTCTATTCCTTCAGTTCCTTCCTTCTGTTCATACCGGCCATGGTTCTGTTCGCCTTGGGAGAGACCTTCCGATCCGGTACTCACAAGTCCATGATAATGCAGCATCTGGACAACGAGGATATGTCCGAGAAGAAGGTGGAGTACTACGGTAAAACAAGGTCCGCTTCAAGGCTGGGTTCTGCACTTTCAGCGGTCCTCGCCGGTATCATCGTTTATCACTTCCAGAGTTACAACATAATCTTCCTTGTTACTATCATACCGTACACCATGGCGTTCTTTTTGATGCTCACCTATCCCAAGGAGCTGGATGGAGACCCCTGCGGTGCCACCCTAAAGAACGCCTATCAGCACGTAAAAGACAGTTTCCAGCAACTGATACATTTTACCGATCTAAGAACGATGCTCGTGAACGCATCGATATACGATTCGTTCTTCAAGATCTCCAAGGATTACCTTTCACCGATAGTGGAAACGTTCGCACTCACAGCGCCGTTATTACTCTTCATAGAGGTGCCTGAACAGCGTACAGCGATATTGGTCGGTATCATCTATTTCTTTGTCTACATGAACAGTTTTGTCTCATCTAGAAAGTCAGTCAGCTTGATGTCGCGGGTCGGCGACATGGCGAAAGCTTTGAACATACTGTACTTCATAATGGCCACGGCATTTTTGGTTGTTGCCATATTCTTATACTTAGACATGGTCATACTATCCATAGCGGCATTCTTCTTTTTCTTCACTTTATACAATCTAAGAAAGCCCATGGTTATCGGTTTCCTAGGTGATGTTATAAAACCTCAGACCAGGGCTACACTACTCAGCGGAGAGAATCAACTAAGGTCGGTAGTGGGTGTGATAATAGCCCCTATAATGGGTTTCATGGCAGATATGTTCGGTATAAGTATGGTATTCGTATTCGGTGCGGTAGTTCTGTTCTCGGTGGCGATCCTACTTCCGATAAAGGATGTATCGAGGATGGGAAATAAAGATCAATAGATCAGATAATCGCCCTTTTCCATCACCTTTTTATCGTCGATCCACACATCGCACCCCTGTATGACCATATCTATGTGCTCGGAACAGGTCCAAGAAGCCATGGTCATGTCCTGGTTGGGATCGCCGAAGGCGATATGGAATCCCGGTGATTTCTCATCCACGAGCATAGAGCCCATCAACTCCTCGATGTATGGATTGGTTCCGAATCCGAGTTCACCGACAAAGGATGAACAGCGGTGCCTGCTGAGATATTCTTCGATATCCGCTTTGATATCCTCATTATCGCATTCTATTTCTCCTGCAGTAGGTGGAGAACCATCCTCCACCTCTATCACTAACGGTGTTTCTTCGAGTTGGGATATCGAATATATATCCTCAAAATAATCCCCCAATGTACCATCTATCACAGCGGTACCCTCCATACTCTGGGGTACAGTATAGACCATACCGTCCGGAAGGTTGTGCCACGAACCATTATCCCTTAGTATCCCGGTCGTCGCCACCCACTTGTATTTACCCACCTCGGCAGTAAGATCGGTACCTCTATCGGTCCTCACCTTTATCTTTTCGGCACCCTGCACCATGGCGTGAAAGTCCTTCGTGAATTTTTCTACACGATCGTAATCACCGGTCAAGGCTTTCTCCACTATCTCCTCGGTTATGTTGACCATATGTGCTAATCTTCCATCGAACACGGCTGCTTTCAAGAAAGGACCTCTTACCGTTTCAAGTTCGCCTTCCACGGCTGCAGCCGTCCAAAATGAAACTGTTGCATCCATGGCAGCACTTTTTATCGAATCTGGAAGACGGGAAAGCGGTCTTTCACCGTATATATCTAGATTGAAATACCTTACATGTGGAGTAATTTCCCGCAAGATCTCCTTCAGTTTTTTTCCGATGCTCTGGCTCCCCTCGTCAGCGACCACGATGGCACGGTCCTCCTCCGTGACGCCCATACAGGTCGATACAGCTACACGACATCCCTCTTCTAATGACATATGATACTATAGTCATCAAGGTTAATAAATCTTGTTTATTACGTTATGGGCACCCCATCTCAAAATCCTTTTATCTGATTATTACCTTGTTTTAGACGGATAAGGAATGATTGATACGATCACAGACTCAGATAAAGAAGGAATCAAGATCCTAACAGTGGTACTTATAGTTCTGATCTTGTTATTTAGTGTCTTCTATTCTACCCCACAATTGTATCAAGAAGATAGACAAACATATGCGTATTCTGGTGCAGGGTCTGAGGATGATCCCCATATCATCACAGACATATACGGCCTGCAAGCTGCGAAGGGCGATCTATCCGGACATTACGTTCTTTACAACGACATAGATGCCACAGAAACCAGATATTGGAACGAAGGAGAAGGGTTCGAACCCATCGGTACCGAAGAGGTGCCTTTCGAGGGTACCTTCGATGGACGGGGACACGATATTCATGGACTGTATATCAACCGGTCCACGGATGATGTCGGTTTGTTCGGTTATCTGGGAATAGATGGAACGATCACTAACGTGAGTGTGACGAACGCTGAAGTAACAGGGGGGCGAAACACCGCAATATTGCTGGGTACAAATAGGGGGAATGTTACCTACGCCAGTGCATCTGGGAGAGTCGATGGAGAAAATAGGGTCGGTGGCTTGGTCGGATATATACTCTACAGCTCATTATCCCACACCTGGGCGGATGCCACTGTGAAAGGTGAAGAGCTGGTCGGTGGCTTAGCGGGTTACAGTCTTTATGGTGAGATATACAAATCATACTCCAGCGGTGATGTTCACGGTGAAGAGAAGGTCGGAGGTTTGGTCGGATATCAAACCGGTGTAGGTTTTATCGACAAATCATATGCCACCGGTGAAGTTTCCGGTGAATATTTTGTCGGTGGTCTTTTGGGCAGCAGTAGGAATAGGGTCTTTCGGTCATATGCGTTAGGAGATGTCAGGGGGATAGATTTTGTAGGGGGACTCGTGGGACAAAAGGAAGGTAGCTGGGTCATCGAATCTTACGCAGCGGGCTCCGTTAAAGGTGAAGGATATGTAGGGGGTCTTATAGGTGAAAACTTTGGATCCATAGAATCCTCCTTTTGGGACATGGAAACAACCGGACAATCGGGTAGTGATGGCGGAATAGGAAAGAACACAACAGAGATGATGGATCTGAATACATTTATCGCGGATGACTGGAATATCACTGAAGTCGAGGATGAAAATTCCCGCGATACAGGATATGCGTGGAACATCGTCAACAATAGAACATACCCTTTTTTGAGCTGGGAGGAAACAAGATATCCAACTGAAACATCGAGGGGACTTCCATTTTGGATGATACCTTTATTCGGTTCGATCGCTTCAGCGATCCTGGTCAGTCTTTTACTATATAAAAAGGATAGAGAATATTCAAAGAGAAAATTATGATTTTATCCTACACGAGTCAATATAACCTGCTCTTCATCCACGGATAACACCAATGTGCTGTGATTGTCTTCGAACCTATAATCACCTTCATCACCGAATTGTCTGTGTGAGATGTAGATAGTCCTGTCCACCTCATCGATTTCCCAGGTAAAAGGATGTTCATTACCATCTTCGATAGCGATCCCCTCATCGTCTTCGTTAAAGATGATGTTTATGGATGTTGCGGGTAGGTTATTTATCTCCCACTCTCCCAAAAATTTCTCGACCTCGGACAACTCGATAAGAGTTACGTTGATCGTATAATGGTTTCCATACTCAGGGCGTAATTCTAACTCATACCTGTTCTCTGGTAATCCTGAAGTATCCCAAAATATCTCAGCGGAAGTTTTATCCCCGCTGGGTATGTCAACATCGTCCAGCACATAATTTTCTTCACCGTTTACATATAATGAGATGTCCTGAGAACCTCTTCTTCTACCGGTGTTCTCGATATTGAACTGTATGGTTACATTCTCACCGGATATGATTTCCTCCCCATCGACTGGAGAGATCATCTCTATAGAGAAATGATCGCTGCCCGATGTTGCTATGAAGCCAAAATACGCCGCGGGTATGATGAACACAGCGAGTAAAAAAACTACCAATATGGTCAAAAAGCTGCCTTTTTTGTAAAATGGTCTATCTCTGTATAGATAGGGCTGACTGGGGATATGTCTTTCTCTGAACCTTTCGGCGATCTGAGGATCCGGTGGTCCACCTGAATAACCACAGTTGGAACAGTAGGGCTCTTCATCCCGACATGGGGTGCCACATTGCGGACATATCTTCAGTTAGCTCACCGAATAAGATAACTATCGTTTAGGATATAGGTTTTTTGGTGGTCTGGACAAGGGATACAAAAAGTTATATCGTATAACATCATGTAAACATCAAACTAATAATGATACCATGGAGATGAACAAATGGAAGATTTTGTAGTATCTGTAGCACAATACGAGATCGCCCTGGGTGATAAAGAAAAGAATTTAAACAAAGCAGAACAGATGGCAAAAAAAGCCTCTAGTGAGGGTGCAGACTTTCTGGTACTTCCCGAGTATATGTCCACAGGGAGTTTACCATCAGAAGGTATGGATCACGCTGAAACCATACCCGGTGAAACATCTGAATCGCTCTGTGAGATATCCGGTAGATACGGTATCCACATCGTCGGGTCTATATTGGAAATGTCGGATGATAGAATATACAACACAGCACTGCTCACCGATAAAAAGGGAGAATTGTTGGCTAGCTATCGTAAGATACATCTTTTCATGGACGAACAAAACCACATCGTAAACGGAAATAGCATAATCACCGCGGACACTGAATTCGGTAAGGTCGGATTGATGATATGCTACGACAGCATATTTCCAGAGGTCGCTAGAAAGATCGCTCTGAGTGGGGCCAAGATGATATTCGTACCCGCCAACTGGCCGGATCCCTTCGACCACCAGTGGCAGTTATCCACCAGTGCGAGAGCCCTTGATAATCAGTTATGGTTAGCCGCATCCAATAGGGTGGGAACTGACGAGAAATTCACATACTTCGGTAAGAGCCGGATAGTCAACCCATTGGGTATAACGGTGGAAGAGTGTGGTGGAGAAGAGGAGATCATCTTCGCTCAAGTTAACGATGGATTAGAGAAAGAGTTCAAAGATACCGTGGACTTCATCGGAGACATGAAAGATATTTAGGATGAAAATCCAACAACGTTTTAAACTTCTTTACTATCAGGAACTCAAGATGAACTCGAGTAAAGAGGAGAGAAAAGGTAGATTTCAATGGTTGATACTGCTGTTGCTCTTCCTGACCATAATCATCGCGTTCATAGGACGTTTGAGCACATCCGTAGCACTCGAAAACATCGGTGACGAACTCATATGGTCACATGCGCAAAAGGGATTCCTGGGAGGTGTGCTCATGGGAATATTCCTGGTGAGCTACGGTTTCTCCAACGTCTTTTTTAGTCCGAACATAGACAAGTACGGCTCCAAGGTCGTTCTCATAGCCTCCCTTGCTGGATGCTCTTTTTCTGTTTTCTTAGGGGCGTTCTTTGGCCATATCTATTCAGTATTTATATTGACACGTCTTCTTCTTGGTCTATCGCAGGGTGTGATGTTTCCTGTAGCCACCAAGGTCATAGCTGGATGGTTCAGCAAGAGTAAAAGAGGGCGTGCTAATTCCATATTCATAGTCGGTGCATCGGTGGGGGTTGCACTGGCTCCGATAATAATGGGACCGATAATTCACTTCTACAACTGGCGATACTCTTTCTACATGGTCGCGATCATAGGCTTCGCGTTGACCATACCGGTGTTGTTGTTGGTTTCCGACTCACCCCACGGTCGTATAAGGTCTAACAAGGATATCGACGTCAAGAAGGTTTTCAAAGGTCTATTAAGAGATAAGGGATTCCAGCAGATCACAGTGGGGTTCACTGCGGTTAATACCATCTGGTGGGGTACGACACTTTGGGTCCCCACATACCTCGAGGAGCTGCACGGTTTTAACCTAGGCGAGATGCCTTACGTCGCCGCCATCCCCTACATAGGGGCTATCGTTGGATTACTGACTGGTACGTGGATCAGTGACATAAAAGGCGAGAGCAACGGTGTGATCATGTTCTCTCTCTGCATGACCGGTATCATGATCGCGGTTTTGACGTTCGCACCGATCTCTGGCCTATCGGCTGCTGTTGTGATGTTGGTGATAGTGTTCTTCTTCGGTCAGATGGCACCGCCGTTATTTTTCACCAAATTACAGAACAGCGTGGTGGGTAAAGAGCTAGGTTCGGCCACAGGTCTCATGAACGGTATCGCCAACACGGTGGGAGTGCTCGGACCGGTGAGTGTAGGTGTGGTAGTGGCTATCACTGGATCCTATTCATATGGATTGTTGGCATTATCAGTAGTTGCTTTTCTAGGTCTGTTCGGTTTTAGAAGTCTTCTGTGAACCACTTCTCCCGAAAAAGATAATAAAGGATAGCCCTTTACCGAGACCATCTCAAGTATCAGGAGATATATCCGATGGCAAAATTGAATGATGACAAAATTGAAGAATTGAAAGAGATAGCACGTAGAGTTAGGATACACATCGTAAAGAGTACGCACGAGGCCGGATCGGGACATCCAGGCGGTTCGCTCTCGGCGACGGACATACTGACGGTCCTTTATTTTAGTGAGATGAAGCACGATCCGGAAGATCTGGCATGGGAAAAGAGGGATCGATTTGTTCTGAGTAAAGGTCACGCCGCCCCGGCACTTTATGGGGTTCTTGCAGAGGCGGGTTATTTCCCCACCGATGAGTTGATGACTCTTAGAAAACTTGGGTCAAGGCTTCAGGGACATCCGGACATGTTGAAGGTCCCGGGCGTCGATGCTTCCACAGGATCACTTGGTCAGGGATTGTCCATCGCCTGCGGTATGGCACTAGCGGCTAAGATAGATAGACGATCTTATCGTGTGTTTGCTATATGCGGAGACGGTGAAGTTCAATCCGGACAGATATGGGAGGCGGCAATGTTCGCAAGCCATCATAAACTGGACAACATCATAGTGTTCTTGGACAGGAACCAGCTGCAGATAGACGGCTCCATAGAGGACGTTCTGTCCATCGAGCCCATCGTCTCTAAATGGAGATCCTTCGGATGGCACACACAGGAGATAAACGGTCATGATATGGAAGAGATCTCCAAAGCCATAGAACGTGCTAACGAGGTGGATGGTAAACCATCCATGATAATTGCTCACACGGTCAAAGGTAAGGGAGTGACTTTTATGGAAGGTTCTTTGTCTTTCCACGGCAAGGCTGCAAACGACGAACAGCTGGAGATAGCTTTGAAAGAGTTAGGGGGTGCTTGAGTATGTGGGAGATGGCTAAACAGAGGGATGCCTACGGAGAGGCTTTGGTCGAGCTCGGCAGGCAGAGGGACGATATAGTTGCCGTTGGAGCAGATCTTTGCGGCTCATGCCGGATAAAAAAATTCGGTACCGAATTCCCTGAGCGTTTCTTCAACGTCGGTATAGCAGAACAAAACATGATGGGTATAGCAGCTGGCCTGGCCATGTCTGGAAAGACCGTGTTCGCAAGCACTTTTGCTGTTTTCGCGACGGGAAGGGCCTACGACCAGGTGAGGCAAAGTATCGCGTATCCTGAAGCGGATGTGAAGATAGTTGCTACACATGCAGGTATAACCGTGGGCGGAGACGGTGCTTCTCATCAGATGCTGGAGGACATAGCACTGATGCGGGTACTGCCCAACATGAAGGTCATAGCTCC
>Ga0207421_10006640_pt1 | contig 12554 bp, 14 predicted proteins | sample SodLakKL_010_SED_4_FD_187542 | JGI IMG/M metagenome (GOLD analysis project Ga0207421, IMG submission 187542) | Alkaline sediment microbial communities from Lake Tanatar, Kulunda Steppe, Russia - 8KL_010_SED (SPAdes) (version 2) | ecosystem: Environmental > Aquatic > Non-marine Saline and... | reverse complement strand
ATCTCCTTGGCGAGGTCGTCGTTGGTCACCACGTTGGCAGGCAGGTAGGAGCCGAGCCCCGCGATCGCGACGGGCAGGGTCATCGCACACCTCCGTCGGTCTGCAGCGCAGTCACCAACTCCCGGAGATCATCCGGGGTCTCGACCCGGTGTGCGGTGACGTCGGGGATGGTGCGCTTGGCCAGACCGGCGAGGACGCCGCCCGGTCCCACCTCGACCAGGTGCGTCACACCGAGGACCACCAGCTGTTCCTGCACCTCGCGCCACCGGACCGGGGAGAGGATCCCGTCGACGAACGCGCGGGCGACCGCGTCACCCGAGGTGAGCGGCGCTGCGGTCGACCCGCTCACGAGGGTGGTGGTGGGATCACCGACGTGCAGCCCGGCAACGGTCTGCGCGACCGCGTCCACCGCTGGAGCCATCGCCGGCGAGTGGAACGCACCCTCGACGTCCAGGGGCAGCGCGCGCCCTCCCGCCTCCTTGGCCCGTCCACGGACGGAAGCGACCGCGTCCGGTGTCCCCGCGACCACGACCTGGCCCGGTGCGTTGTCGTTGGCGACGACCAGGTCCGGGATGCTGTCCACGAGCACCTCGACGGCGTCCGGCGCGAGCTTCACGACCGCCGCCATCGTGCCGGGGTTCTGGGCACAGGCACGGCCCATCGCATCGCCCCGGGAGGCCACCAGAGCGGCGCCGTCGATGACGCTCAGACAACCCGCCGCGATCCCGGCGGAGAACTCTCCGAGGCTGTGCCCGGCAACGACGTCGGGGGTGATGCCCGCCTCCGACAGCGCCCGGTGCACGACGAGTGACACGGCGAGGATGGCGGGCTGGGCATCCGCGGTCCGCCCCCCGGTGCCCGGGTCCTCCGTCAGCGGCACCACGTCTCGACCGAGCCCCTTGCTGACCTCATCGAGCACGGCCAGTGCGGGGTGCCCCTCCCAGGCAGCGAGCGCACCCGCACGATGGGACCCCTGTCCGGGGAAGACGAACGCGATGGACACGGGGTACTCCGGGCGGGGTCGGGGATCGGTTGTGGGCGGGCGCCGGATGGCTGGCCGGCGAGTCTAGGCGAGCGTCCGATCACTCGGTTGGATGGCCAACCGACCAGTACTTTGGCCCCGAACGGTCTCCGTCCCGCCGCCCCCGAACGATCGTGAGCACCATGCCCGTCGTCCTCGCGCATGCCGTTGCGACGCTGGTGCTGGTCGGGATGATCTGGGTCATCCAGGTCGTGCACTACCCGTTGTTCGCCGCGGTGGGTGAGGGGTCGTTCGTGGCCTACGAGGCGGCCCACTCCATGCGCATCACCTGGGTGATCGTGGTCCCGTGGGCGGTGCAGGGCCTGACGACCGCCGCACTCCTGCTGGCACCGCCCAGCTGGATCCCGAGGTGGCTCGTGGCGGTCGCCGCCGTGCTCGCGCTGATCCCGGTGATCGTGACGATCGCGCTGAGCGTCCCGGCGCACAGCGTGCTGAGCCAGGGGTTCGACGCCGCCGCGCACGCGCGACTCGTCAGCACCAACTGGCTCCGGACAGCCGCCTGGACCCTGCACGGCGGCGTCGCGGTCTGGATGCTCGTCCTGACGCTTCGGCGGTGATTCCCGCCGGCGCGTTCAGGTGAGGCTGACGCCGCGGCCCTCGGTCGCACCGATCTTCTCGACGATGTCGTCGATGACGTCGCGGCCGACGACCTCGTCGAGGGACAGGGCCATGATCGCTTCGTTGCTGCCACCGGGCCGCCCGACCTGCGCGGAGGCGATGTTGACGCCCGCTTCACCGAAGCCCGTCCCGATCGTGCCGATGACACCCGGCCGGTCATCGTACCGGAAGAACGCCATCTGATCGGTCGGCTCGACATCGACCGGGGTGTTCCACACCTCGATCAACCGCTCCCGCTCACCGGGGTGCAGCAGCGTGCCGGCCACCCGGATCATCCGGCCGTCGCGGCCGACGCCGGACACCCGCAGCACCGACACGTAGTCCTCGCTCTGGGGGTCGGAGATCTCGCGGACGTGCAGTCCGCGGCCCTCGGCGAGCAGCGGGGCGTTGACGAAGGTCACGGGTTCACTGCTGATGGAACCGAGCATCCCGGTCAGGACCGACAGTGCGATCAACCGTCCGTCCGCATCGGCCAGATCACCGAGGTACTCGACCGTGACCTCGCCGGTGATGCCGTCCGCGGCCAGCCCCGTGAGGATGCGACCGAGCTTCTCGCCCAGCGGCAGGTAGGGCCGGACGACATCATCGATCTCGCCGCCCTGGACGTTGACGGCGGAGGGGACGAACTCTCCGGCCAGCGCCAGCCTCACGTACTCGGCCACCTGGGTGCCGGCCTTGTCCTGCGCTTCCTCGGTGGACGCGCCGAGGTGGGGCGTGACGATGACGTTCGGGAGCCCGAACAGCGGGCTCTCGGTGGTGGGTTCGGCCGCGAAGACGTCGACCGCGGCTCCGGCGATGACACCCTTCCGCGCGGCATCCGCCAGGTCGCCCTCGTTGACGATGCCACCCCGGGCGACGTTGAGCAGGCGTGCGGTCGGCTTCATCATGCGGAGGCGTTCTGCATTGAGCAGGTCGACCGTGTCCGCGGTCTTGGGGAGGTGCACGGTGACGAAGTCCGCACGTTCGAGGACCTCCTCGACGGTCGGCAGGAGTTCGACGCCCAACCGGGCTGCACGGTCGGGAGCGACGAAGGGGTCGTAGGCGATCAGGCGCATCCCGAAAGCGTGACAGCGTTGCGCGACCAGGGTCCCGATCCGTCCGAGGCCGAGCACCCCCAACGTCTTGTCCTGCAGTTCGGTGCCGGTCCAGTCGGAGCGCTCCCAGCGTCCGTCGCTCAGCGCCGCGTGCGCCTGCGGGATGTTGCGTGCGAGCGACAGCAGCAGCGCCAGGGTGTGCTCAGCCGCCGACACGATGTTGGACTGTGGCGCGTTGCAGACCATCACGCCGTGTCGGGTCGCCGCCTCGACATCGACGTTGTCCAGCCCCACTCCGGCCCGCGCGACGACCTTCAGTCCGGAGGCGGCCGCGAAGACGTCGGCGTCGATGGTCGTCTGCGAGCGGACGACGATCGCGTCGTACTCCGCGACGATGGCGAGCAGATCGCCCTTGGACAGGCCGGTCTTGACATCGACCTCGTGGTCGGTGGCGAGGGCGGCGACGCCCGATTCGGCGAGCGGGTCGGCAACGAGGATCTTCACGGTGGAGCTTTCCGGGTCAGGGCCGTCCGGCCCGCGGGAGGTGGCTGGCAGGATACGGGGCGAAACGGCGGCCACCCGACGACCCACCGCTGCGCACCGGTGGTGCAGCGTTCAGGACCCGGGGTCCATGGGGAGCCGACGCACCGCGTCCGGCTCGGGATACTGGTTGATCATGGTCGGGGTCGCCTGGGTGACGTAGGCCATGAGCAACGCCCGCACGTCGTCGGGGAAGTCCTGCTCCTCGATCGCCGCGGCCATCAGTTCCGCCCAGCGGATGGCCGCCTCCGGCGTGACGGGGAACGGTGCGTGACGCATCCGGAGACGCGGGTGACCGCGATGGCGGCTGTAGAGATCGCCACCGCCCCAGTACTGGGCGAAGAACAGGGCCAGGCGCTGCTTGCCCGGTTCGAGATCCTCCGGGTACATCGGTCGCAGGAGGTCGTCGTGTTCGACCCGTGCGTAGAAGGACTCGACCAGCGCTTCGAAGGCCGGCAGGCCACCGACGCGGTCGAAGACCTCATGGGGCTGGGTCATCGGCTCGTCCGACGGTCGTTCCGGAGTGTCAGGGTGATCGGTCACAGGGCCCGCTCGTAGTAGGCGACATCGAGGTACCGGCCGAACTTGTGGCCGGCTTCCGACAGGGTGCCACGGTGGACGAACCCCCATCGTTCATGGAAGACCACCGAGGTGTCGTTCGGCAACGCGATGATCGCGTACGCACGGTGGAACCGATCGTCGGCCTCCAGCGTCGTCAGCATGGCTCCGTACAGCGCCGACCCGAGTCCCCCACCGGTCGCGTCGGGAGCGACGTACACCGACAGTTCGACCGAACGGTCGTACGCGGGCTTCGGACGGAAGCGCAGCGACTCGACGTACCCCGCGACGGCCCCGTCGCGTTCAGCCACCTTGAGGTGGTAGGGACCACCGACGACATCGTCCTCGAAGCGCTGGACCCACTCGCGGGGCGTACGGACCTGGGTGTTGAAGGTCATGGTCGTGCGTAGGACGTAGTGCGTGTAGATCGCGGCGACGGCGGGGAGGTCCTCAGCTGTGGCATCACGGACCACCACCGTGGCTCGCGCCGCCTCTACCATCGGTTCCCGCCTCGATCGATCATCGCGCGGAGCGTAGCGACGAGCTGGATCAGTAGAGGCCGGCGGGACGGAACCGCTCGTCGTGCAGTCGCATGGCGAACTTGTCGCTCATCCCCGCCACGTAATCGACCGCGGCCTGCAGCGCGGTGCTGTCCGGGAGCCGGTAGGCGTCGGGGACCTCATCGGGGCGGTCGGCGAACCACTGCACCAGGTCCTGGATGACACGGACCCCGCGTTCGCCCTGGGCCCTGGCTTCCGGCCGGAGGTAGACGTTCTCGAACATCCAGGTCCGCAACTCGTGCATCGTCGCCAGGGCATCCGGCTCCATCGTCACCTCACCGGCGTCGACCGACGACGACACCACGATCGTGACCATGGAGTCGATCCAGTCGCGACCCGGCTCCCCGAACAACCGGCGGTACCGGTCGGGAACCGCGTCGGGCTGCAGGACACCGGCACGGATGGCGTCCTGCACGTCGTGGGCGAGGTAGGCGATCCGATCCGCGTAGCGACAGATCGTGCCCTCGGGCGTGAACGGCGGCGGATCGTTCTTCCAGGACGACTGGCTGATGCCGTCGCGGACCTCGACGGTGAGGTTGAGCGGCTCGAGCTTCTCCACCACGCGCACCCCGTGGATCGCATGCTGCCACTCTCCGTCGACGAACGGCGTCAGCGCATCCTCGCCGGTGTGGCCGAACGGCGCGTGCCCGATGTCATGGCCGAGACAGATCGCCTCGGTCAACGGCTCGTTGAGCCCCAGGGAGGCCGCGATCGACCGGCCGACCTGCGCGACCTGCAGGGTGTGGGTCAGCCGTGTGACGAAGTGATCGCCCTCCGGGTTCAGGAACACCTGGGTCTTGTGCTTCAGCCGACGGAACGCCTTGCTGTGCAGGATCCGGTCGCGGTCGCGTTCGAACGCCGTGCGATACGGATCTTCGGGTTCGGCCACGTCACGGGGTCTGGCCGCGGCGGACCGGGTCGCCGCTGGCGCAAGTCGCTGCTCCTCGTCAGCTTCCCGGACCTCGCGGGTGCGGTGGTGCAACGCGGGCGCGCGGCCGGTGGTGGACATCGTGTCCTCGATCGGGGTCGGAGGGATCGGCGGAGCCTGGAGAGCCGGCGGGATCAACGGACGAGCAGGGTGTCCAGCCGCCGGGCCGCGAACCGTACGCCGACCAACCCGAGGCCGACGAGCACCGCGACGTGGACCAGCAGGCCGGGACCGATCACGCCGAGCATCAGCCCACGGACCAACTCGACACCGTGGTAGAGGGGCGAGAGGACCACGATCGCCTGCAGGGCCGACGGGTAGACGTCCAGCGGGTAGAAGGTCGCGGAGAACAGGAACAGCGGCATCAACACCAACTGGACCAGGTCGAAGTCCTGCCAGCTCGTCATGAAGGTCGTCGCCGTCATCGCGACACCCGCGAACGCGAACCCGATCAGCGTGGCGGCGGGGACGGCCAGGATCGCCCACCAGGACGTCACGAGTCCCGCCGCCGCGGCGATCGCCAGGAACGCGGCGGAGTACAGCGACCCACGGAGAAGCGCCCAGGTGGTCTCGCCGACCGCGATGTCACGGGACGTCACCGGGGTGGCGAGCATCGCGTCGTAGAGGTGCTCGAACTTCAACTTGCTGTAGAGGTTGAAGGTCGACTCGTAGACGGCACCGTTCATCGCCGAGGCCGCAAGCAGGGCGGGGGCGACGAACGCGCTGTAGCTGACGGGTTGTCCACCGGGGCCGGTGACGGCACCGACCAGTGCACCGAGGCCGACGCCGAGCGCGAAGAGGTACAGGATCGGCTCCACGAGCGCGCTCAGGAACACCAGGGGCCTGGCGCGGTAGACCATGACGTTGCGCTCGACGATCCGGGCGGCCCGACCGAGCAGCCACGGCGGGGTGATCCGCACCGCAAGCTCCGCGCGCTCGACCTGCTGGATGGGAGTGTCGGCGCTCATGACCGCAGGCTCCGGGTGAAGGACCGGATGCCCCACGCGATCCCGGCGGCCAGGACCAGGACGAGGGCACCGACGTGGACCGGCCAGCCCATCCGGGTCGGGATGTCGAGAGCGACGGCCCGGGACAGCTCGACCCCGTGCCAGACCGGGTTGATCCGCGCGAGCGGCTGCACGGCCGTCGGCAGTTCATCGAGCGGGAAGAAGGCACCGGAGAACAGGAACAGCGGCACGATCACGAAGCGGAACAGTCCAGCCAGGGCCTCGTCGCTCTTCCGGCTGGCCATGAAGGCACTGACCACCGCGCAGGTCGCGACGCCCACCAGCAGACCGGGTCCGACCGCCAGCAGACCCCGCCCCAGCGGCAGCGCGCCGAACGCCGCGGCCACCACGACGAACACGGTCAACAGGGCGGCCAGGCGGATCGTCGCCCAGGCGAGGTTGCCCAGCATCAGGTCCGCGGGGCGCACGGGCGTGGCGATCGCGGCGTGGTAGTCCCTGACCCAGCGCATCCCGGCGAGCACGGGGAAGGCACCGTCCCCGGCACCGTTCTGCATCGCGGAGACGGCCAGCAGACCCGGGGCGAGCCAGGCGAGGTAGCTGATCCCGTCGATCCCGCCGCCGGTCCCCTCGTCCACCAGGGTGCCGAGCCCGAGCCCCATGGCCGCCAGGAACAGGACGGGCGTGGCGATCGCCGACACGGTCGTCCCGCGCCAGGTGTGGCGGTAGGACCGCGCGTGCCCTTCGAGCACACGAACGGCCAACGGTGTGGTCATCCGCTGCCTCCTCATCCCCCGTCCGGAGGCGTCAGTCCACCAGGGTGCGGCCGGTCAGCCGCAGGAAGACGTCCTCGAGTGTGCTGCGCCGGGTCATCACCGTCGCGGGTTCCACGCCCCGATCGTGGACCGCACGAACCGCCGCATCGGCATCGTCCGCGGAGATCAGCAGCCGGTCCGGCAGTTCCTCGAGGTGCTCGCCGATGCCGGCGAGTTGCTCGACCGCGCCATCCTGCCCGCCCGGGTGGAACCGCAGCTCGACGACCTCGCGGGAGGCGTGGTCCGCGATGAGCTGACGGGGCGCTCCCTCGACGATGATGCGTCCGTGGTCCATCACGACCAGCCGGTCGCAGAGCTGTTCGGCTTCGTCCATGTAGTGGGTCGTGAGGATCAGGGTGACGCCGCGCTGCTTGAGTCGGTAGAGACGGTCCCACAGGGCGTGGCGCGCCTGCGGATCGAGGCCCGTGGTCGGCTCATCGAGCAGCACCAGCGACGGTTCGTTGATCAACGCGCGCGCGATGACCAGACGTCGCTTCATGCCCCCGGACAGCGGATCCACCTTGCTGTCGGCGCGGTCGCCGAGTTGGACGAACTCCAGCAGCTCGTCGATGCGTGCACGGATGACGCTGCGGGGCAGATCGAAGAAACGTCCGTAGATCGCGAGGTTCTCCGCGACGGTCAACTGCTGGTCGAGGGAGTCCTCCTGGGGCACGACGCCCAGCCGTGCCCGCAGGGCCGGCCCATCGGTCTGCGGGTCCATGCCGAGGACGCGCAGGTGGCCGGCGGTCGGCGGCGACACGGCGCCGATCATCCGCATGATCGAGGACTTCCCGGCGCCGTTCGGACCCAGGAACCCGAACGCCTCCCCCGGCGCCACCTCGACGTCGACACCGTCGACCGCGGTGAGCTCACCGAACCGCTTGACCAGTCCGCGCGCCTCGATCAACGGCGCGGTCGACCTCCCCGGGCCGGTCGACGTGCGACCGTCCAGCGTCTGGTCATTCCGGGTCACAGGGTCCATGGCGCGGCACCGTACCCGGCGGGTCCGACATCACTCCGCGCGAACCCAACGAGGCGGTGGATGGGCGCTCAGTGCACCGTCCAGCGGGGCCGGCGCGTGGCGGGCATCGGCGCGCTGGTGGCCAGCGCCAGCGCCCAGGCGGCCAGCAACGGCAGTTCCTGGGGGACGTCACCGGATCGCCGCCACAGGTCGTGCACCGTTCGCGCGAACGGCCGCTGCAGGGCCTCCAGGAGCTCGCGATCCCGATCGTCGACGATGCTCCAGCGCCGCCGCCAGGCACCGCCACGGGGTCGGACGCGGTAGGCGGTTCCGTGGAGGTGGATCGTGAGTCGTTCACCGAACGGCGACGGACGTTCCAACGTCGCGACCGGTACACCGGCGCTGTCCGCGACCCACCATTCGGATGCGCCGGGCGGCTGTTCGAGTGTCCACCGGGTGCGGTCGGCCTGTCGGATCGATCCCGCGCGGCGGCCCGGACAGACCTCCAACTCCGCGACCCGGGTACCCGCGGCCACGATGACGTTCATGCGCGGGGGGCCGGGGGCCTGGTGGATCTCCATGCCGAGTTCCCTCGTGCTGGTGGTCCGCATGCCGTCAGTCGTCGGTGCGCGGCTCCGGACGGCCCGGGTGCCCGTCGAACCCGTGGCCACGTCGGGGAACGAGCACCTTCCGGGTGAACTCGCAGACGATGACACCATCCTGGTTGTAGCCGATGGTCCGGACCGTGACGATGCCACGATCCTCCTTCGACCGCGACGGCCGGACCTCGAGCACCTCGGTCTCCGCGTAGATCGTGTCACCGTGGAAGGTCGGGTTGGCGTGCTTGAGCGACTCCACCTCGAGGTTGGCGATGGCTCGTCCCGACACGTCCGGGACCGACTGGCCCAACACGATCGAGTAGACGAGGTTGCCGACGACCATGGCGCGTCCGGTCGGGCTGGCCGCCGCGGCGTAGTTGTCGTCCGAATGCAGCGGGTGCTGGTTCATCGTGATCGAGCAGAACAGGATGTCCTCGGCCTGGGTGATGGTCTTACCCGGCCAGTGCTTGTAGACGTCCCCGACCTCGAAGTCGTCGAGGTAGCGACCGAAGTCCTCCGTCGGCATCCCTGCGCTCCCGTCATCACGGCCGGTGTTCGACCGTCCGACCGGCTTCCGGGCCGCACCATATCTGGTCCGATGGCAGGGTCCAGAACCGACGCCTGCCGGTCACCGATTGGCGATGGTGGTGACGCGCCACCTAGCGTCACGTCGGCGGTGGCATCGCCGCCACCGATCCACCCTTCGTCGCGACCAGGAGGCCACCGTGCGCAGCCCCAAGGACTTCTTCAGCCCGTTGGCGATCGGTGCCCCCGAACCGGTGCGCGAGATCCCCGTGCGACCGGCGCGGATGATCCACTTCCTGGATCCGTCGAACCCGAAGATGGTGGCCAAGGTCCCCGACATCGTCCCGACGGTGGACGTGCTGTGCGGCAACCTCGAGGACGCCATCCAGGTCGCCAACAAGGAGGCGGCGCGGAACGGCCTGATCGAGATCGGCCGCACCGTCGACATGGGCGCGACCCAACTCTGGTCGCGCGTCAACGCACTGGACTCGCCGTGGGTGCTGGACGATCTGACCGAACTGGTCACGCAGATCGGTGACGTCCTGGACGTCGTGATGATCCCGAAGGTCGAGGGTCCCGAGGACATCCACTACGTCGACCGCCTCCTCGCGCAACTCGAGGCACGCGCCGGACTCACCGAACCGATCCTGGTCCACGCCCTGCTCGAGACCGCACGCGGTGTCGCCAACGTCGAGGAGATCTGCCTCGCCTCCCCGAGGATGCAGGGGCTGTCGCTCGGACCGGCGGACCTCGCCGCGGACCGACGCATGAAGACCACCCGGGTCGGGGGCGGGCACCCCGGGTACCTGGTCCGCCAGGATCCTCCGGAGAGCGGCGAGATCGACGCCTCGGGCCGTGCGACCGCCCAACAGGACCTGTGGCACTACACGGTGTCCCGGATGGTCGACGCCTGCGTGATGGCGGGGATCCTGCCGTTCTACGGGCCGTTCGGCGACATCAAGGATACGGTCGCGTGTGAGGACCAGTTCCGCAACGCCTACCTGCTGGGCTGCGTCGGGGCGTGGAGCCTGCACCCGGTCCAGATCGATATCGCCAAGCGGGTGTTCTCCCCCGAACCGTCGGAGGTCGCCTGGGCGAGGCGCGTCGTCGACGAGATGGGTGACGGTGCCGGCGCCGTGATGATCGACGGCAAGATGCAGGATGATGCGACCTACAAGCAGTGCCTGGTGGTCCTCGAACTCGCGACGAGCCTGGCCGAGCGCGATCCGGCACTCGCCGAGGCCTACGGTCTCTGACCGCACGACCGTCCGCCGCCCACTGAGCAACGGAGCCGCGATGACCGATGACCGGGCCGACGACCGACGCCCCCGCCGCAGCGTGCTGTACCTGCCGGGTGCCAACGAGCGGGCGCTCGCCAAGGCCCCGGGCCTGCCGGCCGATGCCCTCATCCTCGACCTCGAGGATGCCGTGGCACCCGACGCCAAGGCGGCGGCACGTGACCGGGTCTGCCAGGCGGTCGGCGACGCGCCCTTCGGACAGCGCGAGGTCGCGATCCGTGCCAACGCCATCGCCACGGACTGGTTCGCCGACGACGTCGCTGCCATCGCCGCAGCCGGCCCGGATGCGATCCTGGTGCCCAAGGTCGACTCGGCCGCCGATGTCCACACCATCGAGGCAGCCTTCGCCGGCGCCCCCGCGCACACCGCGATCTGGGCGATGCTCGAGACCCCGACCGCGGTGTTCAACGCCCGGGAGATCTGCGCCGCCTCCGATCGCCTGACGGCATTCGTGATCGGCACCAACGATCTGGCCAAGGAGCTCCGCGCCGAACACGTCCCCGGCCGCGGCCCGCTGCTGACCGCGCTGTCCTGGTTCCTCCTCGCTGCACGCGACGCCGGCAAGGTCATCCTCGACGGCGTGTTCAACGACCTCGACGATGCTGAGGGCTTCGAGGCCGAATGCCGGCAGGGCCGCGCCTACGGCTTCGACGGCAAGACCCTGATCCATCCCCGGCAGATCGAACCCTGCAACCGCGTGTTCGCACCCAGCGACGACGAACTCGACCGTGCCCGTGAGATCATCGACGCGTTCGAGGCCGCGCAGGCCGAGGGCCGTGGCGTGGTCACGGTCGGGGGTCGGATGATCGAGAACCTCCACGTCGAGGAGGCACGTCGGATCGTCGCGCAGGCCCAGGCGATCGCCGCGATGGACGGCTGACCCTGCTGTCGTCAGCTGGCCCGTTTGCGCCTGCGGGCCGACGACCCCGGACGTGGTGCGCTCCAGCGTTCCGCCAGGTTGCTCAGGTAGGCGTCCGCGATCTCGGGCGTGGGGGCGCCGCCGCCCAGCCGGGCAGGGACCCACCACTGGCCGGCCGGGACCCCGTCGGGGTAGTCCCGCTGGACCTCGTCGAGGAGGACCGCCACGCGGCGTTGGAGCTCGGAGGTGACCTCGACGAGGTCGTCGTCGAGCGAGGGATGGAGGGGTTCGCCGTACCGGATCGTCACCGGCAGCCTCCAGCACCAGCGCGGCCTGCGCCCGACGGTGTGGAACCGGTGCGACCCCCAGGACACCGCCGGGATCAAGGGCACTGACGCTGCCGCAGCCATCCGCACGGCCCCGCGTTTGAACGGCAGCAACTCGAAGGCCGGGGTGATGGTCTGCTCCGGTAGGACCAGGATCAGCTCATCGGCCTGCAGGGCATCGACCGCGTTGGACAACGCACGTGTCCCGGAGCCCCGCCGCACCGGGATGTGTCCCGCGAGGTGCATGACCCGGCCGGCGATCGGGAGATCGAACAGCGAGGCCTTGGCCAGGATGCGCACGGGTCGTCCCCACCCGAGGTACGGACCTCGACCGGTGGTGAAGAAGTCCCAGAAGGACGTGTGGTTGGACGCGATGACCGCGCCACCCGTCCGCGGGACGTGGTCGAGCCCGGCGACGTCGAACCGCCAGCGCTGTAACCGCATCACCAGGAAGAAGGTCCAGGCCACGAGCCGGTACAGCCAGCTCGCGGCAGGGTTCCGGGGATCAGCGGGACGGGGCACGGCACCACTCCGGTCGATCGGGGCGGCCGTCGGGAGAGCCGCTGGAGGGCAGGGACATCGCCGATGGTTCGGACACCGGTGCGCTGCGGTCGGGTGGCCGGTTCACGCGCTGCGCCGACCGGCGGGCCCATCGTCGGGATCCTCGAGGTCGCGCACGTTGTCAGACCCCCCGGGTGGCGGCGAGGACGCTACTGCCGGTGGCGCCGATCCACCCAGTCTGGCGGGCACCCAGGGCGCCCCGGCCGGTGCGCCGTCCGGGTAGGACTCCTGCACGTCGTGGAGCATCTCGGTCATCCGGGCGCGGAGCCGTTCGGTCGCCTCGACCGGATCCTCATCCGCGGCGAACCAAATCGGCTCTCCGAACCGGACGGTCACCGGCAGCTTGAACACCAGGCGCATGGGCC
>Ga0207421_10006638_pt1 | contig 12556 bp, 10 predicted proteins | sample SodLakKL_010_SED_4_FD_187542 | JGI IMG/M metagenome (GOLD analysis project Ga0207421, IMG submission 187542) | Alkaline sediment microbial communities from Lake Tanatar, Kulunda Steppe, Russia - 8KL_010_SED (SPAdes) (version 2) | ecosystem: Environmental > Aquatic > Non-marine Saline and... | reverse complement strand
AGTAATTATGTTAGAAAATAAAAAAGTAGCAAAGTCTCCGGTAGAACTCACCAAGCAGGATTTTGTGAGTGATCAGATGGTGAAATGGTGTCCGGGCTGCGGTGCCCATGCAATCCTGGCTGCTGTGGCAAATGTGTTCCCTAAGATCGGTTACCGGAAGGAAAATTTTGCCATGATTTCGGGCATTGGCTGTTCTTCACGTTTCCCTTACTATGTGGATACTTTCGGTTTTCACGGGATCCACGGTCGGGCAGCTGCCATTGCCAGTGGTGTCAAAGTGGCCAACCCCGGCCTCAGCGTGTGGGTGGCCACAGGAGACGGTGACTCGATGGCAATCGGGGGGAACCACTTTATCCATGTGTTGCGCCGGAATATTGACATGAACATCATGCTGTTCAACAACAGGATTTATGGTTTGACAAAAGGCCAGTTTTCGCCCACAACTCCCATGGGGTCTGTGACAAAAACCTCGCCGCACGGAACCATTGAACATCCTTTTACGGTATCGGGTCTTGTGATGGGAGCCCAGGGGACATTCTTTGCCCGGGTTCCGGACAATAACGTCAAACTGATGTCGGAGGTGATGTACGAAGCTGCGAAACACGACGGAACATCAGTGGTGGAGATCCTGCAGAATTGTATCATTTTTGCCGATGACATTCATGGCCAGATCACCAATCGTGAAACACGGGATGACAGGCAGTTGTTCCTCAGGCACGGTGAGCCCCTGATCTTTGGTAAGAATCGCGACAAGGGAATCTTGTTGCGGGGCAACAAGCTCGAAGTTGTGGAGATCGGTAAAGACGGAATCACCGAGGGTGACCTGCTGGTACATGATCAGTACAATACGGATCCCAGTATTCATCGTATGATCGGCCGGATGAAGGCACCTGACTTCCCGGTTGCCATGGGTGTAATCCGTTCAGCTCCGGCTGACTCTTATGATGAGCTGACTGAGATGCAGATAGAAACCGCGAAAAAGACCTCGGACATTCAAAATGTGAATGACCTGCTTAACAGCGGAAACACCTGGGAAATCAAGTAAAATCTGATTTCCAGAATAACAGCCACTGATCCGGACCAGAATTCCCGGGTTAGTGGCTGTTTTTGTATCTTTGCTTATATGCGGAAGATTGATGCACATTTGCATGTTGAATTGCAGGGGCTGGACGCTGACCGGCTGATCACTTACATGGACAACCACAGCATTGAAAGATGCTGGCTGCTTACCTGGGAAGAGGAGGAAGCACCCATTGAAAGCCTGTACCAGCATATTTCACCGGAAGAAGTGTTTAATGCCCACGAGAAGTACCCTGACCGTGTAATCCCGTTCTACGCCCCGGATCCGAAAACCGATCGCCTGGAGCAGAAAATAATCCATGCCAAAAACAATGGCATGAGGGGTTGCGGAGAGCTGAAAGTGACCCGCAGGTGGGAAGAGCGGCGAATGGAATCCTACCTGAAAGTTATATACCGGCACCGCCTGCCCCTGCTTTTTCACATGGAAGAACCCAGGATGCATTATGTGCCCGATAATCCGGGACTGGCTGAAAAGACATTGAATGTGTTGCTGAACGGAGCCCTGAACGGGGTGGTAAAAAATTTTCTGCTTCGGTTTTCGAAAAAAACTTCCATCCTGAAAGACCACATTGAAGATCATCTTACTTATTTTCCCGGTTATCTGCATGATTTTGCCGGTCTTGAGAAGCGCCTGAAACAATTTCCCTCACAGGTTTTTATCGCCCATGGTCCCCACTTCTGGAACCACATTGCCTCCGACCGTTCGGAAATATTGTTTCATGATAAAGGGCGCATTGACCGTTTTGGGATCATTGACCGCCTCCTTTCCCGATATGAAAACCTCTACTGCGATGTTTCCGGGAAAAGCGGCTTCAATGCCATGCGGCGTGACCCGGAAAAAGCCAGGTTATTCCTGGAAAAACATCACAGAAAGATCCTGTTTGGAACCGATAATACAAGTTTTGGTCATGAGGATCTGATCCGTTCATTGCAGCTCCCTGCAGATAAACTGGAGAATATTTTTTACCGCAATGCAGACCGGCTGATTCCGGCTTAATGCGTTTGTTTTGATAAACATTGACCATGGGCATTGTTCAGCGTGACAGTTTTCGCATTACCCTGATCGCTTATGCGGGTGCCGTGATTGGTTACCTGAACAAACTCTTTTTATTCACCAACTTCCTGACCACCGAGCAGGTGGGGCTTGCCAACCTGATGATCACCATATCGCTGATCTATGCGCAAGTGGCGGCCCTGGGGTCAAGAAACATTATCCTTCGTTTTTTCCCTTTTTTCAATGATCCCAAAAACCATCACCATGGCTTTTTGTTTGGGATCCTGACCCTGTCGCTTGCCGGATTTACCCTGGCCACATTGCTTTTTCTGGTTTTCCAGCGGCCTTTTGTGATGTTGTATGGCGATTCCAGCCCCCTGCTGGTTGACTATGCCCTGTACCTGATTCCCCTTGGCCTTGCCACCCTGTTTTTCAATCTGTTTGAGTCTTATCTGCGATGCCTCTACAAAAACATCATCCCTTCAGTGACGCATGAGGTGGTGCTGAGGTTGCTGGTAACATTGACAATCAGCCTTTATGCCTTCGGCCTGCTGTCTTTTCCCGGATTTGTGATGGTTTATGTGATCGCTTATTGCATGCCTGCGGTGATCCTGATCGGATATACAACCGTAAAGGGATGGCTCCGGCTTCAGCCGGCATGGCCGCTGCTGCTCAGGCGCCTTGGGAAAATTATGCTGGTGTACGGTTTGTATTCATTGCTGAATAACCTGAGTACCTTCCTGCTTATCAGCGTGGACTCCCTGATGGTGGCAGGAATGATCGACCTTGGGGTTGCCGGGGTGTACACCACCATGATATTCATGACTTCGGTGATGCTGATCCCTTACCGGTCCATGGTCAAAGTGTCGGCCCCTTTTGTTGCGGCATACTGGAAAACACGGGCCATGGGGCACATGGAAGAGGTGTACCGCAAGGCCACCGCTGGCAACCTGGTGGTTGGCGGGCTGCTGTTTCTTCTGCTTTGGGTGAATCTTGATGTGATTTTTCACTTTATGCCGGATGAGTATCAGGCCGGTCGCTATGTTTTTCTTTTACTGGGGATCGGGAAGTTGTTTGACATGAGTGCCGGACTGAATGCCACCATCCTTACCACATCAAAAAAATACCGGTATGACCTGTATTTTACCCTTGCCATGGTAGGGTTTGCCATCGCAGCCAACCTGATTTTTATCCCGCTGTGGGGGGCTGAAGGTGCAGCTTTTGCCAGCATGCTGACCCTGGTGCTGTTCAATCTGATCCGCCTGATTTTTATATATATACATTTCGGAATTCAACCATTTGAAACCAGGCAGCTGTGGGTGCCCGGACTGATGCTGGTCATCATGGCCGCCTCAACGCAAATCGGACCGGGTCCGAGTGTTTTTGCTGATCTTTTCCTGCGGTCGCTGGTCACGGCTTTGGCTTTTCTTTGGCCGGTGTGGACGCTCGGTATATCAAAGGAGCTGAATGCGTGGGCACGGAATTTTGCAATGCAGGTCGCTGCCTACTTCAGGCGGTAACGATTTAAGCATGGATAAATGCCGGATATGATGGCAGGTTTTTTTATCAGAAAGATAAGTGTATTCAGTACTGTTGTGTACTTCTACCTCAGGCGTCTGGTCAGACAGCACCCCAGGCTGCGGAAAAAATGGACGTACAATCAAGAAGCCGGGGCCGGTTTTGAGCGGTTTATCAACGCTGTACCCTCCGATAATCTCTTTGTACATGTGTCGCTTTCTGCAGTGAAAAGGTTTACCCCTGAAAAAGACACCTATGAATGGCTGCGAATTGCTTTGCAAGACCGGTTTTCGCTGATTGTTTCACAGGCCTTTACCCCGGGGGTGCGAAAAACCAAAGTGTTTGATCCGGCAATGGAGCTTCCCGCTTACGGTGCGTTTGCCCGGAGGTTCTTTCATGACAGCCATTTCCGCAACCATGACCCCTGTTATTCGGTCATGGCCCTTGGATCCCATGCTTTTCAGCAAAACGATCTTTCTTTTTCACCGGGGGGAATTTTTCGCCAAATGGCCGACCAGGATTTTTATTGCCTGAATATCGGCCTTGACTACGTGACCTGCAGCCTGATCCACCTCGTGGAATATGAGCAACAGGTGCCTTATCTGAGGTTTTTTGAGGATGAATATGTGATCAGGACCAACGGACGTGATGCATTGGTCCGTTATCCCATTCACACAAACCACCCTGCCTATTCAGTGAAGGGATTCGTGTGGTGGAACAAGATCCGCCTGATGCGGGATCTGGAAAAAACAGACATTGTCAGAAGTTGCTTGTCAGGTGGCGTTCCCCTGCATGTTTTCAGCATGCGCGAACTGCATCACTTTGTAACAGAAAAGGTAAAAGCAGACCCCTTTTACCTGATTAAGTGGTGAGCATTTGTTAATCGAACCCTTCAACGCCGGTGTTCACTTTTACTTCATTTACTGTGGTGGTGAATTCCATCTGATCGCCGGCCAGCATATTTTTGAGTTGTTCAAGCTGGTCACCCATCATTTGCTTGACCATGTCGCGCTGTGCTTCCGGCATATTTTCCAGTTCCCGTTCCATTTCCTTCAGCCCTTCTTCTGCTTCCCGCCTTTCTTCATCTGACAGGGCGTCGTCAAGTCCGGAAATGATGGTCACTGTTTCCCAGGGAATCAGCATTCCTTCATGATCGCGATAGTCCCTGAACTGTATGACCGGTTCAATTTTACGCATCATTCCATCTTCCATGGCTGCCTCCACAGAAAAGGCCATTTGCCGCATTACCCATTTTTGGGTGTCAATAAAAATGCGCATTTCGGTCAGGGTTTCATCGAGGTCTTCCTCATCTTCCAAAAGGCCTTCGATCTCTTCTATGAAAATGATGTGTACCTCATGTCCATCAAGCGTTTCAGTGCCCTCATAAATGGCATTGTTCTTCAGCTTTTCAAATGTTTCCGGCGAAAAAAGCTCCGCATCAGACACGCTTGAGGTGCTTTCCATTCCGCCAAGGGCATCAGTTTCCGAACGCGACCGGAAATAAGGCCGTCCGTTGTCATAGGCTTTTTTATAATAAGTTGTATACATATCGCTGACCACCGTGTAGTCATCGATGTTTTCAATGGAACGTTCATATTCCTCCCGGACGGTTTGCAGGATTTCTGCGGCCCTGGCATCGGCCGGCTGGGCATGGGCCGGTATGGCCATGATCAGTGAGAGGCCGGAGATCATCAATGTGAAAACCCATGTAGTTGCACCTTTTTTCATGATTTTGGGGTTTTGGGGTTTGTAGCTTTTTGAGCATGTGTATTGTCTTCCAATACACAACGTTTCTTGCGGGCTTCTTGTTTAATCAAATATAAGGATTCCTTCAGTATAATCAAAAGCCATATCTTTGCAGGTTGCCAATCTTGAAGTCCATGAGTGAAAGGTTTTACAGGGATTTTTGTGAATCCCCCGATTTTGGAAAGGCATACGGAAAAGTCCTGCCATGGATCCGCAAACATGCCGGAACCGCTGTCTTCCTGAATTCCAACGGATATGGCCAGGATCAGTATTCAGGACTGCCCTGGGCTTTCGCCATTGGTGAAGCCGATCTGTTTGCCGGCCCTTTTCAGGATACATTTGAGGAATTGAAGGAGTTTGCGGACAGCCGGCAGGACTGGTTGTTTGGGTTTTTCTCCTATGAACTGAAGAACCAGCTTGAGAACCTGCATTCAAAGAATCCGGATCAGGTGGGGATGCCCCTGACCCATTTTTTTCGTCCGGTGGCCGTGGTGCTGCCCGGACAGGAAGGCGGATGCCGTATCGGCTGCCTTCCCGGGTTCGGCAAATTATCTGATCCGGAATATGTGTATCGTGGCCTGATTTCGGAAGATGAAACCCGGCTGATTCATCCGGCATATCCCGGCCTTGAGCCCCGTGTGTCGAGGGCCCGTTACCTCCGCCAGCTTCGCTCCATCAAGGATCACATTCAGGCCGGAGATATCTATGAACTGAACTACTGCGTGGAGTTTTTCCGTGAGAACATTGAAATTGATCCGGTGGTTTTTTATGACTGGATCAATCGTTCTTCGCCCACCCCCTTTTCCTGTTTTTATATGCTGGATGGGAATTATCTCATGTGTGCCAGCCCTGAGCGTTTCATGAGAAAGCAGGGATCACGGCTGATTGCACAGCCCATTAAAGGAACCAGTGCCCGGGGCGATAATATGGCCGAAGATGCCAAAAATCGCCAGGCCCTGTTTGAAGATCCCAAGGAGAGAAGCGAGAATGTGATGATCGTTGATTTGGTCCGCAATGACCTTTCCAGGTCTGCCCAAAAAGACAGCGTTCATGTGGAGGAGCTTTTCGGGATCTATTCTTTCAGTCATGTACACCAGATGATCTCGACGGTTACCTCCCGCCTGCACCCTTCCTGCCATTACCTGGATGCCATCAGGTATGCATTTCCTGTGGGTTCGATGACCGGAGCCCCCAAGGTAAGAGCCATGGAGCTTATTGAACAGTACGAGGACACCCGCAGGGGCTTGTATGCAGGTTCAGTCGGATATATCAGCCCGGACAAAGATTTTGACTTCAATGTGGTCATCCGCAGTTTGCAGTATAATGCAAAAAATGCGTATCTTGCCTATATGGCCGGTGGGGCCATCACGGCAGCCTCTGTTCCTGAGCGGGAGTATGAGGAATGCTTGCTGAAGGCCAGGGCTGTTCTTGGCTGAAACCATATCTGAAAATGATGAGAAAACTTTTTTTTGGGAGCCTGCTTGCAATGTTAATGGTATGGTATCCATTTCAACTTCATGCAGATGAACCTGACGTGGACGATTTATCGACCCGTGAACGTGTTTTTGTGGGGGGATTTGTGGGATTGCAGTTCGGTACTTTTACCTCAGTCGGGGTGCATCTGCATGCAGGCTATCGAATCACAAACCGTTTATCTGCAGGTGTCGGTGGAATTTATCAGTACACCCATGACAGCTGGGGAATAGACACCTATTCATCCCATACCTACGGGGCCAATGTATTTGCCAGACTGCGAACAGTTTCCAATCTCTTCCTGCACGCAGAATATGAGAAACTCTGGCTTGAATCGGGGCGTCCGGTTCCAAACGGGGGTACAGACAGGTCCTCCATCAGTGAAGACAATTACCTGCTGGGTGCCGGATATGCCTTGCATCTTTCGCACCGCACACGGGTAAACTTGCTGCTTCTTTATAACTTCAATGAAGACAGTCAGGCCTACACGGACAATCCGTTTTTCCGCGTGGGAGTAGATGTCAGCCTATAGTGTATTGCCGCCATTCCGGCCGGTTTGTTGCGGTTGCGGCCTGTGTGCTGCCGTTGCAACAGGTTTCCCATCGTCATGGCAGGTGTATCATCATCATGGGTGTTATATTGCCGTCATAGCCAGTGTGCCGCCGTTGCAGCCGGTTTGTTGCCGTTGCGGCATTTTTTTTTGGCGTCAGGGCATGTGTTCAGATTCTGTATGACATCCATTGAGAGAAATTTCACGGTAAATAAAACAAAATGAATGCTTCCCGGTTTTACTTAACAATAAAATCATTTATCTTAACTGTTGATTCATTGAACTAAAAACGGACGATTATGAAAAGTGATCTTGACATTGCCCGGGAAGCTGAAATGCGGCCTATCACAGAGGTGGCAGCCAAACTGGGGGTTGAGGAGGCCGATCTTTATCAGATCGGGAAATACATGGCCAAACTTCCCCTGAAACTGATTGATGAAAAAGCTGTTTCCAAAAAGAAACTGGTGCTGGTCACAGCCATCACACCCACACCTGCCGGTGAGGGAAAGACCACAACCTCCATTGGTCTTTCAGAAGGGCTTAACAAGCTGGGTGTGAAATCCACCGTGGTAATCAGGGAGCCTTCGCTGGGTCCTGTATTCGGGATCAAGGGTGGTGCTGCCGGAGGCGGGCGTGCCCAGGTGCTTCCCATGGAAGACATCAACCTGCATTTTACCGGCGATCTGGCGGCAGTTGAGAAAACACACAACCTGCTCTCCGCCCTGGTTGATAACCATCTGCAAAGCAAGAATAACTTTTTGAATCTGGATCCGCGCAAAATCGTCTGGAAGCGTGTCATTGACATGAATGAAAGGGCTCTGCGTAACATTATCATAGGCCTTGGCGGCAGAAAGCAGGGCGTTCCCCGTGAAACTGGCTTTGACATCACAGCAGCTTCAGAGGTGATGGCGGCACTATGCCTTGCCAAAGACCTGGACGACCTGAAGGAAAAGTTCGGAAATATCCTGGTGGGATTTACCTATGACGATGAACCTGTATATGCCAAAGAGTTTAAGGCTGAAGGTGCCATGGCGGCCCTGATGAAATATGCCGTTATGCCAAACCTGGTACAAAGCATCGAAGGCAATCCTGCAATCGTTCACGGCGGGCCATTTGCAAACATTGCCCAGGGTACCAACACCCTGATTGCTACTAAGATGGGGCTTTCTTTGTCGGATTACGTCGTTACAGAGGCTGGTTTTGCCTCTGAGCTGGGTGCCGAGAAATTCCTGAATATCAAGTCCCAGTATGGTGGCCTGACCCCCAATGCTTCAGTGATCGTTGCCACCATCAGGGCCTTGAAGTACCATGGCGGGGTTAAGCTGTCGGCATTGAAAGAGGCCCACCCGGAAGCTGTTTCCAAAGGGCTCGAAAATCTGGAGAAACACATAGAGAACATACAGCATTTCAACCTGAAGCCCGTGGTGGCCATCAATAAATTCCATACCGATACAGATGAGGAAATTGCCGTTGTGAAGAAACGTTGTGAAGAGCTGGGTGTCCGGGTGGCCATTTATGAAGGATGGGAAAAAGGGGGAGAGGGTGCACTGGAGCTGGCCAGGCTTGTGAAAGAAGCTGCCGATAGCTGCACCACCTGCTTTGAACCACTGTACGATTTTAACTGGAGCATTGAAAAGAAAATGCACACCATTGCAACCAAACTTTATGGGGCTGACCATGTGGAATATTCTGTAAAGGCCAAATCACAGATTGCCCAGTTTGAACGCATTGGCCTGGATAAACTCCCGGTTTGTGTGGCCAAGACTCAGAAATCTTTGTCTGACGATCCGTATAAAATCGGCCGTCCAAAAGACTTTGCAGTCAAGATCCGGGAATTTGAAGTTGCATCAGGTGCAGGATTCCTTGTGCCCATTGCAGGAACCATCATGCGTATGCCCGGCCTGCCGTCACAACCCTCGGCTGAAAACATCGATATTGACAATGACGGCAATATTTCCGGTCTGTTCTGACAATACGGGCCTGAAAGGCTTAATTTTCCGTAACCTTTTGTTGAATTATCAGTATAATATTAATGAATAGAACCGGTGTTGAACGGAATTAACTGATAATTATGAGACTGACAACAAGGTATATTTCTTTTTGGCTTTTGTTTGTGTTGCTGGCTGCTCCGGCCATTGGTGCGGAGGAAGCACGGGAAGCAACCGATGACTACAATCGCTTCTCTTTCGGGATCAGTGGAGGGTTGCTGATCCCTTTTACGGATGTGAAGGAAAAGAGTTTTTTGCCCGCCTCCGGTGAGGATGGTTTCGGGGCCGGGTTGATGCTGAATTATCATGTGTCGCCGGTGCTGACCCTTCAGGGTAATTTCCTTTACGGTGAAATGACGGGGATCAGTTCGGAGGATAACCGGAAGTTTGAAGCGGAACTGATGCATGCCTCCCTTACGACCAATGTGAGTATCAACGGCTTGCTGGCTCCGCGCAGCAACTCCAATCGCTGGATGAATATTTATGGGTTCACCGGCCTGGGTACTGTGTTTTTTGAATCCAGACTGATGGATTTGCAAACTGAAGATGTGATCCGTTACCCTTATGATGAACAGCAGGATGGGGAGATCCACAATGCCCTGGTGATTCCTTTCGGTTTGGGTGTGAATTTCAGGATCTCGGACCGGATAGATATTGGGTTGAAATCCTCATTTCAATATGCATTTACGGATGAACTTGATGCCAAAGTAGTTACCGGCAGCAGGAAAGATATGTATAATTACACCGGTGCCGGCGTTACTTTCAGGCTTGGCAGGAATACCAACTCCAAAGACTGGGCTCCCATTGATCGTACCATGTATCCCGGTGATGTGGACAGGATGAATCACCTTGCCTCACGCATGGACACCATTGAGGATGAACTTGTTGCCACTGGTAACAAACATGATCAGGACATGCAGGCTGTGACTGATGAACTGGGAGAACTGACCCAGGAACAGGTTGAATTGCTGCGTCATTATGAATCGCTCAGGGACGCTGTGGATCAGCTTGAAAGAAGGCTGGATGAGAAAGAGAAAGAACCGGAGGAAACACCCGATACATTCTACACGGTTCAGGTGATGGCACACAAAAAGGATCTGAGTATTGAGGAAGCCAGTGATTACCTGGGCATCAACGATCAGCTTCAGAAGTACTACATCGATGGATGGTACAAATATGTGTCAGGTAGTTTTGACACACTCGAGGCAGCCATTGTCCACATGCGCAAATTATGGCAGGATTGTGTAAGCGATGCCTTTGTGGTGAAGTACGAAGACGGAACCCTGGTTCCAAAATAAACCCGGTGGCCCGGACATATTCACTCCACAAGAGTGCCTGATCGGATTCTGTATGCATTTGAGCTGCCTCAATGCGCATCAAGGCCGTGGCGCATATAGATCAGGTGTTCCAGGGTTTTTAGGATTTCTCCCATATATTCATTGACCGCCTTGACACTTCCGGGCAGGGTGTAGATCAGGGTTTCCCCGATCAGGCCGGCTACCCCACGGCTGAGCAGCGCGTTGGGCTTATCCTTCCCGTATTTAACCCTTATCATTTCCATGATGCCGGGAATTTCCTTATCAAGCATCGGGCGGACAGTTTCCACGGTAACGTCCCGCGGTCCGATTCCCGTACCGCCCGTTGTAATGATTACATCCACTTCATCATAAGTGGTTTTTTCAATCAGCACACTCAGGCTTGAGGGGTCATCCGGGATTACGGTGTGGGAAACTTCAATGTCGCGCGGCTGCTCATTGTAATGCTCATTGAGCAACTCAATGATGCGCGGGCCGCTCCGGTCGGCATATATGCCCTTGCTGGCCCGGTCGCTCAGGGTAACCACATGAAAGCGGAACCGCCTGGGATGATAGGTCAGGACATCACCCGGTTTTAAAGAGCCCTGGCGAATGACCCTGGCAAAGATTCCTTCTTTTGGCATGACGCAGTTGCCCACCTCCCGAAAAATGGCACAGGCTGACCCGTGGCATGATTTGCCGATCTGGGTAATTTCCAGCTCCACGTTTTCGCCGGAAAAACGATCAAGCGGAGAGGTTTTTACCAGCTCCAGTCCTTCGGTGGTAATGTTTTCTGCAAACTCTCCCGGGGCGATGGGCCTTCCGGCCTCCTGCGAGAAGCGATCAATGCTTTCCTTGCCAAGCAGGCTTACCTGACGGTGCCACGGGCCTGCATGTGCGTCATCCATAACGCCATGATGGTTGAGCGTTATTTCCTCCACGGGGTTTTTGATGGTTCCTTTCTCTTTCGATATGTTGACGGATAATATTTTCAGTTCCATAAGTTTATATTTTTTCTTTTTCCAGTAAACGGATGTCGGTGATCACCATTTTTTTGTCAACGGCTTTACACATATCATAAATAGTAAGAAGGGCGGTGCTGACCGCAGTCAGTGCCTCCATTTCCACGCCCGTTTGACCATTGCATCTGACCGTGGCCTTTACCCGGACGCCCCGGCTGCTTGGCATGTCAACAATTTCTGTGCCCACCTCTGCCTTTGTGATTTGCAGCGGGTGGCACAACGGGATGAGGGCTGATGTTTGTTTCGCTGCCTGGATGCCTGCTATTTCAGCAACCGTGAGCACATCGCCTTTTTTGATTTGGTTTTCTTTGATGAGGGAAATGGTGCCGGGTTCCAGGCTGATAAAACCGCCGGCGGTGGCTGTCCTTTGCTGCACAGGCTTGCTCCCGACATCCACCATGTTGGCCTTCCCGTCTTTGTCTGTGTGAGAAAATGAAGGCATGGTTTATTTATATTTTTTGTACAATTGATCAATGCTTTTCGGGCTCCCGATGATGGTCAGGGAATCACCTTCCTTTAATATGGTATTCCTGCCGGGTGTCAGCACTTTGTTTTTCCTTCTCATCAATACCGGCAGGGTGTCGGGAGGCAGGTCAAGTTCACCCGCTTTCTTTCCGATGAATTCCCCTGCCGGGGAGTCTGATGCCAGGTCAAGGGATACATAACGGTCATTATGGAGTAAATATTCTTTAACCTGCTGCTCGTCCTGGCATTCGAGCATTTTTTCCACAAAGTTTTTCCTTTCCAGGATATCGGAAATGCGTACCAGCAACCGGAGGTGCTGGCGCTGATCGCCGGCCGGGCTGACCAGGAAGAAGAATACATGAATGGTGTCGGTTGAACGGATGCCCCCTTTTTCCACATCTCTTTTGATCCCCTTCCTGGACAAA
>Ga0207421_10006637_pt1 | contig 12557 bp, 7 predicted proteins | sample SodLakKL_010_SED_4_FD_187542 | JGI IMG/M metagenome (GOLD analysis project Ga0207421, IMG submission 187542) | Alkaline sediment microbial communities from Lake Tanatar, Kulunda Steppe, Russia - 8KL_010_SED (SPAdes) (version 2) | ecosystem: Environmental > Aquatic > Non-marine Saline and... | reverse complement strand
ATTGATTTTGCCTGAGAGAACCTTGTAAAGATTTGTGCGTGAAAAAAGCATCCTATTCAATGCGGCAAAAAATGCAAGCCCTGCAGCGCTGAAAAGGGGTATTTGATGTGCCCCCCCGGTCCTCAGACATGTTTTTCTGTTCAGGAAGGGCTGGTTGATCCAGGTTAATTTTGCTGCATACCTCTTTGACATAAAAATAGTTTTACAAAAATGTAATTATAAATTTGGTTTTGGCCATTGAGTAATCTCTTCCCCTTTGATAAAGGACTGTCTCGTCGGGCCGGAGCAGAGCTTTGTGCCTGCAGTGCAGGCTGAAAATTCATACGGAAACTCTGTTATCCAATGGTATCTCACATTGTATGTGTCCAGCGCTTTGGATCTGGCACGGGGTACCGACACCCCCGCACTTATTTTTAAAACCTGTCAATTATCCTTTAGAAAAAGGTTTGGGGGTGCCTGTCCCCTGCTTTCCTGAAAAGTGCTGAACAGATACTTCACATTTAAGATGAAAAATTTTAAGGAGGGTTGTTATAGTGAAAGCTTCCAAGTCAAATGACGTTTTGGGTACTGTCAACCGGGGCAGTCCCGCTGAGTCCGGACTGTGTACACTCTGCAGGGCCGACTGCGCAGGCAAATGCGAAACCTGGCTTGCCAGCATCAAGGGCAGGGAAGTACTCTATCCCCGGGATTACGGAAAAGTAACCGCCGGTGCGGACAATACCACTCACGTGGGTATATCCTACAACTCCCTGCGCATACAGGGATATAATTACGGCGCTCATGGACTGCCCGAAGGAGCAAGCAATGATCCGGACAACTGCACCTTTCAGGATGTGGATGTGAAGACGACTTTCGGCAGACAGAAAAAGGTCATTGCCAGAATGCCCATCATGACCGGGGCTTTAGGGTCGACCAAAATTGCTGAAACATACTGGGATGCCTTTGCAGTTGGATGTTCCCTGGTGGGAGTTCCCATTGTCATCGGAGAGAATGTCGTGGGGGTGGACCCAGCTTCAAAGATGAAAAACGGGCGAATTGTGGAATCACCTGAGCTGAACCGGCGCATAGATACCTATATGCGCTACTTTGACGGTCACGGGGCTGTGCTGGTACAGCTAAACGTCGAGGACGGCCGCAACCGCGTAGCCGAGTATGTGGCTGAAAAATACGGCGGCGACAAGGTCTTTATAGAAATCAAGTGGGGCCAGGGGGCCAAGGATATCGGCGGAGAAATCGAGGTTTTCAATCTGGAACACGCCCTTTTTCTCAAAAAAAGAGGCTACGTGGTAGATCCCGACCCGGAACTGGGCGAAGTCCAGGAAGCGTTCAAGAGGGGCTCCATAAAAGCCTTTGCCAGGCACAGCCGTCTGGGATTCACCGATTATTCCCGTTACGAGGACGTGCGCAACAATTTCAAGTCCACTGTGGATTATCTGCGCGGCATGGGTATAAACGGGGTTACCCTCAAGACAGGTGCTTACGGTATGGAAGCTCTGGCCATGGCCATCAAGCTGGCCGGAGAAAACGACATAGATCTGCTGACCATTGACGGAGCCGGCGGAGGAACCGGAATGAGCCCCTGGCACATGATGCAGTCCTGGGGAGTGCCTTCAATACTCCTGCATTCCAAGGCTTACGAGTATGCCGGCATCCTGGAGGAAAAAGGGGAAAGTGTCCCGGATTTGGCCTTTGCCGGAGGATTTGCCCAGGAGGACCATATCTTCAAGGCCTTAGCCCTGGGCGCTCCTTACAGCAAACTGGCCTGCATGGGCAGAGCTCTTATGATACCCGGGTTTCTGGGTAGCAACATTCAGGGAGTGCTTCAGCCGGAGAAAAAGGAAAAAATCGGCGGGAACTGGGATAAACTTCCCAAGACTGTCGCCGATTTCGGATCATCCCCGGAAGAGATATTTGCCGGCTACTATGATGTCCAGAAGAAAGTGGGCAAGGACGAAATGGCCAATATACCCTTTGGAGCCATAGCTTTCTGGACCATGACCGATAAACTAAAGGCAGGGCTGCAGCAGTTTATGGCTGGTACCAGAAAATTTTCCCTGCCGAGCCTTTCCAGGGATGATCTGGCCTCAGGGAACAGGGAAACGGAAAAAGAGACCGGCATAAAATTCATCACTGACGCAATGGACGAGCAGGCCAGGGCAATACTCAAAATGTAGCTGTTGCCTGCAGGACTCAGAACTGGTTCTCTTTCTCTAAATAAACAGCAGCGTACTGTTCCCGGACACTGGCGCAAAGTTGGATTGAGGCCTGGTCAGGCAACATCGGCTGATCCAAAACAAAGACTGTATCGGTCCATTTTGCCTGATCAGGCAGGATTTGGATCAGCCTGTTGCCTGAGTTTTCCAGAAAAGTGAGATTAAGCAGATTATCTTTTTTATCCGGGTAAAGAGCCATGTACAGGATATCAAATTCGATGAGGTCACTGAAAAAATGGGTACCAAGAGACACGTCCGGGACAAAGTCCTGGCGCATGGCCACTATTTCCACCATCACCGAAACCGGGCTGATTTCTGCAAAACTTACAGGAACTCCCAGCGAAGCAATACTTGTACCCCATCTTCCCGGACCCAGGAGCATTTGATTAAAGCAGGAGACGCAGGTACTTTCGTGAGTAATGCGTCCGATGAGCCTGGCTACGGTATGGCGTTCCCTTTCTGAAAGTCGGCCGTATTTTTCGGGGCTGACATAGATGATACGGTCAATCTTATCTTGACGGCTCTGACCGATAATGGGACCAGCGCTTTTAACAATCAGTTTTTCAGAAGAGATTTGAGCTGCAACTTCTTCCTGAACTCCAGCATCCTTCATTTCCAGGGGTCTGCACTGGACGAGATTGATCTTGTAGTCCTGCTCTGAATCAGCGGCATCATCAGCCTGTTCACTGAAGAAATTGACTGTAAACTCTATATCCACTGTCGTACCATAAGCCTTTTCCAGAACTTTCAGCATCTCCCGCATATCTTTGCAGAAATCTGTGTCAGACAGCAGAGTTTTAAAGTTCAGGACCCATGGGAAAAAATTTTTGAGGTTCATTTGCCTGGCTTTAAGTTCTAATGACCTGTCCCTTTCGGCAAAATGACCCATGGGGAGCCCGGGACATGTCCGGGCCAGTGTTTTGAAATCCAGGGAAGTCAGGGAGTTTTCCTGCAGATCCAGGACATCAACCTGCTGCTGGGTGTAGAGATGTCCTTCCAGGTTGGCCAGAGGCTGCATCATGGGTTCGTTCAGGGCGATCACCCTGGTGTAGTCGTCATCCGAGCGATTTACGGCTCTGGTGCCCAGCCCGAAAACCAGCCTGAGCATGCCTGATTCAGGATCCACCTGTCTGTTCCAGGCATACGGGTTGAAGGAAAATCCGACTCCAGCGGCCTGGGGAAAAAAGAATCTGCCGTAGTTGACCCCGCTGACCCTCTGTACCAGTAGAGCCATCTGTTCATCATTGTCCAGCAGCCCCCTCTGTTTGCGGTAGAGCAAGGCCTTGTCGCTGATGGAGCTGGCGTATATTTCTTTAACCGCTTCGACAAAAGCTGCCAGTCGCTGACCTCTGCTGCCCTGGTTGGGGCAGAAGATGCTTTTGTATTTTCCTGCGAAGACATTTCCGAAGTTGTCTTCCATGAGTGAACTGGACCGGACAATGAAGGGCCACTGCCCGAAATAATCCAGCAGGTCTACAAACTGTTTGATAATATCGTGCGGGAACGATCCATTGAAGATCTGAGACCTGGCCCTTTCAATATCCTTGAGAAAAAGATCCGGATCTCTCTGCTGCTGTCTTATCCACCATACGCCATTCTGGACCAGAAAAGTGTAAAAAACATCAGATCCTATGTAAAATGAATCGTGAGCTTCAAATCTATGCTCCCATTTTTCCGGATCTGTTCTGTTCATAATGGCCCTGGCCAGCAAGAAACCGCAGCTTTTGCCGCCCATGAGCCCGCTGCCTATCATTCTGCGCTTCATAAAAAGAACATCTTTAAGAGAAAGGTATTTATAAGCCAGTTCGAGTATGCGCTGGTCCCTGGAAAAAATCATTTTTAAAAGTTTTTTCTTCCAGGAACGCTCTTCATGCTCACTGCAGATACCTTTTTCAAAATCTTCTTGAACCTCTTCACCTTCAAGGAATGTACTGTTCCAGTAACCATGCTTGTGTATACCAGAATCCATACGAGACCATGTTTTGTAAGAAAGAATTTTACTTATCTTTTCACTTGTTTTTACAGCTACAAACTTCCTTCCCTGCCACTGATGCAGAGCATTCATCGTGGATGAGTATCTGCCGTCCACTTTTAAAGGATGAATGTATAGCTCATTATTATGCTGATATACATCAAGCAAAAGCTGGGTTACATTGAGTATTGGACTTGTGGCGTGGGCGGAGTGCTTGTTTCGTAGAAGAGCGAAGTAAGCTATCGTCTGCATGCTTCCAAGATATGGACATATGAGCATAAAGAAATTGGCCAGCATGCGGTCTGAGCTCCAGTCTGAAGAAAGCTCGCTCAGGCAGTCAAAAAGATAGCAGCAGCCCTTTCCATGTTTATGTATAATGGAATGGATTTCAAAAATGAATTTTTCAAAACTGTGTATGGGATTTAAACGGTAAGTAGCTGTAGTTTTATCATCTCTCAAGAGAGGTCTGTGTATGGCAAAGCGTATGTAGATAAGAGGAATACCATTGAAGCGGCAATAGTCACTGTAAGGAAGGACAAAGGGGAGATAATCTTCAACAGAATCAATCTGCCAGACCACATTATCGCCGGTTCGCAGGCCGTTGAGAGCTTCATCCAGGCCAGGGACCCCGGTGCTGAAGTTGTAATCCATCATAATCTGCATCCCCGAATAAGATGTGACTGCAAAAAGTCATTTTTGTCACGCGAAGACGCGTGACAGACGTCAGAGGTCAAAGGTCAGTAAAAACAAAGAGTTAGGTAGATTACTGATTCCTGAATTATTCATTACCCGATTTTCTGCAGGTGCATCAAATAAGAGAAATATTGCCTTTTCTCCTGCTCTGCTTAACAGGCCTGCACCGTTGACAAAAATGTTTATTACCGAGGATGAAAAATCCTCACGGCAACTCAGGCCCGGTCAACTTGATTACAGCCGGAAGGGGGAATAATATTCAATCCGGTTGCTATTAATGCATTCCAGGGCACTCAAAACATGTTGATTGTTTCATCTTTTCCAGCTAAAAGGTCGGTGGTTTTATCGCCATGGTAACTATCAGAATAAACATGAACAGTCCACAGAAAAAGATCAACGGGGAAGGTCAATGACAGCAAAGAAGCATATTCAAAGTGTCTTGGAACAGGTGGTTCAGCGCAACCCTGGTGAGGTGGAATTCCACCAGGCTGTCAAGGAAGTTCTGGAGTCACTGGAACCGGTTATAAGCACCAGACCAGAGTATGTAGAAGCCAATATACTGGGCAGAATAGTCGAGCCTGAAAGGGTGATCATCTTCCGGGTGCCCTGGCAGGATGACCGCGGGCAGGTACATGTGAACAGGGGATTCAGAGTCCAGTTCAACAGCACCCTTGGACCTTATAAAGGGGGCATACGCTTCCATCCCAGCGTCAATCAGGGAATAATCAAGTTCCTGGGCTTCGAGCAGACCTTTAAAAATTCTCTGACCACCATGCCCATAGGGGGAGGCAAAGGGGGGTCTGATTTTGACCCCAAATTCAAGTCCGAACCGGAAATCATGCGCTTCTGCCAGTCCTTTATGACCGAGCTGCACAGACATATCGGCATTGCTACCGATGTTCCCGCCGGCGATATCGGTGCAGGAGCAAGAGAAGTGGGTTTTATGTTCGGTCAGTATAAAAGACTCAAAAATGAGTTTACCGGTGTATTTACCGGGAAAGGGCAAAGCTGGGGAGGCTCTCACATAAGACCGGAGGCCACAGGGTACGGAGCAGTGTATTTTGCTCAGGAGATGCTGAGGTCCAGAAACGAAAGCATAGAGGGAAAGATCTGTGTGGTGAGCGGTTCAGGAAACGTAGCCCAGCATACAGTGGAAAAGCTCAATGAGCTCGGGGCCAGGGTGGTGGCCTTATCAGACTCTGAAGGATCCATTTATGATCCCCAGGGCATTGACGAGGAAAAGCTCAGGTTTGTAATGGAACTCAAAAGAATCCGCGGGGGAAGGATCAAAGAATATGCGGAAAGGTTCAAGGGTGTCGAGTACCACAAGGGGCTGAGACCCTGGGCCATCGAATGTGACTGTGCTTTTCCCTCGGCGACTCAGAACGAAATCAATCTGTCCGATGCCCGGAGTCTGTCCAAAAACCAGTGCAGACTTATATGCGAAGGGGCCAATATGCCCACTGAACCGGAAGCCATTAATCTGGCCCTGTCCTCGGACTGCCTTTTCGGCCCCAGCAAGGCGGCCAATGCAGGAGGAGTGGCGGTTTCAGCCCTGGAGATGTCTCAGAATTCCATGCGCCTGAAGTGGAGCAGGGAAGAAGTGGACACCAAGCTGAAAGAGATCATGAAAACCATCTACAGACAATGTGCAGAAGCTGCAGAAGAATACGGCATGGAAGGCAATCTGGCTGCAGGGGCAAACATGGCAGGCTTTGTCAGGGTGGCCGACGCCATGCTGGATCACGGCGTGGTTTAAGGACAACTGCCTTACTTCCTTGCTTTACCTGAACAGCAATTGTCTTTTACCCATTCCAGCTGGGCCTGCCTGTCGCAGGCCAGCCCGTCAATCTGTGCCGCTTTGAGTTCCTGCAGGATGCGGCCGAATTCAGGACCGGGGGTAAGCCCCATTTTTTTGAGATCCTTGCCTGAGATCTGGGGCTGTATATCCCGCAGCTGGGTAATGTAGTAGGATACGTATTTGCGCAGTTCTTCCTTGTGCACCCTGGCCATGAGGAAAAGAAGTCCCTCCAGGGGCAGGGGATTCAATATAAAATAAAGTGAGCTGAGCTTCCCCTGGTCCTGATGCCAGGCGGACAGCCTGCTCATGGCGCTGTTTATCTGGGAACGCAGGGAAAAGATAAGCCTGGTTTTTTTCTGGGAAAAATTGAAGCGCTGCATGATGATGCCGGCCTGGACATCATTTATGTGATCCAAGAGGCTCAGGATGTACAGGATCCACTTGTCTATCTTCTCCTCCAGGTAAAGAAGCTGGAACCAGTTGATGACTTTTTCCGTCTCGGTGAGGATGTTCTTAACATTGGAGGTAAGCTTGAGCATGGGGTGGATGTGTTTCAAGAGCCCGTAATACTCCATCCTGATGAGGCAGGGCAGAGGGGTGTCCTCTTCAAAGATCATCTGCAGTTCATGAAATATCCTGCTCCCGGAAAGCTGATGAAATATATTCAGTTCCAGGGCATTCTTGATGAGTTTTTCCGTCTGGGCCCCGATCCTGAAGCCGAACCTCTGCTCGAAGCGGATGGCCCTGACTATCCGGGTGGGATCCTCCACGAAGCTCAGGGAGTGCAGCACCCGGATTACTCTGTCCTTCAAGTCTCTTTGCCCCCCGAAGAAATCTACGAGCCTGCCCATATGCTCAGGGTTTAAGTGCACGGCCAGGGCGTTTATGCTGAAATCACGGCGGTAGAGGTCCATTTTTATGGAGGACAGTTCCACCATGGGCAGGGCCGCCGGATGTTCGTAGTATTCCAGCCTGGCTGTGGCCACATCTATCTTCTGGCCGTCATTGCAGATAACCACTGCTGTTCTGAACTTCTGGTGCTCTCTGACCCGTGCGTCAAGCTTACGGGCCAGCTCCCTGGCGAACTTGATTCCATCTCCTTCAACCACAAGGTCTACATCCAGGTTGGTCCTGCCCAGGAGAATATCGCGCACGAACCCACCCACGCAGTAGACCTGGTATCCCATATCTCTTGCCTGGTGCCCGGCGGTCTTGAGCAGGGAATATATCTCCCCGGGCAGTCTCTCCCTGAGCATGCGCCTGATGTTGCGTTCGCGTTTTTTTTCCGGAAGCAGGGATTCCGGGATGCGGGCCGGCTCGTTGATGAGGTTGTTTATCAGGTCGGTTCTGGTTACCACCCCGGTGATGACATTGTCTTCCATTACCGGAATAAGGCGCTGTCTCTGTCCGATGATGATTTCCATCACCTGGTAGATATCATCTCCGGGGGTCAGACTGGAAATATCCGAGATCATGTATTCCCTGAGAGGGATAGCGCCCAGGCCATGGCCGATGGCCTTGTCGGCCAGCTGATGCTCCAGGATGCCCACGCAGTCCAGGCCATCTCCGTCAGTAACCGGTATGGCCTTCAGCCCGAACCGGGTCATGATTTCCGAGGCCTGGCTGATGCTTTTGTTCTCTTCTATGGTCACCGCCGGCCTGGACATGAGATCCGAAACCAGTAGCTGAGGATTGATCTGGGAGTAGAGCAGGCCGAATAACTCATCCTTGACCTGGGTCAGGGTTTTGTGTTTCAGGTTGGCCGAAGCCGCAAAAGAGTGTCCGCCTCCCCCCATGGAAGAGCATATTTTCCCCACATCCACATCCGCTGTTCTGCTTCTGGCCACCAGGTGCACCCGGTCGTGCATGCGGCCCAGTGCAAAAAGGACACGGATGTTTTCCATATCCAGGAGTTTGTGGGCCAGGAGGGCGAAATCGCCTACATAATGATCCAGGGAGATTTCCGTGACCACCACGTCGATCCCCTTTATCTTGTGCGTAGTGGCCGCCTCCAGCATGGAATTGAGAATGTAGACCTGCTCCGCGCTTAAATCGCGGGTTATCAGGTCCGAGACGACATTGAGGTCCATTCCCTGGGAGAGAAGCCATGATGCCGCTGAAAAGTCGTGCACGGTAGTGGACTTGAAAGTGAAACATCCTGTATCTTCATATACCCCGAGCCCCATTATGGTGGCCTCGTCTTCGGTAAGCCGGACTTCTTTCTCCATAAGTATCCTGGAGATGACGGAGATGGTGGAGCCCCATGGGTGGACCTCTTCCAGATCTCCCTTGAGATCCTCTTCAGAATCAGGATGATGGTCATAGAGATGAATGCTCAAGCCTTTTTTATCCAGAAGCTGTTCCACGTGCCTGATCCTGGATTTCTGCCTGGTGTCCACCACTACCAGCCTTTGTACCGATTCCGGATCGATGTCCTTGAAGGATTTGAAGTTGTACAGGTAGGTGGCGCTCTGGATAAAAAAGTTCTTTAAATTTTTCTCCTGGCTTCCAGGGAAGATGAGCACTGCTTCAGAGTACAGCTTGCTGGCTGCAATCATGGAAGACAGGGCATCGAAATCGGCGTTTACATGACAGGTTATTACCGTTGGGGCCTTGAGCTTATCTTTTTTCTGCATCAGCCGGCTTTCCTGTATTTTTTGACCTGGGGTGAAAAAGATCGTGAGCGTACTTGAGCCTGTCGCTCTGGACATGGGTGTAGATCTCGGTGGCTGTTATATCGGAATGCCCCAGAAGCACCTGGACCGTGCGCAGGTCTGCGCCGCCCTCCAGCAGATGCGTGGCAAAGGAGTGGCGCAGGGTGTGCGGGGAAACCTCCTTTTTAATGCCGGCCATCATGGCGTATTTTTTGATTATTTTCCACACTCCCTGCCTGGACAGGGCCTTTCCGGAGCGGTTGAGAAAAATTTTGTCCACCCTGGGGCTAAATGAACTACGCCAGTGCTGCAGGTAAAAATCCAGCCACTGCATGCAGCTGTAGTGCAAAGGCACCAGGCGTTCCCGGGCACCCTTGCCCCACACCCTTATTATACCCGCCTGGGGGTCGAAGTCCAGGACCTTGAGATTTATAAGCTCAGACACCCTGAGACCGGCGGCGTAAAGCATCTCCAGCATGGTTTTGTCCCTGACTCCGAGCTTGTCCCCTGCAGCAGGTTGAGCTAGTATGTTTTCTACTTCCCGGATGGACAGCACTTGGGGAAGGAGGTGCGGCAGTTTGGGATTTTCAAGCATTTCCGCCGGATTATCCTCTAAAAGACCCTGCTCATGCAGATAGGAGTAAAATCCCCGCAGACTGGCCATGTGCCGGGCCAGACTGCGGCTCTGAAGTCCTCTGCGCCGCAGGAACATGAGGTATACAAAGAGCCCCTGTTCATTGATATCCAGGACATCCTTTCCTTTTTCCTGCAAAAATTCCAGAAAGGTTGAAAGGTCCTCGGTATATGCTGCCACCGTTTGATGTGCCAGTCCCTTGATGACCAGGGCATGCTCCAGAAAGGACTGCGTATGAGGGTACTTTTGGGCGAGAATGGACAAGTGCAGTTGACTCCGTAAATGTATATCACGTGTAATTGTTAAATTCAGCTTACCTGTCCGGGCTTGCACCTTCAAGTGGAAAAATATAGGTTTGACTGATGGGGATTATGCAGGACATATTCATCAGCCTGGGTTCCAATATGGGAGATCCCGCGGACAACCTGGAAAGTGCCGCGCGATTAATGACAGGTCTGCCGGGACTAACCATGGTGGACAAGTCATCAGTCTATCAGACTGAGCCTCAGGGTATGAAAGATCAAGCCTGGTTCTCCAACCAGGTGCTGTGGCTGCGCAGCGATGATTCCTGGCAGCCCCTGGAGCTTCTGGCAGCTTTAAAAGAGCTGGAAAAAAAGATGGGGCGCATCCCGGGACCGCGAAACGGCCCCAGACTCATTGATCTGGATATACTGCTTTTTGGAAGTCTGGAAATGAGCCGGGAAGAGCTGATTCTTCCTCATCCCGGGCTGAAGTACAGGGCCTTTGTTCTGATTCCGCTTCTGGAAATACGCCCTGAACTGGTGCTCCCGGACGGATATATGGCGGAGAGCCTGCTGCAGGGCCTTGAATTCAGGCTGGAAGGGCATAAGATATTTCAAACCTAAACCGCAACTTCAGGGATAATTGTCATGATGAAATTCATAGTAATTGCTGTTGTGCTTTTTATTCTGTACAAGCTGTTGACCAATGACCAGAAAAAAAAGAAAGACGCCCAGCTCAAGGAAAAGGAGAAGCTGGCCGCGTCCGGGATCATGGTCAAGGATCCTGTCTGCGGGACTTACGTGGACAAGGACAGCGACGTGCGCATCAAAAAGGATGGCCGGGTTCATTGTTTCTGCAGCTATGACTGCCGGGATAAATATTTGAAAAGGATCAAGTCTGATTCATAGGTATTGAAGGTATGGATCAAGGGAGGTTGCCTGATGCCGGCAACCTCCCTTTTTTTGCTTTGTATCGTTGTCTCATAATGTAAATTATGTAAACTTTTATTATATAGATAAGAGAAGTACGATAATAAAATTAATATGTTGTACCCCACTGATGCGTCCGTAGTTTTTATAAGTTTGAAAAAGACCGGCTTTGGCTGAGGGTGATTTGAATGTTGACCTGACTCCTTGAGAGGCTATAAAATTATCAGCAGTTGTTGAGGGTTCACCCCCATTCAACCCTTAAGCCATAACCCATTAGCACTACAGCGAAACTTTGCGTGCAGCCCGGGTGATCTGTTTTCACGAAAAAAAACATTGATAACTGGTTTTGTCGGGGTCGGTATCGGAATCGGGATCGGTATCGAAGCTGTTGAGGAAGACCCCACGCAACTTTGGCTTTCGGTTTTCTATCGACCCTCTCCGAGCTGTAGGCTCTCCGAGCCGGAAGCCGAGACCGATACCGACCCCGACACCGATGGCCAGAACAAGAGTACACATAAAATGTGCTGAACAGTTACATTAATTCTTTAATCCTTTATCCTCATGGAAGAACTATGAAACGTATTTTTTTTATCCTTTGCCTGGCCCTGTTCCCCCTTCAGGCCGGTGCAGATAGATGGGACAACCAGGATGAATACCTGGAATGGCTCAAGGACTACGGAGCCCTGGATATCTATGCCCACAACCTTTTGCAGGCCTCTCCCGGCACCCCGGAAAAGCTTGAATACGCCGAAGCCCTGCTGGAAATGGGCGACCCGGGCCAGGCCCTGGAAGTCCTCGGGCGGATCGAGGTTCAGGACCGCGATGACTACAAGGGTCGGGTCCTCTTTTTACAGTCCAGAAGTCAACGTCAGAAAGAGGATTTTGACCAGGCTGTCCTGTATGCTGTGCAAAGCGCGGATTACCTGGGAAAGGAAAGCACTGCCGAACTCATGCGCCAGGAACAGGGACTTTCTTTTCTATGGCAGGGAGTCTGGAAAAGATGGTACTTTTCCTCCCTGTCCGTGGACGATATAAGCCAGGGACGCAAACAGATCATGCTTCAGGCCCTTAGCCTGGGAAGTAAGGCCTGGCCTGAGGAGAGCTTCTGGGAGGAAGTTGCGGGCCCGTTTTCCGAGGCTGCACAGGCCGCTTCCCAGGACCCTGCCCTGAACAGGGTATCGTCTTCCGATAGAGAAAAGATCTCACAGGTGCTTGCGGCCTGGAGCATGGGGCACTGGTCCATGGCGGACAGAAATCTGCAAGATATCCAGGACCGGGACCTGCGCAATTTCTGGAAAAACCTTGGAGATTTTCTGCAAACAGAGTCCTTCAGCCGGTGGTCCGGGGACCTCAAGCATCCCAAAAGCCGCGGGTTCAAGGATATATTCGCCCTGAACCTGCAGGAGTACGCCCTGAAC
>Ga0207421_10006635_pt1 | contig 12559 bp, 11 predicted proteins | sample SodLakKL_010_SED_4_FD_187542 | JGI IMG/M metagenome (GOLD analysis project Ga0207421, IMG submission 187542) | Alkaline sediment microbial communities from Lake Tanatar, Kulunda Steppe, Russia - 8KL_010_SED (SPAdes) (version 2) | ecosystem: Environmental > Aquatic > Non-marine Saline and... | reverse complement strand
AGTCCGACTGCAGGTTTTGAAACGCCCGATGCCCGGGCGATTGAAACCGCGTTATCGATGATTTCCTTTTTCTCTTCAACGTCTGGTGCAATGTTCATCGCACCATCACTCATGAACAAAAGCTTATGATAATTGGCAAGCTCCATGACACTGACATGTGACAGACGGTTTTTAGTTCTAAGCCCTTCATGCTTATCAAGTGCAGCCTTTAAGATTACAGATGTATCCACGAGTCCTTTCATTAAAAAATCGCAACGCCCTTGGCTTACCGACTGGACCGCCAGTTTGCATGCTGTTTCATTGTCTTTGGCATGGACAATGGTATAATCCTGTGGATTGGCGCCGATAGTCTTAAGTGTTTGTTTTATACTATTTTGATCACCGTATAGTGCGCCATTTATAATCCCCTTGTGACGGGCTTTTTCAACCGCAGCCATCACTGCGTCATCTTCCGCAACCGCCACAGCGAGTGTTTTTGGTTCAAATGCCGTTGCGTTTTCAATTAATGCTTGCATGGATTGCATAGGTTCACCCCTTAGTAAGTTTTGGCGGTTTCTTCATTTCTAAGTACACGCAGTGCACCCAGTGCGAGGCTTTCCATCTCATCTTCACCAGCATAGACTTTGATGGGTGCAATAAATGATGTGCGCGTTTTAACCTCACGGACTAATAGATCATCATAGGCAAGGCCACCCGTTAAGATGATGGCATCAACCTGGCCTTTTAAAACGGTAGCGACGCTACCAATTTCCTTGGCAATCTGATAACACATGACTTTAAAAATAAATTCGGCTTCCGTATCTCCATTTTCAATGCGGGATTGGATTTCTTCACCGTCATTGGTACCAAGGTAAGCCACAAGGCCCCCTTTGCCGTAATTTTTACGTTTGATATCTTCAAGGGTATAGTCTCCAGAAAAGGCCATCTTATATAAAGGACCAATTGGTACGCCACCACTGCGTTCTGGACTCATGGGCCCATCGCCATCAAGGGCGTTGTTTACATCAATCACACGCCCCTTATGATGCGCACCCACTGAGATTCCCCCACCAAGGTGGGCAACAATCAGATTTAAATCCGTATAGTCCTTATTCAAATCAATGGCGGCTTTGCGGGCGATGGCTTTTTGGTTGAGCGCATGAAAAAGTGATTGACGCTTAATTTCAGGCATGCCGGTATAACGCGCCATATCGTCCATTTCATCGACCGCAACAGGGTCTACAATGAAACTGGGGACGCCGATTTCATCGGCGATTTCTTTGGCGATGACACAGCCCAGATTACTTGCATGTTCACCGCGCTTTGCTTGTTTCATGTCGCTTATCATTGCATCATTGACTGCATATGTTCCCGATTCAATCGGTTTAAGCATCCCGCCGCGACCAACGACGGCGTCTAAGTCTTTAGGGTCAACCTTAGCCTTTTCTAAGCTGCTCAGCACGGCTTCCTTGCGAAAAGCATATTGATCGATGATATGTTCAAAGGTATTGATGGTGTTGGTATCATGGCGAATCGTTGTTTTATAGCGCATGGTTTCATCGTTGAAAACAGCAATCTTTGTGCTTGTGGAGCCAGGATTGATTGCTAAAATGGTATTGTGCATAATGTGCCTCCTATGAATGGTTTCTTCGCAACAACTGTTATTGTAACATGGTAGCGTTTTCACAACAACACTGACATGGAAAAATATCAAAAAAGTATTGGTGTTTGGAGCGTGGTTGTGCGTTTTTCTTTATCACGGTGTATTGGTTGGTGCAAAGAAAAGAGAGTGGGACCCACTCTCTAGACATTGGTTTTGGTTCGGTTAATGAAATAATAGATGGGTAATGCGGCGGCGATGACTGCGGTTCCAATCAAGGAAGGCACAATGCTTTCATAAAAGAGTGCGACCAACAAGAACAGTGTAATCACTATGGTCAAAGCCGGTAAGACAGGGTATCCCCAAACTTTATAGGGGCGTGCCAAGTCAGGGTTTCTACGTCTAAAAATGAAAAGAGCAATAAATATCAGGGTATTGAATACTAAACCGCCAAATGCGACGAGGCTGATCAAATCGTCAAGTCCGAAGACAAGAAGAATCGTTGCCATGATGGCACTGCCGATGATGGCATAGGTTGGTGTTTTGTGTTTTTCGTTTAAGTGGGAAAAGGATTTAAAGAGCAGTCCATCTTTACTCATGGCATAATATACACGCGGGAAGGCCATAATGGATGCGTTCAACGCGCCAAAGATACTGATAAGCATTGTGAGCATGACCAAATACATTCCAAGCGTGCCAAAGACAGCCATGGCTTGATTGATCCCAAGGTAAATCTCATCATTGCTTATAAGGCCTTGGATTTCACTGATGGAAAGCACATTGACAATTGAATAGTTATAAAGGACATAAAGTGCTGTGATGGATAAAATACTGATGATCAGAGATAGGGGCAAGTTGCGTGAAGGGTTCTTTATTTCTCCTGCAACGTTATTAAGGTTGGTCCATCCTTCATAAGCCCAAAATGTCGCAACGACCGCAAACGCCACAACAGCCAAGAAAGAAAACAGCGATTCACCGCCCAAGGAAAGACTGAGATCAACATTTTGTTCACCAACGATAAGTCCACCAATCAAAACCACAAGAATGGGAATGGCCTTCAGCACTAAAAAGACTTTGAGCAGTGCGGTTGAAATGCGGACGTTTAAAAAGTTGAAGACACTGAGCAGTGCAATCATACCCGCCGCAATGATAATTTGAACCACACCCGGAATGGCAAATCCAAACGTCGCACTGGTGACGTTTGAGAGAACCAGTGAAAAGGCGATTGCAAGTGCCGCTATCGAACCGCTTGACGCCAAGATGAAATTGGTGAATCCGCTCATGAAGGCCAAAGGTTTGCCATACGCTCGTTTAAGATAGACATAATATCCACCGGCCTCGGGCATCATCGTGCCGAGCTCAGCATATATCAGGCCGTAAAAGAGGGTAATCACACCCCCGATAAGCCAAGCGAGCAAAGCAGTGCCTACGGAAAAGTCAGTCCGCAGAAGCACGTAAGAACCGACAAAGAAAATCCCACTGCCAACCATAATGCCGGTTAATATTGAAATCCCTCCAAAGAGGGTAATGTCACGTTTCATAGGGGAAGATGACACAAAAAACAGTCCTTTCTATTTTGAATTCTGGCAAATTATAGCATTGGTTAAAAAAATATGGGTGTGCAATACACTGAAAATTTTGACAATCAAAATGTTTTGTGTTCAAACAAAAAGCCGGCTATGCCGGCTTTGTTATTCAACGTATTTAAGTGTTGCAGTGAAGTGTCTGAGAACAGGCGGTTCATATTCGAACGTAAGCCCTTTTAATTGCTCGCGTTTTGAATAGACGCGCTTAACGCCCTCAGCAACAACGTCCATATGGTTTTGGGTGTAGGTTCTGCGTGGAATGGTTAACCGCATGAACTGCAAGGGCGTATCCACAGTTTCATTCGTCTTTGGATCGCGCCCAAGCAACAAGGAGCCGATTTCTACCGCGCGCACACCGCTTTCCAGGTAAAGCTCATTAACCACACTTTGCGCAGGGAATTGGTGATAGGGAATATGTGGCGCAAAGGCTTTACAATCCACAAACACGGCATGACCACCGGTTGGGTATTGAATGGGAATGCCTGCGTGGCGTAATTGATCACCCAGGTAGCGAACTTGGTCAATGCGGTGCGCCAGATAATCCACGTCCATGCCTTCTTTTAGTCCTACAGCCAGTGCGTCCATGTCACGCCCGCTCATGCCGCCGTAGGTCGGGAAGCCTTCCATGGGGACTAAGCGTGAGCGCACATTTTTATATAATGTTTCATCATTGTTAATGGCGATGATCCCGCCCATGTTGACAAGACCGTCCTTTTTGGCGCTCATCAAGAATACATCCGCAAGCGCAAAGGTCTCTCTGGCAATATCCAGGATGTCACTGTCGGCGTAGCCTTCTTCGCGGGTTTTAATGAAATAGGCGTTTTCGCTGAAACGTGCGCCGTCGATAATGACTGGAATGTTGTTGTCCCTGGCAATCTGTGCCGTTGCTTTTAAGTTCTTCAAGCTGACCGGCTGACCGCCTGCAGAATTATTGGTAATGGTAAGGATAACCCCGGCGACATTTTCTTTGCCGTGGGTTTCAATAAGTTTTTTAAGTTTTTCTGTATCGAAGTTGCCTTTAAACGGGTGATAGGTACTGGTATCAAAGGCTTCAGGGGTTGCACAGTCAATGGCGGTTGCCCCAGCAATTTCAACGTGTGCGCGGGTTGTATCAAAGTGTGTGTTTGAGATGAACACCATGTCATCATGGGTTACAAATTCCGGCAAAACCACTTGTTCAGCACCACGTCCTTGGTGGGCTGGGATGAAATAGTCATATTGTGTGATATGCTTGACAACACTTTCTAAACGATAAAAAGAATGAGACCCTGCATAGGCTTCATCACCACGCATCAGTGCGCTCCACTGTTCTTGGCTCATCGCACCGGTGCCGCTGTCTGTGAGCAAATCGATATATACGTCTTTGCTTCTTAAGGAAAAAGGGTTATACCCTGCATTTTTTAGTAAGGTTTTTCGTTCTTTTTTGGTTGTTTTTTTAATCGGTTCAACCATTTTGATTCTATATGGTTCTGGATGATATTGATTCATAAGTATCCGTCCTTTCTAAAAGTCCAATTGTCATTATACAAGAAATCAATTAAAATGAAAACGCTAACTTAAAATATTTAATGGTTGTAAGGTGAAACCGTTGCGGTAGGGCAGTGTACTAGGTATAATCATGACGAGGAGTGATATTATGAACCCATTTGAATCATTCGACATGAATAAAACACGCCTTCGCAATCGTCTGGCGATGGCACCGATGACTACGTATAGTGGAAACCCTGATCATACACCGTCAGAAAAAGAGCTCCATTATTACGCTCTGCGCTCAAAAGACGCTGGTATGGTGATTAGCGCTGCGGTAGCAATCAATGAACAGGCATATGCTTTTGACAATCAAATTGCTCTTGAAAACGAAGGGCGTATAGAGTCACTGAAACCACTCGCTGAAGCCATTAAATCTGATGGGGCAAAAGCCATTGCACAGCTGCATCACGGTGGACGTATGAATGAACCCCATCTTTATGAAAATCAGGACGATATTGTGTCCGCTTCAGCAGTCAAAGCACCAAGAGAAGGCAAAGTGACGCCGCGTGCCATGGAAATTCATGAAATCAAACAGACAGTTCAAGATTTCAAGGATGCTGCACGCCGTGCGATGGAGGCGGGCTTTGACGGGGTTGAGCTGCATGGGGCCAATACGTATTTGCTTCAACAGTTTGTCTCGCCGCATACCAATAAACGCACCGATGAATATGGCGGAACGCGCGAAAAACGGATGCGTTTTATCCGTGAGATTGCTGAGGAAACCCAGGAAGTTATCAAAGCGTACGGCGGCATTCTGGGTTACCGTTTTTCCCCAGAAGAGATCGAAGAAGATGGTTTGACGATGGAAGATACACTGGATTTGGTTGAAACCTTGAAAAATTATGATTTTGATTATTTACACGTGTCATTGCGTCGTTATGATCAAAGTTCCATGCGTGAAAAACGTGATGAGACGCCGCTTGTACTGAAAATACAATCAGTGCTCAATAAAGCCATTCCACTGATGGCTTCAGGCGGCATCAGTTCTAAAGATGACGCCATGCGTGCTATAGAGATGGGCTTTGATTTGATGAGTGTTGGGTTTTCACTGATTGCTGACCCTCGCGCCATTGATAAAATGCAAAAAGACTTGCCGGTGGATAAAACCATTGATGCATCCACCATGCCACGTAACCTTTACAATCGATTAAGCAAATATAAAGAAAACTTTGAGAAAAACGGTTTTCGCTTTTCTGACTTTTAACACGCGCGCTTTAACGGTATAATAGGATTAAGGAGCGTGATGTTATGTATGCATTAGAAGAAGTGAAGTCTTCACAACTTGCTAAAAAGCTGGGCGGACCCCCAGTGTTTCACGATGGGGCGCTTAAGAAAATCTATGTGTCCAAAAATAAGGCGGTATTGACGATTGAGATCCGTAGTGACAACAATCCGCGCCTAAACAAGGATACGCTTGTGAATTTGACATTGTATGATGTGAAAGAATTTGCGTTTGCGTCCAAAAAACTGGATGATAACATTTATACCATTCACGACCTTGACATCCGGCGTGAAGCGGATGGCTTGCAGTTACGCCTTGAGAGCATTGATGGTGAGATTGATTATATTTTGTTTGACCATATTGAATTATCCGATGAATTTGATATCAATTAAAAAGCGCCCTTAATTGGGCGCGTCAAACTGTTGACAAAGCATCTTCCATATTAAGGAAGGTGCTTTTTTATAATAAGTTTTTCTGTAGATAATTTATTAACTAAGGTCTTGATTGTTAAATTTTTTCGTGGGTAAGTTCTAAGACGTTCAAGGTAAACCAATAAGTTCAATCACACTCAGGATTATGCTAACTTGCTTAACATTTTGAGTGAATAAATAAAAGTCTATTATAAAATTAAAACTTATCAAATAAAAATATCTGTGAGAAAAATTTAAGCAATAAGGCGGAAATTTTAATCGAGTAATCACCACCACATCAAAAAACTTTTTAATAAAGGTAATCTTGAAAAATTCCCGTTTTATGAATATCAGAATTTGTTTAACGAAGAGTCGGTAGTTTCATTTGAAGCTGAGTTTGTGATTGAAACACACAAATATGTATATGGGGTAAAAGTCATTGATAAGAGCTCTGTTCATGAATATCTCTTTATAGACAATAAAAAAGTCTTTGACCGCCAAAGTAACAGTCCAAGTCAATTGAATAAATCTTATTTTGGCGAAGATGTATATCAAAATACTTACGATTATTTGAATGATAATGAATTACTCATTAGTAAGGCAAGGAGTTTTTTAAGCAAAAAGAAAAACGAGCATGTTAAAAATATTGACAGTTTTTTTAAAAAACTCCGTTTTTTTGATAACAATGACCGTACACAATTTATGGATTTGATTGTGGAATGTTTAGAAGATGAGAAAAAAAGGAAACAGTATAATGCATTATTGGCAAAAGCAGATATATCCCTTTCTAGTAAAGAACTGACAGAAGATGTTGGTATTCCGGACTTTGATGAAGAGAAAATACTGAATTCAATTAAAAAAGAGAAAGATGTTGATGATGAAGATATTGATATTTTAATGAAGATGTTTAGAGTAAAGAGTGTGTATCAACAAAAAGAAAAAGATGTTAAAGTCCCTTCTAGTATTTTTGATTCAGTTGGAACAAACAAATTTTCGAATCTCCTATTACTGATTCTTAATTCTATTGAAAATGGGGATATTTTGCTTGTAGATGAGATTGATAACAGTTTACATTTTCGAATTGCTAGAGAATTGATTAAATTGATGAATTCTGAGAATAATCATAAATCCCAATTTATTATGACCGCACATGACATTAAACTTCTTTCCCCGCTCGTTTTCAGAAAAGATCAAATAAATTTTATCGAAAGATCAAAAGATGATGTTGTTATGTATTCTTTGGGTGATTTTGATGAAATTCGGAACGATTCCAGTTTTGAAAATTTATATATTAAAGATAAAGTTGGTGCATTGCCCCGTCCCGACCTGGAGGATGTTTTCAAACAATGGGCAAACTAAAATCTCGTAAAATGAAAAGAAAATTACGCAATAAAGTGGTTTTGTACGTTGATGGTGACGTTGAAATTGATTATTTTAGGCATATTGGTATTTGCGAGAACAGCTCATTGAAACTTGACATAAAAAAAGGGGATGAAAACAAGTTTTTTAAGGAAATCTATGATGAAATTCCACATATGATTATTTTGGACATCGATGCCGTAACAGTCGGACAAGATCCTAAAAAACGATATGAAAATATTAAATCATTAGTGGAGGACCATAAAACGAAAGATATGACTTTTTTTAACAATTATTCGTTTGAAACGTTTTTATTGAATCACGTATGTAAATTTACGAAACCAATCTATAATTCCCAAGATTATGATAAACATATGCGTAAACATTTTGACTTGAAGGATTCTTGGTCTAATAAGAAGAACCAGGCAAGCCGGAATAAAATGCTGTCAAAAATTGATGAAGAGGCTTTAGGGAATGCAAAAATAAGAAGTAAAAACCTTAGCAACAATTGCTTCAGAAATCCGTCTTCAAATATGGATAGTTTTTTTGAGAAAATAAAAACATTAAGTGAGAATGTGGATAACGAATAATTTAATCAGCTTGGTTTAAAAGCACTAATGGAAAAACAACCAAACAAAAGCGAAGATTCTTCATCTCAAAATAACTTTAACCAAATGAAAATATAAAAATTCATGCACTTGATCTCAGGCTTTATTTCGTCACAGTATATAATCTGACTTTTGCTCTGGTTTATGATTACAAAATATAGTTTTCATGACAGTGAAATCAATTAACTAACTGTAATATCAATTCTTTAACGCTTTTACTTAATATATTTGCGTGTCTGCTCCTCTCTTTATCATGTCACCCCCAATAGCAAACTATAGGGTGCTTGCGCCCTTACAAGTAAGGATTAAACGACATTAATGGAAGACATTATTAGCTCTAAATTAATACAATGACGCTCTAATAGTTAAAAGTTAAAAAAGAAAAAGCACCTTCCTTGAACGGAAGGTGCTATCTTAACTGCATTAAACGCCCTTGAATGGGCATTTTTAACGTTTAGTGGTGGCTTTGTACTTATTGAATCCGCCGTCCAAAACATACACATCCTTAAATTCTTTGCGTACAAGTTTCTTTGCGACTCGTGTTGATTTATTGCCGTTTTGGCAATAAAGATAAAGCGGGATGTCTTTGCGGATTTTGGTTTGGTTTTTGTTTTTCAAATAGCGGGGTGAAAAGTTTCTAGCTCCCTTGATTTTGTCTTCTTCGAATTGTTTGGGTTTTCTCACATCAATGAGTTGGCCTTTACGCATGTTGTTTTTGAATGTTTCAGTGTCAATGGTGTGGATGCTTTTGGATTTACTTTTTTTGTTTTTAAGATTCATCAGTAAAAATCCAAGTGTTAAACCAATCACCACAGGAACAATGTATGCGAACAAATCGGTTAGTCCTGTTAGTCCCATTCGGTATCACCTCTCAATAAAATCATTATAGTAAGCGGCAGTGAAAGTGTCAATTGATTTTGTCTTAAGTGGCTTGATACACATTTTTAATTCCTTTCGTTTATGCTATAATGTTATTGTTTAACTATTCATGAAGAGGGTAAAGGGTATGAAGATTAGATTTGGCTTGATGGTGCAACTCATTGCTTTCTTAATAGGCATTGTTATGATACCGATGGTCTATTTTGGGGTTAGTGAAACAGGAACCCTTGAGTGGCTCGGGATGCTTGGGTTATTGTTGTGGCCTTCTTTGGGGGCGAGTGTGGTTATAATCCATTACATCAGTGAAGATGTTTTTTTCAAAAAAGCATCGCGGCGCGCACTCTATATCCCGTTTGTCAGCGGGCTCATCATGATTTTCATTATGCAGTCATTGCTATAGGAGGACATTATGAAGCATTTAATGAAACATTATCGTAAACTGACCAAGCGACCGCTTAATGCTTATGTAGTCTATAAAAAATTGACAAAAATCAATAAACAGGCGTACGTCTTAATGGGATTGTTCATCATTTTATTTATGGTTTATGCACTCAATGCGACGGGGCAAATTGGGCCTTATGAACTTCCCTATGAATTTCTGGGGATTGCTGCAGTGGTGTTGCTTGTTTTTCCGCTGCTTTATATACACATGAAAACGACACACAAAGTGGTCATCATGGAAGATGCATTTGCGAAGCAGACGGCATTTAGACGCTATAAGATTGTCATGTTCAAATCCGTTAAAAAAGTAAGGATCAATAAAAAGAATGTGCTTCATATCACCACGGGAAATATTAAAGTCAAAATCCCAACCAATCTTTATGATCATTCTGTCAATGTGCTCAAAACAGTGTTTGATTATGAAGGGTTTTTTGACAAAAAGAAAAAACCGTATGCGCTTCACATTGACGGCGGTGAAGTCCAACTTGAAGAAAAACCCATCACCCTCTCACGCACGACGCAGCAACTACTCGAACGTCTTGAAACGACCTATGAATATGTTCGTACAGACATAATAGAAGAAATTATTCTTTATAATGCGCAACTTGAAAAAATCAAAATTATTGACGATGCACACTGTCATTTGACGTTTGATCATATTGACGTCAAGTCCACGCATCCTGACAATCCAGAATTCAGAGCAATGAAAACAACGAATGCGGCGATTGTGTTTGAACACGTTTCCCATGTGGAAATTTTTGATCTGGGTAAGACCAATCAAAGTGAAGTAGAACTTGTTGGAACGTCTATTGAACGCCTCAAGAAACTGCAAAAGGGTGCCAACATCATGGATACATCCTTTAAGACGCTTGCGGATACGCATAGTGTCGATATTACCTTGATGCAAGGTACCAAAAAGCAACGCATTCGTTTTGTCTTCAAACACGCCATCATTGGCTTCAATGATTTTGCGGGTGTTGCGTGGTTTGAAAATCAATAGACAAACGTCTTAAAATCATATATAGTATTATCAACTAATTATTGGAGTGATTACATGATCTCAAGCAACGATTTTAAAACAGGACTAACCATCAAACATGACGACAATATTTATCAAATTATTGAGTTCCAGCATGTTAAACCAGGCAAAGGCAGCGCTTTTGTCCGCAGTAAATTAAGAAACTTGCGCAGTGGTGCCATTGTTGAGAAAACTTGGCGTGCCGGAGAAAAAGTGGAACCCGCGATGATTGATAAACAACCCATGCAGTTCATCTATGCGGATGGGGATATGTATGTGTTTATGAATACACAATCGTATGAACAAACTGAAATACCGAAACAACAAATCGAATATGAAAGCAACTTCTTAACCGAAGGCATGGAAGTTAATGTGCGCAGTTTCGAAACTGAAATTCTCGGCGTCGAACTCCCTGAAAAAGTTACCATGGAAGTGACTGAGACCGTCCCTGGCGTCAAGGGCAATACGGCGACCCATGCGACGAAAGATGCAACCGTGGAGAGCGGTTATACCTTGCAAGTTCCTTTGTTCATCAATGAGGGCGACCGCATCGTCATCAACACCGATACCGGCAAATATTCGACCAAAGCCAACTAATGAGGAGTGAGTGCCTTTGGATTCGCACGCCATCGTGTTAGCTAGTGTTCCTACCCCCCAAATCATCGCCATCGTTGGATTGATTCTTGTATCCAGCTTTTTTTCCATGAGTGAAACAGTCTTTTCCTCACTCAATCCAATCCGTATAAAAAATTATATAGAAGCTGACAAAAAAGGGGCCAAGCAAGCGCTATGGATTCATGAACGCTTTGATCGTGCACTGACGACCATTTTGGTTGGAAACAACCTGGCCAATGTTGCGCTTGCGACCATCTCAGCCAGTGTATTTACACAAGTTTTTCGAGAAAATGAACTTTTTGTGACGGTGTTTAACACAGTGGTCATGACGACCATTTTACTTATCTTTGGAGAAATCATTCCCAAAAGTTTTGCTAAGATGCATTCCGATAAAATTGCGGTGAAAATCAGCCGGACACTGCTTGTGATTATGAAAGTGCTAAAACCCGTAGTGTTTGTGTTTATCAAAATCAAATCCATCTTTTTAAAGGCGGATGAACGCGTCACTATTTCTGTGAGTGAGGATGAACTCGAAACCATCATAGACACCATGGAAGAAGAAGGATCCATTGATGAAGAAGAAGCAGAAATGCTTCAAAGCGTATTGGACCTTGGCGAAAAACAAGTCTATGAAATCATGACACCGCGTGTGGACATGGTTGCGGTTGATGTCGGTGAGGACAAGGAAAGCATTCTTAAGAAATTTTTTGACAATCAGTTTTCGCGTCTGCCGGTTTATGAAGAATCCCGTGATAAAATTGTCGGCATACTTTATGAACGCGACTTTTTCACCATGATTATCAAAGAAGAACCGATTGATGTGCGCCAGTTGATGAACCCACCAATCTTCGTTTCAAAATCCATGCGCGCCGATACATTAATCGAAACCCTGCAACGTGAAAACACACACTTAGCGATTGTTTCTGATGAATTTGGTGGCACAAGTGGCATTGTGACCATGGAAGATGCACTCGAAGAGCTGGTGGGTGAAATTTATGATGAGCACGATGACATTGATGATGAATACTTAAAACAACTTGGAAGCCATGAATATGGTGTGAATGCTGATATTGAGCTTGGAGATTTATTCAATGAACTCAAGCTTGGTGAGCCCCCTGAAAAAGAAGAAAAGACTTTGGGCAGTTTCCTTTTCGACCGTTTTGAAAGTGTGCCCGAAGTCGATATGACCTATTCGATGATACAAAAAATGGTCTCTTACCATCACGAAGAAACCACACAGTTTTTCAAGCTTACCTTCGTGATTAAAGAAATTAAAGAACGCCGCATTAAATATGTACACTTGGACGTTGAA
>Ga0207421_10006634_pt1 | contig 12559 bp, 8 predicted proteins | sample SodLakKL_010_SED_4_FD_187542 | JGI IMG/M metagenome (GOLD analysis project Ga0207421, IMG submission 187542) | Alkaline sediment microbial communities from Lake Tanatar, Kulunda Steppe, Russia - 8KL_010_SED (SPAdes) (version 2) | ecosystem: Environmental > Aquatic > Non-marine Saline and... | reverse complement strand
CCCGCTCGCCGTACCGCGCCAGCGTGCGCAGCAGCGCGGCGGCGCGAATGCCGGCCGACGGCGTGAACAGTTCGAGCCCCAGCAGCAGGCCCGCCCCCGCGAGCGCGGAGGCCGTGATGAACCACCCGGACAGCGCCAGCAGCGCGATGCCGGCGGCCCAGGTCAGCGCCAGCAGCAGATAGGCCGAGCCGGTCCAGACGCGGCTGCCGCGAAACACCTGGCGCAGGAAGCCCCAGTCAGACATCACCATCCTCCCGGAGCCGACCCTGTTCGAGGTGCACCACGCGGCCCAGGCGCCGGTACACGGCCGCATGGTGCGTCGCCAGCAAGATGGTGATCCCGCGTCGCCGTGCGTGTTCCAGCACCCGGCTCAGCAGGTCGTCCTCGGTCCCCGGATCGAGCGCGTTGGTGGGCTCATCCAGAAGCCACAGGCGGCGGTCCGAGAGCAGGGCCCGGGCCAGTGCCACCCGCTGCGCCTGGCCGCCGGACAGCCCACGGTTGCCCTCCCCGATCGGCGCATCGAGGCCCTTGGGCAGCGTCGGGTCGTCCACCCCCAGGCCGGCCGCGACCAGTGCCGCGATCAGTGCCTCATCGCCGGTCCCCGGGGGTGCGCCCAGCACCAGGTTGTCGCGCAGGCTGCCGTGGAACAGGTGCGCACGCTGCCCCATCCAGGCAAAGTGCCGGGCGGGTTCGGCCAGGACCAGCGAGCCGGCGCTGGGACTGATGAAGCCCGCGCACACGGCCAGCAACGTCGATTTGCCGCTGCCGCTCGGCCCGACGATCGCGACAGTCTCACCCGGCGCCACACTGAGGCTCAGATCGTCGAGCGCCGCCGGCCCGTCCGGATCGTAGCGCAGGCTGACCCGGTCCAGGCGCAACAGCGTCGGCGCCGCACCGGCGGGCAGTAGCTCCGGCTGCCGCTGCGGGAGGGCCGGTTCCCGGAGCAGCGGCGCCAGTGCCTCGGCCGCCGCCTCGGCGCCGGCACGGTCGTGGTAGCTCTGGGCGAACTGGCGCAGGGGCTGGAAGTATTCGGGTGCCAGCAGCAGCACGAACAGCCCTGAGAACAGCGTCATCTGCCTGGCCGGACCGAAGTCCAGGAAACCGAGCAGGGCGAAACCGACGTAGATCGCGACCAGCCCGATCGCCACCGCGCTGAAGAACTCCATCACCGCGGACGAGAGGAAGGCCACCCGCAGCACGCGCATGCTGAGCCGCCGGTAGCCCTGGGCGGCCTCCGCCACCTCGGCGGTCGCCGCATCCAGCGCGAGGCTGCGGCGCAGCAAATCCAGGTTCCGGACGCGATCCAGAAAATGCCCGGCCAGGCGGTTCTGCCGGTCCTGCTGGGCCTCATGGATCTGCTGGCTGCCCATCCCGATCAGCGCCATGAACACGGGGATCAACGGCGCGGAGAACAGCAGCAGCAGTGCCGCAACCCAGTCCAGCGTGAATGCGGCAGCGAGCAGCGCCAGCGGCACCGCCAGTGCAAGCCCCAGCGTGGGGAGATACCGCGCGTAGTAGCCGCCCAGCGCATCGACCTGTTCCTGGTAGCGGCTGGCCCAGGCTCCGGAATGACCGCGGTGCGCGAGGTGGACCGGCCCGATCCGGGCCGCGGTCGCGATCATCCGTTCGCGCAGATCCCGACGCACCCGGTACGCCAGTTGCTGGCCCGCCCAGTCGCGCAGGGCCTGCAAGGCGTAGCGGGCGATCACGACGAGGAGCGCAAGGCCCAGCCACGGCCAGGCCGACGAAGGTTCCGGCTCGAACAGGGTCTGATGCACGACCCAGGCGATGGCGCCGGCCAGCGCGATGGTCGCAAGTCCGGCGCCGAGGCCGGCCGACCAGGAGACATACAGCCAACGCCGGTGCGGTTGCAGCAGCGCGCGAAGAAGCATCGGTCAGCGCCCCGCCGACGCCAAACGGTGCAAAATCTTCACGGCGGGCCGCCGATTGCGGGACGGATCCCGCGTGGCCTGCAGGCGATCACGCCACTGGACCCGGGCCCTGACGGTGTACCGGCGATGGGCGGCGGCACTCAATGGTATCCGGAGTCGGCGCGCACCTTGCCCCGGAACACGTAGTAGGTCCAGGCGGTGTACATCAGCACGAAGGGGATCACGAACAGCAGCCCGACCAACAGGAACAACTGGCTCTCCGGCGCCGATGCCGCGTCGTGGAAGGTGTAGTTCGGGGGCACCACATAGGGCCACTTGCTGAACAACAGGCCGGCGTAGAACAGCCCGAACAGCGCGATCGTCGCAATGAACGGCGTCGCCTCGTAGCAGCAGCTCAGCGAACGCCACAGGCCGGCGGCCACCAGCACCGTGGCCAGCGGCAGCACCCACAGCCAGGTGAGATTGTCGAACCAGCGCCCGCGCACATACTCGTCGGTGAGCGGTGTCCACAGGCTGACGATCACGAAGAACACCATCAGTGCCGCCAGCAGCCGGTAGGCCCAGCCGCGGGCCCACTGCTGCGTCTCGGCGTCGGTCTTCAGCAACAGCCAGGTCGCACCCAGCAGCCCGTAGCCGACGATCATGCCCAGGCCGGTCATCACGGTGAACGGCGTCAGCCAATCGAGCGGACCGCCCACATAGCGGAAGTTCTCGGTTTCGAAGCCCTGGATGAAGGTACCGACGACCGCGCCCTGGGCGAAAGTCGCGACGAGCGAGCCCCCGAAAAAGGCCCAGTTCCAGAGGCCGCGCCGGCCCGGTTCCGCCTTGAACCGGAACTCGAAGGCCACGCCGCGGAAGATCAGACCGGCGAGCATCAGGAAGACGCCGATGTAGAGGGCGGGAAGAAAGACCGAGTAGACCAGCGGGAACGCGGCCAGCAGGCCCGCCCCACCTAGCACCAGCCAGGTTTCATTGCCATCCCAGACCGGCGCGACCGTGTTCATCATGATGTCGCGGTCCTGCTCGGAGCGGGCGAAGGGAAAGAGGATCCCGACGCCGAGGTCGAAGCCATCGGTCAGCACATACATCAGTATGCCGAAGCCGATGATCAGGACCCAGATATAGGTGAAGTCGAACATCGTGCAATCTCCCTGCGAAGGCTAGGCGGTGGGCTGAACCAGCGGGGTGTCCGCCACCGACAACGGACGTTGCGGGGGCTCCTGCGTTTCGTGCTGCTTCTCCTGCGCCTCGGGCATGCCCTCGCGCACGATGCGGGCCAGGTAATAGAGCCCGGCCGTGAACACCGCTGCATAGACCCCGATGTAACCGATCAGCGTGAACAGGGCCATGCCGCCGGTGAGGCTGGGCGTCAGCCCCTCCTGCACGGTGATGACCCCGTAGAGCAGGTAGGGCTGGCGGCCGACCTCGGTGACGAACCAGCCCGCCAGTACCGCGATGAACGGGAGCGGGATCATCAGGGTGAGCACGCGCAGGAACACCGGGCGGTCCAGCAGCCGCCTGCGGTACAGTAGCCAGGCGCCCCAGAGCGCGACGCCGATCATCACCATCCCGATCGCCACCATCACCCGGAACGCCCAGAACACGATGCCCACCGGGGGGCGTTCCTCGGCCGGCCATTCCTTCAGCCCCTGCACCTCGCCGTCCCACTCGTGGGTCAGAATCAGGCTGGCCAGCTTCGGGATGCCGATCTCGAAATGATTGGTCTCGTTGGCCTGGTCCGGAATCGCGAACAGCAGCAGGGGAAGCCCCTTTTGCGTCTCCCATGCGCCCTCCATTGCCGCCACCTTGGCCGGCTGGTGTTCGAGGGTATTCAGGCCGTGGTAGTCACCGATGATCAGCTGGGCCGGAGCGGCGATCACCAGCATGATCAGCGTCATCTTCAGCGCACGCCGGCTGGCGGTGACCGCGTGCCCGCGCAGCAGGTACCACGCCGAAATGCCCGCCACCACGAAGCCGCCGGTCAGCAGCGAGGCCACGGCCATGTGCGCGAAGCGGTAGGGGAACGACGGATTGAAGATGGCCTCCATCCAGCTGGTCACATGCACCATGCCGTCGCGGAGCTCGAAGCCGGCCGGCGTCTGCATCCAGGAGTTCGCCGACAGGATCCAGAACGAGGAGATGAAGGTACCCACCGCCACCATGATCGCGGCAAACAGGTGCACGCCCGGCGGGACCTTGTTGCGCCCGAACAGCAGCACGCCGAGGAAGGCCGCCTCGAGGAAGAACGCGGTGACCACCTCGTAGGCCAGCACCGGCCCGAGGAAATTGGCGCTGCGGTAGGAGAACTCGCTCCAATTCGTGCCGAACTGGAAGGCCATCACCAGCCCAGAGACCACCCCCATCCCGAAGACCACGGCGAAGATCTTGATCCAGAACTGCGACAGACGCGCCCACTCCGGATCCCGGGTGCGGTAGGCGATCCCCTCGAGCAGCGCGATGTAGGTCGCCAGACCGATGGTGAAGACGGGGAAAATCGCGTGGAACGAGACGACGAACGCGAACTGGATACGCGACAGCAGTAGAGGATCAAATTCCAAGACGAGTCACCATAATGGGCGGAGCGGTCAACCCGTGGTGGAGTCGCCCCAGTGCATGAATAAATCAGGATATGCCAATGTTACAGTGGGCCCGGGGGAACCCTGCCGCCGGTCCTGTCTTGGCAGATCCACCGGGGGCGTGCCGCGCTCAAGCCTTACGCTGGCTGTCGAGTCGGGTTTGGCTGGGCGACTCGCCAAACAGCCTGGCGTAGTCGATCGCAAATTGACCGGGGTGCCAGAACCCGAGGTCGAACCCGACCTGCTGCACGCAGCGTTCGTCTCTCCTGGCAAGAATCCCACGCCGGGCCGCATGCAGCCGAAGCACCTTCGCGTGGGCGTACGGCGAGCGCCCCAACAGCTCCTTGAACGCGTAAAAGAGCAGGCGGCGGCTGGCGTACGTGGCCTCGCAGAGTTCGGTCACGCTCGGCGGGTTGTCCAGTCGACTCCGTATCAGCTCCTCGGCCCGGCCGACAACGCGCCGGCGCAGAGCCAGGCTGGAGGGGGTCTGTCGAACCGGTCGAGCTGCCTCGACCAGCGCGATGAGATTCCCCGCGAGATCGACCCCGGCACCCGTCTTGGCATGGCCCACGCCCGGATCGGATAGAAGCTGCCGGAGAATCCGCGCCACGTGGGTCGTGACCCGCGGATCCGACTTGATGCACCAGCGCTTCCAAACGCCTTCGGCCGTGGTCTGATGCTCGGCCTGCACGATCCGTTCGGCGAGGGCCACGGGAATCGAGACGAGCTCCTGGTGATGACCCGCGGCCATCTGCTGGTACACATCCCCACCCGGATCCAGCAGCAGCATCTCGCCCCCATCCAGCTGCTGGCCGCGATACCGGCTTCCGATCCTGCTGTGGGTGATAGGGGAAATCGTCCAGAAGTCGTCCGAGCGTGTGCCCGAACACAACAGCCTCCGGTTCACACTGCCACCGTAAACGAGACAGTCGCCGACCCGCGCGGCCGATAGCACGATTTCGATGGGGCCGGGATCGGACTGGGTGACCTCCACGTCCCAGACGTGCCGGAGTGCTTCCCGAAACTGCTCGGCCGATCGGTAGCGGATGCGCTTTATCAGGTCCAACAGGCACTCTCCCGATGGGAATTTCCGTGCGCCAATCAGTACTGTTCTGCGGCCGACACCCACGGTACTCCGATCCGTGCACTTTCCCGACTGTTCTGCCTGGACGGCAACTCTATACTCCGACCAATTCCCCGAAAGGTCAATGTGCCGTACCGACCGATCCGGGCCGCTACTGCAAGTACAGCACGATGCTCACGCCGGCACCCGGGAACCTGTTTCGCTCCCGGCGATCGTCCTTGAACCGCACTCGTCCCGTCCGCTCGCCGCCAGAACCACACTTGCGGTCCGCCTGCCGCCGGTAATCGAACGGACTGACACTTCAATAACCAACGGAGTACCGGTATGACTCGAAAAGCGCTTCTGACCACTGTGTCCTTCATCCTCGCAGGGCTGGTCCACACCGCAACCGCCGATACGCCCCCGCCGTTTGCGGGCCCCGGCGTGGAGACGCAAACCGGGCAGGCGCTCTATCAGCTTCCCCGTGACCATGCCTGGCACGGTGGCGCGTTCTACCAGACCAACGACTACAACGAGTGGCACTACATCACGGCCCTCGGCCGCGATGTCGAGACCGGCGACCGGATATCGGTGTTCTGGGTACCGCTTTCCCAGGGCTGGATGGAAGAAGACGCCCGCCCTCTGCACAACGTGCTGTTCGCCTTCCACAACCTGGACACCGGCGAGTTCCACACCTCCATGCCGTATCTCACGAGCCCGCTGAACACCGAGGGGACGATTCAACTCCGGGAGGGAAATCCCGACGGGCCGATCGTGGCCACCGGGTTCACCGAAATGATCATGTTGACCGATCCGTACGAGGACGGTACGGATCCCTCCTATGGCCCGCCGGTGTCGCGCAGCCTCCCGGAAGATCCCGAACTGCCCTGGACGCCGTGGCAGCCCGATTCCCAGGATTGAAGGCCTGTGCTGGCCGCTGCGAACACGAAGTTGATCGTCGGGCGGATATTGCAAGACACCTCGATGCGTGAATGTTGATGAACAAAACACCTCCCGGCATCGTTTCTGACACCCAAGTTCTGCTCCGCCTCCGGGGCTGGTTCGCAGCGCCAGCCTTCGCCGTTGTCCTTCTGGCGCTGTTGCCATCCCCTGCCCTTTCCGAGCTCCGCGACTGGACGGGCGTTTGGGACACGCAGTGGCGGGGTGGCGGGGCGGTGATGCACCTGCAGCAGGATGGGAACCGGGTCGTCGGGACTTATCCCGGATTCGAGGGCATTGTTCAGGGTCGTGTCGATGGCAATCAGCTGTCCGGCACGTGGACGGATACCGCCGGCTCGGGGAAGTTCACCTTCTCGATCGCTCCGGATGGGCAAACCTTCATGGGGCGTTTCGGCACCGGAGAATGGTGGACGGGCGCCCGCACGACAGCGGAAGCGGCACGCATCTTTCTGGAGGCTCCGGACCTCTCCAGCCCGGAACGCACGCTGGAACTTTTCCTGAGGGCGGGCAACAAGTCGGGGGAGGGGCGTAGCGACCGCCTGGGAGCGGCCCTCCCGTTGCTGGATTTCAGCGCCTTCGAGGATCCCCTGACCGCCTACGACCGCATCGGTCTCGCAAGGATGCTGTTCCAGATCGTCGACCGTCTCACGATGCGCGTCTGGGAAATCCGGCCGGGTGAGGGATTCGATCAGGCTCAGGAATATACGGTCGAACTCACGCAGGCGGGCACCGGCCGCCCGTACACCCTCAGATTCCAGCCCATGAAGGATACGGGTGGCACGGGCTCTGCGGTCTGGCGACTCGTCGTGCCGCCGGAGGACGAGATGCAGGCGGCGCTGGCCGCGCTGCTCGAGGTCCACGGCGGTGAGGTGCCGCACTCGCGTCAGCATCACGAACTGCGCTCGCCGCGTGCCACGATGCGCACCTTCATCGAGCAGTGGGACAACGCCCGGCTGGGCAACAGCGAACTCTTCCTGAAGACCATGGACCTGTCGCAGATGCCCGCGGCGGTGCGCGAGGATGAGGGTGCGCTGCTTGGGGAATATCTGGTCCAGGTGCTCTATCGCATCGGCCTGCCCCTGAACCAGGAGATCCCGGATTTTCCGAACCGGCGTGGCCCCTACACGCACTTCGTGCATCCGGTCGGCTCGGTCGAAACCCACCCGTTCGAGCAGGAGGACGGCTCGACGATCTGGCGCTTCAGCGCTGAAACCATGGCGAGCGCGCGCGCGTTGTTCATGGCACTGGAGGACATGCCGCTTGCGGAGGGCATGGAGCGTGGTGAGTCCACGCCGTTCTTCGTGATCCGTAATGAGGTGCGTTCGGTCCACCGCGACCTGTTGCGCGAAAGCGGCGGAGGCATGGAACTGTGGCAATGGATGGCGCTGGCACTGTGGCTGGTAATCAGCATTCCACTGAGCTGGTTTCTGAGCTGGGTGATGGTCCGGCTGTTCCGGCTGCACAGGACCGCGGGAGATGAGCAGCTGCTGGCGCCGCAGACCCGTTTCCTTTGGCCGTTGCGGTTGATCTTCGTAGCCGGTATCGGTTTGCTGGCGCTCCGGATTCTGGGGCTTCCGCAGACGGTAGATATGCCGCTACGGGTCCTGATCGGCGTGACGCTGTCATTGGCGGGTGGCTGGCTCGCCTACAACCTGGTGGACATGATCAGCCGGACCATCGAGGCCCATTCCCATCGTTTCCGCTACCGCGACGAGGTCCTGCGTTCGTTGGGGACCTCGGTGGCCAAGCTCGCGGTGATCATCGGGGCGGTGCTGTTTCTGGCCGAGATCCTGTCGCTGCCCTACCAGGGCGTGCTCGCCGGTCTTGGTATCGGCGGCTTGGCGGTGGCCCTTGCGGCGCGCAGCACCCTGGAGAACTTCATTGGCGGCATCACGCTGTTCGCGGACAAGCCGATCGAGGTGGGGGATTTCTGCCGGCTGGGTGATCACCTGGGCGTGATCGAGTCGATCGGGCTGCGTTCGGTGAAGGTGCGCTCGCTGGATCGCACGATTGTCACGATTCCGAACGCGGAGTTCGTAAACCTGTACATCGAGAACTTTGCCCGGCGTGACCGCATCCTGCTGCGCACGAGGATCGGTCTGCGCTACGAGACGACGCCGGATCAGTTGCGCTGGGTGCTGGCGGAGATCCGCAAGCTGTTGCTGCAGCATCCGAGGGTGACTCCGGAGCCGGCTCGGGCACGCTTTGAGGGTTTCGGCAACCACTCGGTCGACATCGAGATCTTCGCCTACGTGAATACCAGTGACCTCAACGAGTTTCTCGCGGTGCAGGAGGACATCTTCCTGCGCCTGATCGACATCGTCGATGCATCCGGCACCGGCTTCGCGTTCCCGTCCACGGTGAACTACCTGGCCAGGGACAGCGGGGTGGATGCGGAGCGCACCGAGCGTGCCGAGGCGATCATGCGCGAGCTGCGCAACGGCAACGAGCTGCCGTTCCCGGAATTCGATCTGAAAATGCGTAGCGAGCTGAGAAACACGCTCCATTATCCCCCGGAAGGCTCGGTGAACTTCGATCCGAGGGCCGATGCAAACAAGTGACTGGCCAGAGGTGAGCAAAGGGCATGAGATATTTACTGAGCGTGCTGGTGCTGGTGCTGCTGGCGCTGGCGAACGCCGCCGTGACGGCGGGTAGGCCCGGGATGGCCGAGGTCAACGGGGAGGCGCTTTATTTCGATCGGATCGCCGCACCCGCGACCTTCAAGGGAACGCTGCCCTGTGCAGATTGCCCCGGCATCGATTACCACCTGAACCTGCTGGAAGACGGCGTGTACTTCCTGCGGGAGACCTACCAGGATCGTGACAACGGGTCCTTCGATGACATCGGCCGCTACCTGCTGTCATCGGATCGTGATCAGCTCACGCTCTACGGCGGCCGGGAGGCGCCGCTGCGCTTTGCCCTGTTAGCGCCGGATACGCTGCGCCTGCTGGACCGCGACGGCCGGCACATCGATTCCGAGTTGAATTACAACCTATCACGACAGCCGGAATTCGAGCCTTTCGAGCCGCAGTTGCTGCTTCGGGGCATGTACCGGTATTTCGCGGACGCCGGCCGTTTCCAGGAATGTCTGAGCACTGATTAATGTACTGGTCAGTGCGGGCGAAGCGCGGCCCTAATGCGCACAGTGCGTTGAACAGCCGCAGGCTGGCCCGAATGCTGAGCGGAGCGAGTCATCCAAGCGGCGCTCACGAAAGGAGGAGAGGACATGTCCCAACCCGCCGGGCAACGCCGTTTCGTCCTGAACCGTGTCTTCGTGGTCTCGCTGCTCCTGGTCGCTGCCTTCGGCGCCTGGGGGCTGATCGATCCCGAGGGCATGAGCGGCGCTTCGCTCGGTTTCACCACCTTCGCGCTCACCAGCATCGGGTGGTACTGGCTGCTGATCAGCACCGGTTTCGTGATTCTGGCGGGATTTCTGGCCTTCGGGCCGTATGGCCGGGTGAAGCTGGGTGACGACGACGAGGAGCTCGAGTTCTCGACCGTCTCCTGGATAGCGATGCTCTTCGCCGGAGGGATGGGCGCCGGTTTGATCTTCTGGGGCGTGGCCGAACCGCTCTACCACTTCCGTGAACCGCCCGGGATGCCGGGCGGGACCGCCGAGGCCGCCCGGGTCGCATTCACGCTGACGAACCTGCACTGGGGCCTGCACGCCTGGTCGATCTACGGCATTTGCGCGATGGTGATTGCCTATTTCACCTTCCGCAAGAAGAAAAAGCCGCTGATTTCGACTCCGATCGAAGCCCTGTTTCCGGGGGTTGGCGGCCAGCGCCTGGGCCAGGTGGCGAACATCCTGGGTGTCTTCGCCGTGGTCTTCGGCCTTGCCGGCTCGCTGACCATGGGCACTCTGCAGATTCGTGCGGGGCTTGGCGAACTGCTCGGCACGCCACTGACCATCGGCATGTCGCTGGGGATCATCGCGGTGATGTACGCCACCTACATGACCTCGACCGCGGTTGGCGTCGATCGCGGCATCAAGCTGCTGTCCAACATCAACATGGCGGTGGCCGTGCTGATGGTGATCTTCATCGCGGCCTTCGGACCGACGGCGTTCATCTTCGAAACCCTGGTCGATTCCATCGGCAGCTATTTCACGCAGTTGCCGGGTCTCGCATTCCACCTGCTGCCGTTCGAGGGCCTGCAGGACTGGACCGCGAGCTGGACACTCACCTACATGATCTGGTGGCTTGCCTGGGGGCCCTTCGTCGGCATCTTCATCGCCCGCATCAGCCGCGGCCGGACCATTCGCGAATTCTGTGCCGGTGTGATCCTGGTACCCACCCTGTTCTCGCTGTTCTGGTTCGCGGTGCTGGGGGGCGGCGCCGTGTTCATCGAGCTCTTCGGGGGCGGCGGGATCGCCGAACTCGTCTCCCAGGATGTCAGCCGCGCCTTTTTCGTCTTCCTGGACTTCTTTCCACTGGGGCAGGCGCTGGGCTTTGTGGCCCTGTTTCTGATCTTCATCTTCCTGGTCACCTCGGCCGATTCGGGCAGCTTCGTGCTGTCGATGATGACCAGCGACGGCCAGCTGAACCCGCCGCTGCTCTACAAGCTGGTGTGGGGAACGCTGGTAGCCGTGCTCACGGTCGCAACGCTATTCAGCGGGTCGGTCGAGGTCGCGAAAGCGATGGCCATCACCGGCGCGATTCCGTTTTCCGTGGTACTGCTGCTCCAGGTGGTGGGTTTCCTGAGAGTGATCCGCAGCGACCGAGCCAGCGCTGCCGAGCGCGCCGTCGAAACCACGGCCGCGAGTCCGGCCGCAAGATCATGAGCGTCGCGGTGACCCGTATTCAAAGCATCCTGCTCGCCGTGGGATTAGGCCTCATCCTGGTCGGATGCGGCGCCGATCGGCAGCCTTTGCAGGTGGGCGGCAAGCCGTCACCCGAGAACCAGATCATCGCCGAACTGGTGGCCGAACTGGCCACTGAGGCGAACATCCCGGTCGAACGGCGGATTGGGCTGGGTGACAGCAGACTCATGCTCGCGGCGCTGAAACGCGGCGAGATCGACCTCTATCCCGAGTACACGGGTGCCGGGCTGGCGCTGCTGGGCCTCGCGCAGCCGCCCGACGCGGATCCGGATGCGACCCTGCAGCTGCTGCGTGAGCGTTTTTCACCGCTGGCCTTTGGGTGGAGCGAACCGCTGGGTTTTGAAAACAGGCCGGGTCTCGCGATGCTGGGCGATCGCGCACGCGCGCTCGGGATCCGCAGCTACTCGGACCTTGCACGCCACGCAGACCAACTCGCTCTCGGGGTCGACAGCGAGTTCCGAGCACGCCCGGTCGATGGCCTCGCGCCCCTCAGCCGCCGTTACGGCATGCAATTCCACAGGATCGTCGAACTGGAGGTGCGTGACAGGACCGAACTCTATGATCAGCTCATCGACGGCGATCTCGATGTTGCACTCGTCCGTTCGGCCGACGCGCAAATCGAGATCTTCGGTCTTCAGGTGCTTGAAGACGACCTCAATTTCTTTTCTCGTCATGACGCCGCCCTGGTGTACCGGCAGGCGGCCCTGCAACGGTTCCCGGCACTGGGGCCAATCCTGGCGCAGCTGTCGGGTGCGATCGGTGACGAGCAGATACGCGCGCTGAGCAGACGGGTGACGCTGCGCGGGGAAGACCCGCGGGAGGTTGTGCGCGCCGAGTTGATTCGCCTGGGTCTCATCGACGGCAAGGTCGGCGAGAAGGATCGGCAGGCGCTGAGCCTGGCGGTTTCTCGTTCCGCGAACGCGGACGGTGAGGCCGGAGCGGTGCTGCGCCAGTTGCGCAGGTCGTTTCCGACGAGTCATGTGAATCTGGTCCGTTCGCCCGACCCATTGGGCTCGGTCGCGGGTGCGAGCACGCGACTCGCCCTGGTCAGCGCGTCGGCATTCTTTTCGCCCGGCTCGGTCGATCCCGCCACCGGCCACCCGCCGCTACGCCCTGGCCTCGAGGCCGTGGCCCTGGTCGGAACCAGCCTCCTGCACGCGTTCGCGCTGGAACCCGATGTCCACCGGCTCGAAGATGCCGATGTCATCGCCACCGGCCCCGAGGGATCGAGCGGCTACAGCGCGGC
>Ga0207421_10006633_pt1 | contig 12560 bp, 8 predicted proteins | sample SodLakKL_010_SED_4_FD_187542 | JGI IMG/M metagenome (GOLD analysis project Ga0207421, IMG submission 187542) | Alkaline sediment microbial communities from Lake Tanatar, Kulunda Steppe, Russia - 8KL_010_SED (SPAdes) (version 2) | ecosystem: Environmental > Aquatic > Non-marine Saline and... | reverse complement strand
GGTTCGATGATGAAACCAGGGGGCGATCACATGGTCTGTACCGGGTGTGGGGCCTCGAGCGCCCGCGATCGTGACCTGGAAGCCGAGTTCGTCACGACGGAGTCTCAGACCGACGGCGACGTGATCGAGTCGAGCGAGGAGGCGAACTTCGAGGGGAAGCCGATCGCGAGCGACGTTCGCTGTGAGGGGTGTGGAAACGAGCAAGCGTGGTACACGCTCAAACAGACGGCCTCCGCCGACGAACCGCCGACTCGGTTTTTCAAGTGCACCGAGTGTGGCCACCGCTGGCGGGAGTACAACTGACACGTGCTGTACCGCCAGTTCCGCCACACATCGACAGGTCCATGACCGACAGTATTACACGACGAACCCGGCGGCGTACAGTGCTACGAGGACGACTGCCGCGACGATCGCGACCCTGATAGCGAGTTTAATCGCGATCCGGATCGCCATGACGACCGCGATGAGTCCAACGATCGCGGCCGCGATCAGGAGCGGCGTCATTCCCGAGGTGAGTGTTCCGATCATACGTCAGTTCGCGTTCGCCATGGTCCTAACCTTTCTGGTGGACTGAAAGACAACAACGTGGTACTGTCGTCGCCCCGTGATACTCGTCGGAGTCGTCATACAGCCCCCGGAGTGAAAGAGAAAAGCGCAGTACGTGATCGGGATAACCACCAGCCGGACTACTTTCAGCTTACTCTGAAAATCGTTAAGACCGTCCACGACGTACTGACTCACAGAAGGCGATGCGGCCGATTCGGCCGTCGTCGACCGGCAGAAAAGAGACAGAGAACAGACGCGTCTATACAAGCATACTTGGAGTAATCCAAGAAAAAGAGACCAACATCACACCACTTATGGTGGATGGATGAATACTGAACCTTCGTCACAAATGATGCAACCCCACACCGGACTCAGGCCGAAAACCGCACGGAAACACGCGGGAGACGGCGAGGTGGCCCGCGTATGAGCGACTCGGAACTCACCGCCGACGAGATCACACTCCCGATAAAGCGTACAGAAGGGGAAACGTTGGCAGAGCGGATGACGGACAACGCCTACGAGAACATCCTCCCTGCCCGCTATCTCCGCAAGGACGCGGACGGAGAACTCATCGAAGACCAGGACGAGCTGTTCTCCCGCGTCGGGAAGAACGTCGCCCTCGCGGAAGCCGTCTACGAGGCCGAAAAACGCGACCTCGAGATCACCGTCACGCCGGACCAGCTCAAACCCGACCACCCACGGCGAGACGAGCTCGCCGAGGAGGTCTTCGGTAGCGAGGCCCTGATCGCCTCGGGCCGTTCGGGCGGACAGAGCCCGCGGGAAACAGAGGGGACAGGCGATGCGGACGCCGAGACGACGCTCACCGAGGGGAACGTAAACAAGTTCGCCTACGACACCGTCGTTCCCGAACTCCCCGAGGAAGTGCGTGAACACGTCGAGGCGGTCGCCGAGACGTTCACCGAGGGCATGGAATCGCTTTCCTTTATGCCGAACTCCCCGACTCTGATGAACGCCGGCGACGAACTCCAGCAGCTCTCTGCCTGTTTCGTCATGAGTCCGGACGACGACCTCTCGGACATCCACCAGACCGCCAAAAAGGCCGCCGAGGTCTTCCAGTCCGGCGGCGGCGTCGGCTACGGCTTCTGGCAACTGCGCCCTTACGGCGACTCCGTCGGCTCGACCGGCGGCATCGCGTCGGGTCCGATCACCTTCATGCGCACGTACGACCAGCTCTGTGAGACCATCGCCCAGGGTGGCACCCGACGCGGTGCCCAGATGGGTATCATGCGCGTCTCCCACCCGGACGTCATCGAGTTCATCCACGCGAAGAACAAGGACGTCTCGCTCGCCCACACCCTCCGGCTCAACGACCCCGACGACTACACCTACACCACCTTCGCGGAAGCACTCGAGGAAGCCCGCGAGTTGATCGACGAGGACGGCCGCGTCCCCAAACACCTCCGAAACGCCGTCGAGGGCCACCTCTCGAATTTCAACATCTCCGTCGGCGTCACCGACGACTTCATGGAGGCAGTGTTGAACGACGAGGAGTTCACGTTCACGAACCCCCGCACGGAAGAACCCCACATCGCCACCCACGAAACCAAGGAGATGTACGACCGCTACGACCTCGGCGAGTACGTCGAGGTCGGCGAACCCCTCTCGATCCCCGCGGAACTCGTCTTCGAGCGGATCGTCGAGGGTGCCCACGAGAACGGCGAACCCGGCGTGATCTATCTTGAACGGGTGAACAAAGAACACTCCTTCGACGTCGAGGAACACCCCGACCACCGCATTCTCGCGACGAACCCGTGTGTCACAGGGGATACACTCATCAGCACCGAACGCGGCCTTGTCCCTGCTGAAGAGCTGTACGAGCAAGGTGTCGCAACCGACGTTGTCGTCGACGGACGACTCAGTGAGGATTCGATCAAGGAAGCCAGTAGCGTCTACAAAACTGGCGAGAAAGACGTTTACAAACTCACAACGAAAGAGGGATACGAACTTCGACTTACCGCCGACCACCGCGTCATGACCGACGATGGCTGGGTCGAAGCACAGAACCTCGACACAGGCGACACGATCCACATCCAGAACCGGAAAGGTGGATTCGGTCAGCACGGAACTGCAGAAGAAGGTCGTACGCTCGGTTGGCTCGTCGGGGACGGTCACCTCAAACACGGCGAAGAGCGCGCCGTCTTGAACTTCTACGACGAAGACGCCGAAATCTCGGAGACGCTCGCTAACGACGTCAACGACATCGTTCGTGAACCGCTCGGCAATGCGGATTACGAAATCGGTGTCAGCGAGATTAGCCGTGACGACGACTATCGTGGTGTGCAAGCGATCGAACAGCGAATTCGGTCCACACGCCTCTACGAGTACGCAGATGAAATCGGTCTGACAGAAGACAAGCTGCAGGTCCCCGATACAGTGATGCGTGGCAGTGAGGAGATGGCGCGTGGATTCCTCCAGTCACTTTTCACTGCGGACGGATGTGTTCAGGGTAACGTCGAAAAGGGCGTCTCGGTCCGACTGTGGAGTTCGGACGCTGATCTGCTCGGCGACGTACAGCAGCTTCTCCTCAACTTCGGTATCGCCAGCAAGATCTATACAAACCGCAAGGAAGCGGGAACTCGAGAACTCTCCGACGGTCGGGGAGGTACAAAAGAGTACGAGACGAAAGACCAGCACGAACTCGTCATCGTCAAGGACAACCTCGAGCGGTTCGCTGACGAGATTGGCTTCTTGCTCGAGTATAAAAACGACGCTCTCGAGCAACGTCTCTCTGAGTACGACCGCGGTCCATACAGCGAGCGATTCGAGGCCACCGTCGAATCAGTCGAACACGACGGCCACGAAGCCGTATACGACCTGACTGAGCCTGACACCCATTCCTTCGTCGCAAACGGCCTTGTCGTTCACAACTGCGGAGAGCAGCCACTCGAGGAACACGAAGCCTGCAACCTCGGACACATCAACCTCTCGACGCTCGCCGATCTGGAGGCCCCCGACTGGCGCGTCTGGAGTGAGGAACACGGCGACGAGTACGACAGCAAGGAGGAAGCCATCGCCGCCTTCCTCGAGGATGCGATCGACTGGGCGGAGTTCGACGAGCGCATCGAGTACGGCGCTCGCTTCCTCGAGAACGTCGTCACGATGAGTGACTTCCCGGTTCCCGAGATCGAGGAGACGGTCCGGGACATGCGCAAGATCGGGCTGGGCATCATGGGGCTTGCCCAGCTGTACGTCCAGCTGGGCGTCCGCTACGGGAGCGAAGAGGGCAACGAGATCGCCCGCCAGCTGATGACCCACATCAACCACGGCGCGAAGGCGACGAGTCACGAACTCGCAAAAGACCGTGGCTGCTTTGCCGACTGGGAGGAGTCGAAATACGCCACCCCGACCGAGTACCGCGAGTGGTTCGAAGCCCAGACGGGCGAAGACGCCGACGACTGGGAGGATGGCTTCCCCATCCGCAACCACAACGTGACGACGATCGCGCCGACTGGGACGACTAGTATGGTCGGCAACACCACGGGTGGCTGTGAACCCATCTACAACGTCGCCTACTACAAGAACGTCACCGACGACGTTCAGGGCGATGAGATGCTCGTGGAGTTCGATGATTACTTCCTCCGAACGCTCGAGGCAAACGACATCGACATCGACGCAGTCAAAGCGGAGGCCCAAGAACAGATGGCGACGAACCGGTTCGAGGGCGTCGAGGGCCTCTCGACGGTTCCAGACGCCATCGGCGAACTGTTCGTCATCACCGCCGATCTCTCAGCGAAACAACACGCCGCCGTCCAGTGTGCCTGCCAGGACGGCGTCGACTCGGCGATCAGCAAGTGTCTCGAGGCAGGGACGCTGGTCCAGACGGATTCGGGTGTTCGTCCGATCGAGTCTTTCGCCGAAGAACAACTCGAACCGGGCGAGTTCGTCGACGTAGACGAAGACGTGACGATCGACGGCGTTCCGGTCGAGTCCCAGTACTACGCCGGTGAGAAAGACGCGACCCGGATCCGGGTCGACAACGGCACGGAACTGATCGGTGCAACCGAGTCACACCGGGTGTTGACGCCGGACGGCTGGACGGTCCTCGACGACCTCGAGGAAGGCGATTACGTGATCGGGAGACGTGTCGAGTCACACGGTGACGGCCGAGCGGAGATCGACTTTACTCGGCCTACCGTCGCGACCGACGGCAGCGGGACGCTGGCGATCGATGGTACCGATCCATCGGTCTACGAGAAAGACGTTACGCTCCCCGACCGGATGTCGGCGCAACTCGCCCGGTTCCTCGGGATGTACGCTGCCGACGGGAGCGCGATCGACGACCGGTACTCGATCGAGATCAGCACGTCCTCGAAGCGGGTTCGCGACGAAGCCCGTGACCTGTTCGAGGAGCTGTTCGACCGCCAGCCGACGATCGAGGCGGATACGCGCCGCGGCGAGGAGCGGGACACGGTCTACAGCGTCAGCCTGAACTCCAAGCCAGTCTGGGAGTTCGTGACGGAACTGTGTGGCTCCGGCGCATACGACAAGAGGGTCCCACAGGAAGTGTTGCAGGGCAGCCCCGACGAAAAGGTCGCCTTCAGTAACGGGACGACGCTCGACGGGCACGTGACGTCCCAGTCGCTTGTCGTCTACGGCGGAATGTCGAAGGACCTGGCCGACGGCGTCGCAGAACTGCTGCGGAGTTTCGGGGCTCCCAAGGTGTACGTCGGTCGGAAGTGGGTCGACGACGCCGGGGCATACGCCTACGAGGTACACGTGACGAACGACGCACAGGAGCTGGTGACGCCGATCGAGTCACACAAACGGGTCGACCGGTTCGACCAGCGGTACCGCGTCTACGTCCCCCAGGATCGCGTCGACAAGACTGAGTACGACTCGCGTTCGAAGGCGTACTACGCGGCTCGGAGCTTCGAATCCAGCGGTCGTAGCTATATGTTCAACACGACCGCCGAACGGCTCGGGATTACCGACGCACCACCGCTGTACGAGGTAACCGACGTCGAAGACGCCGGCACTCGCGAGATGTACGACATCGAGCTTGCCGGCCCACACGAGTACGTAGTCGGCGGCGTTGTCTCGCACAACACTGTCAACGCGCCGAACGACTCCACCTTAGCGGACGCAAAGGAAGTCTTCGAGTGGGTCTACGAACACGGCGGGAAAGGCGTCACCTACTACCGTGACGGCACCCGTTCGAAGCAGGTGCTGACCACACGTGCGGACAACACCGAGTTCGCAGACGAAGACGAGGCCGCCGAGGCACTCGTCGAGCAGATCGAGGAGGTCTTTGGCAGCCTAGCGGAGTTCCTCGCGAACGAGGACGTCGTAGACGCCGCCGACGCGGACCTCGAGGCCGTACTCGGTGACGAGGACGGCGAGTACGCCGAGAAGCGGTCCCGTCCGGACACACTTCACGGCGTGAGCCAGCGCATCGACACCGGCTACGGTAAAGTCTACATCACGATAAACGAGGACGGGACGGGCGAACCGTTCGAACTGTTCGCCAACACGGGCAACAGTGGCGGTTTCACGGGCTCGTTCACCGAGGCACTCGCGAAGACGATCTCCGTGGCACTGCGCTCGGGCGTCGACCCCTACGAGATCGTCGACAAACTCGAGGGCATCCGCTCGCCGAAGATCGCGTGGGACAAGGGCGAACAGATCCAGTCGATCCCCGACGCGTTCGGGACGGCACTCCGCCGATACCTCGACGGGGAGATCGACAAGCCCTATCCACGCCAGCAGACCCTGGAGGAATCGGCGGACGCGGAGGTCGACAGTACGGAGACCGACGGCGGTGCCACGGCCCAGCCGGCCGGCGAGAGCGACCGTGACGCGACCCAGGACCTCATCGACGCCGGCGAGTCGCCGGAGTGTCCCTCCTGTGGCTCGCTGTCACTGTACTACTCCGAGGGCTGTAAGACCTGTGAGTCCTGTGGCTGGAGTGAGTGCTAGCCGATGACAGGTCGGGGTACCACGGACGGCGGGCCGGCCTGCCCTCACTGTGAGACCCCGATGTACAAACGTCACTGCAAGTACGTCTGCCCACAACACGGCGTCATCATCGATTGCAGCGACCCGTTCCGGTAGGTCACTGCTGAACGGGAGACGTTTTCTTCGATCAGGTCGATCCCGAGGACCGACGCCGGGGCGTCTCGGGCGGCGTCGCTCCCGTCAGTCGCCACGAGGATCGACTCGGGGAACGTCTCAATCGACGCCATAGCATCTCTAGGACGCAGTCACGCGTAACGGCTCGTGGCCTCCAGTAGGTCAGGGCGTAACCTCGAGGGGGTCACGGAGGCTCCAGACGTCGACGGTCGGATCGAGTCGATGGGGTTCAATCCCCCGGTCGGTGAGGACGCCGGCGTGGTACAACATCGTCTTCAACTGGAAGACCGTCGGCGAGTGGAAGACGGTCCCGTCCTCGAGTTCCTCGACCTGTAACTCCCCATCGACGTCGAGGACGCGAGAGCGAACCTCCTCCGTCCCCCGGACGAACAGTTCGACGGTGAACGTCGGGTGCTGGACGGCGAGCCACTCGAGGAGTTCGAGGAGCGTCGGCTCGGTGATCCCGTCGTCGTACATCGCCTGGAGTTCGCGAACGAGGAGTTTCGTCGCCGGATACGCCCAGACGACGCGTCTGGTCAACACGCCCCACTCGGGGGCGACCGCACAGAAGCGTTCGCGCGAGCGACGCCACCCGTCGAAGACCTCGAGGGCGGCGTCGACGGAGTCGTACCGACCCAACGCGAACCGAACGACCTCCCGGCCAAGCGGCGTGAGCTCGAGGCGGTCGGGACGTTCCTCGAGCAATCCCAGAAACGACGCTCCCCGTCGAGCGTCGTCGGTGGCCCCGACCACGTACGCTTCGAGTATCGCGTCGGTCTCGCCGGGATGGTACACGGCAAGCGGGTACGCCAGGTAGTTTTTCGGGTGGTTCAACCCGAAGGACTTCTCGGCGACCCCCTGTGCACTCGCCTGAAAGCGGATCGCCGCGGCCTCGTCCGTGGTTCGGGTGCCGACGACCCGGGGGACCTCGAGGGGGTCGACGTTCCCGGTGGGGTCGACGCCGAGGACGCCGACGTTGAGTTCCCTGGCGAGTGCCCGCGCCGACTGTGAGATCGCCGCCGTCGGCGCGACGAGGTAGGCGGCGTTCGCCTCGCCGAGGCGGTCGTGTGCCTGAACCACGCCGCGTTCGACGTCGACCGTACCGCTTTCGGTGTACCCTTTCGCCTCGACGGCGACCAGCGGCGGCCCCGCTCCGAATCGGTCGACCGCGAGAAACTCCGGGTCGAGGGGTCCGACGCCGACCAGATCCGGGTACCCCGACCCCACCCGAACGTGGTTGAACGGTGCCAGTCGTTCGCGGACCTCCGGTGGAACCCGCTGGCCCTCGAGCCACTCCTCGGTCGCGAACTGCGTGTCACTGACCGCGTAGGTCGCCTCGTCGTCGGGAAACAGCCGCCGTTTCGTGTGTGCGAGGACCTGCGGTTCCGACAGCGACGTTGCCATAGCTCGTCGTCTCGGGGGAACGATATTAACTCTCGGGGAACCGCCTACAGGTCGATCGAGAGTTCGAACTCGAGCAAGCCGAGGTGGTCGGGGGCCTGGGCGCTGTTTCGGGCGCGAAACTCCCCCGGGGAGATGTCCAGGTACTCGTAGAACTCCTCTTCGGTGTCGGGGATGGCGAACTGGTCGTCCTCGTGGGGGATGATCGCCGGGGTATCGTGTGTCTCGAGTAGCTGTGCTCGCTGTGTCCAGGCCTGGCCTGCGTGAACGAAGATCCCAAAGGAGAAGCTTCCGTCGGCGACGGCGCCGCTTTTCGAGTCGTACCACTGGGCGTCCTCGGCGGCGAACTCCTCGTCGCACATCCAGGCGATCACGAACCCACCGTCGGACTGGACGAGAAAGACGTCCCACCGACGCGTCGCGTCGAAGACGGCCCACGACCTCCGTGGACCGACGGTATCGACCTCGACGCTGAACGCGGGGACGTCCCGTGAGCCTGCTTCCTCCCGGACGAACGTGACGTTGTATCCGGGGACGCGGACCCCGCGGTGGTGGTACACCGCCCCGTCGACGTTCCCGTCGATCATCTCCCGAACGTCGAGTCCACCCTGGTCGTCGAGACGCTTGAGAAAGTCCCCGTAGCGGTACACCTCGGTCTCCGGGGAGTCGTCCTCCGCGCGTGCCGAGGGGTTCCCGTCCTCGTCCATATCGGGACTCAGTAGGTCGGGTCGGATTACCCTGTCGATCACGTCCCACGGGCGGGAGCGATACGATTTTCCGCCCGGGACGGGCAGTGTCGGGTATGGATCCAAAGCGGGAGCTGACGAGCGTCGACCTCGCCGCCTTAGAGCGGGAGTTCGGGACCTACGAGGGGGCGAAAGTCGACAAGGCCTACCTCTATGGCGACGATCTCGTTCGGCTGAAGATGCGTGATTTCGACCGCGGCCGACTCGAGGTCGTGATCGAGGTCGGGGAGGTAAAACGCGCTCACACCGTGGCCCCAGAACGCGTCCCCGACGCCCCGGGGCGGCCACCACAGTTCGCCAAGATGCTTCGCAACCGGCTCTCGGGCGCTGACTTCGTCGGCGTAGAACAGTACGAGTTCGATCGCATCCTCGAGTTCGTCTTCGAACGCGAGGACGGCACGACCCGACTCATCGTCGAACTGTTCGGCCAGGGCAACGTCGCGGTCACCGACGGTGAGTACGAGGTGATCGACTGTTTGGAGACCGTGCGGCTGAAATCGCGGACGGTCGTGCCGGGCTCGCGATACGAGTTCCCCGACTCACGACTCAACCCACTCGCGATCGATCGGGAGACCTTCGACCGGGAGATGGACGATTCGGACACCGACGTGGTCCGGACGCTCGCGACCCAGCTCAACTTCGGGGGCTTCTACGCCGAGGAGCTGTGTACCCGCGCCGGCGTCGGGAAGGCGATGAACATCTCCGCGGCCGGCGAGACCGAGTACGAACGCCTCTACGGGGCGATCGAACGCCTCGCGATCGACATCCGAAACGGGAACTTCGATCCCCGGCTCTACGTTGAAGACGACGGGAGCGAGGGCGTCGTCGACGTCACGCCCTTCCCCCTCGAGGAACGCGAGGAGGTGCCGGCCGAGGCCTACGATAGCTTCCTCGCCGCACTCGACGACTACTTTTTCAGACTCGACCTCGAGGACGACGAGCCCGAACCGACCAGCCAGCGCCCGGACTTCGAATCGGAGATCGCCAAACACGAACGGATCATCGAACAACAGGAAGGCGCGATACAGGGTTTCGAAGAGCAAGCGAAAGCCGAACGCGAAAGGGCCGAATCCCTCTACGCGAACTACGAACTGGTCGACGAGATCCTCTCTACGGTTCGAGGGGCCCGCGAACAGGGCGTCTCGGGGGGGGAGATCGCCGGCCGCCTCGATGAGGCAAAAGCGGAGGGCGTCGAAGCCGCACAGACGTTCGTCGACGTCAACGGCAGCGAGGGGACGGTGACGATCGACGTCGATGGCGAACACGTCACCCTGATCGTCGACGACGGCGTCGAGAAGAACGCCGACCGCCTCTACCAGGAGGCAAAGCGCATCGAAGGCAAAAAGGAAGGGGCGCTGACGGCGATCGAGGACACGAAAGAGGATCTCGAGGACGTCAAACGCCGCCGCGAGCGGTGGGAAACGGAGGACGAAGACGAGAAAGACGAGGACGAGGATCGGGACTGGCTCTCGATGAGTTCGATCCCGATCCGGCCCAACGAGCCGTGGTACGATCGCTTTCGGTGGTTCCACACGAGCGACGACTTTCTCGTTATCGGCGGGCGAAACGCCGATCAGAACGAGGAGTTAGTAAAAAAGTACCTCGAGCCCGGCGACAAGGTGTTCCACACCCAGGCCCACGGCGGTCCCGTCACGGTGCTCAAAGCGACCGACCCGAGCGAGGCCTCGAGTTCCGACATCGAGATCCCCGAGACGAGCCTCGAGGAGGCCGCGGGGTTCGCCGTCTCCTACTCGTCGGTGTGGAAAGACGGCCGTTACGCCGGGGACGTCTACGTGGTCGACGCCGACCAGGTGACGAAAACGCCCGAGAGCGGCGAGTACCTGGAGAAAGGTGGCTTCGCGGTCCGCGGGGAGCGCACCTACTACGACGACACGCCCGTCGGCGTCGCGGTGGGGATCGAGTGTGAACCCTACACGCGCGTGATCGGCGGCCCGCCGTCGGCCATCGAGGGACAGGCGGAGACGACGATCGAGGTCGAGCCGGGGAGATACGCACAGGGCGACGCCGCAAAGCGGATCTACCGGCAACTGCGCGAACGCTTTACCGACGAGTCGTTCGTCCGCAAGATCGCCAGCCCGGACAAGATCCAACACTTCCTGCCGCCGGGTGGCAGCCGGATCACGGAGTAGTCACCCACTCCTCACGACACGGCGGTCGGAACGACCGGTCGTATGTTCGCCGCCCCCGTTTGCCGCCGGGAACTGGCGTTTGTCCGGGGTGTGGAACCGTTACGAAACCCTGATTAACCCCGATGTGGTAGCTAATCTCTAGGTGTTTCAATGTACGTTTTCACCGCCCTCGAGCCCGTTGCACTGCAGACGACAGGCGAACTCGCGCTCGGGGCGTTCATCGTCGCCGCGCTGGCAGTGACAGTGCTCATAACGGTGTTTATCACGTTCAGTCCGTACCTCTCGGGCGATCCGTCGGTTCACGCACCGTCGGTCGACGACGACCACGCCGGGGAGTTCGGTTCCGACGCGTCTGCGGACGCGACCGCCCGGAGTTCCCACGAGGACGTCACGGAGGGGACAAGCGAGGCGCGGACGGAGTGATCCCGGCGAGAGCGAGTGTGCGGCCTCGAGCGGGACCGTCACGCACTTACCGCGGCCGGGGATACCCCCTCTATGCAGATCAAGAGCCGGGAACCCCTCGAGGGCGGACGCGAGCGGGTTACCGTCGTCCCCGAGAACGTCGACGACCTCTGGCACCTCCAGTACGTACTCGAGCCCGGTGACCGGGTCGCCGGCGACACCACCCGGCGAATCCAGCGAAACGACGACCAGATGCGGGATACGGGCGGCGAGCGCGAGCACATGTGGGTCGCCATCGCCGTCGAAGACGTCGAGTTCCACAAGTTCGCCAACCGCCTGCGCGTGGGCGGCGAGATCGTCGCCTGTTCCCGGGAGGACCAACTCGGCTTTCACCACACCCTGAACGTCGAGGAACGCGAAGAGCTATCGATCGACAAACGGTTCAAACCCGACCAGGAGGCACGCCTCGAGGAAGCCGCCGAGGCGAGTGAGAACCCGGACGTCGCCATCGCGACCGTCGAGGAAGGGCGGGCACACGTCCACACGGTCGCCCAGTACGGCACCGAAGAACGGGCGACGATCAGCGGCCCGACGGGCAAAGGCGAGTTCGCCCGCGACCGTTCGGAGCTCTTTGCGGAACTCGCGACTATTCTCTCGCGGATGGACGTCGACGCGATCATCCTCGCCGGCCCGGGCTTTACGAAACAGGACGCCCACAAGTACATCCAGGACAACGCGCCCGAGGTCGCCGAAAAGATTACCACGGTCGACACCGCGAGCGTCGGCGACCGCGGCGTCCACGAGGTGTTAAAGCGGGGTGCGGTGGCGGACGTCCAGAAGGAGACCCGGATCGAGTCCGAGGCGGAGGCGATCGACGAGCTGATGGTCCGGATCGGCGAGGGCGCGAAAGCCGCATACGGTCCCGAGGAAGTCACAAAGGCCGCCGAGTACGGCGCGATCGAGGAACTGTTGATCTTAGACGAGAAACTCCGCCACGAGCGCGGCCCCGATGGCGAGTGGGCTCGAGACGTCGACGACGTCGTCCGGACGGCAGAACAGAAAGGCGGTGAGGTAACCGTCTTCTCGAGTGAGTTCCCGCCCGGCCAGCAGCTGTCGAACCTCGGCGGGATCGCCGCGCTCCTTCGATACCGCCTCGAGTGACCCGGAAGGGGCCAGTGGTGGGCCCAGCCCGAACTGATGGGTGAAACCGATGGCTGTCATCCGA
>Ga0207421_10006631_pt1 | contig 12561 bp, 8 predicted proteins | sample SodLakKL_010_SED_4_FD_187542 | JGI IMG/M metagenome (GOLD analysis project Ga0207421, IMG submission 187542) | Alkaline sediment microbial communities from Lake Tanatar, Kulunda Steppe, Russia - 8KL_010_SED (SPAdes) (version 2) | ecosystem: Environmental > Aquatic > Non-marine Saline and... | reverse complement strand
AACCCCGGAAACTATTGATGCGAAGATCAGGGGGGCGATGATCATCTGAAGGGCCCGCAAGAACAGGTCGCCCATCCAGGTAACATATTCAACCTGTTCTGTAAAAAAGTAACCGAACAGTACACTCAGGATCAGTGCGGCTAAAATCTGCCAGTGAAGTGCAATTTTTTTCATCCAGACAAATGTTACGAATTAGTATTGATTAGCGTTAGGAGCCGCAATAATACAAAACTCCGTTCAGAAATACCAAAAATATTTACCGGAGAGGCTGGTCTTGCTGAAACACTGGCAGTTGATGATCCGGGCAAAATGCCATTTTGTCTGAAAAAAGGGCTTATCAGGGATTGGTGTAGCTTTTGATTACATCTGGATAAAAGCTAATATTTTTTTAATAAATGAAATCATACATATGAACTTTGACCAGTTAACCATTAAATCACAGGAAGCCATACAGAAAGCGCAGGAAGTGGCTGCAGGCTACCAGCATCAGGCCATTGAGAACGGACATCTCCTAAAAGGAATTTTGATGGTGGATGAAAATGTGGCACCCTACCTGCTGCGGAAGAACAGTATACGTCTTACCACCCTGCAGCAGGCCCTTGACAGAATCATTGGCCGTTATCCGAAAGTTGCCGGGGGAGAACCCTATCTTGCCCGTTCAGGAAAGCACACATTGCAGACCGCCATGGGAAAAGCCAAAGACATGGGAGATGAATTCGTCTCTGTTGAACATATGCTGCTGGGACTCATTTCAGGATCTGATGATGTGTCTCAGCTCTTAAAAGACAGCGGCCTGACCGAAAAGAGCCTGAAAGAAGCCATTAAAGATCTCAGGCAGGGCTCAAGGGTGGACAGCCAGTCGGCTGAAGAGCGCTTCAATGCATTGAGCAAATATGCCAATAATCTGAACGATATGGCCGCTTCGGGGAAACTTGATCCGGTGATCGGCCGTGACGAGGAAATCCGGAGAATATTGCAGATATTATCAAGGCGCACAAAAAACAACCCGATCCTGCTGGGTGACCCCGGGGTCGGGAAAACAGCCATTGCAGAAGGCCTGGCACATCGCATCATCAACGGGGATGTGCCGGAAAACCTGAAAAGCAAAAAAATTTTCTCTCTCGATATGGGCTCTCTCATTGCAGGAGCCAAGTACAAAGGAGAGTTTGAAGAGCGAATCAAGGCAGTTATAAAAGAGGTAGTTGCTTCCGATGGCGAATACGTGCTTTTCATAGACGAGATCCATACCCTGGTTGGTGCAGGGGCGGCAGGAGAAGGAGCCATGGATGCGGCAAACATTCTGAAACCTGCACTGGCAAGGGGTGAATTGAGGGCCATTGGTGCCACCACCCTGAAGGAATATCAACGGTATTTTGAAAAAGACAAAGCACTGGAAAGACGCTTTCAGACAGTGATGGTGGATGAGCCATCAAAACCTGATGCCATCAGCATACTCAGGGGTTTGAAGGAAAGGTACGAAACCCACCACCAGGTCAGGATTATGGACGAAGCCATCATTTCAGCCGTAGACCTTTCCCATCGTTACATCACCGACCGTTTCCTTCCAGACAAGGCCATTGACCTTATTGATGAAGCAGCCTCCAAGCTGCGGCTGGAAATGAATTCGGTTCCGGAGGAACTGGACGAGGCAGATCGAAGGATCCGGCAGCTGGAGATCGAAAGAGAGGCCATTAAACGGGAAAAGGATGAGGCCAAACTGAAAATACTGAATGAGGAGCTTGCCAACTTACAGGAGGAAAGAAACAAGATCAAGTCCAGATGGGAAAGCGAAAAAGCTGTGGTGGACGAAATCCAGGAAAACAAAGCAGCCATTGAAAAGTATCGTTTTGAGGCAGAACAGGCAGAGCGCAGCGGTGATTTCGGCAAAGTCGCCGAGATCCGCTATGGACGGATCAAGGAAGCTGAAGAACAATTGCAGAAGCTGCATCAGAAACTACAGGAAATGCAGGCAGAAGCAGCCCTGATCAAGGAGGAGGTCACCGCAGAGGATATTGCGGATGTGGTCTCCAGGTGGACAGGAATTCCTGTCAGCCGCATGCTGCAAAGCGAAAGAGAAAAGCTGCTGAAACTTGAGGATGAGTTACACAAGCGGGTAGTCGGACAGGATGAAGCCATTACTGCGGTTTCGGATGCCATCCGGCGCAGCCGGGCAGGGCTTCAGGATCCGAAAAGACCCGTGGGGTCATTCATTTTTCTGGGAACCACGGGTGTCGGTAAAACTGAGCTGGCCAGGGCGCTGGCTTCCTTCCTTTTCAATGACGAAAATGCCATGGTGAGAATAGACATGTCTGAGTATCAGGAAAGACATGCTGTCAGTCGTCTGATCGGAGCGCCTCCGGGATATGTAGGTTACGAAGAAAGCGGCCAGCTCACCGAATCCGTACGCAGGAAACCCTATTCGGTTGTCCTGCTGGACGAGATTGAAAAAGCCCACGCCGACGTATTCAATATTTTGCTCCAGGTACTGGAAGACGGCAGGCTGACCGACAATAAAGGCCGTACAGCCGACTTTAAAAACACCATTATCATCATGACTTCCAACATCGGTTCAAACCTGATACAGGAGCGGATGGCGCAATTGAGTGATGAAAACCGGGAGGAGGTGATCAAAGATACCAAGGGACAGGTCATGTCATTGCTGAAGAAAAGCATACGACCCGAGTTTCTGAACCGTATTGATGAAATCATCATGTTCAACCCCCTCACCAGGGAAGAGATTAAGGACATTGTCCGGCTGCAGCTGGAATACATGCATGGCCTTGTGGCGGATAAAAACCTGGACATTGAGGTCAGTGAATCAGCCATTGAATGGATCGCGGCTGCCGGTTTTGATCCCCAGTTCGGCGCCCGCCCGCTGAAACGTGTGATACAACGAAGTATACTGAATAAATTGTCTGTTGAGATGCTGGCAGGTCGCGTACCTGCTGAATCGACTGTCCTGGTTGATAAAGAGGGTGACGAACTCAGTTTCAAAGTTCGTCAAAAATAGTACTTTTGTTAAAAATTAAAGCTTTTGAACTTTCCTCTCTTCATAGCCGGCAGAATTGGCGGATCCGGAAACGGAAAGGGTTTCACCTCACTGATCAGGAAGATTGCGATTTTGAGCATTTCCCTGGGTCTGGCGGTGATGATCATCTCCATGGCCGTAGTAACCGGGTTCCAGGAAGAGATCCGCGATAAGGTGATCGGATTCGGGGCGCACATACAGATCACCAATTACGACTTCAACATATCCTATGAGCCTCAGCCCGTCAGTTCGCAACAGGATTTTTTACCTGATATCAGCAACCTTGACGGGGTGAGGCATGTACAGGTATTCGCCACCAAACCGGGGATCATCAAAACAGACGATGACATTCACGGGGTGATCTTTAAAGGAACAGGCCCCGATTTTGAGTGGGATTTTTTCAGGGAAAGGATGGTGGAAGGGCGTGTACCGGAAATTCAGGATTCGATCCGCACCGATGAAGTGATCATTTCTGCGCACATCGCCCGGAACATGCGCCTGGAGGTGAATGACGACCTTTTCCTGTATTTTATTCAGGACCCGCCCCGCATCAGACGGTTAACCATTACCGGAATTTACGATACCGGACTGGAAGAGCTGGATAAGGTATTTACGCTGGGAGATATCCGGCATATTCAGCAACTGAATAACTGGGAAGAAGACCAGATCGGGGGCTTTGAGGTCCTGGTGGATCATTTTGGGAACATTCCACATATCAGTGACAAATTGCTTGACATGGTTCCCTACAGCCTGGATGTCCAATCCATCCGGGATCTATATCCGCAGATATTTGACTGGCTGTCGCTGCTGGATATGAACGTGTACGTGATCATCACCCTGATGATCCTGGTGGCCGGCATCAATATGATCACCACTTTACTGATATCAGTCCTGGAGAAAACCAATGCCATCGGAATCCTGAAAGCGGTCGGTGCATCCAACCTGCTGGTGCGCAGAATTTTCCTTTACCATGCTGGAATGCTTATTGCCCGGGGACTTTTGTGGGGCAATGTGGCCGGAATACTGATCTGCCTTATCCAGGGGCAGTTCGGACTGCTCACCCTGTCGCCTGAGTCTTATTTTGTATCAGAAGTACCGGTCAATATGCGATTGAGCCATATTCTACTGCTCAACGCAGGGACTTTTGTCATTTCCATGACCATGCTGATCATCCCATCCTACATCATTGCAAGAATATCCCCCGTAAAAGCAATAATTTTCAGGTAATAACGAGGTCACCGGCTAACTAGAGGATCAGCAATCCGATGCTCACAATAAACTGCCTCGGGCGGGTGTCAAAATCAAATTCCCTTCCTCCAACCTCAATACGCTGACCCAGGTTGGATAAATTGCCTTCATATTTCAGATCAAGCAGAAAATTACCGACTTTCAATCCGGCCATGGCCTGGTAACCAATGGTCCAGTCATTGTATCCGAAATAAATATCATTGTCCATTTCAGGAATATACCCACTGGTGCGGTCGATCATATAGGATGCCACCGGGCCTATGCCCACCCGCAAAGGTCCGATTGTGAGACCGGCCACTACAGGTAAACTCAGGTGATTGAATTCCTGGGTAAAATACTGGCGACGGGCAAACTCCCCGTCAGGAAGATCATTCTGTACCTGCAAGGCCATTTCCTGCCCGGTCTGGGTAAATAGAAACTCTGGCTGAATAAAAATACCCAGAAAAGAAGCATATCCAACCACGCCGAAATGGTATCCGGTATACGAATCGGAAAGCGCTTCAATTGTGCGGTTTCCCCAGCCGTCTGCTCCGAGCTGCACCTCTTGTGAGGATGGGAGAGAAGAAAAGTTAAAACCCCCACGTATTCCCAGCCCGGAAGCCTGCACGCCGCTGACTGAAACAAGCAGCATTGTGCCCAGCAAAAAGAATCTCACATACTTCTTCATATGCTTGGTTTTTAAATGAATGACACTGACTACGAACCATCAAGTTACAAAAAATCAGGCATTTCTAAGGATTTTCATCTTCTCTTTCAGCACACTGATCTCGTTGCGGGCTGTTTCAATTTTCTCCTCAAACTCCGCTTTGAGTACATCAGCCTTTTTAGAAGAAGCAAAAAATCCAATGTTGTTTTCCAGCACCTGGATGTCGGATTCAAGACTCTTGATTTTACCTGCGATGTAATTACGCTCTTTATAGATGATATTATCAGCGTTGGGAGCGTCTTTCAGGTTTTCTATCTTCGTCCGGAAGTTCAGGGTGCTTTTCACCTTATTGCTGATGTTCAACACATCAAACTGATTGTCAATGGTTTTTCGGAATTCGGTCTGGATTTTATCTTTCTGCTTGATAGGAACATGTCCGATGGCCATCCACTGACGCTGAAAATCTTTCAGTGTTTCAAGATTTTCTTTGTTATCATCGGAATAAGCATGGCTTTTTACCTTTTCGATCAGTTCCTGTTTCTTTTTCAGGTTCTCCTCCTGTTTCTCCCCAATATTGGCAAAATGCTCCGATTTCCTGTTGAAAAAATGGTCGCACGCTTTCCGGAATCGTTTCCATATTTTATCGGAAAATTTGGCAGGAACCGGCCCTACTTTCTTCCACTCTTTCTGTAACCGGATCAACTCCTCGGTGGTGGCCTTCCAGTCTTCACTGTCTTTTAAGGCCTCGGCCTGTAAACAAAGGTTCAGCTTTTGATTGTAATTCTCTTTTTGCTGATCCTTAAATCTCCGGAAAAAATCCTTTTTGGCAGAAAAGAAGGTGTCAAGAGCCTTACGAAAACGATTCCATATTTCATTATTCACCTTCTTCGGGGCAAACCCGATGGTTTTCCACACTTTGAACAGTTCGTTGATCTCATCGGTTTTCTCCTGCCACTGACGGGGTGTTTCAGGTAAACGGACAGTCAATTGCTCCGCTTTTTCACACAATACCATTTTGGCTGCGTAGTTCTTGTTCTGCTCCTCTTTGAGCTTCTCATAATGCTCCTGTCGCCTTTTGTTCAGCTTGTCCGTGGCTGCCTTGAAACGCTCCCAAATCTCATCTTTTTTATCCTTTGGAACCGGTCCGGTTTCCTTCCAGGCATCATGCAACTTCTGCAACTGCTGAAATGATTTGGTAATACTTGATTCCAGCAACAGTTCTTCCGCTTTTTCACAGAGACCGGTTTTTACCTCAAGGTTCTTTTTCAGGTCCAGGTCCTTGAGCTCCTTATTGATATTGACCTTGTCAAAAAACTTCTCAACCAAAAAGTGATAATTATTCCAAAGAGTGCCTTTTGCACTTCTGGGCACCTGGCCCACGCTTCGCCATCTGTCCTGCAATGCATGAAACTGGTCATAGGTTTTTTTCAACTCTTCTTCTGAATCGATTAAAGTACGCAATTCATCAAGAATGTTCTCCTTGACCTGGAGATTCTTCTGCATGTCCTTTTCCAGTTCCTGATCGTGAACTGCTTTCTTTTCCTTATAGACAGAAAAAGCTGCATCAAAACGTTCAGTCAGCGGGTCAGTCTGTTTTTCTGTCGCACCCTCTTCCGCCACGTCCTTATCCATTTCCTGCTCGTAGGCAGCAATATTCTCTTCACGGAGTTGTTTCCGATAGGCCGCTTTTACAAACCCGATGTGGCGACGTATATGAATGATATCTTCAGACTGTACCAGTTCTTCAATCACGTCCACCAGGGCGGAACGATCCATGGCATTGTACCTTGCAGCCAAGGTATCATTGTCATCCTCTGTTTCACCGGTTGCTGACTTTTCTCCAGCAGGGGTTTCCACAGATTCTGACTTTGCTTCAGTTGGGTTCTCCTCAGCAGGCTGATCAGGGTCTGTTCGTGGTTTCTCCTCAGCGGCGGGTTCTTCGGCTGATTGCGGCTTTTCCCCGGCGGCGGGTTCCTGCACTTCCTGTGGTTTCTCATCAGTGGCTGGTTCGGGGTCTTCTGGCGGCTTTGCCACGGTGGCGGGTTCTTCGGTAGACTTTTCCGGAGATTCAGCGGATTCTGTTATTTCTGACTGAGTGAGGTCGGCCCTTTTATCACTGGCCCGGGGCTCCTCCCCTTCCGGTGCTTCTGTCCGGGAGTTACGGGGATCTAAGTTTTCCTTGTTTTCCATCAAAAGAAAAGATTTCTCGTTACTAATTAAAGTTATAGCAGCTTGTCTTCGTTAATTACACTTGAAAAAAGTGTGGCAGCCGCCGGAGCGGCAATTGGTCTCTGATCACCTCATTAAATACGTTACAAAAATAAAAATATTTTGCAGGCAGCTGACCGCCCCGAAAGTCATTAATTTACCTTCTCCAGGGCCTGGGAAAGATCTGCAATGATGTCCTCTGCATTCTCGATACCCACAGAAAATCTGACCAACCCGTCAGAAATACCAGACCGTTCCCTGGCTTCCCGGTCCATTTTTGAATGGGTCATAGAAGCCGGATGCTGGATCAGACTTTCCACCCCGCCAAGAGAAACCGCCAGGACTGATAACTGCACGTTATTCATCAGGGATTTACCTGCCGGCAATCCCCCCTTAAGCCCGAAACTGATCATCGAACCGGGTCCCTTCATCTGCTTTTTCGCCAGCTCATATTGCTTATGAGATTGCAGGCCGGGATAGTTCACCCATTCCACTTTCGGATGATCCTCAAGGAAATGCGCTACTTTCATGGCATTCTCCTGAGATCGGTCCATTCGAATGGAAAGGGTTTTGAGCCCCCTGATCACCATATATGCCTGATGCGGATCCATATTGCATCCCAGGTTGATCATCATGGGGCGGAGTATGTCATCGAATGACTTATCCCGGCTTATAACAACACCTCCCACAATGTCAGCGTGACCGTTCAAAAACTTGGTGATGGAATGGAAAACCACATCAAACCCGAAGTCAATGGGTCTTTGCAGGTAGGGGCTGCAAAATGTGTTATCAGCCACCGTGATCAGGTTGTGTTCCCTGGCAATTTTTACTGCTTCTTCCAGATCGGTAATGGCCATGGTCGGATTGGCGGGAGTCTCCACATACAACATTTTGGTATTGGGACGAATGGCTTTTCGGATATTTTCCGGATCGGTGGTGTCGAGGTAGGTTGATTCCACCCCGAACTTGCTGTAATGTTTTTCCATCACCAACCTGGAAGGGCCATATACCGCATCGGTGCTGATGATATGATCTCCCTGGTTCAATAGCCCGCTGTAAATGGTATTGACCGCACCCATACCGGAACTGGTGGCAATCGCGCGGTAACCGTTTTCAAGTTCCGCCACCAATTTTTCAAGAGAATCGATGGTCGGATTGTTCAGACGCGTATAAATGTAACCGTCATCCTCTCCCGCAAAGCAGGCAGCCCCGTGATCCGCACTTTTGAACTTAAAGGTACTCGTCTGGTAAATCGGAACCGTCGCACTGCCAAACTGGTCATCAAACATCCCGGCATGAATCAGTTTTGAGTCAAATCCAATGTCTTTTTTCGCCATGATAAAAAATAATTTATGTTTTAAATTTTGCCTGAATCAATATTCATCCATACTTAGCATAACCAGCGTACAGTCCTCCACGGTTTCAATGCCGGCTTCTTCAGCCATTTTTTCTAAATTGCGGTTATAGGTGCCCGGGTTAAATATAATTCTTTTGGGTTTCAGGGATAGGATATAATCTATGTAAGACCCCTGGTTGTCAGGACCAACATACAGGGTTACCGTGTGAATGTTGTCCATAGGTGGTGTACCTGTTTTCACTTCCACATCGCCAATGGTCGTTTCCCGTTTTCCGATCGCAACCACTTCAATGTCATGCTCTCTCAGTCTTTTAACCGCTTTGGTGGCATACCGCAACGGATTCGGACTGGCGCCGATCACAAGCGTTTTCTTCATATTAAGAAAATGATTATTTCACATTCAGTACAAATTCAGGGGCGCTGGCAATATGTTTTTTCACCGAGCAGGATTCAGCTGCACGAACCACAGAATTTTTGTACTGTTCGGGAAAATCGGGAGGCAGCAGAATATCAATCTCGATTTTACCGATCATTTTTGTTTCCTTGTCATAATGCATCTTCTGAACCAATTCAACCTGGTCGGTTGAAATCCCCCGCTGGTTACAGAAAGCCTGTACATAAAACCCCGCACAGGTGCCTATAGAAGCCAGGAAAAGGTCAAAGGGAGCCGGTGCACTTTCGTCTCCCCCCGCTTTTTCAGGCTGATCCGTATAAATGGAGAAACCCTTGTAATGGGCTTCTACTTTTTTGTTTTCACCCAGCACAATCTTCATTTCTTTCATAATCCTTCATTTTTTTAATAAAATGCATTCAATTCAATCTCACCCCGAAGGCCTGCCGCCCCGGGATTCATTTATCACAACTATGCTTCTTTTAATTTGTTTATAAACCATTCAGGGGCTGCACAAGGCTTTCCGGTCTCTTTTCTGATGAATGCCAGTACCGTAAAGCCCTTATTGATCAGCTTTCCGGCCTCATTGAAAATCTCATAATCAAAATGCATTCTTGATCCGGGTAATTCCGGCACAAAGACTTTAATGGTGAGCAGGTCATCGTAATGGGCAGGCCGGATATATTTAATACGCATATCGGCTATGGGCATCACCACCCCTTTCTCTTCCATTTCTTTGTAGGCCATTCCCATCCGGCGCATGGCCTCGGCCCTGGCCACTTCATAGTACTGGGGGTAATTGCCGTAGTATACAAAACCCATCTGGTCGGTTTCTGCATAACGTACCCTCAGCCTGGTTTCAAAAGAAAACATATGGTAACAGATTTAAGGTTAATCAACTTCCTTTTCCATGGCATTGTTTGTACTTCTTACCACTTCCGCAAGGGCAGGGCTCATTCCGGCCCACTTTCTTCTCCACCCTGACGGGTTGTGCCTTTTGCTTCCCCCCCTTGCCTCCGGGCAGGTCACTGCGACCGGCCTGCAGCTTACTCATATCCATCTTTTCCTGCTCGGTGCCGCGCTGAATCTGGTCAGGGTCACGTACGGGCAACCGTGCCTTGCCAAGGAAGGAAATGATGTCTTTATTGACCTGCTGAATCATCCGCTTAAACAGTTCAAATGACTCAAATTTGTAGATCAGCAGCGGATCTTTCTGCTCATAGGCGGCTCCCTGTACAGACTGTTTCAGGTCATCCATCTCCCTTAAATGATCTTTCCACGCATTGTCGATGATGGTGAGGGTAATCCCTTTCTCAATGGAAAGCGAAACTTCTCTTCCGTTGGTATCGTAGGCTTTTTTCAGGTTGGCGATCACATTCATGGTCTTCATCCCGTCAGTAATCGGAATGGCGATGTTCTCATATTTCTGAGATGCTTTTTCATACACCTCCCTGATTACGGGGAATGCAGATTCAGCGATCTGCTCATTCTTTTTTTTGTAAGATTGCAGGACGACGGCATACAATGTGTCATTCAGCTTATCGGGCTTTCCCTCAATGAATTCCTGCTGGCTGAAAGGGGCCTCGGTTCCAAAAGTTCTGAGCAGTTCAAAGGTAAATCCTTCAAAATCACCTGTTTCCTGGTATTCCAAAATCATCTGCTCACAGGTATCGAACATCATGTTGGCGATATCCACCGCCAGCCGTTCCCCGAACAGCGCATTGCGGCGTTTTTTATAGATCACCTCACGCTGCGCATTCATCACGTCATCGTACTCCAGCAACCGCTTCCGGATACCAAAGTTATTTTCCTCCACTTTTTTCTGCGCCCTTTCAATCGACTTGGTGATCATGGAATGCTGGATCACCTCCCCTTCTTTCAATCCCATCCTGTCCATGAGCGAAGATATCCTGCCGGAACCAAATACCCGCATAAGGTCATCCTCCAGGGAAACAAAAAACTGGGATGACCCGGGGTCGCCCTGGCGGCCTGCACGTCCGCGAAGCTGACGGTCTACACGCCGTGATTCATGCCTTTCCGTACCAAGAATGGCCAGTCCGCCTGCCTTTACCACTCCGGTTCCGAGCTTGATGTCGGTACCACGTCCGGCCATGTTGGTGGCAATGGTCACCGTACCGGCCTGCCCGGCCTCTTTCACGATCTGCGCCTCCCTTTCATGGTGCTTCGCATTGAGAATATTATGATGAACTGACCGCAGCTTGAGCATCCGGCTCAGCAGCTCAGAGGTTTCCACGGAAGTGGTCCCCACAAGCACAGGCCTCCCGGCATTGATGAGTTCACTCACCTCATCAATAATGGCATTGTATTTTTCCCTTTTTGTCTTGTAGATCAGATCTTCCCTGTCTTCCCGGACCACCGGGCGATGGGTGGGAATAACCACGACGTCCAGTTTGTAAATATTCCAGAACTCTCCGGCCTCCGTTTCGGCCGTACCTGTCATACCAGCGAGCTTACGGTACATCCTGAAATAATTCTGAAGGGTCACTGTGGCGTAGGTCTGGGTGGCTGCTTCAACCTTTACATTTTCCTTGGCCTCAATGGCCTGGTGCAGTCCGTCTGAATAACGCCGTCCTTCCATAACCCGGCCTGTCTGCTCATCCACGATCTTCACCTTGTTATCCATGATCACATATTCCGTGTCCTTTTCAAACAAGGTATAGGCCTTCAGCAGCTGGTTGATGGTATGCACACGGGCACTCTTTACGGAAAAATCGTTGATCACCTCATTTTTCCGCTCCATTTTCTTCTCCGCCGGTATATCCGCCTTTTCCAGCTCAGCCATTTCCGAGCCAATATCAGGAAGAATAAAAAAGTCAGGGTCTTCCGTCTGGCTGGTGATCAGGTCAATACCTTTCTCGGTAAGTTCGATGGAGTTGTTCTTTTCTTCAATCACAAAATGCAGCTCATCATCGATCACATGCATGTGTTTGCCCTGTTCCTGCATATACAGGTTCTCGGTCTTCTGCAAAATACTTTTCATGCCCGGCTCGGACAAAAACTTGATCAGGGCCTTATTTTTGGGAAGTCCTCGGTGGCAGCGCAGCAGCAGTTCACCCCCTTTTTTCTCGTCAGGTTCCCCTTCCTTTGGCATCAGGAGCCTTCTGGCTTCAGCCAGCAGGTTGGTCACCAGCATACGCTGAGCATTATAAAGTTTCTCCACCTTGGGCTTCATCTCGTGAAACTCATGCTTCTCCCCCTGTGGCGTCGGACCGGATATGATCAGCGGCGTACGCGCATCGTCAATCAACACAGAATCCACCTCATCCACAATGGTATAGTTCAGTTTCCGCTGAACCAGTTCGCCGGGGTTGCGCGACATATTGTCACGCAGGTAATCAAATCCGAACTCATTGTTGGTGCCGTAGGTAATATCCGCATGGTAGGCCTTCCTTCTTTCCGGTGAATGCGGTTGATGTTTGTCAACGCAATCGACCCTCAGCCCGTGAAACTGAAAAAGCATTCCCATCCATTCGGAGTCACGCTTGGCCAGGTAATCATTTACCGTCACAATATGCACTCCCTTGCCTGTAATGGCATTCAGGTAAACCGGAAGGGTTGCAACCAGTGTTTTACCCTCCCCGGTCGCCATCTCAGCGATTTTACCTTTATGAAGATGAATTCCACCGATGAGCTGGACATCATAGTGCACCATATCCCAGGTG
>Ga0207421_10006629_pt1 | contig 12564 bp, 11 predicted proteins | sample SodLakKL_010_SED_4_FD_187542 | JGI IMG/M metagenome (GOLD analysis project Ga0207421, IMG submission 187542) | Alkaline sediment microbial communities from Lake Tanatar, Kulunda Steppe, Russia - 8KL_010_SED (SPAdes) (version 2) | ecosystem: Environmental > Aquatic > Non-marine Saline and... | reverse complement strand
AGGAAGTTTCAACCCCAAATATCTCTGACGCGATGCATCGAGAGCCCTGTATGAAAGGTATAGAACCTTTAACCACCGCTGGAAAAAAGATAGTCGGCAAAGCTCTTACTGTCAAAACTGTCGATGGAGACTGGGCAAAACCAGTTGAGGCTATAGATAAAGCGGATAAAAACCGGATAATAGTTATTGACGCTGACGCGGGAAAAACCGCTGTATGGGGCGAACTAGCTTCCTGGTCATGCCAGCAGAAAGGTATCCAAGGAGTTGTTATTGATGGAGCAGTGAGAGATGTAGGGGACATCAGAGAGATGAATTTTCCTGTTTTCGCAAGATACAGGGCTTCTAACGCCGGCGAACCTAAGGGATACGGTGCCTTAGAAGACGATATCGTGTGCGGTGAAAGAAAGGTAAGAACTGGAGATTGGATAATTGGAGACGACAGTGGAGTGATGGTCGTGCCAAAAGAAGAAGCCGTTCAGATAGCGAACCGAGCTCTAGATGTTATGGAAAAGGAGAACAGAGTGAGAGAGGAGATAAAAGAGGGAAGAACGCTTTCTGTAGTTATGGAACTTGGAAAGTGGGAAAAGCAATGAATCTCACCTTTTTTCCAGATCGCTAGACCGGATTACCTTGAGTCCTAGGTCATTTCCCCAATCTTTGACTCTTTTTCTCTCCTCCCCAGAGGTACTACTCCTGTCGAAGTAGATATATTCCACACCAGGTGTTTTATTGACAGCTTCAGAAAAACTATTTTTATTAAGATATTTCATGCCCCATGCAGGGACTATATGTCCTAAAACGACTTTACGACTCTTCGCTAGCTCGGTGAATCTAGGTGTGTAATGTCCACCCCCGATACATATTGTAACAGGTTCATCTTCACTCCTTCTTTTTTTAACTTCTATGACTGTTTCCGCTATCACCTTTCCAGCTCTATCATCTTTCCATGAATCTATATCGCTGCCTATCTCGATGTAGTAAGTAGGAGTTTCTAGGAACGGTCCGTGATGAGTCGCTTCAAATGAGATTTTATATTCGTCTTGTATGTCTTCCTTTTCGGCCTTCTCTCGTAAAATATGAAATGCTCGGGTCATATTGTGAGGTGAAGCCGGCACTAATTTTCCTTCTTTACCACCGTATTTTGCTTCACCATAGTTACCGATGGGATGTACAGTGAGAGAATCAACACCTGCCTCAGAAGAATGCTTTGATATATAGACCACCTCATCAAATTCAACTCCCATATAACTCTCCAATCTTTTATCGATATCATCAAAGTAGATGTGGCGTTCGTTAATGGTTACTAAAAGATCGTCTTCTCTTTCATAGACCGGATTTTCATCCCATCGATCACATTCCTTCCAATTCGAGTCTATTAGTTTAGATAATATATTCTTACTGGCTTCATCCTGTGTTGACGAGACGATCAATCTCATACTTTGCGTTATTTAACTCAAGCTGATATAATTTTTGCCGTAAGTTCTCTAAAAGAATTAGAATTATATATCGAAAGGTCATGAGTGAAATGATGGATACAAACCTTATCAAGGATATATGGGAAGACAGCCCTAAATCGGTAGAAGAACTTGAAAAGCTTCCACTTCATTCCATACTTCTTGCCTTGGGAGGATATATATCGATCGGAATAGGCGCTTTACATTTCTTATTGACCATGATAGAAAGATTTGAGTACACTAGGATTTTTTACTTTCTAATAAATATCATATTTGGATTTGCCCTCCTGTTATCTTATCACAGGATTAATGTAAATACAAAAAAGTGGGCGCTTCTTGCTTCAATTTTTTCATTTGTCCTGATAAGTCTAGGAGGGATAGTTGGCGCATTGGCAGGGATCGTTGGTCTTCTTGGAGCTATCTTAGCTATTTTAGCAACTTTAGACAAAAGTTTTGACATATAGTAGATGGGAAGATTAATAACACACTATTTCAATCCCTACACTGTGGGTAAATTGAAAAAGAAAAGGATAACTGAAATAGTTATTGACCTCATGAATATCTCAGCTCAAACCTCACCAAAGTCATCGGGTAACTTCTTGGAGACCATGGTGTTAGATGAAGCCGAAAAAGAGATGCTTGCAGAAGAATTATATCAACTTTCCGATGAGTTTATGGATGAAACCTATAGTGAAGAAGGAGATCTGGTGAATTCATCCGATGAGATACTGATAATCGGGTTGAAAAATCATCCTTCTCTTGGCATAGACTGTAAGGCTTGTGGATATGAGAGCTGTAAAGACTTTTCAGAGGCTGAACAGACAGAGCAAATATTTAAGGGGCCGAACTGTGTTTTCCGGCTTTTAGACCTCGGTATGTCTATCGGACACGCTTTGAATACTGCTGAAACTCATAACATTGATTATAAGATATCTATCAAAGGAGGGTTGGCCGCTAAAAACCTTGGTTTGATGGATTCACGGGTCTGTTTAACGGTTCCGATACAGGTTATCTCAGATAAAGATTACCATAACGTGCGCTTATTATAGAGGCTTTTTCTTACCCCTAAATAAGTGCCATCTAGCAGATAGACTTTTTCCTGTTCCAATTTAGAATTTTTCAAAAAAGGTCCGAGGTAGCCATCTTCATTTATACTTATACCTCCGAGTAGATGATTCAGATGAGGCATTATTATCGCTTTTCCTTTCAGATCCTTCCATTCATAATTAAACTTGACCCAGCATTCTTTTTTTTCTTTATTATCTAGGGAATCTCTAAAAGTGACTGCTGGATGAGAGTGACCGATCACGACAGAACGGGTAGAAACCACATCTTCATCGGGTATGGCATGTCCATGGAAGAACCCGATATCATCTATGACCGCTCCACTAGAACTGTGGATTTTCACGTCAGATGGAAGATATTTTTCGATGCCCCCATCATGGTTTCCGGGCAGAAGATGGATCTCTTTAACCGCTTTTAGCCAAATGTCTATAGCTTCAGGTATGTCTTGATATTCCTGCCATGTTGCCTTAGGAATGTTATGTTTAAAATCGCCGTTTATCACCAATCTCTCAATATCTTCCCTTTTAAGGATATCAAAAACTTTGTTGATCATCTTCTGGCTTTGTTCAGGGATGTTTATCCCCTTCTCTTCAAGTTCTCTCTCATAACCTATGTGCAAGTCTGCTATCACTAGCGTACTATCGAATTTGAGCATCCTTTCATTCCACAATGGCTGCATGAATACATCTTCCTATTGAGCATAGGGTTATTTATCCCTAGCCCTCCTGTAGAAAAGGTAATATTATATATCGATCAGACATACTTTGGTTCAATGTCCTCAGGAGATATCCTTGGAGTTATCATCGTCTATCTTTATGTAGGTATTTTATTATACATTTTTGAGTTCAATTCTAAAAGAAACTTGTTCCTCAGAAGAAAACTCATCCATATAATGGTTGGAAACATCGTTTTTGTACTTCCACTTTTTGACACCCGATGGGTTATGGTGTGGCTCGCAGCTGCACCGTTCATTCTTCTTACTTTTTTGATAAGTCCTAAATCATCTATAGGACCGAACAGCGAAACTTCCAATACTGGACATGGTCTTGGACTTTTTTACTATTCTATCAGTTGGACAGCCCTAGCTTTTCTATTTTTCGAAAACCTCGAGATAATAGCTCTCGGCATAATCTGCATGTCATATGGTGACGGGATAGCTTCTTTGATAGGAAAGAAGTTCGGGAAACATCGACTCAATTTTGCACTTGATAAAAAAAGCCTCGAAGGATCTGTAGCGATGTTTTTTTCCTCGCTTGGGATGATTAGCGTTGCTCTTTTTTATCTAGGAGGTCTTCCTGAAAACCTATTGGTCCTTCCTATAGTTGTTTTGATAGCTACATTAGTAGAAATTTTTTCGATAAAGGGAGTAGATAATCTATTGGTCGCTCTTGTTAGTTCAATAAGTTATTATATCTTGGTTTATTTATGAACAGATTGATGCGGTTAATAGTAATAGACGGACTCGATGCTGCAGGAAAAGACACTCACGCTCATCTGATAAAGGAAAGATATTCGAATAACGGAGAAAAAGTGGTCCTACGTTCTCATCCCTGTTCGGACAGTTTATTTGGAACCAAAGCAGAAGAGGCTTTAAAAGGCGAGGGAAAATACAATAGGGTAAAGGCTACTTTCTATTTCACTCTTGATGTTATCAATTCTTTTTTGAGAGTTGACAAAAGTATAGATACATTGATCTTCGTAAGGTATCTGTGCAGTGTGGCTTATCTCCCGGAACCTCTGGTGAGTAAATCTTACAAACTTTTATCGGCTCTTTTTCCCACATCACCATTCATGTTCTTTTTAGACGTGGAACCCGAGGAGGCTTTGAAAAGATTGAACGATCGTAAAAACAGGCAAATATTTGAAAACGAGGAGGATCTTAAAAAAATCAGAAAAAGAGCGCTTTCAATAGTAGACGAATGGCACGTAATCGACACTTCAAAGTCTATTAAGGAAGCACAGGCAGAAATAAAAAGAATTCTTGAATCTAGAAAAAATCATGGTTGATTAAAGTTCTTAATTTGCTAAATAGTAGGGCGAAAGATATTAGAACACCTTTTTATTATCGATTTGCAAATCATGACCAAAGTTATACTAGACACTAACAGCCTTTTGATGCCCTTTCAGTTCTCCCTTAATTTGGACTATGAGATCAGAAGGTTGATTGGTAATGCTCAGATATACGTTCCTTCTTCTGTTATCGATGAGTTGATGGCTTTAGACAAAAAAGCTCCTTTAGAACTTAGTAAGAAATATTGTAAGGTTGAAGTTGAAAAGAAAGGGGATGATGGCGTGTTGGAAGCGGCCGAAAAACTTGACGGTGTTGTCGTTACCAACGATAAAGAACTGAAAAAGAGAGCATTGGAGCAAAAGAATGCTGTAGCCTTTCTCCGTTCCGGATCTCATCTAGAATTACTCGGAGAAGATTTTTTACTAGAGGAAAAAAAAGAGGACACGGAAGAGTCAACCATGTTATTAAGAGGAGAGGTCGTATCGGGTGTTGGCGAAGCAAGGTATTTTCTTGCTTTAGAAGGTTACAAAAAGCGTTTTAGAGGGACATTCGGTTTTGAACCTTTTGAAGGGACTCTTAATGTGAGATTGAAAGATAAGTCAATAAAAAAATACAACAAATTAAAGGAAAAAGATGGTATTGTGATCGATGGTTTTGTGGAGAAAGGAAAGCGTTTTGGTTATGTCGAATGTTTCCCCTCGAAAATAAATGGTGTAGATTCTCTTTTGATAATGCCAGAAAAAACTAGATATGAAAAACAGGCCGAGATTGTGGCAGAAAACAAGTTGAGGGATGAACTTGATTTAAAAGATGGTGATGAAGTGCATTTAGTGGTAAAGATTCCATAAGATTATTTTTCAGAAGTTGTTTTCAAGATAATTTAGGGCCGATTCAAATAGCGGTTTTCCATCACCTTTATTTCCCGCAATTCCATCTCTTGTCCAATCAGGATTTGTATGCTTGCTGAAGACCCTTTCTGGATGTGGCATCAGTCCTAGAACGTTGCCCTCCGGGTTGCAGATACCAGCGATATGGTCAATAGAACCGTTAGGATTCCACGGATATTTGGGATCACTACCATCTGGAGTAGTGTATCTAAAAACGATTTGATCATTTTTTTCAAGATCATCAACTGATAACTTTTTATCGAGGACGAATTTTCCTTCCTTGTGAGCGGAAGGATAAAGCACTGTTTCCTGTTTTTCATATTTTCTAGTAAAAATACAGTTAGAGTTATCTTCAACTCGAAGAAGAGAAGGTCTACATTCGAATTTGTTGCTATCGTTAGTTTCCAAAGCGGCCGTAGGAACTTCACTCATCACTTTATCTGCTGCTGGAAGAAGACCGATCTCTACAAGGACTTGGAAACCATTGCATACCCCCAATATAGGTTTTCCAGTTTTCACAAAGGCCTTTAGTTCCTCACCCAATCTGCTTTTGATTCTTGCCCCGAAGATAGCTCCTGCGCGGATATAGTCTCCAGCAGAAAAACCACCAGGTATCATCAAAATATCGTAATCTTGTAATTCTCTCTCTTCGTCTTTGTCTACGTCCTGTTTGATTAACTGCTTTAGGTGCACTTTTTCAGCCTGAGCCCCAAGGCGTTTGAATGCTAGATACGATTCTTCTTCACAGTTAGTGCCTTCGATTCTCAGTACTCCTGCTTTTATATCTTTCCGTTTCAAGCTTATCTCCAGATAAACCTATAGATTCGCTCTAAAAATATTTTCCGTTTATGCACAAAGATAGCAACTAAAAGAAACTTGTTTATTGTCTATATATTATAAAAAATCTAAAGAGGGAGAAAGTATTTATTTGTAACCTCATTTTGCCTAAGCAACTCCAAAAGGGGCCGTGGGGTAGCTTGGTCGATCCTTCGGGCTTTGGGAGCCTGGTACCCGAATTCAAATTTCGGCGGCCCCACCATTTATCTTTTTAAAATACGTGTTTGTCTTCTGATTCTTCTTTCAGTTTTTCCCTGATCTCGCTAAGATCAGGAACGTTGTTCTTATTACTATCTGTCATTTCCATTTTGTTCTCTTCCAATATCTCTTTAGGACGTTTAGGAGTTTTGTTCACATTGAATCTTTCAGCTCTTTTTTCTATCATCTTGAATTCCTTCCTCCTCTCCATAAGATCAGATCTTATCTTTTGAATCTTCTCTAGTTCTTCGTCAGAAACATCTCTAACTATCTCAGCCGGTTGACCCAAAACGAGTTTTCCGTCCGGTATCTTAGCACCTTCAGGAACTATAGCATTTGTACCTATTATGGCGTTTTTTCCTACTTCTGCACCTTCTAAAACAACCGCATCGATTCCAACCATAGTTCCATTTCCTATAGTGCATCCTCTCAAATCAGCACCTGGAGAGATGAAAGTTTTATTGCCCAAAACGGTCTGGTGTTCTTCACTGCTTTTCAGGGAAGAGCTGTTCATTAATATACTGTCTTCGCCAATCTCTACTTTAGACATGTTACCTTTGACGATGGAGCCAGGGAAAAGGAATGAATTGGCTCCCAACATTACCTCTCCAACAGTCCTCGCTGCAGGATCTACAAAAGCTGGTTCCTTTTTCTCTGATTCTTCATCGTCGGGCAAGAACTCTTCCAATTCGCTGTTCATGTCTAAAAGATAAAAGGTGCGGTGTAAAAAGATTGCGGTATCGGAAATGTTTTGAAGATGGAGATAAACACATTTTCAAACAGCCTATCCTGGATAAATTAACAATCGAAACATGTATAAAAGTTAGATACTATATTATGGATAAGGTGGCAAAATGCCTGTATGGTTGATAGTCGTCGTAATAATTCTAGTTCTTATCTTTCTACTCTTACTAGCTAGAGCAGTGAATAAAGTGCCAGAATACAAGAGAGTATCTCACTTCAGATTCGGTCGTTTCATCGGTGTCAAAGGGCCTGGAGTGGTTCTTATAATTCCATTCATAGATGACCTTGAGTGGAAAGATCTTAGAGTTAGAGATATGGATGTTTCAGAACAGAACATAATAACTAAAGATAATGTCAGCGCTAATGTCGACGCCGTAGCTTACATGAAGGTCTTCGATCCTAAGAAGGCAACTCTAGAAGTCAAAGATCATTATAGAGCGACAAGCAGGCTAGCTCAGACGACTTTGAGAGATGTGTTGGGAAAAGTAGAACTAGACGAACTCCTGAGCAGGAGAGAGGAATTAGCAGAGGATATAAGACAGATAATTGACGAGGAGACCGATGCTTGGGGTATAAAAGTGACCAACATGACGATAAGAAACGTGAATCTACCAAAAGACATGGTGAGAGCTATAGCGAGTCAGGCGGAAGCTGAAAGAAATCGTCGAGCTAGAATCAAGAAGGCCCAGGGTGAAAAGGAAGCGGCTAAAAAGATGGCTGATGCAGCCGAAATATACGGAGAGAGAGAAGGTGCGATGCGGCTTAGGGAGCTTCAAACATTGGTAGAGATTGCCACAGAACAGAATCTTGTGGTCGTTACTCCTTCTAAGTTAGGTTCTGAATTTGGCAATGTTGCTGGATTGACTACCGCACTAAAAGAATACGATAAAAAAAGTGAGGTTGAAGAGGAGTAAATCCGTCACTTTTCCTTTGTTCTTTCTACAAGCAGAGTGGTATGACCGTCTTTTTCTACGATATCTTTAACCACAATTTTCTCACCCTCTTCTATTGTTTCTTCTGAAGTAGCTGCCCATCTTTCTCCTTTAACCTTTACAACACCATCATGATCTAGAGATCTTGTTACTTTACCTTCAGCTCCTTTCATCGTTTCCATCCCAGTCACCACTTCTTTAGTTTGAGCTCTTCTAACGGCCCATATTACGAAGAACGAGACTCCAATAATTACAACAACCAGTCCCATTAGGATATTGGTAGAGATCTCAAAATATGGTTCATCTCCTACAAACAGAATACCTAAGAATAAGGCTATAGCTCCTCCAATACCGAAGACGCCGAAGCCCGGTTCGAAATATTCTGCGGTTAATAATACCACTCCCAAAATAATCAATAAAATTCCTACGGTACTTAGTTCCAATATCATAAGGCCTATTAGTGCTAGAATAAAAGCTATTCCCCCTCCTATACCTGGAACACCGACACCTCCAGTGGTAATTTCAGTAACTAGACCTAAAATCCCCAACAAGAGTAAAAGGAAAGCGATCGTTGGATTTGTCAGGAGACTCAATAACTGGTCAGTGAAACCTTCTTCGATTTCTTCTATAGCTGAATTTGGTCTTTCAATGAAATTTAGTATTTCTATATCACTTTCCGCGATTCCGTCTATTAGACCGATATCTCGAGCTTCAGTAGCATTAATGTTTTTATTTTCTGTAACAAATCTTCTAGCTGCATCACCTGGTCTACCCTGTTCTTCTGCGATTCCCCGAATCCAACTTGCCATTGCCTGTGTTGTTTTGTTATCCGCTGGTCTAGGTTCCGCTGAGCCCATGCTAGTTCCGTGATCCATAAAAGCAAAGTCTCCTGCAAGAGTAATGAAAGCTCCGGCAGAATAACCCCATGCTCCCCTTGGAGTTATCCAAGTAACTACAGTTATTTTGGAATTAAGAATCTCATCTACTATGTCCTTAGTAGGATTTATTAAACCTCCAGGGGTATCTATCTTTATGATCAAAGGATTTCCATCTTCCTCAGCCCTTGATATAGCTCTCTCTACGTAATGAGCAGTCCCTCCATCTATATCGCCATCTATGGTTATAGAATAAACAGTATTTTCTTCGGCCGCCGTGGAGATCTGGAATGAGGCAAAAGCGAGGATTAATATTAAAAGAATTACAACTAAATTCCTTAGGAACTTCACCAATGATGTTGAGGAAGTTCGTCTATAATTGCTCATTCTAGATTTGGTCACTTTTATCATATAAATATTGACTTACTGGTACAAAAACATTATCGAAAAGAGAGTAAAATTAGCAAAATACACGTTTTAAGGTATGCGGGTTCGGGGATTTGAACCCCGGTTATAGCCTTGGCAAGGCTAGGTGATACCAAACTACACCAAACCCGCAGTTTGATCAGCGCTTTTTATAGATAGTGAGTGGAGATTAGATATTTTTAGGTTATAAAGATTTTGGATAGGTGATTTTTGAGAGAGAATGAATTTCACTCCTGTATTCCTACTTCCTTTAGAATACCTATCACGTATAGAGGAGAACCCTCCTGATCTCTTACAAGGTTGCATTCGACTTTCATCGGTCTCCCCTCGCCTTCGCTAGACTCGCATATGGTCTTAAGTACTAGATTGTCTTTTTTTCCGGATAAGAGTTCATCTAGTTCCTTATCGTAGATTTCAGTATCTTTTTCATGAAGTATTTTATGGAAAGTTTTGCCGATCAGGTCGTCATCGTCCCATCCTAAATATTCGCAAAACGCTGTATTTATATCCATTATTTCCTTATTTTTGTTTATCAAAACTACAGGTAGATCAACACTTTCAAGTAAAATTCTAAAGGATTCTTGACTTTCTCTCATAGCATCGAAAGTTTCTCGATAATCCGTTATATCCATCCATGAAGATATCTCTTTTTCAGATTCAGGCATCTCACCCGCCTGAATGAAAATATCTCGTACGTCTCCAAATCGATTGACAAACTTTAACGTGTAATGGGAAGGAACATCTTTTGTTCCTTTTATCCTTTTTTCATGGTATTCCATCATCTTCTCTTGATCTTCTTCTAAAATAAACTCTATCCATTTCTTTTTACCTTCCAATTCTTCAATAGAATATCCTGAAAGCTTAGCAAATTCGGTGTTCGCTAGGGTGATGGTACCATCCTCTTCCTCCGAGATTATCATAGGTGTGCCAGAATTCTCAAATATGGCTCTATATTTTTTCTCTGATTTCTGGAGTTTCCTTTGAGTTTCTTTCAGCTCAGTTATATCAACAAGAGATACGATTACTTTTGAATAGTCTTCTTCCTCCCCAACAGTGGCCCATTTCAAGTAGAAATATCTTTTGTCTCCATCCAAGGTATAATTTACATATTCGTTCGTTTCAAAGGTCTGTTCATGGTTTGCTATAGCTACGAGTGCGTCCACTAATCCCTCTTGAGCTTCATCCCTCAATACTTCATCTAAATTTTCGATTATCTCTTCCTTACTATCAGCTTTAAACAGTTCCAAAGTAATTTTATTGACGTCTTTGACCTCTATCATCTTGGTTAATTTTTTCACTTCTTCGGGATTTTCTTTTAAGTATTCTTCAAAATCTTCAACACCAGAGTCTTTTAAATCATCTAAATATTTTTTAACCTCTGAGAAATCTTCTTCCCATATAGAGATAGGAGACTCTTTAAACAAGCTTCTGTATCTTTTCTCACTTTTCTCCAACTCTTTGTGGAATTCTACTCTTTTTTTCGCCTCGCTTATAGGACTTGAAAGCAGTTCTAACATGTTCAAATCTTCCTCATCGAAATGTCCCTTTTCTTCTGACATTGCCTGAAAAACTCCAAAATCGCCTATAGGTACGCTGATACCTGATTTATAATTTCCCAAACTCTTGTTAGCATCTTTAGAACTTTGGATATCATCGACTATTTCAGATTTTTTAGTTCTAAACGTCTTACCTAAAATACCATCATCTTTAGCTCTAGGTTTAATATCATAGCTAGATACATCAGAAGTCTCACCTTTTAGGAAAAATCTATTATTCTCTAAAACAAATAACGCTCCAAAATCTATCTCGAGAATGTTTTCTATAGCATCTATCGCTACTTTATATATGTCATCTATTTCATGCTGCTTTTCCAACTCAGATGTAGCTTTCAAAAGCCCTTCTATTTTTCCTTTATTCTCTTTCAATTTTTCTTCAGCCTTCTTTCTTTGTGTTATATCTAAAGCTATTTCAACAACTCCTTCTACCTCACCATCTTCATCTAATCTCGGGCTAGCTTTAATCAACCAATACCTTCCATCATCATCTTTCTGGATGCCCTCTTCCCGTTCTCTAGAATTTATTGCCCTTTCTACAGGACAATTTTCACACGTTTTAGCTCTGTCTTTTATGATCTCATAACATTTTTTACCTATCAAATCCTCGCTTTCCACCTCACAGTAATTCGCTAGTTCTTCATTTCCCCACTTTATGTTCAAATCGGTATCAAGATATAATATCTGTTCCCTCGCTGTCTCGAGGATGAGTGATTTTTCTTGTTGTGAATTGATTCTCTCAATAGCTTCGTTAACATGAGAAGCCAAAATTTTTGCCATCTCAAGATCGAATTCATCAAAGTGATATTTTTCTTTGGAAGCTGCCGTAAAAAGTCCTATGTCCCCTATTGGTACCTCAATACCAGATTTCAACTCTTTTTGAGTAGCACCAACACCTTCTTCATTGGGGATATCTCCTACTAAATAAGTTTTTTTTGTTCTAAAGGAATGGACCATTAAATTTTCTTCTTCTAATGAAAAATAATCTCCTTTTTCAAACGAACTCTTATCGGTTGATTGTTTAACCTCTAATTTTTCATCTACCTCGATAAAAAGTACACTGGTATAAAATTCGAGAATCTTCTCAGCTGATTCGATTGCTAGTTCATAAACTTCTTTTTTCGTTCTACAACTTGCTAACTTAGCACTCGCCTCATAGAGTTCTTTTACTTTTTTCTCTCTTTCTTCTAATCTTTTTTGGTATTCAATTTTCTCTGTAATATCAGTTATAAAGCCTTCTAGAGCCTCAATGTTACCCTTCTCATCTTTAATAGCGGTGCCCTGCTCCCACATCCATCTTTCTTTTCCGTCTTTAGTAGTTATCCTGTAAGTTACCTTGAAGTGTTCATCCTCTTCTAATTTTTCTCTGATTTCACTCCACACTTTTTCTCTGTCTTCAGGATGGATTATTTCCGCCCATGACAATTTCTTATTATCTATCAACTCAGAAGGTTCGTAACCTGTGATCTCAGAACACCCCTCACTTAAATGTCTCATAGTCCAATCTTTGTCTAATTCACTCCTATAAACGATGCCTGGAACATTTTTGATTAAAGATGACAGACATTCCTCGCTGTTCTCT
>Ga0207421_10006628_pt1 | contig 12565 bp, 10 predicted proteins | sample SodLakKL_010_SED_4_FD_187542 | JGI IMG/M metagenome (GOLD analysis project Ga0207421, IMG submission 187542) | Alkaline sediment microbial communities from Lake Tanatar, Kulunda Steppe, Russia - 8KL_010_SED (SPAdes) (version 2) | ecosystem: Environmental > Aquatic > Non-marine Saline and... | reverse complement strand
ATTATATACTGCTAGAAGACTGTTGTAAAACCCGGTTATCAAGTTAGTAGTAAAATTATATACTGCTAGAAGTTTTTAAGCTGCTCCAGATAGGAATTATAATTGCGTTTGATCTCCGTCATGCTGTCGCCGCCGGTTTTTTCAACCAGAGTTTGGGCCAGGATAATGGCGCTGACGGCTTCACCCACGATGCTGGCTGCCGGGACGGCACAGTTGTCGCTTCTTTCCCGGGCAGCGGTGGTTTCCTCCTTACTGTCGATGTGGACGGAATGGAGCGGTGTTGAAAGGGTGGGGATGGGTTTCATGGCTGCTCTAACAGTCAGCATTTCACCATTGGTGATGCCGCCTTCCAGACCACCGGCTCGATTGCTGGAGCGGTAAAAGCCGCGCTGATGGTCATGATAAATTTCATCGTGAAATTCGGAACCCGGCAGGGCTGCTCCGGCAAAACCGGCCCCGATTTCCACGCCCTTGATGGCCTGAATGCTCATCAGGGCTCCAGCCAGGCGGCCGTCCAACTTAAGATCCCAGTGGGTGTGGCTGCCCAGTCCTGGTGGCAGTCCGGTGATGACCACTTCAAAGACTCCGCCCACTGAATCACCTTTTTTCTTCCAGGCATCAATAAGTTCTTTCATTTTCCGGGTGGTTGACTCGCTGCCGCAGCGCAGGGGAGAGTTTTCCACTGTGGCAAAATATTCTTCCGGGTTAGATAAGCTGGAGAAATCAGAAAAACCAGGAGAATCAGAGGAATTGTAAGGTCCACCGGAACCAGGAGAACCAGGAAAACCTGTGTAATTGTTAGAATCGGAAGAATCGGAAGAATCAAGAGAATCAAGAGAATCAGAAGAATCGTGAGAATCAGGAGAATCGGGAGAACCAAAGGTACCGTGAGAACCAAAGAAATCGGGAGAAATTTGTTGATGAATATCTAGCCAATTCGGCGAGGTGATTGAGCCGATCCGGGTGACATGAGAATAAACCCTAATATCAAACTCTGCCAGGAACTGACGGCAGATAGCACCGACAGCACTGCGGGCAGCGGTTTCCCGGGCGCTGGCTCTTTCCAGGACATTGCGCATATCCCGAAAATTGAATTTCTGGGCTCCGGGCAGATCGGCATGACCGGGACGGGGTTTTGTAACTTTGCGGCTGTTTTTATCTGACTCGACTGTTTCATTAGTTTTATCATTGTTTGGTCCTGTTTCCCTTGGCTCGATGGCCATCACTGACTGCCAGTTTTCCCAGTCTTTGTTCTTGATTCTGAGAGTGAGGGGGGTGCCCAGGGTAATTCCCTGGCGGACCCCGGAGGTGATGATGGCCTGATCGCTCTCTATCTTCATCCGGCCGCCCCGGCCATAGCCCCCCTGACGGCGGGCCAGCTGGTGATTTAATTCCTGAAAATTAATTTTAAGCCCGGCGGGAAGCTGTTTGATAATGGCGGTAACTTCCGGTCCATGGGATTCTCCTGCAGTTAAGTATTCAAACATGATAATCTTTCCTTTCCTTATAAACTTCCTGGTGAAATCGAACTTCATTAGTAAAGCCTCATGCCTCTCTGGGACACAACAATATCTGACGAGGTATGGATAGGACAGTTTAATTTATTCCGGGTTATCGAGTTTAACTCTAGCCCGGGCGGCTGAGGTCATAAGCTGGTGGACTGCTTCTGGATTGGAATTTTCCACTGCCTGCTGCAGCTTTTCCAGGTTGGTGATATAATCCTGAAGGATGGCAGAAATATTCTCCTGATTGCTGAAGATGATGTCCTGCCAGATCCCGGCATCGCTGGCGGCAATCCGGGTGGTATCGCGGAGGCCGCTGCCGGCCAGTTCCAGAGCCCGCTGGCTGTTCGGTTGTTCGGCGATGGTCTGCATCAAAGCTGAGGCTGCCAGCTGGGGCAGATGGCTGATCCAGGCCAGATAGCGGTCGTGATCAGCGGGAGTGAACTGGTAGACCCGGGCTCCCAATTTTTCCAGGATTGCTGTCAGCTGTTTGACCCTGCTTTCCGGCGTCCGGGGCAGGGGAGTCAGCACAAAGGGAGCACCGGCAAACATGTTAGGATTGCTCCACTTCACACCGCTTTTTTCCGAACCGGCTATGGGATGGCCACCGATAAAATAGGGGCCGGGGATATCGGCAGGACTTGTCTCAGAGCTGCCAGAGTTATCAGAGCTATCGGTAAAGGGATTTGCCGGTTTCTTTGATTTTTCAGGCTGCTGCTCTCCGGTTGAGGTATCACCGGGGGCCTGCCCTTTGGGATTTGCCTGATTCCGATAATTTATAAATATTTTTTCAGCCTGCTGCAAAATTTCCTGCTTGGTACTGCCAAGATCCATAACCAGAGTACTGGAGGAGAGATAGGGATATATTTTCTCCAGGGTTATGGTTATGGCAGCGGTGGGAACTGCGATAATAACAAGTTCGGCTTCTTTGACTGCCGCAGTTGGGTCAGACGATGCTGTATCAATTATATCAGCTTTGCGGGCAGCCTGCAGGGCAGAATTTTCCCGGTCCCAGCCGATGATTTCTTTGCAGATATCATTTTTCCTGAGGGCGCCGGCCAGAGAACCACCCATCAGGCCTACTCCGATTATAGCGGTGCGAGAGATTTTTTCCACTGAGACTGCCTCCCCCTGATTAATTCTTTGTTTCAATATTTTTCTTATTTAAACTATATTTTTCTTATTTAAACTGTAACTGTAACTGTTTATTTGTATTAATTAACTGTAACTGTTTAATGGTTTTCATTAACTGTTTGCTGTTCTTAAATTGCTGAGTGTTTAGCATGATATTTTTCATAATATTGCCGAGAGCCAGAGTATACCTCTGCTTTATATTTCTAAGTGTCATTGAGGTCCCCTGTTTACCTTGTTGAGCGTCAGAGAGACTTCGTTCAAATTGCTGGAGACCAACGGAGCCTTTGATTACATTGGCTGGAATAAGCAAGAGATTTTGTTTATATCGCTGAAGGCCAGCGGGTACCCTGACTTTCTCCCAGAGATTCATGAATCATCTTGATATCTGCCATTAGCTGGGCGAATTTTTTCAACTTTAAGGACTGAGGTCCGTCGGAGAGGGCTTCTTTGGGATTGGGATGGACCTCCACGAGCAGACCGTCAACGCCTACAGCGATGGCTGCCCGGGCCATGGGATTGACCAGTTCCCAGCGGCCTGTGCCGTGACTGGGATCGACGATTACCGGCAGGTGGCTGAGCTCATTAACCATCGGGACTGAACTTAAGTCCAGGGTGTTGCGGGTTTCTTCTCCAAAGGTGCGAATGCCCCGCTCGCAGAGGATTACCTGCTGGTTGCCCTCGCACATGATGTATTCTGCGGCCAGCAGCCATTCTCTAATGGTGGCTGACATACCACGCTTCAACATGGCTGGCTTGTCAAGTTTGCCGATGGCTGACAGCAGAGGATAGTTCTGCATGTTGCGGGCCCCGATTTGAATTATATCGGTGTATTCAGCAACGAGTTCCAGATGGTCGAGATCCATAAGTTCGGTAATGATTTTCAGCCCCGTTTCCTGACGGGCCTGATCCAGCAATTTCAAGCCTTCCTCGCCGAGCCCCTGGAAAGAATAAGGGGAGGTTCGGGGTTTGAAGGCTCCGCCCCGGAGAACTTCGGCTCCGGCTTCCTTAACTGCTCTGGCGGTGGTCATCAGCTGCTCTTCATTTTCCACGGCACAGGGCCCGGCCATAACCACCGGCTTCTCGCCCCCGATTTTAACTTCACCGACTTCAATCACTGTCTTCTCCGGTTTGAACTTCCAGCCCGTCAGTTTATAGGGGTCAAGAATGGGAATGACCTTTTCCACTGAGGAAAAGGAAGCCAGGCGGCTCTGCACCTGCTCCTTACCAGCGGTGTCTCCAATCAGGCCGATAATAGTAGTTTCGACCCCCTGGGACAGATGGGCTTCAAATCCTTCCTCTTTAATTACCTCCAGAATTTCGTCCAGATCCTGCTGATCACTTTGGCTTTTCATTACTACAATCATTTTCATCACCTCTGATTTAAATTTTGAGTTTAGTTTAGCCAGGTGTTCCTTCTGCCTGTCCTTTTCCCAACTGATTTTTAGTTTTTCGTTTAACCCCCTGTTCTGGCTGATATTTTCAGGATTTTGGCTCAGAAAAATTTTCAACCTTTCAACTTAGAAACTAACCTAACAATTTAGAAATTAACTTAGAAACCAGATAAGAACCAGATAAGCCCTCAAAAAACCATTAAACCATCAGATAAACTAAAAAAAGCCGCCCCTGATCCAGGGCGACATTGTCGCGGTACCACCTGATTTTGATCTCTTTTTCTTTGCGAGCCATGAAACAGGAAGCTCTCAATCTACCGGCTCTGAAATCTGTTACTTTTCCTAAAAGTTAAGGAGGGTTTAGTTGCTTTTTGCTAAGGTTTTGGTGCTCTTTGCTAAAATGCTCAATTTGCTTAATGATACTCCCTGGCGCCCAATAATATTCTTCCAATTATATTAGATGGTGATCAATAATGGTAATCAATAAAGAAACAATTTGATGTGATACCATGATTAGTGGTAATTGGAGAATAATTTGAGAAAAGAGCTTAATTGCTCATTGAACTGCTCTTTTGATCATTGAGCACAACATTGGCCGAACTCTGGTAGGGGGCTAAAAAATTAATGGATTTCAACCGGTCAGAGTTCTGCCAAAAATTTAGCTAAAGAGACCAAACCTTAGAAATAAGCTCAGAAATAAGCCGGATTTCAGAAAAGAGATCATCTCTCTTGGAAGCGGTGCGCCGAAAAATTTTGCCTTGATACTCCGGGCAGACACTTCCTCACCGGGTAACGACGGAAGACGGCCGGGCTTAATTGGTTTTACCCTTTCAGCTGGCAACTCCGGGGTGTAATTCGGCCGGGAAATAACCGGTTTGCAGCAGCCACCGGTTCTCTCAAAACTTTGCTGCTATTTCCCAGGCTTACTGATCCCCTTCATGGTTTTTAATTCAGTCAATTAAATTGTTAAGAAAGATTATAGCAGTAATCCTCTGGTTTGTCAAATTATTTAGGTGAAACTTTTATATTTTTTTGTTTCGTTTCTTTGTTTAATTTCTTTGTTAATTTGTTCCAGTCAATATTTTTGGTATGTTTTATGATGTATTGAAGTGTGTTAAATTAGTGAGTTATATTTATGCTTTATGTTTAAGCTTTATATTTAAGCTTTATATTTATGATTTATGAAATTTACAGACCTTTACAGGCTGTTGCGGGGCTTAAAAGCTATTTTTCAGGGCAACTCCCAAGGACAGGACAAACTCAAGCTTCAAATAAATTTTAAGAAAGAGAACATATAAATTTCTGGCACGTAAACTGGCAATACGCGAAAACTGGCATTAAGCACACATTAAGAACGAGCATTTTACGCGAGAACTTAAGGGAAAAGAGAAATAGGGAAAAAAGAAATCAGCGTGGCTGTTCATTCAATAGGAAAATGTGGCTGTTCATTCAATAGGAAAATCAGGGTGACCATTTAATGTGACCATTTAATAATCTTACAACCAGGGCAGCATTCTCTTTGGGCAGCCACCATTACAAGCAGCCACCATTACATCCAATCAGCTGTGACTAAGCTGGGGCTAAGCGAAAGAGTTATGGTTTACAGTTCGGCCAGGATATCCAAAAAACCGGGAAAGGAAACTGAAATTACTTTGCTGTTGTCAATAGTGATCTCCCGGTCTGCCGCCAGCCCTGCTACTGCCATTGCCATGGCAATCCGGTGGTCATGATAGCTTTTTACGGTCTCACCACCGGCCAGAGATACCGGTCCTGTGATTTCCAGGCCGTCTTCCTTTTCTTTGACCCCGGCTCCCAGGCGGTTGAGTTCCCGGGCGGTAGCTGCCAGGCGATCGGTTTCCTTGACTCTCAATTCTTCAGCATCGCTGATCACTGTGGTTCCTTCAGCCCGGGTTGCCAGAACTGCCAGCACTGGAATTTCATCAATCAGGCTGGGTATGATATCACCGGAAAGCTCAATAGCCTGCAGGGGGCCGGAAGTGATTTCCAGGTCAGCCACCGGTTCCCCGCTGATTTCCCTTTTATTTTTGATATCGAGCCGGGCTCCCATTTTATCCAGAGCAGTTAAAATGCCGCTGCGGGTGGGATTGATACCGACATTTTCAATCGTCAGCTGGCCTTTGGAGACCATCAGGGCTGCCGCCAGCAGGAAGGAAGCCGAAGAGATATCACCGGGCACGGTCAGATTGTAGGGTTTCAGCCGGGGAGGGGCGCTGGCGTCCAGGGTGATAACTCCATCCTCTATTTCCAGCGGTACTCCGGCAGCCTGCAGCATTCTTTCAGTGTGGTCGCGGGAAGGAGCCGGTTCAACAACTGTAGTTTTTTCTCCGGTATAAAGGCCAGCCAGCAGCAGGCAGGATTTAACCTGAGCACTGGCCACCGGTTGATGAAAGGTTATCCCGCTGAGACTGGTACCATGGATGCTGAGAGGGGCCAGGCCCTGCTGACGGGACCAGATTCTGGCTCCCATTTCTGAAAGCGGTTCGGTGACCCGGGCCATGGGACGGGAGCGAAGAGAGGAATCTCCGGTCAGCACAGAATAGAAATCCTGGGCGGCTAAAAGTCCGGTCAGCAGGCGCATGGTGGTACCAGAATTGCCGCAGTCCAGTACATCTTCAGGTTCCTGGAGGCCCTGGAGGCCTCGGCCTTCAACCAGATAGCGTCCGGTATCGGCTCTGGTTATTTTGATTCCCAGCTGCCGCATTATTGCCAGAGTGCTGAGACAATCATCGGCTTCCAGCAGGCCGGTAATGGTGCTGGTGCCTGCAGCCAGAGAACTTAGCATCAGAGAACGGTGTGAGATGGATTTATCTCCGGGGACAGAAACGGTTCCCTGGAGCTGCTGTCGGGGTGAAATTACTGCCTGTTCTGGGGAGCGGGAAGGGCTGTTGTCTGCTGTTTTTTCCTTCATGGTGATTGACCTCCTGTTTTTAATGGTAACATTATTTATTGGAATAGGACATTCTCCTGCGAGTTAATGTCAAAAGATCTATGAAAGAACCAGAGAGAAGACAGGGGGGCAGGTAAATAGTGCTTTTGATTTTCAAGGTATGTTTTAAGGTGGGTTTTAAGTTTAGTCTTTTTGACATTGTAATTGAGAAAGATAAATAAAAAGCCGCCCCGGATACAGGGCGACATAATTACTGTGCCACCTTTTTTGGCAGAAATACATATCCTATCCTGAAAATTTCAGCTGATTATGAGTTTTTAATATGATTATGAGTTCCAGTAGTGAGTTTCATATGATTGTGAGTTCCAGTAGATTGGCTGATTTAGCAGAAACTGATTTAGCTAAATCAGAATTGATTAATTTAACTGACTAAATTGTTAAAAGAAATTATAGCAGCAAAACTTTAGTTTGTCAAACCTGATTTACGGTTCTGATTCTTTATTCTTTACAGGATTGTCAAAACAGAATTGTCAAACTGGATTAGCAAACCGAATTATTAAATCGGGCTGGCAAACAGGTTTCATTATATTTTCAGGACATGATATCCATGAGATTGTTTTACATTGGGTTACATAAAGTTATCGGTGATTGGGATAGTTTATTACTTTGTTTTCCCAGGTGCGGATGGTGACATGGTCCCGGCCCCGGGAGATGACATATTCCGGAGAAACGGGGGTTTTACCCAGTCCACCGGGGGCATTGATGATATACTGGGGTATGGCCATGCCCGAGGTATAGCCCCGGAGTTTTTCCATAATTTCAATGCCATCATCGACCGAGGTTTGAAAATGAGAGGTGCCGATGACCTGTTTAGCATGAAAAATATAGTAGGGCTTGATTCGGGCCTGAAGAAGCTCCTGATTCAGGCATTTCATAACATGGGGATCATTGTTGATTCCCCTGAGCAGAACGGCCTGGTTCCCCAGTGGGATTCCGGCCCGGGACAAAAGTTTACAGGCGGCAAAGACCTCTTCGGTCAGTTCCTTGGGGTGGTTGACCTGGGTGTTGAGATAAATCGGATGATACTCTGCCAGCATGTCGCATAAATTCTCGGTTACCCGCTGAGGTACCGTTACCGGCATCCGGGAGCCAATTCTGATTATTTCCACATGAGGAATGGAACGGAGTTTCCGGATGACCTCTTCCAGACTGCCGGTTTCCAGAGTTAGGGGATCGCCGCCGGTCAGGAGAACATCCCGGATTTCTTCGTTATCCCTGATATACTGAATTGATTCCTCGATAATCTGACTGTCGACATGCTGGTCAACCTCGCCGATTTCCCGTCGGCGCTGACAGTGCCGGCAGAACATGCCGCAAATGTTGGTAAGCTTGATAATCAGGCGGTCAGGGTATCTTCTGGTAATTACTCCGGCGGGATTGGTCAGTTCCTCGTTCATGGGATCGGGCTCACCGCCGTTTGCTTCCAGCTCCCGGACCTGGGGGATTGATTGTTTTCTGATGGGACAGCTTTTATCTTTGGGATTGATGAGGCTGAGAAAATAGGGAGAGATCGACCAGCGGTATTTTTCTTCTACTGCCTTTATTTCCTGAAGCTCCTCAGAAGAAAGTTCGACAAAGTTTTTCAGCTCCTCTACAGTGGAGATGCGGTTTTTAATCTGCCATTTCCAGCTGTTCCAGTCCTCGAGGGTGGCAGCAAAATGGCGCAAAATTTTCTCCCGGCGTTCAGCAAAGGTTTTTTTCATCTCCCGGCCCTTTTTTATTTCGGGTAACTGCTGGCGGTAATTCTCAATTCTCTTTTTCAGCTCCCAGGCTCTTTCCAGTGAGAGTTCTCTCTTTTTATCGGGGCTGATAATTTCTTTTTCAGGCTGCTTATTTTCAGAATTATGCGTCCCATTACTGTTAGAATTTTTCATAGAAAACACCTCCCTGCCTGTGGCAGTATGCTTGTTAATACTCGCTGCTCAACAGGCAATTTATAAAAATTTGTTAAGTTAACAGGCAATTACAAAAATTTAAGGGCTGTTAAGTCAGCTCAGGAAGCAGTTATTTTGTTTGTTGAAGTCCTAAAGCAGATTTTTTAAAATTAAACCAGAGGACTGATTAAGTTAAGAATCTGAGATTCGGTTATAACAATAATTGAGGTACTCTAGATTATTAAAGATAATAGAATGCTGAATAGATTTACAAACTTGAAAATTTATTATGGGCTCTGTTATAAGTACAATTAGCAGGACCTGTCATTTTCCGGCAGTGTTTTCCTCTTCCAGGAGATTTATTATTCTTAAAGTTGAAAGCAGCAGCAGGCCTGGTATCAGGAGCAGAACAATTGAGGCCCCTACCAGCACGGCAATTGCCATAGTTTCTGGAATATCGAGCATATGAATTAGCGAGTGCTCGGAAATAAAATTGGTGCCGAGAATAAAGTACAGAGAAAATAAAGAACTGCCGAAGAGAGTAATACCCGCCAGTGCCAGCAAAACCTTTAAAATTGAGACCAGCAATTTTTAACCTCCCCCTTAAGAGCCCGGCTTTTCATAAAAGGTTTTTTATAACCAGTCTAAAATTTTCCAGGAGACAGTTTAGTGGTTCCCCCACAAATAGGTCTTTTCCGCAAATCTAAAACTAAAATAATACTATATGCTAAATTGATTTGATCTGCAGCCCATTACATTGAACCCAATTATATAGCATTATATAGCAAACCATTATATATAGTAGCAAAAATAATATTGGTACCATTATGGGAGCAAATCATTTAGTTCTTTAAAATTAACCTTATTTAATTTAAAATTAACCTTCTGAAAATAGAAAACTGGAGTATATTGATTATGAAAATAGCTTGATGTTTAAAATTGCTGCAATAATTTCCCTTAATAATATTTAATAATATTCAAACAAAAATCAGGATAAAATGGGTAAAAAATCTCTACGTAACAATAATATCAAGAAAATTCACCCAGTGCAAATTAATTTTTTTTATTGCCGGCAAATGTGTTATAATAAATATGGGAATGTATGCCCAGGTTTAAATTGAGTTTAAATCAGGTTTCATATTTTCAGATTTGATTCAAATCTGATTCAAAACTGATTCGAATTTGATGCTGTATATTTTGCTGAGCTAATTTAGAGGAGGTACTTATTTTGGGTTGCGGTCTGCCGTTTTTGGGAGCGTTGATTGGTTTTATTCTGTTTAATATTCCTGGTGCAATACTGGGAGGGCTGCTGGGGTACTATTTATCCGATCAAAAAATTGAAAGGAGATATTACAGCAGCGATGGGTATCAGCAGGACAACCAGGGATATTACCGGAGACAGTCTGGGGGCTACGGCACTGCTGTTAAACAGCAGGAGTTTTTTGTCCAGCTTTTTTCATTGCTGGCAGCCTTTGCCCGGGCTGATGGTCCGATAACTGGAGAAGAAAGGGAAATAGTTAAAAAAATTGTTCGGAGAGATCTGCGGATGGGAACCGGGGCTGCCCGGCAGGCCCTGGCCTATTTTGCCAGGGCGGGGCAGAACCCTCAGGTGTTTTCGCAGACCGCGGAAAAGCTGGCTTCGCTGGTGGCCTTTAACCCCGGCATTCTGGGGACAGTTTATCAGATGCTGCTCAGGCTGGGTGAGGCCAATCAGGGAATGAGCCAGCAGCAGCAGGATCTGCTGGAGGAGGCGGAAGTTATTTTCCGGCTTGATCAAAGCTACTCCAGCAGCTATTCTGGAAATTATTCTGGTGGGGCTCAGGGCAACTGGTCGGGCAGCTATTCCGGCGGGGCTCAGGGCAGCCAGGGGTATGGCAATTACGGCCCGGGCCAGCAGGCTCCAGCCAGGAAATTGAAACAGGCTTATAAGACGCTGGGTTTATCGTCCCAGGCCAGCAAGAGTGAGATAAAAAAGCGCTACCGGGAACTGGTGAAAAAATATCATCCGGACCGGATTATTGCCAAGGACCTGCCGGAGGAGTTTGTCAAAACGGCCCAGAAGAAATTTGCTGAGATTCAGTCGGCCTACGAAACCATCATGGAGCAACACAGCTGACTTTACTCCGGCTGGCAGCCCCTGACTGTTGTTTATAAGGGGTGATAGGGGGCTCAAATAAAGTGCTGCTGTTCATCCTGAGCAGGCTTAAGCAGGGTGAAAATGTTTTTTTCGGACTTATTTATTACGCGGTAAATCCCGGTTATTGCGATGGAATTCCTGGTGCTGGCGGGCCAGCTCCTGATAGGTTTCCGCCGATTCTTCAATTTTCTGGCGCTCTTCAGCATTTGTTTCCCGGATAATTTTACCGGGCAGACCGACTACCAGGCTCCCGGCAGGAATTTCGGTATCTTCTGGAATTAGAGCTCCGGCGCCAATTATGGAATATTTCCCGATTCTGGCGTTATTCATGATGGTGGCGCTCATACCAATCAGGCAGTTATCGGCGACCTGACAGCCGTGCAGAATTGCGGAATGGCCTACAGTCACATTGCTGCCGATAATCAACGGGGTGTCGAAGTCATTGTGAAGGGTGGAGTTGTCCTGGATGTTGGTGCCGGATCCAATGGTGATTTTTTCCATATCAGCTCTGGCAACCACATTGGGCCAGAGGCTGGAATTTTCCCCGATCTTTATTTCTCCCATAATCTGGACTCCGGGAGCCAGAAAAACGCTTTCGGGATAGCGGGGCTTTTGTCCTAAAAAGTTTTTTGTCACGGTGATCACTCCTTGAAAATATTGTAATTTGCTTGATAAAAGATCTTTGATTTAATATAATGATACCATGGATTAAGGTCTGTGATAAGTTCTAGAGTTAAGAAAAGCGGCAGGAGAGCGACAGGTAATTTAATCCAGGGAATTTTTTGGAACTTGAAGTGCTTTTTCAAAGAGAGTATATCCAGAGAGAATATACAACATAAAATAAAAATAAGGTGATAAGTTTGCAGGTGAAAGAAAATCAGGGGATGAGCCGGCAGGAAAATAAAAATAATCGGATAATTATTTTTGGGGGGACCTTTGATCCTCCCCATCTGGGACATTTGATTATTGCCGAGCAGGCCCGGGAACAGCCTGGCTGTGATTATCTCCTGCTGATGCCGGCCGGGATCCCGCCTCATAAGGGGACAGGGTCGGTTTCTCCGGCTGAGATTCGCCTGGAGATGCTGGACCGGGCGGTCGATAACAATCCCGGACTGGTGGTTTCTCGATATGAGATTGAAAGGTCAGGTGCCTCCTACACGGCCAGAACCCTGCGGCATTTTCTAAAGAGATTTACCGGTGTTTCCCTGATAATCGGGGCTGATTCCCTGGCTGAAATATTCACCTGGCGGGAGCCGGAATTTATTCTTACCAGAGGCCAGCTTTTGGTGGCGCCCCGTCCGGGCTATGATATCGAGGAGCTGCTGAAGCAGGACAGCCTTCAGGATTACCGGGAAAGAATTGTTCCTCTTGATACCGGGCTGATGGAGATCTCATCCAGTCAGATCCGGAAACGAGCAGCCCGGGGACAGAGCCTGCGCTATCTGGTTCCGGAATCGGTGAGAGAGTATATTGGAGAGCAGGGGCTTTATGAACTATAAGAGAAGATTCATAAGCTGCAAAAGAACAGAAAAGAGCTGCAAAAGAACAGAGGCTTTATT
>Ga0207421_10006627_pt1 | contig 12566 bp, 13 predicted proteins | sample SodLakKL_010_SED_4_FD_187542 | JGI IMG/M metagenome (GOLD analysis project Ga0207421, IMG submission 187542) | Alkaline sediment microbial communities from Lake Tanatar, Kulunda Steppe, Russia - 8KL_010_SED (SPAdes) (version 2) | ecosystem: Environmental > Aquatic > Non-marine Saline and... | reverse complement strand
ACGGATCGCGGGACGCCTGCGGCATGACCGGATCATAGGCAGCGCGGATCACATCCGCCACTTCGGGCCGCAACACGGCGTTGCCGTGCATTAACGCCAGCGGCGGCGTATCGGTGAACGCCATATCGGACCACAACAAGATCACCTGCACGGCCTGCGACAGTGCCAATGTATCCGCCGGCACTTGGGCCAGATGGTCGTCCATCCGCAGAAACACGAAAGCCGCCTTGATCCCGCCAGCATCATCAAAGCGAAAAATACGGTACTGGTTCGCGTCCGCCTGCTGCAAACGTGCGACCAAGGGCACCAGATCGGGTACCAGACGGTCCAGATGCGGCACCTCGGCCAGTTCCGCCCAGTCATGGCAGAAGAAGACCATCAGATTGGCGCCGATCTCTGTGTCAAGCTCGTCCATCTTGTGATTGGCCAGCACCACCACCGCTTCGATGGCACCTTTGAACACCGCAAGCGTGGCGTCATCCACGCCAAACACGACCGGCACAATAGGCCGCCCCCAGCGGGCGAAAACATAGGCACCATCAGAACGGGTGAAATAAGGGGCTACGTCCTGCATCATCTATCCAAACAAATCCGACTGCGGTTTGGGTGCGTCCAGCCCCAGATGGGTCCATGCCGCCTGCGCCAGCATGCGCCCGCGCGGGGTGCGCTGGATCAGGCCCTTTTGCAACAGATAGGGTTCGATCACATCTTCCAGAGAATCGCGGCTTTCGGAAAGGGCGGCTGACAAAGTCTCGATCCCGACAGGTCCGCCAGCATAGCTTTCCGCGATCAGGCGCAGATAACGGCGGTCGGCCAGATCAAGGCCCAGATCATCGACACCCAGACGGTTCAGCGCCATATCTGCGATTTCCTGCGTCACCGTTCCGTCGCCTTCAACAATCGCAAAGTCCACCACGCGGCGCAGCAGACGCCCCGCGATCCGCGGCGTGCCGCGTGCGCGGCGGGCGATTTCGGCGGCCCCTTCATCGGCGGCGGGTGCGCCCAACAACCGCGCGGCGCGGGTGACGATCAGATGCAATTCGTCTTGGGTGTAAAACTCGAGCCGCGTCGGGATACCGAAACGGTCGCGCAAAGGCGTGGTCAACAGGCCCATACGCGTGGTGGCACCGACCAGCGTGAAAGGCTGCAATTCGATCCGAACGGTGCGCGCGGCAGGGCCCTCGCCGATCACCAGATCAAGCGCGAAATCTTCGAGCGCGGGGTACAACACCTCTTCCACAGCCGGATTAAGGCGGTGAATTTCGTCGATGAACAGAACATCACGGGCTTCCAGATTGGTCAGGATCGCGGCCAGATCACCGGCCTTGGCCAGCACCGGCCCTGATGTCATGCGAAACCCGACACCCAATTCGCGCGCCATGATCTGCGCCAGCGTCGTCTTGCCCAGACCGGGGGGGCCGTGAAACAGGGTATGGTCCATCGCCTCGCCCCGGCGGCGCGCGCTTTCGATGAACACCTTCAGGTTCGCCCGCGCCTCGCGCTGGCCGATGAATTCATCCAGCGTCTGCGGCCGCAAGGCGCGGTCGGTGTCTTCGGGCTGGCGTTCGGGGCGCAGGGTGGGGTCAGGCTGGGTCATTGGCCCCATCTAGCCCTTCGGCGCCAGAAGCTTCAAGGCGGCGCGGATCAGCGCAGATGCATCTGCGTGCGGATCAGCGCCCAGCGCCTGCACCACGGCGCTGGCCGCGTCGCCCGGCGCATAGCCAAGATTGGCAAGGGCGGACATCGCATCGGCCTGCGCATTGCTGGTCGGTGGCGGGCTGGCAGCAGCGGCGCGGCGGGGGGCGGGGGGCGGATCAGCTTCGATCACTTCGTCGCCCGTGGCGGCGGCCATGCCCGCGCCCAAGGCCATCACGCCGGGGGCTTTGTCCTTGAGTTCGATGATCACGCGCTGCGCCGTCTTTGGGCCGACCCCCCGCGCCTTGGCCACGGCGTTCCAGTCGCCCAGCGCAATCGCGCGGCTGACGCCATCGGCCCCCAGCGCGCCAAGGATCGCGAGCGAGGCTTTCGCACCGATCCCCTGCACCGACATCAACAGGCGGTGCCATTCCTTTTCCACCAGCGTGGTGAAACCGAACAATTGCAGGATATCTTCGCGCACCAGAAGATCAGTATAGAGCGCCACAACCTCGCCATTTTGTGGCAAGCTGGCCATGACGCGGTCGGACACATAGACCAGATACCCCACACCGCGGACATCAATCAGCACATGGTCGGTGCTACGGTATTCCAGCCGCCCTGCGATCTTGCCGATCATGCGCTGGCCTTCGCAAGCGCCACATTCAACCGGTTCGCAGATTGCAAGTGATGGGCGTGACAAATCGCAATCGCCAGCGCATCGGCAGCGTCAGGCCCAGCCAGTTGCACACCGGGCAATTGCAGTTTCACCATATGGGCCACTTGCACCTTGTCAGCATGACCCACGCCGACCACAGCCTTTTTGATCGCATTTGGCGCATATTCCCCGATCCGCAGGCCTGCCTGCGCGGTCACCAGAAGCGCGATGCCCCGCGCCTGCCCCAACTTCAGCGTGCCAACACCATCTTTGTTGACGAAGGTCTGTTCAACCGCCGCCTCTGTCGGGCAATGCAGTGCAATCATGCTGGCCAATTGATCGTGCAGGGACAACAAGCGCATCGCCAGATCATCGCCAGTTGAATGGCTGATCCCGTTCGCAACATGCGTGATCCGAGAACCGACAACGTCGATCAAGCCCCAGCCCATGTTTCGCAGGCCCGGATCAATTCCCAAAACGCGCATTGCTCGCCCCATTGTTATTGTGTTGTCGAAAGCTAGCACAAAAGGCGAACAAAGACCAAGCACCTTTGGTGGCACCCCGAAAGCCTCGCGCCGCGGGCGGGCCGTTTCGTTGACCCGAGGCCGGAGTGTGATCGCTCATGAATAAAGGGGGATGACAGTGCATTTGCATAAAAATTAGGCATTCTGAAAACGCATATGACCCATGCAAAAACAGATCTGGTGCAAGTCAGAAAAGGCCCCTACCTGCCAGTCATCAGATTTTCGCTGCATAGCAGCATATACAAGGACCAAGGCTATGGCCATTATTGAAACAAACCGCACTGCTGCCGGCGTCTCTGCCGGTCGCGTTACTTCTGTCTTTGCAAGCATCATGGGTGCCATTGCCACTTGGAACGATGCGCGTGTTACACGCAATGCATTGTCCAAACTGTCGGCACGCGAACTTGACGACATCGGGCTTTGCTTTAGCGACATCGACCGCATCGCAACACGCGGCGCACGCTGAACCCTATGCTGATTTTGTGATAGCCGCGCTGTATCAGGCGCGGCTTTTTGCATTGCGGATTACTGGATCAGCGGCGCGATCAGATCAGCGATAAAGACTGACACGACGTCCATCTGAAGCAGCCAGCCAGCCGCACGGTCAAAAATGCGGTCAGTGTCCACAGATGCAAGGTGCTGCGCATAGGCGGTTTCCCCGATCGCGGCGATCAGGAAACCTTTGACCAGAAACACCAGAAAGATCGACAGCGCCAGCCCACGCGCGGGAAAGCGCATGCGAAAAACGCGTGGCTGTTCGACGATCAGGCCATCGGACCGCATACGTTTGACCGACCCTTTGGCCAATTGTTCGTGTTTGCGCACGATTTTCTTCGTCCGCTTTTCGAAAGGTGTATTGGCCTGCGCCATCGGAATCTGCCTGACTGGTTATGCGGTACAAGACAAGAATATCGCTAAAAACCCCTTACAAAACAAGATTTTTATCGGTTGACGCCGTTCAAGCAGGGCTTTTACGCAAAATAAGCGTCGTCCAGTCGCCAATTGCAGATGATTTAGCCAGCGAAAAGCCGTTTTCACGGTAGACACCTGCCACCTCGTCCGCTTGTTCGTTCAGGATACCGGACAGGATCAGATAACCGTCCGGCGCCATGTTAGCGCCGATATCAGGCGCAAGGCTGATCAGCGGACCCTTGAGAATATTGGCAAAGACCAGATCGAACGGGCCGGCCAGACGGTCACCCCCTGCCCCGAAGCCCGCAGCGACGATGCAATCAACCTGACCGTCAAGATTATTGGCTGTCACATTGGCCCGCGCGACATCCACCGCGACCGGGTCAATATCGCTGGCCAGCACCGGACCACCCAGAACCTTGGCCGCAGCCATGGCCAACACAGCTGTCCCGCAACCCAAGTCAAGCACACGCCCGCCTGTGAACCCTTTGGCCAGCACTTCTTCGAACGCCAGCAGGCAGCCCAGCGTCGTGCCGTGGTGGCCGGTGCCAAAGGCCATTGCCGCCTCGATCAACAAGGGGGTGCTGTCCGCCGGCACCTTGTCAGCGTCGTGTGACCCATAGACGAAAAACCGCCCCGCCGGGACCGGGGCGAGATCGCGCTGGACCTTGGACACCCAATCCTGATCGGGGATTTCCGAAATGTTGAACGGTTTCGCACCGTGCAAGGCCGCCAGTACCGCCAGTGTCCCTGCGTCGGGGGCAGCTTCGGTATAGGCCGCGACTTCCCACAGGCCGGATCCGTCCTCGATCTCGAACACACCGGTGCCGATGGGTTCGGGGTCCAGATGTTCCAGCGCTTCGGCCAAGGCATAGGCGGCGTCTTCGCCGGGCATCGTGGTCAGGGCGGTAAAGGTTGGCATGGCACGTGCTTTCAAAAAGGATGTCGCGGCTTAAGTCCGCAACACCCAATCGTCAAGCGCCGACACCGATCGGGCAGGTCACACCAGTACCACCGATGCCGCAATAGCCGCCCGGATTTTTGGCCAGATATTGCTGGTGATAATCTTCTGCGAAGTAAAAAACGGGTGCATCAATGATTTCGGTCGTGATCGCACCGAAACCGGCCTGTGTCAGGCGCGGGGCGAAGGCGTCTTTTGATGCCTCTGCCGCTTTTTTCTGGGCGGCGGAAAATGCGTAGATGCCGGAACGGTATTGTGTGCCACGATCATTGCCCTGACGCATGCCTTGGGTCGGGTTGTGCCCTTCCCAGAACACCTGCAGCAATTGTTCATAGCTGACGACAGCGGGGTCATAGACCACGCGCACGACCTCGTTATGGCCGGTCTTGCCGGTGCAGACTTCATCATAGGTGGGGTTCGGGGTATAGCCGCCCGCATATCCGACCATTGTCGATTGCACACCGTCGAGGTTCCAGAACATACGTTCTACGCCCCAGAAACAGCCCATACCGAACATCGCAACAGCCATACCCGCCGGCACATCAACCGAGATCGGTGTGCCATAGACGAAATGCGTCTGAGCTGTCGGGATCGGGTGCGCGCGACCGGGCAATGCGGCGTCGGGCGATACCATTTCGGTCTTGGCGCTTTTGAGGAAAAACATGTCAGGCTCCTGTGCTATGGTGCAGATATAGGCGCGGCGGGACAAATTGCTACTGTGCGGCGACCAACAGGCGGGATTGAAACACGGTTTCGTGTCCCGGTCCGGGGTGCCGCGGGATCAACAGCGACAAGCCCAAAGACACCAGCGCCATGCCTGCGGCCAGCAAAAACACATAGCCGGGATTGGTCAGCCAGACATAGCCCAGCATCGCAGGCAGAAACACGGCTGCGATATGGTTGATGGTAAAGGCGACAGCGGCGGTGGGCGCGATATCGGCAGGGTCAGCGATTTTCTGGAAATAGGTTTTCATCGCCAGCGCGAGGCTGAAGAAAATGTGGTTGATGATGTACAAAAACATCGCCAGCGCCACGCCCCAGCCAAAGTAGTAAAGACCGCCATAAGCAAAAAACACCAACGACAGCCCGACATATTCGATCACCATCGCGCGGCGTTCGCCAAACACCTGAACCAACCTGCCCAGAAACGGCGCAGCGACCATGTTGACCAGCAGGGTGAACATGAACAACCCCGTGATATCGGCGACGCTGAAACCAAATTTTTCCACCATCATAAAACCGGCGAAGACGACAAATATCTGCCGCCGCGCGCCCGACATGAATTGCAGCGCATAATACAGCCAATACCGCTGGCGCAGGACCATGCGCTTATTCTGCGGATGCGGGGCCTCGAACTGCGGATAGGCCAGAAGGCAGAACACCGCGACAACAGCCGTAAACCCGCCGGACAGCCAATAAACAAGCGTATAGCTCAGGTTAAAACGGTCCCACGTCAGCACGATCAGCAGATAAACCACCAGTGTCGCGGCTGATCCGGCAGACAGAAGCCAGCCCAGCGTTTGCGGCGCTTTCTTTTTATCGATCCATTGCAATTGCAGCGACTGGTTGACAGTTTCGTAATAGTGAAACCCGATCGACGACAACATCGTCACCGTCAAAATCCCCGCCATGCTGGGGAATTGCGCAGTCACAGCCGTTGCCGCCCCCAGCATCACCAGCGCGACCAGCCCCAGCACCTGTTCACGGATGAACATCAGCAGCGCAATCACACCAACGGCCAGAAACCCCGGAATTTCGCGCACAGAATGCAGCCAGCCGATGTCGGACCCGTCAAACTGCGCCACCTCGATCACGAAATTGTTCAGTAGCGCCGACCAAGTCGCAAAGGCCACCGGCATTGCCATGGCCATCACGAACAACAGCGTGATGGGTCTGCGCCACAGCGGTAAAGACGGGGTATCGGACAGGCGGACAATTTGCATGCGACCGATTTACGCGGCTTCATTTCCAAAAGCGAGAGGAATGCTTGATCCACATCAAGGTTGTTTCGCTGACACTCCCTACAACAGACCCTGCGAACAGAATTGTATTGACAGGTGAACCATGTCTTCCTCCGACAACCAGCCGCTTTACGCGCCGCGCGAGCCGATTTTTCCCCGCCGCGTCAAAGGCTATTACCGCAATCTCAAGTGGTGGGTGATGGCGGTGACGCTTGGCATCTATTACCTGACGCCGTGGATCAGATGGGACCGTGGTCCCAACCTGCCCGATCAGGCGGTGCTCATCGATATGGCGCACCGGCGGTTTTACTTCTTCTGGATCGAAATCTGGTCGCATGAATTCTATTTCGTCGCCGGATTGCTCATCATGGCGGGGCTGGGGTTGTTCCTGTTCACCTCCGCCCTCGGCCGCGTCTGGTGCGGCTATACCTGCCCGCAGACGGTCTGGACCGACCTTTTCATCCTTGTCGAACGCTGGATCGAAGGCGACCGCAACGCCCGTGTCCGGCTGTGGAACGCCAAATGGGATGCACGCAAGATCCGGTTGCAGACAACCAAATGGTTCGTCTGGTTACTGATCGCGCTCGCGACGGGGGGTGCGTGGGTGTTCTATTTCGCCGATGCACCGACCTTGGCGCGCGATTTGGTGACGTTTCAGGCGCCCTTTGTTGCTTGGGCCACAATCGGGGTGCTGACTGCCGCGACTTTTATCTTCGGCGGGTTCATGCGTGAACAGGTCTGCAATTACATGTGCCCTTGGCCGCGCATTCAGGCCGCGATGATGGACCCTGAAACGCTGACTGTCGCCTATCGCGAATGGCGCGGCGAACCGCGCGGCAAGCAGCGGGTCGAGGGTGCGGGCGATTGCATCGATTGTATGGCCTGCGTCAACGTCTGCCCTGCAGGTATCGATATCCGCGACGGGCAGCAGATGGAATGTATCACCTGTGCGCTGTGTATCGACGCCTGTGATGACGTGATGGACAAAATCGGCAAGCCACGCGGGTTGATTGATTATCTGGCCCTGTCGGATCAGGAAGCCGAGGCGAACGGCAAGCCGCCCAAACCCGTCTGGGCACATATCCTGCGTGCCCGCACAATGATCTACACGGTGATGTGGGCGGCGATTGGCGTGGGCCTTGTGTTTGCGATGTTCATCCGTGCCGATCTGGAAATGACCGTATCGCCGGTGCGCAACCCGACCTTTGTCGTGCTGAGCGACGGGACCGTGCGCAACATCTATGACATTCGCCTGCTGAACAAACTGGGCGATGATCGTGAATTCACGCTCTCGGTTGTGTCAGACGTGGCGTTGGAGATCACACTTGAAGGCGCCGAACAGAACGTCGTGACCGTGCCTGCAAATGAAACAATGTTGCAACGCGTCTATGTTTCCGCGTCGCGCGACACGCCTGCGGCAAGCGCGGACCGTACCGAACTGCGGTTCTGGGTCGAAGATGCGATCACCGGCGAACGGGCATTCACTGATACTGTTTTTAACGGAAGGGCAGCACGATGACTGCAAATGTACAAAAACCCCGCGAATTTACCGGCAAACATATGCTGGCTTTGTTTGTGGGCGGCTTCGGGATCATTATCACCGTAAACTTCGGAATGGCTTACATGGCGATTTCGACCTTTCCGGGTGTCGAAGCGCGCAGCCCCTATGTCGCCAGCCAGACATTCGAGGTGAACCGCGCCGCGCAGGACGCGCTGGGATGGGACGTCGTGACAACGCTTGATGACGGTCTGCTGACGTTGTCGATCAAGGACGAGGCGGGTCTGCCTGTGCAACCAAAGGTGCTTAAGGCGATCTTTGGCCGCGCGACGCACACCGGCGAAGATCACACACCCGATTTTACATGGACCGGCACGGCGTTGACCGCGATGGTCCCGTCGCGTGACGGATATTGGAACCTTCGACTGGAACTGGAAGCAGATGACGGCACAATTTTCCGCCGCCGTATCCAGCTGCGTGACACATGAGCGATACAGCCGCCTGCCCTGCCTGCATTGGCATCCCCGAATCCACGCTGGCCAAGGCCGCGTCGCGCGGGGCCGAACAGATCATGCTGTCCCTGCCCGCAATCCATTGTGTGGCATGCATCACGGGTGTTGAACGCGCGCTGGAAAAGCTTGACGGCGTTGCCAGCGCCCGCGTGAACCTGTCGATGAAGCGCGTGACGGTTGGTCTGGATCAACCGCTAGCCCCCGAAACGCTGATCGACGCGCTGGAAATGGCCGGGTTCGAGGCCCGCAGTCTGGATCAAGGCTTGCTCAGCGCCGAAAACGACCCCGTCGGTGGCGCACTGATGACCCGCATTGCGGTGTCCGGCTTTGCGATGATGAACGTGATGCTGATGTCGGTGGCGATCTGGTCAGGGGCGATGGGTGCGACCCAGCACATGTTCCACCTGATCAGTGCCGCGATTTCGATCCCGGCAGTTGCTTATGCGGGTCAGCCGTTCTTTCAGCACGCATGGTCCGCCTTGCGTGTGCGGCGGCTGAACATGGATGTGCCGATCTCGCTCGCCTTGATCCTGACCACGGGTATGTCGTTGTTCGAAACCGTCTATGGCGGTGAACATGCTTATTTCGAGGCGGCAGTGTCGCTGGTGTTTTTCCTACTAATCGGGCGGTATCTCGACCACCGCAGCCGCAAGGCCGCTGCATCTGCCGCAGCACAACTGGCCGCATTAGAAGTACCCCGCGTGATGCGTGTGACAGATGGCATTCGCCAGATGGTCAATTTCGCGGATCTTTCGGTCGGTGATCTGGTGCTGGTTCTGCCCGGCGGGCGTATCCCTGTGGACGGTGTCGTCACCGACGGCGCAAGCCAGATCGACCGGTCCATGCTGACCGGCGAAAGCCGCCTGCACCATGCCGAAACCGGTGCCAAGGTCACAGCGGGTGAGGTCAACATGACCGGCCCGCTGACAATCCGCGCCGCCACCGTTGGCATGGACACGACCCTGCGTAAGATGGTCACCATGGTCGACGCAGCCGAGGCCGTGCGCAACCGCTATACCGCCATCGCCGACCGCGCTGCGGCGTTCTATTCGCCGATGGTGCATCTGCTGGCGATCGTAACTTTTGCTGGCTGGGTGTTCTGGTCCGGCGACGTGCGATTGTCCGTCAATATCGCCGTGGCCGTGCTGATTATCACCTCTCCATGTGCGCTGGGCTTGGCGGTTCCTGCGGTGTCGACCATCGCGGCGGGGCGTTTGTTCCGGGCGGGCCTGTTGGTCAAGGACGGCACGGCACTGGAACGCTTAGCCGAGGTGGATACCGTCGTCTTTGACAAGACCGGCACGCTGACCATGCCTGTCGCTGCACGCGATACGCTAAGCGCGGAAGAACAAGCCATCGCACTGGCACTGACGCAGGACGCAAGCCACCCTGTATCGCAGGCCATCGCTGCATCGCTTGACGGTGTGAAACCTGCGGTCCTGACAGACCAGACCGAACATCGCGGCAAGGGGTTAAGCGCGATGTATCATGGCCAGAATGTCCGTCTTGGGTCCGGTGCGTGGCTCGGCGCTGGCACTGGTACCTATCTGCAAATCGGTGACCATGCCCCCCGCAAGATCAAGCTGGTCGCAGGTCTGCGCGATGGTGCGCAGGATCTGGTCACAGCTTGGCAAAAGGCAGGGCTGACCGTGCATCTGGTATCCGGCGACGACCGGAGCGAAACCGAAAGGGTTGCCAATATGCTGGGCATCGACCGCTGGCAGGCTGAAACCCAGCCAGAGGATAAAATCCACTATATCGAGGCGCTGTCCGATCAAGGTGCCAAGGTTCTGATGGTCGGTGACGGGCTGAACGATACCGGCGCATTGACCGCGGCCTATGCGTCGCTGTCGCCTGCAACTGCTGCCGATGCATCGCGTGCGGCATCCGATATCGTGCTGTTGAACGACAGCCTGACCCCGCTGATCGAACTGCCGCTGGTGGCGCGGGCCGCCAAGAAACGCATCGTGGAAAACTTTGCAATTTCGGCCGCCTATAACGTCATCGCCATCCCGATTGCGGTGGCCGGTTTCGCCACGCCGCTGTTGGCCGCGATTGCGATGTCGACATCGTCAATCACCGTTCTGGTGAATGCTTTACGCTTGAAAGGCCGGGTATGAATATTCTTGTGATCCTGATCCCCGTCTCTTTGGTTTTGGGGGCGCTGGGCCTTGCGGCCTTTCTGTGGAGCCTGCGCGCCAACCAATATGAAGACCTTGAAGGCGACGCTTGGCGCATCCTGTCGGAAGACGATAACGAACCACGCGACAAGCCCTGACAAAAACATCTACCAGACCACAGCGGCCTGTTGACAGGGGCGTGATCGGTTCATATCTACGCGGTGTTGGCACTCGGGCTTGCTGAGTGCTAACACCAAAGATAACCGAACTGGAGAAGTTCCGAAATGGCATTTAAACCACTTCACGACCGTGTGCTGGTCCGTCGCCTTGAAGGCGAAGAAAAAACACAGGGCGGTCTGATCATCCCAGACACCGCCAAGGAAAAACCCGCCGAAGGCGAAATCGTCAGCATCGGCGAAGGCGCGCGCAAAGACAGCGGCGAGCTGATCGCAATGTCCGTCAAGCCCGGCGACAAAGTGTTGTTCGGCAAATGGTCCGGCACAGAAGTCCGCATCGACGGCGAAGAGCTGTTGATCATGAAGGAAAGCGACATCCTCGGGATCCTGTGATCCTGCGGCCCTGTCCTATCCCCTTTCAAATAATTCAAGGAGCACATGCAAATGGCTGCTAAAGAAGTCAAGTTCAGCACCGACGCGCGTAACCGGATGCTTAAGGGTGTTAACATCCTTGCCGACGCCGTCAAAGTGACACTCGGCCCAAAAGGTCGCAACGTTGTCATCGACAAATCCTTTGGCGCACCGCGCATCACAAAGGACGGTGTATCTGTCGCCAAAGAAATCGAACTGGAAGACAAGTTCGAAAACATGGGCGCGCAGATGGTCAAAGAAGTGGCCAACCGCACCAATGACGAAGCCGGTGACGGCACCACGACAGCCACAGTTCTGGCACAGGCGATTGTCCGCGAAGGCATGAAATCTGTCGCTGCTGGCATGAACCCGATGGACCTGAAGCGCGGCATCGATCTGGCGACATCCAAAGTCGTCGAAGCGATCAAAGCAGCGGCCCGTCCCGTCAACGACAGCGACGAAGTCGCACAGGTCGGCACGATCTCTGCCAATGGCGAAGCTGAAATTGGCCGCCAGATCGCTGACGCGATGCAGAAAGTCGGCAACGAAGGCGTGATCACCGTCGAAGAAAACAAGGGTCTGGAAACAGAAACCGACGTCGTCGAAGGCATGCAGTTCGACCGCGGTTACCTGTCGCCATACTTTGTGACCAACCCAGAGAAAATGACAGTCGAGCTGGAGGATGCGATCATCCTGCTGCACGAAAAGAAACTGTCGTCGCTGCAGCCAATGGTGCCACTGCTGGAATCTGTCATCCAGTCCGGCAAGCCTTTGCTGATCATCTCTGAAGATGTCGAAGGTGAAGCGCTGGCGACTTTGGTCGTCAACAAACTGCGCGGCGGTCTGAAAATCGCTGCTGTCAAAGCCCCCGGCTTTGGTGATCGTCGCAAGGCGATGCTGCAGGATATCGCCATTCTGACCGGTGGTCAGGTGATCTCTGACGATCTGGGCATGAAGCTGGAAAACGTCACGATCGACATGCTGGGTTCGGCCAAGCGCGTTTCGATCACCAAAGACGCGACCACCATCGTGGACGGCGCTGGCGACAAATCGGAAATCGAAGCACGCGTTGCGCAGATCCGTGGCCAGATCGAAGAAACAACATCCGATTACGACCGTGAAAAGCTGCAGGAACGCGTTGCCAAACTGGCTGGCGGTGTTGCAGTCATCCGCGTCGGCGGCATGTCCGAAGTAGAAG
>Ga0207421_10006625_pt1 | contig 12566 bp, 12 predicted proteins | sample SodLakKL_010_SED_4_FD_187542 | JGI IMG/M metagenome (GOLD analysis project Ga0207421, IMG submission 187542) | Alkaline sediment microbial communities from Lake Tanatar, Kulunda Steppe, Russia - 8KL_010_SED (SPAdes) (version 2) | ecosystem: Environmental > Aquatic > Non-marine Saline and... | reverse complement strand
AATGAGAGCCGCGGCCATGAAAAGCCCGTCCAGGAGCACCCGGCGCTGGTTGGCGAACAGGTACCACCCCCAGCAGGCAAGCATGATCCCGGCCCGGATAAGGGTTGGCTGAAACTGGCCCATCCACAGGTAAACAATGCAAATGGGCGCCGCCAGGATGATCCCAAGCTTCATAAAGGGCAGCTGCATGTAAACTCGAGGATACAGGTATCCAATGCCTGCAGCCAGCATAAATCCCATTCCGGCCATGATCCCCAGGTGCAGCCCCGACAGGGCCAGAGTATGCGCAAGGGATGCCAGGCGCACCCATTCCAGCACCTCAGGATCCAGCATGGAGCGGTCCCCAAAAAAAAGAGCCAGACCCATTGCCTGGATCCTGGCTCTTTTTTCTTCATCTATGCCTTCAAGATGCAGTCCCTGCAGGGTCCTCTCCTTGAGGCGAGTCCGCATCACATGGCTTCCCCCGGGTTCACGGTCCACCTGGTGCCAGAAATGCTCTCCCTGTGCAAAGCTTCTCCAGAAAACCCCCTGGGTACGCCAGAAGAATTCGCTGTTCCAGACCCCGAAGTTGGCCATGCCCTGCACCGGCCTGACATTTACGTGGGCCTGAAACTTCTGCCCCGGAACTGCTTCCACAGGGGGATCTTTCCAGGTGAAAACCATTCTGCCCGGCAGCTTCACAGGCTCCCGGTCCGGTTCAATGAGCAGGTTTTTAAGAATAAGGCGCTTTCTGTCACCGGGCTGGAAACTCACAGATTCCACTTCCCCCTGCAGCCAAACCCGCTCCCGGGCCTGGACGGGGTCAGGGATATGATCAGGTGGGTCAGGAAGTCTGAACCAGGCCAGCAAAAAAGACCCCAGAAACACTCCAGCAAGGATCATATTGCGCCAGGGGCCTTTGAAGGGAAGAAACAAAAGGACAAGCAGCAGGCCCAGAAGACCGGCCCAGGGATATTTGAGAGTCCAGATGCCCAGGATATAAGCAAGGACGAACTTTTGCCAGGGCAACAGACCCTTGGGGGACAGAGTCTGGAAATGGTGCACTACTTTTAAGCTATTTGGGTTTGAGCACCTGCCTGGGTCTGCTGCCATCCGACGGTCCCAGTATACCGTCCTTTTCCATCTGCTCTATAAACAGGGCCGCCTTGTTGTAGCCAATCCTGAAACGCCGCTGTATGAGTGAAATAGACCCCTTACCCTGTTCCTGAATGAACTCCACCGCCTGGGCATACCTGGGATCATCCACCACCGGATCAGACTCGAAGTCCTGGCCGCTCTGATTATTTTCACTTTTTTGCCACTCATTGAAATCCAGCTCAAATTCAGTGCCGGCCTTGTCCTTCCAGAACTGCACCACCGAGGTTATCTCCTCTTCCTGGACAAAGGCCCCGTGGAGCCTTTGCATCTGACCTCCTCCACTTTTGAAGAGCATATCTCCGTGCCCCAGCAGATATTCCGCGCCCACGCTGTCCAGAATGGTCCGCGAATCATGCTTGGAGCTCACCTGAAAGGCTATCCTGGAAGGGAAGTTGGCCTTGATTATGCCCGTGACTACATCCACCGAAGGCCTCTGAGTGGCCAGGATAAGATGAATTCCCGACGCCCTGGCCAGCTGGGCCAGGCGAACAATGCCCTGTTCCACCTCCTTGCCTGCAGTGAGCATGAGATCAGCCATCTCATCCACCACAATCACCAGGTAGGGCATGGACTCCTGATCTTCAAAACCTTCCGGAGGATTGTCCCCGAAAGAGGCCAGCTTCTGGTTGTAGCCTTCGATGTTGCGCACTCCCAGGGCTGCCATGCGGTCGTAGCGTTTTTCCATCTCGTAGATGGCCCAGTCCAGGGCGGTCTTGGCCAGGTTCATGTCCGTAACCACCGGATGCACCAGGTGGGGCAGGTCGTTATAAACCGCCAGTTCGATGCGCTTGGGATCAACAAGCAGAAACTTGAGCTCCCGGGGCGAGTATTTGAAGAGCAGGCTCAAAAGCAGGCTGTTGAGGCACACGCTTTTGCCCGCCCCGGTAGCCCCGGCCACCAGCAGGTGCGGCATGCGCACCAGGTCCTCCACCCTTGGACGCCCCTGGATATCCTTGCCCAGAGCCAGGGGCAGTTTGTGTCTGGAGCGGCCGAAATCCCCGGATTCCAGGATCTCCTGCAGATAAACCGTCTGACGGTTGTCATTGGGTATTTCCACCCCCACGGTGTCCTTGCCCGGCAAAGGGGCCACGATACGTACAGCAGCGGCCTTCAGGGCCAGAGCCAGGTCGTCGTGCAGGTTGGAAATGCGGCTTATCTTCACCCCGGGGGCCGGCTTGTATTCAAGCATGGTCACCACCGGTCCGGGCTGGACGTGCTGCACTTCTCCCTGGACGGAAAAATCCTCCAGGCTGGATTTTACTGCCCGGGCAATCTCCTGAAGACGGGCCTGATCCATTTTTATCCCATCATCAGGTGCAGAGGTCAAAAGCTCCAGGGGAGGAAAATCATATCTGCTGGTATCTATATTGCCCGGACTTGCCTTTGGTGCAGGGGGGTGCGGCTCAGCTTTTTTTTTGGCCTTGCTGGAAGAGGAGCTGTTCTGCTTTTTTGAGGCTTGCTTTGCTGACCCGGCGGGATCCTTAGAAATGTCGCGATCACGGTATTTTTTCTCAGGCATGGCGGCAGCCAGCCTGTAAAGGCCTCCTCCCCAGGAAAAACCGGTGGCCAGCTGAACCCCCAACAGGGTCACAAATATACCTGCAATAAGTACTCCCCAGAAGCCCAGGGCTTCAAAACCGGCCTGATACAGAACGCTTCCGGCAAAGCCTCCGCCCCTTATGTCCAGGTCCTGGGTGTAGGCCTTTATCCAGGGGAATTCGGCCCAGACCATGAAGGCCGCAAAACAGAAAAAAAGGCCCGCCCAGCGCCACCAGGCGAGCTTGAGAACCGGCCAGAAAAGATAAAGCCCCAGGTAGACGAGAAACACCGGCACCACCAGGCTGCCCACCCCCAGAAGTTCCACCAGGGAGCCGCCCAGGTAGGCCCCCACGCTCCCGGCTGGATTCTGCACCGAGTACTCTCCCCCCACCTGCTGGTTGAAAGTGGGGTCCAGCGGGGAATACCCAGCCAGGCTGACCCCCAGAAACAGGGCCACAAAAAACATTATTGTCCCGGGTATCTCTCTGTAGAGGCTGCTGCCGTCCATAATCCGCGCCCCGAAGCCTTTCTATTCCCGGCCCATGTATTCTTTGGAGCGGGTGTCCACTTTGATTCTTTCTCCCTCGTTAATAAACAAGGGGACATTGACCATAATGCCGGTCTCCAGTTTGGCCGGCTTGGTTCCTCCGGTCACGGTGTCCCCCTTCATTCCCGGCTCGGTCTCGGCCACCTCCAGGATGACCGCTGCGGGTATTTCGATGTCTATGGGGTTTCCGCGGTAAATAAGCGCCTTGACGGTCTGGCCGTCCTTGAGGAAGCCGCCTTTTTCCCCCATGCTCTCATCATCGATCATGAGCTGCTCATAGGTACCCATGTCCATAAAGACGTAAGCGGTTCCGTCATGATACAGGTACTGCATCTCTCTGGACTCCAGGTCCGGTTTGCCCACTTTTTCCCCGGAGCGGAAGGTCTGATCCAGCATGCCTCCTGTAAGCAGATTCCTGAGCTTGGTGCGCACAAAAGCCCCGCCCTTGCCGGGCTTTACATGCAGAAAATCAACGATTTCGTAAGGTTCATTATCGAGTTCGATTTTCAGTCCTTTGCGAAAGTCAGTAGTGGAAAGCATTCATCCTCCTTTATACTCAATCCCTAATCCTTAATCCTGTATTTTATCCAGATGCCAGACCAGGGCCTCCAGTCCCAGAACATAACTCATGACGCCGAAACCGGCAATGACTCCCAGGCTTTGGGCTGCTGTCAGGTTCTGCCTGCGGATCTCTTCCCTGCTCCAGATGTTACTCAGATGCACCTCCACGTGAGGGATATTTATCCAGGCCAGGCAGTCTCCCAGGGCCAGACTGGTGTGGGTATAGGCCCCGGGGTTGATGACCAGTCCCTGCACCTTGTCCTTCCAGGCCTGTTCCAGCCTGTCGATGATTTCCCCTTCACCGTTGGCCTGAAACCGGCTCAGGTGAATCCTGGCGCTTAGCCCCGGGCGGTCCTTTTCCAGGATGGTGTGCATTGCATCCATGCCCTGGGTGCCGTAAGTACCCGGATGGCGCTGGCCGATATACCCCAGGTTGGGACCGTTTACCACCAATATACTGTACTTGCCTTCAGGCATGGCTACTTTTTCCTCCACAGTTCAGGATCATCTTCAGTCGGCTCATCTTCTTCAGGGCTGATGCGCATTCTGGGCTGCACCTGGACCTCCTTGTATTCCTGTCCATCTTCTTCAGACACACTTGTCACTGTCACATAGCTAAGCAGAATAAGATCCCCGGGCTTGACCTCGCGCCTTGTTTCCAGGATCTCTCCCCGTCCCAGGGTGCCTGAAACTTCGGAAGCCGTTTTCACCATTGTATCCCCTTCCAGGACCTGGTGAAGCTTGCCTGAGCCGAACACATTCAAAATAAGCTGCCCCTGCCTCTGGGTCCTTCGGGCCACAAAAAAATAGGCCGGGCCATTTTGCGGGTACCTGTCAAAAAGGACAACATCCATCTTGTCCCGGGTTGCAGCCAGTGTCCTGTCCTCATCAAAGGCGACAATCTTGCCTGCCAGGCTCCAATGGGGAAAGGCGCTGAGGGTACAGGTGAATTCCTGGGCTTGGAAACCAGACATGGAGTCCTGAACCGGTTCAATTTCACCGGTTGAGCGTACAAAATCGGTCCCTGAACCCAGTGAACCAGTCCGGCCAAGTCGGACCAGAGGTTCATGGTTGATTATCTTCCTGGCATTGACACTGAAACACTTACCCACGGAATGCTCCCGGAAAGCCTCCTCCAGGGAGGGAAATTCGTCAATTGCTTCCGGCTGCAGGATGACCTTGAACCTGGCCTGTCCATGCAGCTTTTCTCCTGGGTCCTGCAGATAAAAACAGCTCTGCACCGGCTCTTCACGGGCGCAGGAGACCACAAACAGCAACAGAAAAAATAAAAGAAGTTTTCTGTACATATGTACCTCAAGGAGGCAACGCTTATGATTTACAACCAGGCCCTTGATCAATAGAATAAGAATGCCATTGTCACAGCATGAACCCGTAAGAATTGCCAGACTTCAGGAAAACCATCCATGTATTTGCAGCTCACCCTTGAAACCACAGCCTACACCAGAGAGCAGCTTCGTTTCCCGGACCTGCCGCAGATAGCCCTGGCCGGACGTTCCAACGTGGGCAAATCCTCTCTTATAAACAGCCTGGCCGGTCAGAAGAACCTGGCCAGAACCAGTTCCACACCGGGAAAAACCAGGAGCATCAATTTTTTCCAGGCAGCGCAGAAGAATTTTTATCTGGTGGACCTGCCCGGATACGGCTACGCCCGCTGTTCCAAGATGGAAAGGGAAAAATGGAGCCGGCTCATCCAGGAGTACCTCCAGGACAATCTCCACCTCGCAGGGGTGGTCCTGCTTCTGGATTCGCGCATTGACCCCCAGTCCAGCGACCTGGACCTGGCACATTACGTGGAGTCCCTGCAGACCGGGCTGCTGCCGGTGCTTACCAAGGCGGACAAGTGCAATCAGAAGCAGAGGCAGCTGGCCCTGAAGCGCTGGCAGAAGCTGCTGGAGCGGGCATATAAGCCCATACTGTTTTCAGCCCGGACGCGGCAGGGACAACCGGCCCTTCTGGAGGCCATGCAAAAGCTGGTGCAGGCCCATTCACCTCCTGTCCACCCAGAAAATCTGCAGCAGGCTTAAAATACCGAAGAACAGGTTGGCGGTCCATGCTCCGATAAAAGGAGATACAAGCCCTTCCTCTGCATAACTGCCTGCGAAAACATATACCGTGTAATAAAAAAAGACAATCACCAGGCCCAGGGTTACCAGGGCATAAATGTTCCTGATACGGGTAAAAAGGGCCAGGGCCAGCAGGGTCATGACCACCAGGGCAAATGGATAGGCTACCTTGCTGTGCAGGGCCGTGGCTATCTTTTCCACGCTGGCGCCGCTTTCCCTGAGCTGACTAACCAGCCCTGCCAGGGTGAATATGGACCAGGCCTGATAAGGCAGGTCCGCGTCCACCAGGACAAAAGACCTGAGATCAATTTTCACCTCCAGTTCCATCTCCTGTACATTCTGTCTTTCCAGGCTGTGGGGCTTGAATACTGTGACCTGGCTAAGTATCAGCCTGTTTTTATGGATCTCGAATTCAGGGGCTTTGATAATTTCCTGGATCCTGCCCGGATCGCTTCTTTTGTAGGCGGTGAACTCCTCTCCCCTGCCATCCTCTATATGCGCCCTTTGAATATGGATCATATAATCCCGGTCCTTGAACCAGACATCCTCCAGGCCCTGGACCCCGGCCTGTCTGTCGCGCACCTCCTCGTTCCATATCTGCCTGGTGACCTGCTCTCCCCTGACCCCCAGGGTCTCGGAAAAAACAAAAAGCAGTAAAAAGACAACCAGAGCGTACCCGAGAAAAAAAGAAGCCGGCTTCCTAAAAGATATGGCGCTGCTCTCCATGGCCACAAGTTCATTGCTGCGATGCATCACGGCCAGCTGAATCATGACTCCAAGCATGAATATGGCAGGCATGGTCTGGGATACAATCAGGGGCATCTTGAAGGCAAAATACTCCAGCACCTGGAACATGCCCAGGCCGGCTTCCACCATGGCATTCATGCGCCCCACGAAATCCACGATGAGATAGACCATGGTCCCGGAAAAAAGCAGGACCGCGGTGTAGAAAAGATTCTGGCGCAGAAGGTATTTGTTTAGAACACTCATATCCGGATGCTCAGGGGTTTATGTTCGTGGATCGTAACTGTGCACCATAATGATTTGAGCTCCAGTGGTCCGGAAATTCGGCAAACAGGACGTAAAAACTCGCTCCAAGGACCCTGGCTTTTCGCCCGCAGGTGCTGAATAGTTACCGTGGATCATTCCTTGGAATTATCATCTCTTTTGTGCCCTCCCGGGACAATACTGCGCAGGATCTGCCCCAGGTCAATTTCGCGGCCCTGGGCATAGAAATAAAATCCGCCCATGGTCAGAATCAGAAAAAACATATTGGGCAGCCACATGGCCAGATCCGGGTTCAGGGTTCCGGCTTCTCCCAGGCCATACACGGCTGTAAACAGACTATAATAAATCAGAAAACAGCTCATGGCCAGCAAAAGCCCCCAGTTGCGGCCCAGGCCCTGCAGGGTAAGGCCCAGAGGCACAGCGAAAAGCCCCAGGATTAGACAGGCCAGGGGCAGGGAAAAGCGCTTGTGCTCTTCCAGCACCGCCAGGCGATACTGCCTGCTGTCTGTCTGGGCCTCTTCCTTGTAAGCCTGCAGTTCTCTCCAGGACATCTCTTCCGGGCGCTTGTCCCGAAGTCCGGCATCGCCAAGAAGGGCAAAAAGATCCAGGCGCAGCCTGTACTCTCCAAAGGAAACCAGGCTGTGCTCTTCCTGGTCCTGGCGATAGATCCGGCCCTCATCCAGGATAAAGTAGAGCATGCCTTCTTCTTTGTCACTGAGCATGCGGCCCCTGGGGGCAACAATGGTCAGGGGTGCCTCGGGAACCGATTCGTCAAAAATGAAGACCTCTTTCAGCTCCCTGGTGCCCGGATCCCTGTTGTGCACGTATATGGCCATGTCGGGAATCATGCGGTGAAACACTCCGGGCTGCATGGTGACTTCGGTCTGCTCCCGGACCATCTCCACCGCTGTCTGGCGAAAATTGTCAATCCCCCAGGCAGTAAGATGCAGGGTTACATAAAGGGTAAACCCCATGGCTCCCAGGGAAAAAAGCAGGGGGGAGAGCACCAGGCTTCTGATGGAAATGCCGCTGGTCTGCAGAGCGGTGAGTTCCCGATCGGAGGACATGCGCAGAAAGCACAGAAATATACTCAGCATGCAGGCTATGGGGATGACCAGGCTTAAAAAAGAGGGACCAAGATAGAAAAAGGACTTGATAATATGCAGAACCTGAATGTTTTGACCCACAAAGATATCCTTGAGGTCGATCATGCGCCCGATGACAATCAATGACAGCATGGAGGCCAGGGTAACCAGAAATATTAACCCTACTTCCTTAATTATCTGCCGGTGCAGAATCTTCATCGATTATCGTCCAGACCCTGCTTGTTCTTTTTGAAAAAATTGTACAAAAATTCCTCTTCCCTGGGTCCCAGGTTAAAGCGCATGCCTGCTTCGTCAAGAAGCCTGCTCAGCTTTTTTCCATCCTGAATCCCCTCGTCCACCCATTTTACAGCCTGCCTGATTTTTTTGTCTTCGGGCATAATGGTACTCATATTCTCCTCCTTGCTACAAACCTTGTACACCCCTTATTCCCTGCAGACCATAAAAAACTGCCCTGCGTCTTATGCCCCTCTGGCTGTCTTATTCCAGTAGTTGCGCTTTTCCCAGGTAAAGCCTCCGGCGACGCAGGGCCAGATGGAATTGTTGTGCGCCAGGGGATCATCCAGGTCCAGCCAGGCATGCTCTCTTGCTTCAGCAAACATCATGCTGCCCGGCACCGGTGAGTACTGGGTAAGCTCGGGGCGAATTCCCCACCTGCGTACCTCCCGGATGCTCTGCAGGACTTCTGTTTCACTTTGCCCAGGCAGACCGAAAAGCACATAGGCGGCCATCTGATTTCTTGTAAAACCGGCCTGCAGCAGGTTGTGCATGCCCAGGCTCCACTCGTCAGCAGACAGTTTTCTGTCCGGCCGGGATGCAAACTCCACCGTCTCAAATCCCAGGCGGATGGTGTGCAGCCCGGCCCGGTAAAGAAGCCTGCACAATTCCAGATCCAGGTAGCGCACATGCAGGGCATTGGGGGTATGAAGCCTTATCTGCAGTCCGCTGGATATAATCTTCTCCAGCAGAGGGATAATCATGCCTTCCGGCTGCACCAGCACTGCATCGTCGTAAAAGGCAAAATCCCTGATGCCGCACATGTATTCGCCCCGTACATGCTCGAATAAAAGCTTTGGGTCAGCCTGCCTGAAACCCGGATAAAGCCTGTACCCGGAGCAGTAGCTGCACCTGAAGGGACATCCCCTGGAACCCATTATCAGGGAATAACCACTCTGGGCATAAAAAGAGGTATCCAGACTCAAGCCCGCATCCCGGGGCAGTGCAGGAGGACTGGAGCAAAGAAGACTCCACAGCTTTTGCCAGTTGGCCTCGTTTTCCAGGGGGCCGGAAACCACCAGGTCCACATCCAGGCTCCCGGCATGCTCCGGGCAAAGAGTTGCATACACCCCGCCCAGGCAGACAGGCACCTCGGGCCAGAGCCTGCGGACCATGTGTACCGCCGATACAATGCCCGGATACCAGTAGGTCATTATGGAGGTTATCAGGATGAGATCCGGGGAAGGGTCCAGCCTGGACAGGGCTTTCTCCATCCTGTCTCTACAAAGCCCGTAGCGGCTGTAATGCCGGGGAACATCCGCTACTGCCCCGGGCCTGGGCATGACGGTGCGGGGATAGCGCCCTGTTCCGGTAGCCCCGGCAGCAGGCCAGGGCTGCTCCTGCCAGTTGCGGTCCATGCAGTCAATAAGTGCGGTCGCCGCTCCCGTTTTGGACAGCATGTCCAGGCAGGCCAGCAGACCGGCCGGTCTGGACCACAGGTTGCAGGCGGCAAAGTCGTAGACCCAGGGGTTTATCCCCAGTATCCGGGGATGTTCCCCTTCAGCGCAGGGCCTCCAGGTAATCCCGGGCCGTCCGGGCCTCGTGGGAATCATCATTTTGCTCGATTACGTGCTCAAACCACGTTTTTGCATCGCTGACCCTGCCTGCCCGCACCAGTTCCTTGGCATAGGCAAGAATAAGCCCGGGATGATCCGCCCTGGACTGGGCCCCCCGCTCGTAAAGCCGCAGGGCCTGATCATAGAGGCCCAGTTCATGGCAGAGGCTTCCAGCCACTTGATAGCCGGGCACAAAACGCCTGTTCTTTTCCACGGACTTGACGGCATATTCCAGGGCTCTTTCCAGGTCACCCTTTTCCTGAAAAAGGGAGGCCAGGTTATAATATGCAAACTCCGGGGTCAGATACCCCTCTATTTCCAGAGCCTGTTCATAAGCCTTCCTGGCTTCCTGCATGCTGCCCTGAGCCTTTCTTACCTGGCCCAGGTTATTCCAGGCCTCTGCATAACCGGGATTTAGCTCCAGGGCCTTTTCAAAGTCCCGGGCCGCCCTGTCCCAGTCTTCCATGCTGGTATGAGCCAGGCCCATGTTGAAATACAGTCTGGGATTATCCGGAGAGACTTCCTTGACCTGCTGCAGCTGTTCCAGGGCCGGTCTGGGCTCGTTCTCGATGAGATAACGCTCGGCCAGGTCCAGGCGTATATCGGCCTGTTGCAGACTCATCCGGTCGGCTCCGGTATGAGCGCATCCTGCCAGAAAAAAAAGCAGCATCAAAGAAAGCAGTCTGTGCATGATTGAACTTGCTTATGCCTGACCAGGCAATCAGATCACCTTGTTCAGGGCGTACTCGATAATGGCCTCGGCGCCTTTTTCCTGCAGCCTGGGTACCAGTTCCCGGACCTGGTCCTCTTCAACCACTATTTCCACGGACAGCCAGTTGGTATTGTACAGATGAGCAACAGTGGGGGCGGTCATGCTGGGCAACAGGGCCATGACGTCTTCCACCCTGTCCTGGGGCAGATTCATTTTCAGTCCCACCAGCCGGTCAGCCCGCAGCGCGCCGTGCAGCAATGTGTTAATATTCTCGATCTTGCTTCGTTTCCAGGGATCTTCCCAGGCCTCTTTATTGGCGATGAACTGAGTATTTGTCTGCAAAAGCTCGGCTATTATCCTTAGTCCGTGGGCCTTTATGGTGGACCCGGTCTCGGTGACCTCCACGATGGCGTCAGCCAGGCCTTCCACCACCTTGGCCTCGGTGGCCCCCCAGGAAAACTCTACTTCTACGGGAATGCCCGCATTATGAAAGTAATTGTGGGTAAAGTTTCTTAGCTCAGTGGCTATCTTTTTACCCGACAGATCCTCGGGGCGACGAAAGGGTGAATCCCCGGCCACCGCCAGCACCCATCTGGCCGGTCTGTTGCTTACCTTGGAATAAACCAGGTCCGAGACCACCACCACGTCGGATTCGTTTTCCATGATCCAGTCTTTGCCGGTCAGTCCCGCATCCATGGTCCCGTTTTCCACGTACCTGGAGATCTCCTGGGCCCGGCACAGGGAACACTGCATCTCCCGGTCATTGATTTCCGGGAAATAGTTCCTGTGATGAGGCTTTATCTTCCATCCCGCCCGGGCGAAAAGCCTTCTTGTGGCTTCCTCCAGGGATCCCTTGGGGATGCCCAGCTTGAGGACATTGTCACTGTTCATTTATTGTAAACCTCCTTGGGATCAAATACTTTTTCGGCATGCTCCAGGAAACGGCCGTCCTTTTCCACCCGGGTGAAAAAGCAGCTTTTGTAGCCCTTGTGGCAGGCCGCTCCCCCCATCTGATCCACCATGTACAGGATGGTATCCAGGTCGCAGTCTATGCGGATCTCCCGGATTTTCTGCACGTGCCCGGAAGTACCGCCTTTATGCCATATGCTTTTTCTGCTGCGGCTGTAGAAATGGGCCTGGCCGTTCTCCAGGGTTTTTTCCCAGGCCTGCCGGTTGGTGTAAGCAAGCATGAGCACCTCGCCGGTCTCCCATTCCTGAACTATTACGGGCAGCAGCCCGTTTCCCTTTTCAAAATCGGGTTTCAAAACATATCTCCTTGTTTACCCTTGATCTTTTCTACCTGATACTCTTCCTCACGCCCATACTCCCATACCCTCTTCCCCATGCTCCATGCCCTCTTCCCCATGCTCCCCGGGTCATCAATCAGCAGCCAGCTGTCCGCAGGCAGCACTGATGTCCTGGCCCTTGCTCTTACGCAGGGTAACGGTAAGGCCCCTGGAGCGAAGAAGTTCCTCGAAAGCCTGTACGGCTTGTTCCTCCGGAGGCTGCCAGCCTGCCTGTTCCCCGGGGTTACAGGCCAGCAGATTCACCTTGCATTTCACCCTGGACAACAGGCGTACCAGATCCCTGGCCTGGGCCGGGGAGTCATTCGTGTCCTTCAGCAGAACGTATTCAATGGTGATGCGCTCCCTGGGGGCCAGGGGATATTTTTCCAGAGCGCTGATCAGATCCTTTATATCCCAGGCCGCGGCCCCGGGCATGAGCCGGCGGCGCAGTTCCTGGTCCGGTGCATGCAGGGAAACCGCCAGCATCCCCAGGCGGGAGCGGCCGAATTCCTGCAGTCTGTCCTTTATTCCCACCGTGGACAGGGTGAGCCTTCTCCTGGAGAGCCCCAGACCCAGGGGGTCAGTCATCATGCCCAGGGCTCTATGAACTGCATCCCAGTTTAAAAGCGGTTCCCCCATGCCCATGAGCACCACATTGGTCAGGCGGGTGCTGTCCAGGCCTTTTTCCTCCAGATGCCTGCCTGCCACGAGAACCTGGGAGGCTATCTCGCCCGGGGTGAGATTGCGCTTGAACCCC
>Ga0207421_10006623_pt1 | contig 12573 bp, 2 predicted proteins | sample SodLakKL_010_SED_4_FD_187542 | JGI IMG/M metagenome (GOLD analysis project Ga0207421, IMG submission 187542) | Alkaline sediment microbial communities from Lake Tanatar, Kulunda Steppe, Russia - 8KL_010_SED (SPAdes) (version 2) | ecosystem: Environmental > Aquatic > Non-marine Saline and... | reverse complement strand
GTGGAATCTCTTCGAAGGTGGCCTTAATTTCAGCACCATCTTCAAAGTCGGTTAATGTAATCTCTTCTTCGTCCAGGTCTCCGTGCTCGGCTCCATCAACTTCCCAGCCGGTAAACTCGTAGTTTTCTTCAGCTACGGCTTTCAGCTGGATGGATGCTTCAACTTCCACCGAACGCTCGGTCTCCACATCCTCTTTCACCCATTCGTCATCAACTTTCTCTTCTACGTGCCCACCATCGGTCGATGTGATCGTGATATCGACCATCTCGGGCGTCGGGTCACAACCTGTCATTGCCAGCGTCAACGCTATTAGCAATGCTATTACGCCCATCAGTCGGAAATTAAGTTTTTTCATTTTCAGCCTCCTTTAGCTTTGTTGGGTCCTTACTGGGCAATGATTATTCTTGCTGCTGGTGTGCTCACCTCCCCTGGAGACACTCAATATAAGTGCTGGAAATAAATCTGGGAAAAAAGGTTAACTAAAATTTAAGACAGGAGCAAAAAAAAAGATAAATCATAAGAATAATAAATCCCGGAAAAATTGGATATAATTTTATGGGTAGATCTCTGATTGTGGCAAAAAAAATTTTTCTGCTGAAGTAGGGCCGAGTATTGAGAGGAGCAGAAAATCAATTCTCCATTTTGGTTTATGCTACCTTAGTAAAATTCTATTTTCAATAAATTATTCCTGCAAAAACCTTAATTGAAAATTAATTCAGGAAAAGGATTTTTAACCTGCCCAGGAGGAAAAATTAAAAGAATTGGTGCTTTCTTAGCCAGAATATCTTCTAATGGTAAAATCTTTGCAAAATGGAAAAATAAAATATTGGGTTCCCAACTGCTGATAAAAAGAATAGAAAAGCGGCTTGAAACAAAAATTTGGGGGTTTTGGTTTAAGCTGTCTGGGGTAGGTTTCCCCGCTGATAATTTCAGGACAGAGAAAGCGGGTTTTTGCCTTCAAAAAAATCCCCGGCAGAAAAGGTGAAAACCCCACTATTACTTTTCCCAAATCAATAGGGTAAGGGCAGGAGAGGGGCCTATTTTCTATTAAACTCCACCCAAATCCGAACCTGGAAGAAAAAAAGAGAACCCAAAATAATTGAAAGAAATATAATGTAAAAAGCCAACCCTGAGGAGTTCTTGCAGGCAAATTCAATTTTGTAGAGAATAATAGAAAAAACCTGAAAGAATCGGAGGCTATAAAATGAAAAAAAACCTTTTAAACTACGAAGTAATAAACATTAGAATAATTCTCACTGCAATTATTCTCCTTTGCCTTTCTGGCGCTATTATTGGATGTGATTTCCTGGGGCCGGAAAAGTTCATTCTGGAAGTGGAAATTAATGAAGAAAAGGGGGGCAGGGTCAAAATTGACCCCCTGGAGGAAGAATATATAGAGGGCAGTAAGGTGACCCTAACTGCAGTTCCTGAAGAGGGCTGGCAATTCCATTCCTGGGAAGGGGATGCCTCTGGGACAGAAAAGTCCATAACCATAACCATGGATGACAATAAAGAAATTCAAGCCTTCTTCGAACGCAAACAATACAGCCTCCATTTAACTGTTGTTGGTGAGGGTGAAGTGGAAAAAGAAGTGATTGCCTCTCCCCAGGGGGAATACAAATTTGAAACAGTTCTGCAGTTAACCGCAGTTCCAGCCCAGGGATGGAAGTTCAGCGGCTGGGAAGGGGAAAAAGAGAGTTCCGAACCTGTAATTGAAATTGAAATGGATGATCATAAAGAGCTGACCGCAGTATTCGAACGGGAACAATATACCCTAACTATTAATGTAGAGGGCAGTGGTGCGGTTCATATTGACCCGGAACAGGAAAAATATTCCTTTGGGGATAAAGTCACCCTTGCTGCAGAGGCTGAACCCGGCTGGGAATTCGATAACTGGGAGGGGGACATTTCCCGGACTGATAAAGAAATAGAAGTAGAAATGGAAAAAGACCTGGAAGTTATTGCCCGATTCAGCGCGAAAGAATATTATCTCCAGGTAGAAATAGAGGGGGAGGGAACGGTAGAGCAGGATCCCTACCAAGAAAGCTACAAATATGGGGAAGAGGTTAACTTAACTGCTTTACCGGAGGAAGGGTGGGAATTCAGCTCCTGGCAGGGGCATCTGAATACCCAGAAAAACCCCCTTATAGTTACTATAGAGGATGATATGGAACTGACCGCGGTCTTTTCCCGGAAAGAATATCAGCTGGAGGTAAAGACCTCTGGAGAGGGGACGGTTGCGGTTGATCCCGAACAGGAAAAATATGATTTTGGGATGGTAGTTAATCTGCAGGCTTCCCCTGCTAAAGGCTGGTATTTCCAGCAATGGGAAGGGGATGGGGAAGGTTCAGATAAAAACCTGAAGATAACCATCGATGGGGATAAGGAAATAACAGCAGTCTTTGCCCGGCAGCAATACAGCCTGGACCTTAATATAGAGGGAGAAGGGGAAATAGAAAAAGAAGTTTTAAAGCTGCCGGCCGGGGACTATGAATATGAAACCCTGATAAAGCTAACCGCAGTTCCTGCCGGGGGCTGGGAATTTAACACCTGGCAGGGAGATGCAACCGGAACCGAAAAAACCATTGAAGTTTTAATGGATGGAGATAAGGAAATTACTGCAGTTTTTTCGGAACTGACCTTTTCTTTAACCGTAGATATACAGGGCTCGGGCGGGGTGGATATAGATCCCGAGAAAGACGCTTATAAATATGGAGAAGAAGTAAAACTAACTGCAGTTCCAGAGGAAGAATGGGTTTTCAGCCACTGGGAAGGAGATACGGGAGGCCCGGATCAGGTCCAGATTATTAACATGACTCAGGATAAGGATATTACTGCTGTATTTGCCAAACCCGGAACTGCTGCTGGAGAAATCAAAATTGAACATAACTGGCCGGGTTCGATCCGGGAAACAAACCTAACCTCCCGGTATGCAGAAAAACCTTTACCGGGAGACTTATCCAGGGAGGAACAAAAAGAAGAATATCAGGAAAACCAGATGATTATTGGGTTCCATACTATTGCAACTCAATCCCAGAAAAAAGATATTTTCCAGGCCCGGAATCTGGAAGTCCTGGATCGGATGAAAAACCTGAATGCTTACCTGGTTAGAGCTACAGGGGATAACCTTTATTCCAAAATCCAGTCAATAGAATCTCTATCTGCCGTGGCCTATGCCGAGCCCAATTATCTGGCCCACACCCTTTTAACTGTACCAGATGATGAGTATTATGACCTGCAGTGGCATTATCCCCAGATTCGCTTGCCCCAGGCCTGGAGCATTACCACCGGATCATCCAGTATCCGGATTGCGGTGCTGGATACTGGAGTGGATACAGAGCACCCTGACCTGGGAAGTAATGTGGATTCTGATGATGGATTTAACTTTGTGAATGATAATACCGATACAAATGACTGGAACAACCATGGAACTCATGTAGCGGGGACCATAGGAGCGAATACCGATAATTCCAGGGGTATAGCAGGAGTAATGTGGGATTGTACCATTATTCCGGTAAAAGTTCTGGGTGATAAGGGCAGTGGTACCTACTGGGATATTGCCCGGGGCATTTCCTATGCCGCGGGCCTACTGGAAGAGCCAACCATTTCCCAACCGGTGCAGATAGTTAACCTGTCCCTGGGGGGTTCCAGTTATAGTGAAGCCCTGGCCGATGCAGTAAAGGCTGCTGCTGATGCCGGGGTGATAATGGTTGCCGCCAGCGGTAATAGTGGAGGCCCCTTATTATATCCTGCCCGCTTCCCCGAAGTTATTGCGGTGGGAGCAGTTGATTTTAATTATCCTGGTCCTCCCCAACGAGCCCCCTATTCCAGCTATGGTAATGAACTGGACCTGGTGGCTCCTGGAGGAAATCTTGATAGGGATAGCGATGATGATGGCAATCCAGACGGAGTGCTCAGCACCGCCTTTCCCCGCAATGCCAGCAAAGATTATGGCTATTATTTCTTTGAAGGAACCTCCATGGCTGCGCCCCATGTAGCGGGAGTAATTGGGTTAATGCTGGAGCGGGGTATTTGCCCGGCAGATGTTCGGGAAATAATTCAGAGGACCAGCCTGGACCTGGGGAACCCCGGGTTTGATCCCCGTTATGGCCACGGCCTGATTAATGCTTTCTGGGCCGTTAATGACGTGCAGTCCATTCGAATCCTGGTGGGCCGGAGAGAGGGGAATACTATTGATGCTGTCCTGGAAAAGGAAACAGATCTCCGGGCTGCAGATTATTTCCTGGAAAATATTCCTCCCGGGGAGTTCCGAATTTATGCCTGGATTGATGTGCGGGGCAATAATATTATTGAGCCGGGGGATTATCTGGCAGAAACAGAAGTAATTGAATTTGATGGAACCGAGAGCGTTTTAAAAAACCTGATTTTAACTGAGGAAGAGTGAAAGTATAGTCTTTCCTCCTGATATTATCAAGGGGAGCCTGTCCTCCCTGGAGTTGAGAGCCCTGTAGAAAAGTGTGGAGATAATGAAAAAGGTATCACTGGAAAAAAATTGTAAAAGGCACTGTTTTCCCGGAATTAGTCCTGCTGCTGATTATTTTTCCCCCGGAAAAAAGGCAGTTATACCAAAACATATGGTTGGGAAGAAGCATTAACGAAGAAAAGAAAGGTCTGAAGTGTTTAATTAACCCGGAAAAATTAAAAATCGGGAGGAGTGAGAAGGCAGTCAGGAGTGGTTCGCGGGCAGGCAGTGGATAGGGCAGCACTCCTCTTTCTCTGGGTCTTCGGTTTTTCCTTTAAATCTGCTTTGGTCATAAGAAGGTGTTCTAAATATATCTTTAGAAAAGGAAGTGATGCCCTTCTAATGGAGAATTAAAAAAGATTATGCAAATGGCAGGTTTTTTTGACAAATAAGGGTTTTTTGCAGGAAGTTATCTATAATCGTAGAATTCTAAAACAACAGGGTGTTAAAGGAATACTGCATTCTTGCTCTTGCCCCGGGCCAGATTATCAATTTTTTATTTTTGCCCAGCAGGAGAAGGATTGTTATGCGATTCCTTACTTGCAAAACAGGGTTGCGAGCGGTTGTCCTTCATTACTGTCCTGAAATGGTTGTTTAACTATTGATTTATGGGGTTGGAGATGAGGGGTTTTTCCCCAGAGTTTTTTGCAATTAAGTTTTGAGGCAAGTTTTTTTAAGGGTTTTTTTGGGAGGTGAGTAAAGAAAGCTTTATGTGAATTGTTTTCATCTGCCAGCGGTGAAAAAGGCTTGGGATTTTTTAGAGAAAAAGAAGAGAGTGAAAAGGAGGCGAAATGATGAATAGTTCCTTATTCAAGGGTCTTGGTGTTCTGGCACTGCTTCTGGCTTTATCTCTGGCTTTGCCTGGCTGTGACCCGACGCCGGAAATGGTTGATGTGGAAATCACCTCAACCGAAGGTGGCCATGTAGAAGAGAAAGTTGAAGGGGAATGGGTTAAAGAGGATGTTGAGGGTGTTCGGTCAGTTGGCGCCCGCACCTATATCCAGTTAAAAGCTGTTGCTGACCAGTTCTATGAGTTTGCAGGCTGGGAGGTAGAGGGTGCAAAATATGGAGCTGAGGCCAACCTGGAAAAAGAGGAAATCACGGTAACCGACTTTGAAGATGGCGCAGAAATTAAAGCCACCTTTACTGATGTGCGAGAGGAGTACGAGGTTACCTTCCAAGAGGCCAATGATTTAGAAGGTGTGGCCATTCAAGTGTACGCCGATGAAGACCTGGAAGATCCCGTGGGAGATGAAATTACGACTGATGCTGACGGCGAAGCGGTTAAAGACCTCTTAGAAGGAAATTACTGGTTTACTGCCAGTAAAGAAAACTATGAGGACTATGAGGGAGACTTTAAAGTTGATGGAGCAGATCTGCCTGTTGAATTCACCATGGTGGAAATAATTCCTGAAGATTATACTGTTACCTTTGAAGAGCAGAACGACCTGGAAGATGTATCCATCCAGGTGTTTGCCGATTCCGACCTCACGGAAGAAGTGGGTGCAGCAATAGAAACCGATGATGAGGGTAAAGCTACTAAAGAACTGGAAGACGGCGAATACTGGTTTACCGCTAAACTGGAAGGTTACCAGGACTATGAAGGGGACTTTGAGGTTGATGGAGAGCCCCTGACAGTTCCCTTTACTCTGGAAGAAATTGAGAAATATGAAGTAACCTTCACCGACCCGGAAAATGGAACACTGACCGCAGAAGTTGATGATGAAGAGATCACGAGCGGGGATGAAGTTGAAGAAGGAAAAGATGTAGTATTTAAAGCAACTCCGGATGAAGGCTACCGGGTAAAAGAGTGGGTAGTTAATGATGTTGTGGTTGATGATAAAGATAGTCAGACCTTCACCTATGAAGATCTGGATCAGGATATTGAGGTAGAAGTGGTCCTGACCGAAGTAGTGGAAAAATATGAGGTAACCTTTGCCGATCCAGATAATGGTGAACTGACCGCCCAGGTTAACGATGATGATATTGATAGCGGGGACGAAGTGGAAGAAGGAAGAGATGTTGTATTCACCGTCACCCCTGATGAAGGCTACCGGGTAAAAGAATGGAAGGTTAATGGAGACCTGGTAGAAGATGAAACTGACCTGACCTATACTTACGAAAATCTGGATAAAGATATTAATGTAGAAGTAGTTTTAATTGAAGCTTATGAAGTTACTTTTGCAGATCCAGACAATGGCGAACTCACCGCCCTGGTTGATGGTAACGAAATAAGCAGCGGTGATATAGTAGAGAGTGGAAAAGATGTATTATTTTCTGCAAGCCCAGATACCGGCTATGAAGTGGAAGAATGGCTGGTTAATGATGAAGTTGTTGAAGATGAAACTTCTCTGACCTTCACCTACAAAGATCTGGATGAAGATATTGATGTTGCAGTAAAACTGGTAGCCAAATATGAAATCAGCTTTGAAATAAAAGATGAAGAAGAGGAGCCAGTTGAAGGAGCAACTATTAAACTCTGGGAAAAAGAAGAAGATAACGACGCAGACAGTGCCATGGCAATAAGGATTGCGGAAAATGACAATGATTATATGGAAGAAACCACCGATGATGAGGGTAAAGCAGTATTTAAAGTTGGTGTAGGGGAATATGAATATGAAGTAACCAAAGAAGGCTTCAAAAAAGTTGAAGGCACAGTAGAAGTAGAGGATGATGATGTGACAGTAGACGTTATAACCCTGATCCAGGTATTTGAAGTAACCTTCGACCAGCCAGATGACGGCACCCTAACTGCTGAAGTTGATGATGAAGATATTGATACCGGTGATCTGGTAGAAAAGGGTAAGGACGTCGAGTTTACCGTAGTTCCTGACGAAGGATACCGGGTAAAGGAATGGCTGGTTAATGAAGAAGTGGTAGATGGTGAAACCGGGCTGACCTATACTCATGAAGATCTGGATGAGGATATAGTTGTAGCGGTTGTCCTGGAGGAAGAATACAAGGTTACCTTCATTGTTGAAGATGAAGACGAAGTTGCTATTGAAGGCGCAATAGTTACTCTTAATGATATGGGAGAGGAAACAGATACAGATGGAAAAGCTGAATTTACTGTAACTGCTGGGGAATATGACTATACCGTTAACAAGGAAGGTTATGAAGAAGAAGAAGGAACGGTTGATGTTGACGATGATGAAACTGTAGATGTAGAGCTGAAAAAGCTGGATAAGTACACTGTAACTTTTGCAGATCCTGCTGAGGGTGGAGAATTAACTGCCACAGTTGACGGAGAACCTATAACCAGTGGTGCAGAAGTATATGAAGGTAAAGATGTTGTGTTCACTGTTGATCTGGATGATGGCTTTGAAGTTGTTGCATGGGAAGTAAATGATGTAACTGTTCCAGATGAAACAGGTACTACCTATACCCACGAGGATCTGGAAGAAGAAATCGTCGTAGAAGTAGTTCTGGAAGAGTTGGATAAGCACACTGTAACTTTTGCAGATCCTGCTGAGGGTGGAGAATTAACTGCCACAGTTGACGGAGATCCTATAACCAGTGGTGCAGAAGTATATGAAGGTAAAAATATTGTGTTCACTGTCGATCTGGATGAGGGCTTTAAAGTTGTTGCATGGGAAGTAAATGATGTAACTGTTCCGGATGAAACAGGTACTACCTATACCCACGAGGATCTGGAAGAGGATATAGAAGTAGAAGTAGTTCTGGAAGAGATGGAAGTTAGTGTAGATGCAAAAACTAAAACTGTTCTTGATGAGACAAAAGGTGAATATTTAGAGTTTGAAGCTTTTATTAATGGAGAACCGCTTGATTTAGAAGATTACAGTGTAGAATTTTTTGCTGATGAGGATGTCCTGGCCAGAGATGAAGAACCCCGAACAGAAGCAGTTGATAGCAATGAAGATGGATTGGTCCATTACTATACTCCTCTAGGGGTAGAGACTTTTGAATACTGGGTTGAAATAAGTTATGAGGGAGATTTGGTTGGGGTATCTGAGCCCCAGGAAGTTCAGGTACTGGACCCAGAAGGCTGGGCCGAAGTAACTGATGCTACCCTTATATTGGACGAAGATGTTGATATTTCCGTAATGGTGGTTGACGAAGAAGCAACTCTTAATCCAACTCAAGGAACCCGCCATGATGAACAGCCAATTAAAATACCGGAAAAAGGTTATCTGCCTGATTGGAGCCACCAGGTGAAAGATGTGGAATCTTCAGATGATACAATAGTTTCTACCATTGCAGTAAAAACACTGGCCACTCCCAAGAATTATGTAGTTCTTAATGCTATTTCTCCGGGGACAGCAACCATAACTGTAACTTTGCTTAATGATCAGACTTTTGATTTTGATGTGGATGTAAAAGCCTCCCCAAGAAAAGCTACTACTGCTACTGCGGAGGATATTGCCTTTTCTGATGTGGAAGGGCAGGCCAAAGTGCAGATTAATGTTTTGGACCAGTATGATGACCCCATGAAAGATGAAGAAATTAAGCTTGTGGATGCTACTGATAACTTTGCTTTTGACCCCGCAAATCCAGAAACAGATTATCAGGGAAATACTGAATCAATTGTCAGTAAAGATAATGAGCTAACAGAAGGTGATTATGAAATATCCATAGAAAATATGGATGAAGAAGAGATAGGCACATTCAATGTAATATACTCTATTGCCGATGATGAAATAGTTGAGTTGGAATTACGCATCCACCCTGACTCGCCAGCCCAGGATTGGGTTATTGATGCCTACGATCCTGATAAAGATGAAATTAAGCTCTATCTGGTTGGCCTGGATGAGGGAGGCAATGTCAATGCAATTGCTACCGAAGATAATAATGCGTTTGAAATTGGTGGAGAATCTTATTCATATGAACTTTCTGGAGATATTGATGCGGTAGATGACGATGGGTTAAAGGATAATGACATAGTTTACCTTTTACTGAAAGCAGTAACAGAACAAACTGGAACTGTGACTGTTGATATTCTTGACGCCGAAGAAGATGTCCAGGCTTCAGCTACGATTACGATAGAATATACAGTGCCCGAGGTAACAGACCTTGAAGTTAGAGAACCTGCAAAAATCGAACTAGTTCCCGGGGGCGGTAGCAAAGAAATTAATGAGGACCGTCTTGATGACTTAGTTAAAGTGGAATGCGATGTAGATTACAACCTTGTCGACCGTACATTTGATGGTAATTGGCTTGAATTCAAGGTTGAAGCTGAAGACAACACTAAACTGGGGTATGTAAGAGTCCGTTCCAGCAAAACCGATGTTTTTACTATTGAAGATAATGGAAATGGTATTAAATTAGTAACAAAAGACGAAACCACTCTGGAAAGCGAAGCCAAGTTAATATTCCAGCTTAAAGATTATGGAGGAACTTCGGAAGATATAGTTGCTACTAGAGAATTACCGGTAACTTTTGTGCCTGGAGCTTTGGATACCAAAAAATCCAGTTTGGAACTCATTAGCGATGATCCTGTTGCTGCTGGAGATCAAAATGTAAAGCTGGAGCTAAAGCTTAGAGATAAATATGAGAACCCAATTGTGGGAGAATCCAAGGTCGAGATTAAAAATGGAGAATGGTTTGACGATCCAGTTATCTTTGATGATGAGGGGAATGCCAAGGTTACATTATCAATTCATGAAGCTGATGAATATACAGATATATCTGTAGAAGTAGTATACAATGGAGGGTCAATAGAAATTGGAAAATTCTCCGTGCTTATTAAGCCTGCAGACTTAGATCCGGAAAAATCAACAGTAAGTTTAGTTGATGAAGACCCAGTAGCTGGAACTGATTTTAGAATCGCTGTGGTAGCAAAAGATGCCTTTGAAAATAGAATTCCTGGCTTTGATAAAAATGATTTTGCAGTAAGTGATGATGAAGCAGATGATATTGAGTTGGTTGATTTTAATCTACAGGAACAAGCTGCAGGGCCACGATATATGCTTTTCCTAAAAAAGGAAACAGCAGAAGTAGTTAATATTTCAGTTACTTTGGACGATGTTGGGATAGAACAGACTGTTGAGGTAACAGTAACACCAGAAGAACCTAAAAGTATTGAAATAGTCAATCAACCTGCGGATACGGGGGCAGGGGAACCTATTGGATCGGATGATAATGGAAATCCCTCTGTTAGAGTCCTGGATGAATTTGATAACCCTGTGCCTGATATAGAAGTTGAGGTTGGAGTTGTTGGTGAAGGATTTGGTGAAGACAAATTTGCTGGTGGAGGAGAACCCGTAATAACAGATGGTGAAGGTATTGCGATATTTGATGACCTAGTCTTGAATGATGCAGGTGATTATCAACTAATGTTTAAGGTAAAAGGATCTGATGATCCAGTTATTAGAGTAGATTCTGAAGAGTTTACTATATATCCCGCCCCAGCAGACGAGGATAAGAGCGAAGTTGATCCTGAAGAAAAAGATGAGCTAAATGCTGGAAAAGATCTAAAAATAACCTTCACTTTTAAAGATGAATTCGAAAATCCCATAAAAGGTGATGTAGAACTGGGAGGAACCCTGGATGACGAAGGGGCGTCAGTATTCTTTAGCTTGGTGGAAGAGGATGCAGGCGATATTATTGCTGCTGAAAAAGGCTTAGAAGATCTGGATGAACCGAAAACAGATGAGAATGGGGTAATAGAAGTGTGGTTGGTTGCTACTGATATAGAGCAAAGCGGTACTGTGACTGCCCAGGTTAATGGGGAAGGGCACAAGTTAATGATAGAAATCATAGAAGTAGTGCCAGCCGAGCTTGATGAGGACGAATCCAGTGTGGAACTAATTAGTGATGATCCTGTCCCTGCTGGAGCGGATAATATTGAACTGAAGTTAACAATCAAAGATGAGTTTGGGAACCCCATAAGTGGCGATGACTTCCAGGTTAGAGTATTTAAAGCTGTGAACGATGTTTGGTTACCTGCAACTGCAATTGAGTTTGATGAAGAAGGCCAGGCAACCCAAAAATTAGACCAGGAAACAGCAGATGATTATGAGGATATTAAAGTTGAAATTAGAGAAAGGGAAAATGGTGACTGGGGTGAATATATAGAGATCGGTACTTTTGATGTAATTGTAGTCCCTGTGAAGGTTGCAAATGCAGTGGTTGATTTTACACTTAACGATAAGAACGGTAAAGGAAGAGCAGTTACATGGTTTAATGATGTTATAGAAGGTAATTCAGGGGATTGGAAGATAGACACATTGATTTATTCCGATGAAGAAATACCAGCTGAAACAGAAATAACAGTTTATTATGGGGAAGGCACTCCAGGGGCAATACAGCAATATCATGATCCCTTCGAACTTGATGAAGCTACCAGTAAAATCTGGCTAAGTGAACTCATGGATAAAGCAAAGGGCGTTGAAAATGGGCACAGAACACCTTTGGCAGGCCACAGTGATAAAGTAACTTTCATCGAAATAAAAGTGGATGTAGATTTAACAACAAAAATTACAGCCACCGTAGTAACTTCTAAGCTCGGAGTTGAAGATAATTGGGAAGAAGGATGGTATTTTGAGCTTGATAAAGCTTCAGCAGTGATAGAGTTCACAGAGTAAAGCAAAGGTTCTTTCATAGGCTGAACAGGCTCAACCAAAAGAAGTGTAAGGAAGCCTTCCATCCTTCAACAACCTCCAACTTCAATCCTGCAAAGGTGAGGGGTGTACTTTTCACCACCCAGCTTCTGTCGAAGAGTGTCGATAGTGTTGTAGTGAATTTACAGTAGAACTATAGGAGCCCCGCTGGGGAGAGATGTTTGTGGAAAAAACTCTCTGGCGGGGCTTTTTCGTTCTTTGTAAAGACGCTTTAATTTTTTCCCTATACCAAATTCTTGCCACATTCCATCCCATAACCAGGCAGCCAACTTGTTTTGACCCCACCTGTTTGTGGCAAAATAAAAGTGCAGAGAATGGCAACGAAAAATACATAAGTGGGTGGAAAAAAAAGGAGCCACCCCTAAGCATCCTGAAAATAACCTCCTGAGAACCATCACATTCAAAGGAGGAAAAGAAAGGATGCTTGAGGTGACTCGTATCAATTATATCAAAATGTTGCGAGAGGAAAAAGGGCTTTCGATCTCGGAAATCTCAAGGAAGATAGAGATT
>Ga0207421_10006622_pt1 | contig 12575 bp, 10 predicted proteins | sample SodLakKL_010_SED_4_FD_187542 | JGI IMG/M metagenome (GOLD analysis project Ga0207421, IMG submission 187542) | Alkaline sediment microbial communities from Lake Tanatar, Kulunda Steppe, Russia - 8KL_010_SED (SPAdes) (version 2) | ecosystem: Environmental > Aquatic > Non-marine Saline and... | reverse complement strand
TCAGTATCAAATAAAGTTTTCTGTTCAGATTTTCTGCCCATCAATGTAGTTTCCCCCTGATATGTATAAAATTATCACCCTAAACTTAACTATATTATATCACATAAATGCTTGAAATGCCAGGGATTATAGGGCTTTTTAATGTATTAATTTGATAATCTTTTTTGCTAAACTATCAGGGGGTTCTGCAACAGTCTTCTAGGTAAAAAATATCTCCCATCCTGCCTAACATGCCAGAATGGAAGAGGGGTTCAGACATAGATTTTGTGGTAACTATTAATCTACCTCCATATCAAGGTACTTCGGAGGCCCTTTAATGCCCAGTGCGTTAAGTATTTCAAGCTGATGAGGATTGGGATCGGAGACAATTTTAACCCGGCCAGAATTAAAAATAAATTCTCCAACTCTAAGTCGCGATAGTTTCCTTCGCACCTTACGCCAGGACTGAGCGGTCTCATTTTCAATGATCCTTATTAACAATCAAAGCCAGCCAGCAGAGCTTAACATGGGCGCGGATCCTGTCCTCCCGCCTGTGATACATCGGCCGTATCTCAAGGTCACTTTTCATGGTGCGAAAGGCACCCTCAATGTCAACCAGCTGCTTGTAGCCTGAGGCTACATCTTCAGGATCCAGGGTGTCATCAGACTTGATAAGTTTGCTTAAACTATCTATCAAATTTCTAATCTTCTCTACATCCAGTTTATCCTTTCTGCCGAAGGAATAAAGGACTTTCGTTTTGGAGACTTGCTCCTCACTGTCCCAGTAGTTATGGCAGAGCTGCACATATTCAACTTTGGTGCCGTCAGCAAGCTTATTGGGGGTTTCTCTTATATACATGGTGACTATATTATATCATGTTATCTTTTTCATTGTATGTGGTATTATAATTCCATTGTAACTATTCCGGATATGGTTTCCGGGAAGAAAATCGCCGTCATAGTCGGGAGGTTTTCTTCAATTTGGCCAGATTATAACTATTTACTGTGGAAGTCGGGTAAGAGTAATCATGGAGATGCTAATTAACTCTACAGTCATTTGCAACTGCAAGGTGACACCCTTATAGTTTCAGTTCAAGAACCTGGCAGGCCTAAATATCGCAGGTCTATAGAAAGATTCTTCCAGGAACTAAATTCTCAGGATATTAAAGATGATAATGGGTTTGCTAAAAAAATTAAATTTCAACTGACCGATGTTGTGTCAAGATGAGAAACCTTTGCAAGTGTTGTATGTTTAAAAGCTTAGGCAGGTTATTTATACACAAAGAGACAAGGGTTTTGCACAAAAAGCTAAACCCTAAACTTTCAGAGCTCTGAAATTATAATTTTAAAATGTATTTTTTAATCAGGGTCTCCTCCTCTTCCGTTGGTAGAAAGCAACTAAGTTCATTTATATTTAGACAATCACCAAGACTTCTTAATTGAAATAATTACAAATCAGCTCAATAAATAAGGCCAACAAAATTTCATGAATAGTTCCTTAAATTAGAAGACTGCTGAACTAATAAGAATCTCGAAGTAAATATATCTTTTATAAGACACAACAAAAAGATGCAATTATAAAAATAAAATATTCATCCAGTTAAAACCATTAAAAGTCATGCAATCAAAGGAATTGTAGAAACTTTAATTGGTCCATATTCTTTAACTTTTACCAACTGTTTACGAGAAGATCCTTTAATCATTAGAAATAAATTCTTAATTATAAGAAGACAAATAAAATACATAACAATTCAATATCAATGTTAATCTTTATCATGATAATATACGCCTCTCTCAAATAAATGTTTGGTTTTATGGTCGATATTTTCTAATGATTTTGCTTTATCTTTTTTACCAATTGCAATAACTATTGAGTTTAAAAAAATCATAGTAGGCACAAAAGAATATGTGCTACCTGGTTCTATTTTAATAGATAAATCAGAATTTGTAAATAATGGCGAATTGAAGGAATCTGATATTGCTATTGTAAAAGCTCCAGAATCTTTTGCATAGTTAATCATCTCAATAGATTTTTCAGTATACGGAGGGTAACTAATTGTAAAATAAACATCATTTCCAGATATATCTTTTATATTATCATATATATTTCCATAGCATAAATTTAACAGTCTAACATTATCTTTTAACTGATTTAAAGTAAAAGAAAAATAATATGAAAGTGAAAAAGAAGACCTAAGTGCAAAAACATAGATATTTTTAGCTTTTTGCATCTCTTCAATTGTTCTTAGATATTTTTCATATAAATTCTCACTATAAATATTATTAAGATTACAAATACTACTTTCAATTGTATTATATAAAATATTTTCATGATCAATATTAGTTTCTATTGATTCTTTTAACTCTCTCATAGGAAATATTTCATCTTTGATATAATCTTGCAAATCATCTTTGAAACTGGTAAAACCATCATAACCTAATTCTCTGGCAAATCTATATATGCTTGCTTCGCTAACTCCTAATTCCTGACTTAGTTTTTCTAAAGTACTAAATGCAAACCCCTTATAATCATTCAATATACTACCAGCAATTTTTTTATGGGTTTTAGAAAAACTACTGTAGTTTTTTCTTATTTTTTTAAATATCAATATTAAATTCACCTCTGCTAATTATTTGATAAGATGTCAATTTTTATTATTGTCCAAGATATTATATTAAAACAATAACCAAATAATATTTTTTACAAGTGTTAGAACAATAACAGAAAAAACTGTGATAGGTAGGCCGGCCTTTATCATTTCATAAGTATTATAATAGCCATAACTATATGAAATAGCATTCGGGGGAGTATTAGCTGGCAATAAAAAAGCTAGACAAGCTCCTAGACCGGCTACCATAGCTAACAAAATGACACTCATATTAAATCTAACTGCCAAAGCTATAGCTATTGGTACAAATGTACTAGAAGTAGCGGTTAAACTAGAAAATAATGTTATGCTAAAAGAAGATATTAATCCAATAGTACCAATAATAGTAAATACATTTGCCCCTTCTAATGTTATTGACATATAAGTTGATAATATCTCAATTACACCAGATTGTTCCAGACCTGAACCTAAAGCTAATCCACCTCCAACTAGTATGAATATGCCCCAATCTATATTGTTTTTTGTTTCCTTCCAATTCACTACTCCTATGACTGGAGTCAAAAACAACAAAATAATTAAAAGAGATGCAATATAAAGCCACCCGGACATTAAAGGAAGAAATGAATCAGATACCCACAATACTATTGATAAAGCAAAAAGAATAAATACATGTTTTTGTTTAAACGATAAGTTGCCCATCTCTTCTAATTCTCTTTTAACCTTTTTAACTCCCCCACTAATCCTCTTTATTTCTAATGGATAAATTATATAACACAAAACAAACCAAATCAAAGGAATAATAAAAATAACAACTGGTACTGCCCTAATCATCCAATCTAAAAAGCTAATTTGTATTCCCGCCATATCATCTAAGAAAGCTACAGTAATAGAACTTGCAGGTGTTCCAGCAGGAGTTCCCATTCCTCCAACATTTGCTGAGTAGGCAATACCTAGCATCATTGTTTTTCCTAAATTGCTTTCGCCCTTATTAATATTTTCCATACTAATAATTCCTAATGAAATAGGAATCATAATAGCTGTAGCAGCAGTGTTAGAGATCCACATAGAAAGAAAAGCTGTAGAAATCATTATTCCCAAAATTAATTTAGAGGTTTTCTCTCCCATTAATGATATGATTTCTAAACTCACTCTTTTATCTAAGTCGTATTTTGAAAAAGCTGTTGCAATAACATAACCAGCAAAAATTAGACTATTAACAGGGGTAGCAATAAAAGATATTGCATCCCCTATGTGTTGAATTCCAAAAACTCCTTGTAAAACAATTATCACTAATGCTGTTAATGGTATTGGAATACATTCAGTTATCCAAAAAACTGCTCCAATAAAAGCAATAGCTAACATAATTATTGCATCTTGCGAAAAAACATTATGAAAAGGCAAATAAGTTATAAAAAAAGCGATGAATAGAGTTATAATAATAGTAAATAATTTTTTTTTATTGTCTGATAATAACATATTTAATTCCCCTAAACAATGAATAAAATAATTAATAATTTCAGAACTCTTAAAATCTACTTCTCTCTTTTTGTGCAAAATAAATTGATAAATTACCATTTCTTAATGATAAAACCTGATATACAAAGCTTCATATATTTCTCCAGCTTGAAAAATTCACAAAAAGTAACATTTTACAGTTTGCTAGACTGAATTTGTAAAATGTTGATATAACAGTAAACTTATAAAAAACTGATTTGAAAAAAGCAAACTTTCAGAGCTCTGAATTTTATATAACTGGCAATCAAATATTTATTTAATCTTTAATTCTATAAAAATATTTCTTAAATCTTCTTTATCTATGTCCCAAACTAAATTTGTTGGCGGAAGTGATTCTTTTCTGAAGAAATCAGGGAGTCTATTCTCAAAATTATTAATTCCTGCTTTTTCATTGAATCTTATTTCTTTTAATATTGTTTTTCTACCAAGGTTCAAAGTGTCTTCCACAGTAAATTTTTTTCCATAAAGGGCTGTCAAAAGCTTGGAAGCAATTTTAGCTGTTGTAAAATTAGTACCAACAAAAACACAAAGACCCAAAGTATCACACATTGCAGACATTATTTGCATTTCTTTGGAAAGCTTTACTTTCCCTTCTGAATCATGAGGATCCAAATTTCTATTACCCTGTTTAGAAAACCCCTTTCTGTTAGGCAAACAATTACCCGCTGTATGATCAGCACCCATTGGAGAAGTTGCATACGTTACCCCTGTTCCCTTCAATGCTCGAGGATCATATGCAGAAATACCTTGACCCTTAACATGAGGAATCCGATCTACACCCAAAACTTGCCCAGTAGTTTTAACCCCCTGAACTAAGGTGCGACCAAATATCGTATTGTTTTTTACCTCTTCTAATAATTTCAAAACTGCATTTTCATCTCCAAATGAAAGATAACCCCCTTCCATTGCTACAGCAATTGCATCTCCAAAATCCATAGTATCTATACCAAGCCCATCGCAAAATCGATCAATATTAGCAATCAGATCTAAATTATCAATACCTAGATTACTACCAAGAAGAACGATAGTTTCAAACTCAAGAGAGGCAGTCAAAAAGTTCTCATTGATATCATTATATACATTAGAACATCTAATTACGCATCCAGGCATACAGGAATGAGAAGAGACGCCATTCCTTTCTTTTTGAAGTTCAGCCAGTGTTTCACCGCTTAAATTTTCTGAACCTTCAAAAGTTCCTTGAGAAAAGTTTTTAGTAGCAAGGCATCCAACCTCACTCATTGCATTTACCAATACAGCTGTACCATAATTAGTTAATGAACTTTTTTCTTCAACTAAATTTTGAGCCCAGCTCTTACAAGTTTTTCTAAACTCTTGTTTATCTTTATAGTCAATTTCAGGAGCACCTTCATCATCAACAATCACTGCTTTAAGGCATTTACTGCCCATAACAGCCCCCATCCCACCTCTAGCTGCATGGCGGGCAGGAAAACCATCACGGTCAGTTACAGCACATGTGGCAATCGGAAATTTCTTTTCTCCTGCTTCTCCGGTAATTAATATGCCAACATTATTACCAAATTTTTTCTGTAAAATTTTACACGCTTCATAATTGTCAAGCCCTAATATATTATTAGCTGGCAACAAAGAAGCTCCGTGATTATCTATTTTCAAAATATACCATTCTTCTTTTTCTGGCTTATTTTCAACAATAATACATTTATATTCTAATAACGCAAGCTTTTTAGCAAAAACACCTCCAGAATTTGATTCTTTTATTCCTCCTGTTAAAGGACTTTTGCCTCCTACAGACAGTCTGCCTGAAGAAGGAGCATAAGTCCCTGCAAAAATACCTGGGGCAATTATTAATTTATTTTTAGATTGCAACGGTTCGCAATCAAAGGGAACTTCATCCATAATTATTGTAGAGGTAAGCAATCGGCCTCCAATATTAGCATAATTGTCTGGTACATCTTCATATGAAACACTATATTTGCCCATATCGATTCTTAAAATTTTTTTCATATTTATCACCTATAAGTTAATTTTAACTTATATATCATTTTGATAATAACATTCACAACTCAAAATAATGAAACGAGAATCATCTGTTTCATTTTTATGGCTATTAAGTCAGCTTAATAAACTAGTTATAAAGTTGGCTTATATTTGTTATTGTTTCTCAGAAGTTATACAAATATATCTATAATAATAGACCCTGCGATTATGGCAATATTAGTAATCATCTGTACTTTTATGATGTTTATATTTTAAACAAAGATAGATAGCAATAGCAATCTATTTAAAGACAGAAATCATATGCTTATTAGACTTAATAGCCACATTTAGGTAAGATATTTTTTAATCTAAAGCCTTCCTAAAGATTTATCCATAGCTTTAATTGCTACATCCATCTGTTCCTTAGAAATAGTAAGTGGGGGAGCAAATCTAACTACACTTCCAGATACTCCCGCTTTTCCAGCAATAACCCCTTCGTCCTTTAAATTCTCCATTAACTGAACTGCTTCTTCTGATCCTGGCTTTCTTTTATCAGTACCTTTTTTAAGTATTTCCAGCGCCAACATTAATCCTTTTCCTCTAATTTCTCCTACAAAATCATAATTCATAGAGATTTCTCTAAGTTTTTGAATTCCATATTCACCAACTTCTTTGGCATTATCACATAAATTATTATTTTCTATAAATTCAATATTTGCCAGGGTAGCTATTGATGATATTGGATTACCTCCAAAGGTGCTTATTGATGGTGCAGTAAAAGAATCTGCCACATCAGGTTGGGCAATATATGCCCCCATTGGAAAGCCATTAGCTATACCTTTTGCCATACAAATTATATCTGGTTCAACATCCCAATGTTCAATTCCAAACATCTTGCCAGTTCGTCCAAAACCTGTTTGAACTTCATCTATAATCAATAAAGCCTCATAGATATCACTCACTTCTTTTACCCTTTTAAAATATTCATATGGAGGAATAACATAACCACCTACACCCTGTATTGTTTCAATTAATATTCCTGCAACTCTACCTCCACAGGATTCCTTTATAACATCCTCGAGGTGATCTACACAAGCAAGGTCACACTTGGGATATTCCTTATCTAAAGGACAACGATAACAATAGGGGTTAATCGCAAAATGTATACCCGCAGGATCAGAATGTATAAAGCGCCAGGAGCCTACTCCTGTAACTGCATTTGCTGTAGTTGTACGACCATGATATCCATGCCTTAAAGAAACAATGTTTTCTTTCCCTGTATGAATTCTTGCTAAATTTATGGCTCCATCTATTGCTTCACTACCGGTATTGACTAAAAAAGATTTTTGTAATTTGCCTGGAGTTATATTGCTTAGTTTTTCAGTAAGTTCAACCATAGGTTTTGTCAGAAAACAACTTGAGACATGCTGTACTTTCTTGGATTGCTCAATAACACGTTCAGTAATTTCAGAATTACAGTGACCAGAGTTTGTTACCAATATACCACTAAAACAATCTAGATACTTATTCCCTTCTGCATCATACATATATTCCATTTCAGCTTTTTCAACCACAATAGGTTCATCAAAATACTGGTGTAAAAGTGAAGGCATAAAGTATTTGTTTGCCTTTTCAAGACATTCTTTTGTTTTACTCACTTAAAATAAACCTCCTTTTAAATTCTTGTAATATTGTTTATTAGATGCTAAAGCTTTAAAGCTACTATTTATACTAATATATTTCTTCTTTAGCTTTTTTCATGTATTGCTGAAGACTTCTATCAAGTTTTTCATCAATCAAAGAATCAGGGGCTTTTTCCAATATTTTCTTATACTTTTTGTTTGCTCTTTCTACTATATCTTTAGAACCATCTTGTTTCCATTCGTCGTAAGAATCCCAGCATGAAATCGTTGGTCGCCATCTATTTTTGAAATTTTCAAAAGTATTCGTATGTGTTAAATATTTTCCACTATGCTTAACTTCTTTGATTACCTCAACATCTTTTTCAATGGTTGAAGTATCAATTCCTTCTAGTACCCTTTTTACCCTACCCAACATCTCCAAATCAATGATAAATTTTTCATATGAGGTAGTCATGATTGAATCTAAAACACCTAAGCTTTCACTAACAATGTCAGTTCCAGCTGTTAAAAGCATAAAAATGTTTTGCATTGTTTCAAAACCCGCCTGACAATCAACAACTTTTGAATCCGTTATAGAAGACATTGCTTTTGTTGGTAATTCATATAAATCATTTCCGATTTGAAGACAAGCCACATCAATTAGTGTGCCTTCAGGAGAGCCTGTTATATAGCTTGCATCAGACATATCAGCAACAGTTGAAGCAGGAAGATAAATAACAGGATTGCCTGGATTTATTAGTTGTGTCAAAACTATCCCAGCTAATAACTCCGCATTTTGTTGAATAACAGTTCCAATAAGGCTTACTGGTCCAGTGGCTCCAGCCAAAATGCACGGAATAATACCAACAGGCTGACCTCTTTTAGAATATTCTAGAATTGTTTCTAAAGGAACTGTATTAAAACGAAGTGGACTCAAGGGGCAAACACCAGCAATTATAACATTATTATCTCCAAAGAAATCTTGGTCTTTACCAATTGCCAGCTTTATCATATCAAACATTTGTTGTTGTTCTTTTTTCCCCCTAACCATTCCTACAAGAGGTTTATCTGTATGCTTTAACAGATTATAAATTATATCTAGATGCCTAATTTTATTATCTATATCATTGGGTTCTACTGGCATTGACCCAACTAAATCAACCAAATCACTTGATTGACAGAGTTTATAAAGATTTATTAAGTCATTTATTGTGCCTTCTCTTCTTCCATTTTCTATGTCTTGAATATAAACAGGTCCTACGTTTGGTTGAATTGCTATAGAGTCATTTTCTTTTCCTATAGACAAGGATTTGTTTTTGTTTCTTGCCCACAAATTAAAACTATCAGGTGCAGTTTCTAAACATTTCTCAACCATATCACCTGGTATATATACTTTTTCGCCATCTATTTTTGCTCCATTTCTTTTAAAAATATCCAATACTTCTCTTGAATTAAATATAACTCCTGTTTCTTCAAGAACATGAACAGATCTTTCATGAACCATTTTAACTTCTTCATTGCTTAAAACTTTTAATGGGGATGTTTTAGCCACTTATAGCACTCCTTTTCTCCCCCCTCACCTTATATATAAGGTGAGGGGGATATTTATTATGCATTAAAGTATTTTTCTGCTTTTTTGATTATTGAAGCCAATTCATCTTTAACATCGGAAGGCAATGGTTCTGGTTCGTAATTATTTAAAATATTAACAGCCTTTTCTGAAGCTACTTCTGTAAGAGTTTTTTTGCCATCATTTTCCCAATCCCTTCTTACTCTTCTATCCAATAAATTAGGTTGTGATTGTGTTGTTTTCATATGACTTATAGTGTGATCTTGAAGCAAGAAATTTCCTGCTGGCCCAACATTTTTAATAACATCAACTGCGAGGCTTTCGTCATCAGTGTCAATACCTTCTAACACTTTTCTTGTCATCTTAGCAATCTCATCGTCTATAACAAATTGTTCAAAACTAAATGTGTTTCCTAATTCAAGCATACCAGCTCCATAAATCATATTGGCACCTGCCAACGATGTTAATAGAGCAGACATACTTTTTTCATGAGCAGCCTGGGCATCTGCCACTTTGCTATCTGTCTAACCTCCTGCAACCCAACTTGGAAGAAGATAATAACGAGACAAAGCAGCAACAGCTGCATTAATCATGCCTAATTCAGGAGCACCTACAGAAGCTGTGGTTTTCTTTAAATCCATAATAGTTGTAGAGCTTCCATAAATTACAGGAGCCCCTTCATTAACTAGTTGGGTAAGAACTAGACCTCCTAAAACCTCTGCATTATGAGTAACAAGGGTTCCTCCAAGTGTTACCGGAGAAGAAGCCCCCCCCATAGCCATCGATAAAACATTAGTTGGAATCCCATTTCTTGCAGAAGTTATAATAGCTTCACATCCACCTTCAGTAATTTGTAGTGGACTTGTTGGGCATACAACTATCGACACAATTGGTCTTTCTCTTAGTTTGTCCTTCCCCCCAACTACGACAGAGGCCATTTCAATTAAAAATTCTGTAATTTTCTCATTAAGTCCTCCTAATAAAATGGGCTTTGTTATATTATTTAGGCACGCTTCTAGCTCATGTAGGGAATGAATTTCTCTTGGCACATCATGTGCTGACAAAGGTCTAAGGCATATATCTATGTTTTCAAGAGCATCACACATTAGAGCACTATTAGCACAGTCTTCTTTGGTTGATTTTCTATACTCCCCAGTAAAAGGATCTATTACTTTTATTCCTTCACCAAATGTAGTAAAATAAACTCTCTTCCCTTCTGCAATAATATCTTTATCGGAATCTCTGCCAGCTAAAATTACCTTTCTTGGGGTAGAATCTATTGCATCTTCTACCATGTGTGGTGGAATTTTCACTATTTTTTCACTTTTATCAACCATAGCTCCCGCATCTTCAAAAATATCAAGCGCTTCATCACTTCCAAGTTTAATACCGGTTTTTTCTAAAACCTCTAAAGTAGCTAAATGTATATCATCTAATTCCTCTTCAGTAAACATTTGCAGACCAAATCCATTAACTACTTTTCGTCCTGCTTTACCTCTTCTGTTCAAATTAATTCCTCCTCATATAATAAGATTTATTTTAATTATCTCTGTCCATTGCCTTATCATCAGCAGTTACTAAACTATCTTTGTAAGACCCTAGCACATGATCAAAATCTTCTTTTAACCACCTTACCATCGATATCATAAACAGAATCAAAACTATAACTACAGGCAATCCTAATAGTACAGAAGATAATTGAACAGGTTCTAATCCACCTACCATCATTAAACCGATTGACAACAGGCCTAGAACTAAAGACCAAAAAAACCTATTCCATCGATGAGGCTGTTCGTGTGCATAGATCTTTTTGTATGTCATCGATGCTAATGTATAAGCTGAAGAATCAAGTGTAGTAGCTGAAAAAACCAAAGCAACAATTACAAAAAGCAACATCATGCCTGTTCCAAACGGCAAAGTTCCTAAGATAGCAGGAACAATAGCTTCTGCTCCTTCAGCAGCTAACACTTGGGTAAGGTCAATTGCCCCGCTCATTTGTATATCTATAGTATAGCTACCTAAGGTAGCAAAGAAAACCCAACAACCCAAAGTGCCAAATGCTCCAACATGAAAAATCATTTCTCTCATAGTCCTGCCTTTTGAAATGCGGGCAATAAATATTCCCATATAAATTGAATATGCTGCCCACCAGGCCCAATAAAAAACTGTCCAGGCTTGAGGAAATCCTCCTTCAGCAACTGGATCTGTCCATAAACTCATTCGAATAAAATTACTCAATTGTAATCCGATTGTATTTACCGTATTTGATAAGATAAACATAGGTGCCCCAATAAAAACTACAAATAAGAAGAAGAAAACAAGATAAAGATTAAAATTTGCTAAATTTTTAATTCCTTTGTATAAACCAAAATATGCACTAACAGTAAAAAGCGCTATCCAAAAAACAAGAACACCAATCTGGAGGGGAAGTCCATAGGTAATATTTAGTGCCTCGCTAAGAGTTCTAGCTATCATAGGAACTGCTACACCCAATGTCGTTCCGGTACCACCAATAAAGGCTAACATAACTACTGCATCAATAATTTTGCCTATTACTCCATCAGCATATTCTCCAATTGCTCCTCTACAAATCACACTAGCCTGCAAAACCGGTTCTCGTTTTACGTAATAAGAATAAGCAACAACTACACCCGGTAATAAGTAAAAAGCCCAGGCACTAATACCCCAATGAAACATGCCATATACTGTTGCCCATTCTGCAGCTGCCATAGTTCCACCCTCTATGCCAAACGGTGGTCCTTGAAAATAATGTATAGTTTCAACCATAGCCCAATACATTAAAGATGCTCCAACACCTGCTGTAAATAGCATAGCTGTCCAACTAAACTTTGAAAACTCCGGCTCCTCATCATCTTTGCCAAATTTAATTTTCCCATATCTGCTAAGACCAAGCCAAATTAAAAATATCATCATTACTAGAGCAAGCACTTGAAATAGCCAATCAAATCCATGAGTTAAGCTTTGAAATAAGGTGTTAATTATTCCTTCGCTTCTTTCAGGATCACTAATAACAAACAATGCAAGCCCCAAAACTATTACAGCAACAAGACCAAAAATCAACTTATCAATTGGCCGGCCACTATTTCTTTCTTCTTTCAAAAGAAATCACTCCAAGTTTTGTTTTTTTTGATAAGCAAACTGTTCTGAAAAATTAAAGAAACAAATATTTAATTATTTTCTAAAAAATAATTATTAAAAAATCATTGGTTCGCCCACAAAAAGGTCTATTTTGCAAAATAACAACTAAAATCATACTGTATGTTGTGTTTAATTGATCTACAACATACTATATATTGTGGCAAG
>Ga0207421_10006621_pt1 | contig 12576 bp, 10 predicted proteins | sample SodLakKL_010_SED_4_FD_187542 | JGI IMG/M metagenome (GOLD analysis project Ga0207421, IMG submission 187542) | Alkaline sediment microbial communities from Lake Tanatar, Kulunda Steppe, Russia - 8KL_010_SED (SPAdes) (version 2) | ecosystem: Environmental > Aquatic > Non-marine Saline and... | reverse complement strand
AATGAAGAAAACTATCTTTTCCAGAAGCTTATCCGGTCACTAGGCAGTAATAGTGTAGACCATTGTGCCCGGCTTTGACATGCACCTACAGTAGCCGGTCTGGCTACATCTTTTGGCAGCGGTGCTATGACCAACAGTATTAGTGAGATAGAAGATGCTCAAGCGCTTTTTGTCATTGGCTCGAATACTACCGAGACCCATCCCGTTATCGGTTACAGGATTAAGATGGCAAAAAATAAAGGTGCTTCACTTATCGTAGCCGATCCCAGGCATATTGATTTAGCCGACTATGCTGATGTTTTTTTGCAGATGCGCCCGGGAACCGACGGGGCACTTCTTAACGGACTATTGAACGTAATTGTAGACGAAAGTCTGATTGACAAGGCTTTTATCGAGAAGAGAACAGAGGGTTTCGAGGAGTTAGTGGCAGCTGTTAAAAAGTATACTCCAGAATACGTGGAAGGGATTACGGGCGTGCCTGCCGCTGATATTCGCAAGGCTGCAAGGTTATATGGCACTGCGGAAAATGCTGCTATCTGTTATACCATGGGTATTACCCAGCATGTGGAAGGGACAAATAATGTGTTGGCTATAGCTAACCTGGCCATGGCCTCAGGTAACCTGGGCAAACCTCACAGCGGTGTGAATCCTTTAAGGGGACAGAATAATGTCCAGGGGGCCTGTGACATGGGAGCGTTACCTAATGTTTTTACCGGTTATCAGCGGGTTGATATGGATGCCCAACGAGAGAAATTTGAGAAGGCTTGGGGAGTCGCTCTTAACTCAACTCCCGGCTATACTGTAACCGAGGTTATGGATGCTGTTTTGGATGGGAAGGTTAAATTTATGTATGTTATGGGCGAAAATCCTTCTCTAAGCGATCCTAACCTTCATCATGTGGACGAAGCTCTGACTGAGGTAGATTTTTTAGTAGTCCAGGATATTTTCTTGACAGAGACAGCACAAAAAGCCGACGTGGTATTACCGGCAGCTGCTTTTGCCGAAAAAGAAGGCACTTTTGTAAATACTGAACGGCGTGTACAGCTTATCCGCCAGGCGGTTACAGCTCCAGGAGAAGCCAAACCTGACTGGGTAATTCTGACGGAATTGGCCCAAAGACTTGGATTGCCCTGGAAATATGAAAGCGCAGAAGATGTCTTCCGTGAAATAACGGATCTGACCCCCAGTTATGCCGGGATTAGTTATCAGCGCCTGGAAAATGAAGGTGGGCTGCAGTGGCCCTGTCCGGAAGAGGGACACCCCGGTACATCCATCTTGCACAAGGATGTTTTTGCAAAAGGTAAGGGTGTATTTACGCCGGTAGAGTATTCTCCACCGGCAGAAGAACCATGCCAGGAGTACCCCCTTATTCTCACTACGGGGAGGGACCTTTACCATTATCACACTGGTTCTATGACCAGACAAAGCAAAGGACTTGCCGCGTTCAGGCCGATGGAGAAAGCCCAGGTAAATCCTGAAGATGCGAAAGCATTGGGGCTGGAGGAAGGTGACGCTATCAAGATTACTTCCAGAAGAGGAGAAGTAACGGCCAGATCTACTATAACAGAAATTGTACCTCCTGGTGTGGTTTTCATGACTTTTCACTTTCATGAATCTGCGGTAAACCTTTTAACCTGCTGCGAAGCGATAGATCCCGTGGCCAAGATTCCCGAGCTTAAAACATGTGCTATCAAGCTGGAAAAAGCAGCTTTGTAACAGTAATTGAAGCATTGGTAAGTTTATTAAGGCCCCCTTCAGTTTAGCAGAGGGGGCCTTTTAGTAACCTGGGTTCAAAGGATTCTTTATGTTTTAAAAAGAGAGGGGTTTTTAAGAATGAAATACAAGAAAATATCAGTAGTAGATAATCAAGGTATAGTAACCTTAACCCTGGAACGTCCGGAAGTATTTAATGCCCTGGATGAACTTTCGGTACAGGAAATCAAGGAAGCTGTTTACCGCAGCGCTGAAAAAAGTGATTTAAGAGGTTTAATCATCACGGGCAGGGGGGAAAAGGCTTTCTCGGCGGGGGCAGACCTAAAGAGCCTCAGCTCCTTGAGTGCTGTAGAGTATTATAATTCCCTGGAGGATGCTCTGGAGGTACTTGAAAAAATATGGACTATGAAGGTGCCTACTGTTGCAGCTATTAATGGCCTGGCTTTGGGTGGAGGGTGTGAGCTTGCACTGGCCTGTGATTTTAGAATTGCTGTTCCAGAAGCGCGTATTGGTCTTCCCGAACTTAATCATGCTCTTTTACCCGGGTGGGGTGGAGTACACTTAATGTCACGCATTCTGGGCAGGGCCAAAACTTTGGAACTGGTTTTAACCGGTGAACCTGTAAAGGGTGATAAAGCCTTGGAAATAGGGTTGGTGACAAAGATCGCTCCCAGGGAGCGGTTGCTTGAAGAAGCAGAGACTCTTATCAATAAAGTTGGCGAAAAGGGTCCTATTGCCATCAAACTGGTGAAGGAGATAGTGAATAATTACCAGGACACCGATATCAAAAAAGCTTTTTTCCACGAAGCTTTATGCAGCATGGCAGCTTTTGTCTCTGAGGATGCCCGCGAGGGTATAAAGGCATTTTCCAGCAACGAAAAACCGTTCTTTAAAGGTAAGTAAAAAATGTCAGGAACCCGGCAGTGGGATTGCCATTTTTAGCCGAATCATACTCTGGGGATAAAAAACATTTAAGCTTAACTTATTCTCCTTCTTTCTGTAAGCGTTGGTTTTGATCCTTCAGCCGTTCTATTTCTTCTAACAACTCCAGAATAACGGCGGCACCGGTCAGATTTATTCCCAGTGTCCGCCGCAGTCGCAGCACCTTAAAGATACGGTGGACCTGATCTGAGCGTATTTGGGTTCCCCGGGCCTCAATAATCCCTGTTTCTACAAGTTTTTGAAACAGGTCTAATGGAATACTCAGCCTATTAATATCTATCCAGCGATATTCTTCTTCGGAGATTTCTGCGTCGAAACAGAAAAGCTCAATGCTGTATCTTCTCATCACTTACACCCCCACTTAACGATGAACTTGGGCCAGTTTCTGATAGAGTTCTTCTTCCTCGGGACTTATTTCTTGAGGCAGATCTACCACAATCCGTAAATACAGGTCTCCCCTGCTTCCATCTTTTTTGGGAAGGCCTTTATCGCGCAGCCTTAGTTTCTGCCCTGTATGACTGCGAGGTGGTATATTGACACGCATAGTTCCGTCTAATGTGTTAAAGGGCACTTTTTCTCCCAGCGCTGCTTGCCAGGGGTAAACTTTTAGGTCTGCTTCCAGGTCATCTCCTTTTACATTGTAGACTTTATGGGGAAGTATTTTTATCTTCAGGTAGAGATCTCCCTGTTCTCCACCGGGCTCGGATTCTCCACCTTGACCTTTAAGGCGAATTTTCTTGCCGTCCCTCGCATCGCGCGGAACTTTCAGCTTGATATTTTTCATCTTGGGGACCTGGCCAGTTCCTCCACAGTAGTTACAGAAGTTTCTTCCTATATGGCCGGCTCCGCTACATTTATCACAAAGGTCCTGCATGGAAAACTGGATTTGCTTTTCACGCCCATGGTATATTTCCTCCAAAGTAACCTGCAGCTCAGCTTCTACATCTAAACCTCGTTGGGGGCGGCGTGTTCTTCCTGCGCCAGTCATGTCTTCTGCATTGAAGCCCGCACCTCCAAAAAAAGCCTCGAAAAAGTCACTGAAACTGCTGGCTCCGCCACGATCTCCTCCAAAGCTAAAGGTATAATCCTCAAAACCACCTTGCTGGCTTCTTCTTCTGCTATCCGAGGCGCGGAAACCGGAAGAGTCCCGATAAGCGTTAAAGTCATCACCGTGTTCCCAGTTGGCACCCAGGCGGTTGTATTTTTCTCGTTTTTCCGGGTCGCTGAGCACTTCGTACGCTTCGTTGATTAATTTGAATTGCTCTTCCGCTTCCTCTTTTTTCTCGGGTGGCTGGAGATCGGGGTGATGTTTGCGTGCCAGTTTGCGGTAAGCGTTTCGTATATCTTTTTCAGTTGCGTTACGGTCCAGTCCCAAAACTTTGTAATAATCTTGGTATTTCACTGCCATTTTATTCACCCCACTTACTATATCCTTTTTGACAGACCCCACGATATTATGATTATATAAAAATTGTGCTTCAAAAACAATACTTGCCAGTTTTAGTAAAAATATGCGGGCAACCCTTAGCACATTCCGTTAGTATTCTTTATTTACCATCGCAAGCTGTTAAAGAGCATATTTTTGTCCCAAGCGTCCGGCCAGAACAACAGGATGCAAGACTGGCCAGAAGGGGGGAGCATAAGAAAGGTCCATGGTAAAAGCATCTTTAACCGTTTTCTCGTAGGAGATAAGTGCTGCATAAGTGTCTATAGTTTTCACAGCTTCCAGCGGCCCTGCCAGTTGGGCTCCCAGTATGCGACCGTCCCCACGGTTAACGATCAAGACTGAATACAAGTCTTCAGTTCCAGGGTAGTAGCGTACTTTGGTGCCTGAAGTAAACTCATAGCGAACAGGGTCAAATCCGCTTTCCCGTGCATCTTCCAGGATGAGGCCTGTGCGGGCGATCCCCAGGTCAAAAAATTTGGTTATGGCGGTTCCTATAATTCCGGGAAATTGTTCCCTGTTTCCGCAGATATTTAGACCGGATATAAAGCCCTCTTTGTTGGCTTTTGGTGCCAGAGGTACATAAGTAGGCTTACCCGTGATGAGGTTTGTTCCCTCGGCACAGTCACCTGCTGCATAAATATAATCAAAGTTCGTTTGTAGATAGCGGTTTACTTTTACAGCGCCCTTTATGCCTAGTTCAATGGAAGTGTTTTTTAAGAAGTCAGTGTTGGGTTTTACACCGGTAGCTACCAGCACGAAATCATAAAGCAGCTCGTCTGTTTCAGTTGTTACAACTACCCCTGAATTTACTTCTTCAACTTTTTTTACAGAACTGTTTAAATTAAGCACAATCCCTTTTTGCTGCATTTTGTCCTTGATGAGGTCGGAGATTTTTTGATCAAAGGTTTTGGCCAGATCTTTTCGCCTGTGAATCAAGTGTGTTTCCAGACCACGCTCTTGGAAAGCTTCCAGCATTTCGACAGCGATATATCCTCCTCCGATAACGGCACATTTCCGCGGCTTATTCTTTTCTAGAAAAGCGTTTATCTTCTGCATATCATAAAGGTTTCTAATGGTGAAAACTTTTTTTGAACTAAAAATGTTTAACCCTTCTGTAATGGGAAGAGTGCCTGTTGCCAGCAGAAGGTACTCAAAAGTTTCTTTTATTTCACCTGTGCTTGATCTTATATGAAGTTCCTTTTGCACAGGGTCAACACTTATAACCTCATGGTCAAGCCTCAGGTCAATTTTTCTTTCCCGGACAGCCTTTTCCGGACTTAGTTCCAGCAGATCTTCAAAGCGGGGAACAGTTCCCGCAATATGATACGGCATACCGCATCCTGCAAAGGAGATATACTCTCCTTTTTCCAGCACAATTGCTTCCCACTCCGGTTTTTGCCTTTTTATCTGGCTGGCAGCAGTCATACCTGCTGCATTTCCTCCCACAATGACTACTTTACTCATATTATCCACCTCGGTTTTTGAGATTCAACGGTTTTAATTAAAGGAGCAATGTGCTATTTGTGAATATTATATTGTAAAGTATAGCAGTAATTACCATTGAGTTCAACCTGCTTAATAGAGTTTCTCCACCTTGAGTTGGAAATCGTTGACACTTATAAGTGAGTAGGATAAGATAAACACAACAAATTCTAAGGGGGTAGTGACATGTTATCTGATAAGCTGCAAAGCGAATTAAATGAACAGATCAAGTATGAATTTTTTTCAGCTAATTATTACCTGGCTATGGCTGCGTATTGTGCAGCAGAAGGATTTAACGGGTTTGCCAATTTTTTTATAGTCCAGGCAGAAGAGGAGCGCTTTCATGCCATGAAATTTTTTAATTTTATTAATGAAATGGATGGAAGAGCCCTTATGAAAGCTATGGATGAGCCCAAAAATGAATATAGCTCCTTGGAAGAGATCTTTACACTGGCATTTAAGCATGAAAAATTTGTTACAGGCAGGATTTACTCCTTGATGGACCTGGCCATCGAAGAGAAAGAGCATGCAACTATCAGCTTTTTGAGATGGTTTGTTGATGAGCAAGTAGAAGAGGAGGCCTCCATGAGCGATCTTTTAAATAAAGTAAAACGGTTAGGTGAAAAAGGAGAAGGTATCTATATGCTTGACAAAGAGCTTTCACAAAGGACTTTTACGGCTCCCTCCGCAGAATAATAGAGTTTATAATGTTAAGCATTCCACATTATAAAATTATATTCCATAATATATTGACAGGTTTAATTTCTGTTGCTATAATAATGATTACAGATTACAAAAGTACTGCTTTTTTCTTAAATTTCGGGCAGTTACGTTAATTTTAGATGGTGGAATGTAACTTTTCAGTTATAAAGTGATGCGGGCAAAGGCGCCCAACAGAGGCTGTTACTTGTGGCCCTGGTGGGCGTTTTTTTATATACTCTTATTGATCAAATAATTGCGCAAGGGGTGATGGGGGATGTGTGGAATCGCCGGGCTTATCAGCCGAAAAAAAGTAAAAGAAAACGGAAACCGCATCAGAAAAGCTATCGTGCTGCAGAACGACCGGGGAAATGGGCTGGGGGCCGGTTATGCAGCGTACGGCATTTATCCTGAATATGCCGAGCTTTATGCACTGCATGTTATGGCGGATAACTATTCCTCCATACTGGAAGTAAAGGAGTATTTGCAGCGTTACTTTGAAGTGCATATTATGGAAGATATTCCCCTATGGAACAAGAAAATTGTCAACCATCCGTTGTGTAAACGTTTCTTTGTTAAGCCCCAAAGTTCACTTTTAACAGAATCTGTTGAAGAAATAAATGAAGATGGCTTTACCATCGAGAAGGTTATGGAATTAAATGGTTCTTTTGATAACGCTTTTATTTTTTCTAGCGGGAAGAATATGGGGGTTTTCAAGGGAGTGGGAACTCCTGCAGATATTTATGATTTTTTCTGCCTGGATGATTACGAGGGCTATATTTGGTTGGCTCATAATCGCTTTCCTACTAATACTCCAGGTTGGTGGGGAGGGGCCCACCCTTTCAATTTGTTGAGATATTCCATAGTCCATAATGGAGAAATTTCTTCTTATGGGATTAACAAGCGCTATCTGGAAAGTTTCGGGTATGTATGCCGTATGCAGACAGACAGCGAAGTAGTTGCCTATCTATTGGACCTGCTGATTAGACGTCATGGCCTATCTGTTCACGAGGCAGCCACGGTTTTGGCGCCACCTTATTGGACAAGTATAGGGAGATTGGAAGATGAAGAGTCGCGTGACCGTAGGTTGGCTTTAAAGGTTGTCTATGAATCCGCTATGCTTAATGGACCTTTTGCTATATTAGCAGCTTTTGACAACGGCATGATAAGCTTGACAGATAACACCAAACTGCGCCCCATGACGGTAGCTGCAGAAGGAGAATACAGTTATTATGCAAGCGAGGTTTCAGCTCTTTATGAGATGGAAGAAAATCCTACCCATGTTTATACCCCCCGGGCAGGCCAATCCCATGCGGTTTTTTTAGATGAAGCCAGTGGAAACGGGGGCAAGAAATCTTATCCTAACGAAAACGAAAATTTTTCGGCATCACCAGCAAAAGGAGGTAGCAAGGGATGAACAATTCAGGTAGCATTCCATCTCCAGGCTTGCGGTCAATTTTTCGTCCCCGTTTCAACATGGACCTTTGTGATGGATGTGGTATATGTGCCCAGGAATGCTCTTTCAACGAGATACGCATGGAAACCAGGGGAGGCAAAAAAATCCCTATGGCCAACAGTTCTTCCTGTGGGGCATGTCATCGTTGTGAATATACCTGCCCAAGGAATGCTATAACTATTGAAGAGAACAATTTGCACCTCAGGTCTCACGGGGTATGGGATAGAAATGCTGTCCAGCGTGTACACCTGCAGTCTACTTCCGGGTCGGTGGTGCTTACTGGGTTGGGGGCTGATACGGATATTCCGGTTTATTTTGATCGCTTGCTTTTCAACGCTTGCCAGGTAACCAACCCTTCCATAGATCCACAACGTGAACCTATGGAAACCGTTACCTACTTGGGACAGAAATATCAAGCTATTGGTGAGATAGATGATCTTAGAAGTTTCCATAATTCCCTGATTCGCTTGAGTTTGCCCCTGGTCTTTGCCCCCATGTCCTATGGGAGCGTTAATTTAAACCTGCAATTGGCCATGGCCCGTGTTGCGAAAAAGAAGAATATGCTTTGGTATTCCGGGGAAGGAGGCCTGCATAAGGAACTACTTCCCTATAGCGATTACGCGGTTTTGCAGGTAGCTTCGGGCCGTTTTGGAGTAAGTCCGGAATATTTACAGGCAGGCCGGGCCTACCAGATAAAGATAGGGCAGGGAGCCAAACCGGGGATTGGAGGTCATCTGCCGGGAGAAAAGGTTTTGGAGGGTATTTCAGAAACCAGGATGATTCCTTTGGGCAGTGATGCCATATCTCCGGCTCCTCAGCATGATATCTATTCCATTGAGGATCTGCGCCTGCTGATATATGCCCTCAAGGAAGCCAGCGGCTATAAGCCGGTATGTGTAAAGATTGCTGCGGTGCACAACGTTGCTGCCATTGCAAGCGGGATCGTTAGGGCCGGGGCTGACATGGTCTACCTGGACGGCTACCGGGGTGGCAGCGGGGCTACTCCTGCGATAGTCAGAGATAATGTTGGCATTCCTATAGAGCTGGCGCTGGCTGCTGTAGACCAACGCTTAAGAGAAGAAAGGATAAGGCACCAGGCTTCCCTTGTGGTAGCCGGCGGTATTCGCAGCAGTGCAGATGTTATGAAAGCTATTGCCCTGGGGGCAGATGCGGTAGCAATTGGGACAGCCTGTTTGATAGCCTGTGGCTGTCATGTTTGCCAGAGGTGCAGCAGCGGCAAGTGTCCCTGGGGAATCACCACGAATGATCCGGTGCTTTCTAAGCGGCTGGATGTGGACTGGGCTGAAGAGAGGCTAACCAACCTGGTAGAAGGATGGCACCACGAAATGCAAGAAATCATGGGGCTAAATGGTATTTATGATATAGGCTCTTTTAGAGGCAACAGATTGATTTTGGAGGGGGTGGATCTACATGACCGAGAACTATCTGTCCTTGGGGTCAAACACGCCGGTGAATAATGAAAAACAACAAAGAAAAACAGTAGAAATAGATGCCAGGGAGCTCTACTATAAAGAACTGAACAACCAGATCCGTGAATTGGCCCGGCAGGGTGTGCGCCATATTATTTTAAAAAATGTGCGCGGTCAACGGTACCTGGGTTCCGCCCTGACTTATGAAGATCTTTACCTTGAGATCTACGGTATCCCGGGAGAGGACCTTGGTTTTAATTTAAATGGTCCGACTTTGGAGGTATACGGTCATGCCCAGAATGCTGCTGCCAATACTATGGATAGTGGCAAAATAATTGTTCACGGGTTGGGTGGAGATGCCCTGGCCTATGGTATGAGAGGTGGCACTCTTTTTATTAGAGATGATGTGGGGTATCGGGTAGGAATTCACATGAAAGAGTATCAACACAAAATTCCCGCTGTTGTTATCGGAGGCACGGCGGGTGATTATCTGGGAGAATACATGGCCGGAGGCACGATTTTGCTGCTCAACAGAGAGAATCGTGAGGATATGATCGTTGGCAGTTCTGAGAAGACCCTGGCGACCGGTATTCATGGAGGAGCAATGTATATCTTTGCTACTAAAATACCTGAGTACATGTTGGGTATAGGGGCCTGTTTAGTGCCGCCGGAAGAAGCAGACCGGGAAAAGGTGGAACCCCTGGTGCAGGAATATTGCAGGTATTTTCAGATAGAGCAAGATTCCCTCCTAAATAGAGAGCTGCTTAAAATTGTAGCAGTAGGAAGCCGACCTTTTGCCCGTTTTTATTTCCCCTCCTATCCTTTTAACACGGGACAGAAGCCGGAACATTTCCAGAAAACTTCTCCCTGCGAGTATAATTGCCCTGCGGGGGTTCCCACCGGCAGATTTTTGGGTCATCTTCGCCAGGGAGAGATAAAAGAAGCTATTAGGCTTTTAGATGAAGTTACTCCGCTTCGCTACAGCTGCTGTGGCTTTATCTGCCCCCACCTTTGCCTGGAGAGCTGTACCAGGCGCCAGGTTGATTTTCCCGTTCGTACCGCTGAGTTGGCCAGGCATTTCAAAAGTGATCTGGATGTAGAGCTGGTAAGCGCCCCAAAATCAGAAAAGATTGCAGTTATCGGTGCGGGACCGGCAGGTTTAAGCTCGGCCTACCAGTTGGCTCGCCGTGGTTATAAGGTGACAGTTTTTGATGAAGGGAAGCGTCCTGGAGGGAAACTTTTCCAGGCAATTTCTCGCACCAGGCTGCCCCTGGAAGACCTTGAACATGATTTGCAGAGGATTGCCAAGCTGGGAGTGGAATTTGTCATGAATACCCATATAGATTTTAAAGCCATGCATAAGCTGCTGCATGACTATAACCATGTCATCGTAGCTGTAGGTGCCCATAAATCGATACTTCCTCCCATTAAGGGGAAGGAACACCTTTGGCCGGGCTTGGATTTTTTGAAAAAATTTAACTTGCGCCCTTCCGCCCAGGTGCTGGCTTTGCCGGAGAAAGGTGATAAAATAGTGGTTATAGGTGGTGGTGATGCTGCCATTGATGGACTGGAAGCTCTTTTTGAGTTAGGAGTGTTAGGAAAGGATATCACTGTTTTAGATATTCAGAAGCCTTCTGCTCACCCGGAAGAACGCCGCAAAATGGAAGCCAGAGGAGTTTCTTTTATCTATCCCCGCTTTATGCAGGAAGCCGCATCTGACGGTGCTTTGGTAAGAGATGCCCTGGGACAGGAAGAATTTTTACCGGCCCAACATATACTGGTATTTATCAACGAACGTCCCGAGCTAGAGTTTTTACCTGAAGAAGTTTTACAAGACCGTGACCAAAGAGGCTTCTTGAAAAGTGGTGAACAGGAGAGTTTTATTAGTTCTCATCCACAAATTTCCGTGGTGGGAGATGTGCAGGGTCAAGGGCTGGTTACTCACAATATTGGCCGTGGAAGGAAGTGCGCCCTGGAAGTAGATGCTCACCTGACAGGAAGGATTTACACTCAAGATCATAAAGAACCGCAGGACGACAAGTATCTTTTCCCCTTACGGGCTACTGCTGTCAAAGTTGATGAGATGGAAATTGAAGAGGAATATATGCGCTGTATGCATTGCGGTATCTGTGTCCAGTGTGATGAGTGTGTGAACGCCTGCCCCAGAGAAGCTCTTAAACGGGAGGGGACAGAGCTTACCGTTGATTTAAGTCTTTGTGGGGGCTGTGGTACTTGTGCTGCTACCTGCCTTGGCGGTGTTATTCGCATGGTTCCTCGATAACTGGCCGGGGAAGTCGTTTTAGCATGGTATTATTTCAAAGTGTATTATTTCATATTATGAAATATCTTTCCAAAATACTTGACAGTGATAAGATGTGGTATTATAATTATTTTGTAAAACGATTTGACATGGATTGAGTTCGTTGTAGGGTTGGCTATGGTGAGTACCCAGGAAGGGCGGTGTATATGGAGGCTCTGGAATACTGTCTGGGAATACCGGAATCCAATGATAGAAGAGCAATAGTTTCTGCTCTTTCCGTGTGTGGGCACCATTTTGTTGGGGAAGGTCACGATTCAGCCCATTTTTTACGAGTAATGCGCAAGGTTCAACCCCAGCTTGCTATTATGGAGATTTCTTTGCCTGGTAGGATCTGGGAAGCTGCCGAGGTAGTCGAACAGGAGTCCATGGCAGCCTTACTACTTCTTGATGGTGGTAAAAGGGAAAGCCCTCAAACACTCAATTTTAGAACTTTTCCTTACCAAGTTTTTACTTTGCCCGTTGATGAAACGGTTTTAAGTGTGGTTGTGGAGACACTCTGGATTGAATTTATGCGAAAAAAAGAATTGCGTGCTGAGTTAAGAGAATTGAAGGAGAAACTGCAATCACGCACTATTATTGAAAGGGCCAAAGGTGTCATCATGCGCGACCTTTCCCTTACCGAGGAGCAGGCTTACCGCTTTTTACAGAAAAAAAGCATGGATCTTCGACTTCCTCTAAAAAAAGTTGCTGAAAAGGTATTTGAAAAGAACTAAGTGAAACTTTTGTTCCTGGAGTAAGGGATATAGATAGTTTCAGCCAGTTAAATTATTATGGGGCAAGGGCGCCCTTACAGCTATTAGAGAGCTGGGGGGGCGTTTTTTGTATATAGAAAGCCAATAATGGAAAAGGAGCTGATTTGACAATGGGATTCACTAACGAAGAAGTTCTGCGTATGGCAGAGGAGTTGAATGTAAAATTTGTGCGCCTTCAGTTCACCGATATTTTTGGTGTCCTGAAAAATGTAGCCATTCCGGCAGCACAGCTGCAGAAAGCGCTGGAGGGAGAGATTCAGTTTGATGGTTCATCTATCGAAGGGTTTGTCCGTATTGAAGAGTCCGATATGAACCTCAGGCCCGATCCGGATACT
>Ga0207421_10006620_pt1 | contig 12579 bp, 10 predicted proteins | sample SodLakKL_010_SED_4_FD_187542 | JGI IMG/M metagenome (GOLD analysis project Ga0207421, IMG submission 187542) | Alkaline sediment microbial communities from Lake Tanatar, Kulunda Steppe, Russia - 8KL_010_SED (SPAdes) (version 2) | ecosystem: Environmental > Aquatic > Non-marine Saline and... | reverse complement strand
CCACGCCTGAGAGGAGGTAGTACCCGTGCTCCTAGAAGTAAAAAATCTTAAAACCTACTACCAAGTGGATGATATTGTAGTCAAGGCACTGGATGGAGTTTCTTTTAAACTGAAAAAAGGAGATAACCTGGGGCTTGTTGGGGAAAGTGGCTGTGGAAAAACAACTGCCGCCAAATCAATCAACAGGATCCTACCTCCCAACGGGGGAATTGTTGACGGCCAGGTTATTTTCAAAGGCAAGGACCTGGTCCCCCTCAATAATAATCAGATGAACAAGGTTCGCTGGAAAGAAATTTCCATGGTTACCCAGAGTGCCATGAACGCCCTGGACCCGGTTTATAAGATCGGGGACCAAATTACTGAAGCTATCCATACGCACGAAAATATGAGTAATAAAGAAGCTTTAAAGCGGGCCAAAGAGTTATTTGGGATGGTTGGACTGGAGAAAAAGCGTCTCAGGGATTTCCCCCATCAGCTATCGGGGGGAATGAAACAGCGGGTTGTAATCGCAATGGCTCTTGCTCTTAGCCCGGACCTGGTAATCGCCGATGAGCCAACAACCGCCCTGGATGTGGTTGTCCAGGATGGGATTTTAAAACAATTTATTGATCTGCAGAGCCAGATTCAGTCTTCAATAATCCTCGTTACCCACGATATCTCGGTTGTGGCTGAAATCTGTCAGCGGGTTGCAGTTATGTACGCGGGAAAAATAATGGAACAGGGCACAACCAGGGAAATTTTCAAAGATTCCTTCCACCCATATACCCTGGGCTTACTGAACGCCTACCCCACCCTCGAAGCTGCCAAAGGCGATATTATCTCCATTCCCGGATCTCCCCCGGACCTGGCAACAGATATTACCGGCTGTCGGTTCCGGGAACGCTGTCCCTTCAGTACAGAAAAATGCAGGGAAGAACCTGATCCTGTTGAAGTTGCTCCAGGTCACGAAGTTCTCTGCCACTACCCGGAAAAAGTCGAAACCTTCCGGAAAGAGTCTACCAAGACTTCAACCTGGCAGGGAGAAACACCTCCACCGAGCAAAAAAGGAACTGTTGGAGAAAAAAATGCGCTCGAAATTCAGGGTTTGAAAAAATATTTCCCCATCAAACAAAGTTTCTTCGGAGGCAAAAAAACAATTCTGAGGGCTGTTGACGGTGTAGACTTTACTGTAAAAGAAAGAGAAATCGTAGGCCTGGCTGGAGAAAGCGGCTCAGGAAAGAGTACTATCGGTGAACTCCTTGCCAACCTGCAAAACACCACGGACGGGAAAATTCTCTACCTGGGCAAGGAAACTGAATTGCAAAAGAAAAAACACGATAAGGCTTTTCGGCGCAATTTCCAGGTTGTTTTCCAGGATCCTTATGAAACTCTTAATCCTCGTTTTACTGTATTAAATACAATCATGGAACCTCTTGTGATTCATAAAATCGGCAAGGATTATGAAGACCGGCTGGAAAGGGTTAAGAAAGCCCTACAATTAGCCGAGCTTTCCCCTCCTGAAAACTTCCTTTCCCGTTTCCCCCATCAGCTCTCTGGAGGGCAAAGGCAAAGAGTGGCATTAGCCCGAGCTATTGTCCTTGAACCCAAATTCATAATAGCTGACGAACCAGTTTCCATGCTTGACGTTTCCATTCGGGCCGGAATTTTAAACCTGCTAAAACGCATGCGAGATGAACTCGGAGCTTCCCTTATTTACATTTCACACGACCTGGCCACAATCCGTTATATCTGCAATAGAACTGCTATTCTTTACCTCGGCCGGATTATGGAAATTGGTGAAACGGAAAAAGTAATCGCCCAGGCTGCACACCCTTATACCCAGATGCTTTTAGCCGCTGTTCCCATACCTGACCCGGATACAAACCGGGAACGGGTTGATCCCCGGGGAGAAATCCCCGATCCCATTGACATGCCCAATGGTTGCCGTTTTCACCCCCGCTGCCCCAAAGCTTTTGCCCGCTGTGGCTGGGAAGGTAAAGACGTCCGTAATCTCCTGGAAAATCCTGAGTTTGAAGATCTGGCAAAACCTTTTGCCGATGAAATCTCGGGTTACGAAATTGAAGGGCTGGACCTCATTGTCAAAATGCAGTGGAAAGGGGAAACTCGCTGGGAAGAATTGAAAAAAACCCTGGAAAAAATCATGAATAATAATAATTCAACTATGCTGGAAACTATGACAGAAATGAAGGTTGAAGATACTGGGTTGCGTATTTCTTTCCCTCCCAAAGAAGACCCCCAGATTAAAAACATCGATTCTGATCATGATGTTGCCTGTTATCTTTTCTAATAATCAATAAAGGCGGCCTTTCGGCCGCCTTTTTCTTTTTAACCGGCTTGGGTTTCTAGCCGCAGTTTGTCTGCTATTTTGGCAATAAATTGAGAATTTGTTGGTTTCCCTGATTTTTCCTCAACGGAATTCCCAAAGATGCTTTTCATTTCTGCAAAATTCCCCCGCTCCCAGGAAACCTCAATTGCGTGCCTGATAGCCCTCTCTACCCGGGAAGGGGTAGTATTATATTTTTTGGCTACGGTGGGGTATAATTCTTTTGTTACAGCACCAATTAATGCAATTTCTTCAATTACCATTGTAATGGCATCCCGTAGGTACAGGTATCCCTTTATATGAGCAGGAACACCAAGTTGATGCATAATATTGGTTACCCTTACTTCAAGATTATTACTGCTTTTTTTAAATCCGGTTTTTTTGAAATTTGTTTTTTGGGGGCTGGAATCCTTTAACTGCCTGATCCTTTTGCCCACTATCTCCAGGTCAAAAGGCTTTAAAATATAGTAATCAGCACCCAATTCCACAAACCGCTGGATAACGTCCTGGTGTCCAAATGAAGTAAGCATAATTACCTTTAAGTCAGGGTCTCGGCCTTTTTCATTCAATTCTTCCAGGACTCCAATGCCATCGAGATAAGGCATAATAATGTCAAGGAGTAAAACATCAGGAGGATTCCTTTCCATTAATTCCAAGCATTTAGCACCATCATAAGCAACACCTATCAGTTCTAAATCGTCCTGTTGGGAAAAAAATTCCTCGACCATTTCGCAAAAATCCAGGTTGTCATCGGCAAGTAAAACCTTAATTTTTTCTTGAATCATCTATGATAACCACCTCCATTTTTTGATCAATTAGGATTTTCTATATTTTATAACAATTTCCTTTTTTCTGGAAAAATTTTTTTTAATTTTTCTAAAAAACAAAGGGCACCCGCCAGGATGCCCTTAAATTTAACAAATTTTATTTCATTGGCTCCCCTTCTTCGCCTGAGCCTTTTCCAGCATTTCCCGGGCATGGGATATTGCTGTTTCGGATTGCTCCCCCTCCAGCATCCTGGCAAGTTCCTGGGTTCGATCTTTTGATTGCAGTTCAAGAACCCTGGTTCTAGTCACTCCATCTTTAATTTCCTTGTCAATGAAAAGATGTTTATCGGCCATACTTGCAATGTGGGGCAGATGAGTTATTGTTATCACCTGGCGCCTGGCACTTATCTGGTCCAATTTTTCGGCAACTTTTTGCGCGGTTTTTCCCCCGATACCGCTATCAATCTCATCAAAAATCATCGTGGGAACCTGTTCCTGGTCGGCAGTTAAGGCTTTCAAAGCAAGCATCAGGCGGGATATTTCTCCCCCTGAAGCAATCTTTGTCAGGGGCTTTAAATCTTCTCCCGGGTTCGGAGAAAGCATAAAATCTATTTGATCAATTCCATGCTCGGAAAAAGCAATTTTTCCACCTTCTGGCCCAATACCATTATTATCCGGGATCCTTTTGAAATTTACTCGGAAGCGGGTTTGAGGCATTGCAAGGCCCTTCAGTTCATTGACCAGAAGTTCAGCCATTTTTTTTGCAGCCTCTTTTCTTTTTTGGGAGAGCTGCTGGGCAAGCTCCAGGTACTCAGTTTCCCCCGATTCAATCTTTTTTTCCAGTTCTTCGGTTTTTTCCTGACTTCCCTTGAGGGTTTTATATTCTTCTTTCGCTTTTTCCAAAAATTCAATAACCTCCGCAAAGGAAGGTCCGTATTTTCTTTTCAAATCATTTATTCCGCCAATTCTATTTTCAACTTCCCGCAAACGGGCCTCATCAAAGACGATACCATCAGCATAGCTCCTGATTTCCCGGGCAAGTTCCTGCAACTGATAATAGGAGCTGCTCAGGAGTTCTTTCGCATTTTCCAGTTGGGCATCAATTTCCTTTAATTCTTTCAGTTCTCTATGGAGATAACCCAGCTGATCATTTATTCCCGTTTCCACCTCTTCCCCACTTAAACTCGAAAAAATTTCCTGGCATTTGGTATATAATAATTCCACATTGGTCAAAATTCTGTGTTCCTGGTTTAGCTGTTCTTCTTCTCCGGGTTCGAGGTTTGCGTCTTCCAGTTCTTTGATTTGGAATTCCAGCAATTCCAGGCGCTGTTGTCTTTCTCTTTCCGAACGCCGTAACCTTTTTAATTCTTCCCTTGCCTTTTGCAGTTTTTTGTAGCCCTCTTCAACCTCGATTTTTACAGCTTTAAATTCTCTTCCCCCAAAGTGATCCAGAAATTCCCGTTGACTATCTTCGGAAAACAGGGATTGATGCTCGTGCTGACCGTGAATATCAATTAGAAAGGGGGAAATTTGCTTTATCAGTCCCAGGGTTGCAATTTGGCCATTGATCCTAACCCGGTTATTGCCCGAACGAGAAATCTCCCGGCTTAAAAGCAGGTTGTCTTCTTCATCTTCAATACCCAGCTCCCTGAGCTTTTCTTTTAAATTCGGAAGATCTTTAACTTCGAAAAGGGCCCGGATTTCTGCTTTTTCCGCGCCCGTTCGTATGAAATCCAGGGAAGCCCTTGCTCCCAGTAAAAGTTCCAAAGCACCGATTAAAATCGATTTTCCTGCGCCGGTCTCACCTGTCAAAATATTGAGACCGGGGGAAAATGCAATATCCTGCCTTTCAATCAGGACAAAATTATTTATCCCCAGTTCAACCAGCACTTTAAATAAACCCCCTATTCAATTCCCACCAGTTCTCGCAGACGATGTAAAACTTCCTCTTTATTACATTTCTCCTCCAGGGCAACAAAAATACAGTCATCTCCAGCCACACAACCCATTACTTCTTTCCACTCCAGGTTATCAATTGCAGAAGCAAGTCCTCCGGCAGTCCCGGAAAGGGTTTTTACCACAATCATGTTCCCGGTTAACTCTACACTCAAGACAAAATTTTTGAACATTTTTTCTATCCAGCGGGCCATTTTGTATTTGTCTGCCTCGGGTGGCATGGCATATTTATAGCTTCCATCTTCAACTGGAACCTTGATCAAACCCAGATCTTTTATGTCCCTGGAAACAGTTGCCTGAGTAACCTCAATCCCTTCCTCCTGCAGAACTTTGGCCAGTTCTTCCTGGGTTTTAATCCGCTCATTTTTTATAATGTTAATTATCTTAAGATGCCTTTTCCCTTTCATGCTTTACCCCCTATCCCTTTGTAGTTTAAGCGTTTTTGTAAAATCTGATAAAAATCTTTCTCCGAAAAACGAACCAGGAGAGTTTTCTCTTCCGCTGCGGCTATTTTGACAACATCATCTTTTACCAAACGAAGCCCCTCCTGGCCGTCGACTGTTAACATAACCCGTCTATCTGCTCTCCTCACCTTGATTTCAATTTGCTCTTCCTTCCGGACCACCAGTGGTCGAGCATGTAATGAATGGGGGCAAATCGGAGTAACAATGAAAGCTTCAACCATGGGATGGATAATAGGTCCTCCTGCACTCAGGGAATAAGCAGTTGAGCCAGTTGGAGTTGAAACAATTAATCCGTCTCCAGGAAAGGTACTGATGTAAATCTGTTGCAGATAAAGATCAAGTTCAATTATCCGGGCGAAGGCCCCCTTGCTAATAACAATATCATTTAAACCCAAAACACGAGCAATTTCAAGGCCCCTGCGGCAAACCCAGCCTTCAACCATCGCTCTTTCCTCAACCCGGTATTTTTTTTCCAGAATATTATCCAGGACTAAATCCAAATCCTCAGCTTCCATTTCTGTTAAAAAACCCAAACGCCCCAGGTTAAAACCCAAAATGGGAATATTGGATCCGGCGAAAAACCTGGCCGTATGCAGAAATGTCCCATCTCCTCCCAGAATGAGCAGGAGTTCTGCCTCTTTGCGAAGCTGTCTTCGGGACATTGCTGTCCCCTTTCCCTGCAGGCCAGGGGCATCCTCCTGGGAAATATAAACCGGCAAATCCCGGCCCTTCATTTTTTCGATTAGAGCTTCGGCAACCTGCGCGGCCTTTTTTTTCTCTTCATTTACAATCAATCCAATTTTCAAGACCAACACCTCTATTTGAGTCTTGCCATGCAATCCAGCCAGTCCTGGGGGGAAAAATTCCCTTCTCCACCTTTTTGGGCCAGGAGAAAAAATTCCTGGTTCCCGCTAACTCCCCTTGGAGAAGCTGGAGCAAGTCCAACAAATCCCAGCCCATTTTCCTTTTTAGAATCCGCAACTTTTTTTACTGCAAAAAGCTGGTCGGTTTCTTTGCGAACCAGCCCTTTTTTGCCAATTTTTTCCGGACCTACTTCAAACTGCGGTTTGGCCAGCGTTAGAAAAAAACCTCCATCTTTCAGAGCAGTTACAAGGGCCGGAATAACTTTGGTCGCAGAAATAAAAGAAAGGTCCAGGACTATGAAGTCCAATTTTTCTTTAATAAAATCCGGAGAAAAATAACGGAGATTATAGTTTTCGATAACAATAACCCTGGGATCAATTCGAAGCTGGGAGTCCAGCTGGTTTTTTCCAACATCCACTGCATATACCTTGCGGGCCCCGCGCTGTAAAAGACAAGAAGTAAAGCCTCCGGTAGAAGCTCCCCCATCAAGAACAACCATGTCTCTGGGAGCAAAATTTAACTGGTCAAGGGCATGGGCAAGCTTAATTCCTCCCCGCCCGGGGTAAGGAACCTGCGGGGCCACATCTATTTGGGCGCCGGCTTTTATTTTTGCCGCAGGCGTTTTAATTATTTCGCCTTCTACCGTTACTTCTCCTTTACGTATTGCTGTTTGCGCCTTATTTCTTGAAGAAAAAAGCCCTAGTTCTACGAGCAAAAGGTCCAATCTTTTCTCCATAATCTGAATCCCTTTTTGGTTTTTTTGAACGGGAAATCCAAAAATCCTCAATCCTATCCACCATATTATCAATATCAAGCCCGTTTTCCCGCAACAATTCACCAATATTTCCATGGGTAATAAACCGATCGGGAAGACCAAGATTTAAAACAGGTTTTTCAATCTTTCCCCGGGCCATAAACTCAAGAATAGCGGAGCCCATTCCCCCCGCTACATAATTTTCTTCCAGTGTAACAACCATTGAAACATTTTTAATCCAGCTGGAAAGATTTTTTTCATCGAGGGGTTTAATAAACCTCAAGTCAGCAACACCTACTGAATAACCTTTGGCCTCCAATATTTCTGCAACCTGATATCCATCCCAGACCATGCTCCCGCTGCCCAGGAGCAGGATATCCTTGCCCCTGCGGAGCATTTCCCCTTCTCCCCGGTTGATGGGTTGATCACTCTGGAATGGCGGTTGGGGAACGCTTCCCCTGGGATAGCGGATTGCCACCGGCCCCTCACAACTCTGGGCCCAGGCAAACATCTTTTCCATTTCCACCCGATCCCGGGGAGCAAGAACCGTCATATTGGGTATATGGCGGAGGAAAGAAAGGTCAAAAACCCCGTGGTGGGTTTCTCCATCCGCCCCGACCAATCCGGCCCGGTCGATGGCAAAAATTACCGGGAGTTTGGGCAGGCAAACATCGTGGATAATTTGATCATAGGCTCGCTGTAAAAAAGTAGAATATATGGCAACCACGGGTTTTAAGCCTCCCCGGGCCATTCCAGCGGCAAGGGTAACCCCGTGTTGTTCCGCAATTCCAACATCAAAAAAACGGTCAGGGAATTTTTGGGAAAATTTATCAAGTCCCGTCCCATCGGGCATCGCAGCAGTAATAGCAACAATATTTTCATCCTTCTCCGCCATTTTACAAATTATGTCGCTGAAACAGCTCGTAAAGCTTTTTCCCTTGGAGCGGACTTTTCCCTCTCCATTTTCCAGGATAAAAGGTCCCGTCCCGTGAAAACGGGAAGGACTCTTTTCTGCCGGGTGATAACCCTTTCCTTTTTCCGTAATAGCGTGGATCAAAAGGGGGCCATCCAGTCTCTTACAGCGCTGAAAATACTGGCGAAGGGCGGAAATATCATGCCCGGAAACAGGGCCCAGGTAGGTAAAACCGAGCTCTTCAAAAAACACACCGGGAAGAACAAGGTACTTTAAGCTATCTTTAATCCGATCGGCGGCAAATGCCATCCGCCCGCCAATAGCCGGAATCCTCTTCATCAAAAACTCCGCGTCACTTCTCAGTTTTTGATAAACCGGTTCAGTGCGAATTCTTGCCAGGTAATTGGCCAGGGCCCCCACGTTTTTGGATATTGACATTTCATTATCGTTTAAAACCACTATTATTTTTTTGTTCAGGTGACCAATATGATTCAGTGCTTCCAGGGCCATTCCTCCGGACAGGGCCCCGTCTCCAATAACTGCAATTATTTCGTGAGCCTCACCTTTTTGTTCCCGGGCCATTGCCAATCCCATTGCTGCGGAAAGGGAGGTACTGCTATGACCGGTTTCAACAATATCGTGTTCGCTTTCACTTCTTTTGGGAAAGCCACTAATTCCCTTGTATTTGCGGAGAGTTTCAAATTCTTTTTGTCTGCCTGTCAGCAATTTATGGGCATAACTCTGATGTCCCACATCCCAGACAAGTTTATCCAGAGGGCTAGAGAAAACCGAGTGAAGGGCCACAGTCAATTCAACAACCCCTAAATTGGAAGCGAGATGTCCTCCATTTTTAGAAACAACATCAATTATTCTTTCCCTGATTTGATCAGAAATATTTTTAAGATCATTTGGATCACATTCCCGCAATATTTCAGGCCCTTTTATATCATCCAGCTTGATCATTTGCTGCGCCCTCCTTTTCTTTTGCTCGGGTTAAAGCCCTGGACAATAGCTATGAAATTCCCCACAAAACCAATAATTTCATTAGCCCTGTTTATCCCAATTCCCTTGCAAAACCCTTTTCCGCCCACCGTTAAAGCGGCCGCAAGGGCTACAATTGTTATATTTAAAACTGCTTCACTTAAATCAACCGCGAAGGCCAGGCGAACTACAATCATTGCACCCAGTGCCCCACTAACAGTTCCGCAAATATCCCCAACAATATCGCTGCAAAAGGTTGCTACTCTATCTGCATTCTGGACAAGTTGCAGACCTGTTCTGGCTCCAAAATCTTTCCGGGCCGCCCGGGCGTTAAACGGGGCAACATCAGCCGCTGCTGCAGCAACCCCAATCATATCAAAAACAACACCAGTAGCTATAATAAGGAGAAAAACAATTGTCGCCAGGAAGGAGGTCAGGTTAGCAACCGCCAAACGGGAAAAAGCCACCACCAGGATGGCAATAAAAAAAGTGGAGATGCCCATTGTTATTCCCGTCTGGAGGTTCTTGTTCAATACTTTTCCCCCCAAAAAATAATTCCAGGTGCATCGGCGGTAATAGACCGGATAAATGCTGCGGCTTAGGTCCAGCAGGCTTTCCCAGTGATCTCCAAAAGGTTGCCCTTTTTGGCGGTTTCCCTTTAAATCACTCTGCAATGTTGCCATAAGCAGGGCTGGATTACCACTCAGACCACACTTCAATCCCCGGTCTATCCCCACAGCGGGACAGCCTAGAAGTTTTCCTTGACAGCCTTAGTTACTCCCTAGCTTCTTTTGCAGTAAGGGTTTCAGAGGTAAAGGAACTACTTCCTAGGGCCCCTGGGAAGTTGAACTTAATACCCTCCTCTCCCCTTACCACTCAAAGCAGGCTACACTGCAGCTACCTTGCGGTTTCTGCAGGTTCCCCAGATACCAGCTCCCGACTTGTATCCGGGCCTCCGCGGAATCAGGGTCTACGCCCACATGCCATTGTGGATCGCCCCGAATTCCTTAACTCCCAGCTATGACCCCCGACTGGGCGTCAGTAGCCATAACCAGGAACTTCATCGATGTGCCCTTTGACGGATTTTTAGGCCCGCCTTCAAAAGTACAAAGCTGACTAGAATACTGCACCGCCGATGCGCAATTAATTATAACATAACCGCTTATTACAAGCAATTATCACCTGTCCCGGGAAAAAACAAAATCAGCCAGTTCAATAAAAATCTTCCCTTTATTTCCCAGTTTAGCAGCAGCTTTTTGGGCTTCCAGGCGCTTTTCCTCTGCTTTTTTCTTTGCTCCGTCAATGCCAAGAAGAGAAGGGTAGGTGGATTTCCGGAGAGCAGCATCCTTTTGCCCGGCTTTTCCAGTTTTTTCAGGGTCTCCAACTACATCCAGTAAATCGTCAGTAATCTGGAATAATAGACCCAGTTCCTGCCCATAATCCTCCAAGGCTTTTAATTCCTCTTCGGGAGCACCGCCTAAAATTCCTCCGCTAACAACCGAGGCCGTGATTAAAGCACCTGTCTTTTTACGGTGGATCTCTTCCAATTGTTTGAGGTTAAGTTTCCGCCCTTCCCCCTTTAAATCCAGATACTGGCCCCCCACCATTCCTTCTGGCCCTGAAGCTTTCAAAACTTTGTCCATGGCCCTTTGGACGGTTTCCGAGGGGAAATCCCTGCCTGTAGAAACCATCAGTTCAAAAGCCAGGGAAAGCAAAGCATCTCCAACCAGTAGGGCATTGGCCTCTCCATAAACCCGGTGAGTAGTGAGCCTGCCCCTGCGGAAATCATCATCATCCATAACCGGGAGGTCATCGTGAACCAGGGAATAGGTATGAATGGCTTCAATTCCACAGGCAAAAGGTAAGGCCTTTTCTTGCCGGGAAGAATAAATTCCGAAAGCCTGCAGGGAAAGAAAAGGCCGAATTCGTTTTCCTTTTCCCCCAAGAGCATAACCAATTGCTTCAGCAAGTTTTCCGGGAATTGCCCTTTCTTCAGTTATCCTGGGCAAATAAGTTTCTACTATTTTTTGGATCCTTTGCAGTTCCGTTTTTATCTTCTTCATCTTTTTCCGGGGAAGCAAAAGGTTCTGTTTCAATCTCACCATCTTTCTCGCTGACAAGCTTTTCTATCTTGCCCTGGGCCTCTTCCAGCTTTTTCTGACAGAGCCGGGAAAGGCGAACACCCTCTTCAAACAATTCAAGGGATTCATCTAGTTTTAAATCCCCGCTTTCCAGTTTCTCAACTATTTCCTCCAGTTTCTGGAGTGCCTCCTCAAAACTCAATTTATCCTTTTGCTTGGCCCCCATTTCCATCCTCCTTGTTTTCGTTATCCCGTGCAGAAACTACCCGGGCTTCTGCTTCTCCCCGGGAGAGAATTATCCTGATTTGTTCATCGGTTTTTAACTGCCGGAAATCTTTATAAACTGTCTCCCCGGAAAGATCGGTACAAATGCTGTAACCAAGGCCGAGTATTTTAAGCGGGCTTAATCCTTCCAACCGCGCAACCCGGGTTTGCAGTCTTTCCCTTTCCATCTGCTGTTCATGCTTGATTTTGGTTACCATCTTGTTTTCCAGTTCATCAAGTAGCTGGTGTCGTCTTTCAATTAATTCTTCTTGAGGCCGCAGGAAAATCCTTTTTTGCCTAAGTCTTTCCAGTTCCTGCTTCCTTTTATCCAGTAAATCAACGAGACCTTTTTCCAGTCTCCGCTGGTATTCAAGAATATCTTTTTTTATTTCACGGTGGTCGGGTACTACCATTTCTGCAGCTGCCGATGGGGTCGGAGCCCTGCTGTCTGCAACAAAGTCGGCAATAGTAAAATCCCTCTCGTGCCCCACAGCAGAAATTACCGGGATTTTACAGGCAAAGATGGCTCGGGCTACAACTTCCTCGTTGAAAGCCCAGAGCTCTTCCAAAGAGCCTCCACCCCTGGTAACAATTATCACGTCCACATCAGTCCGGGATAGTTTATCCAAAGCATTAGCAATCTCTTCTCCTGCGCCTTCCCCCTGGACCCGGGCAGGAGCAAGAAGCAACGATGTACCTGCAGAACGTCTCTGGAAAACAGCAAGAATATCCTTAATCGCCGCCCCGGAAGCTGAACTGACCACTCCTACTTTTTGCGGAAAAGGAGGAAGGGGCTTTTTATGCTCATCCGCAAAAAGCCCTTCTTCCTCCAATTTCTTTTTAAGCTGTTCAAAAGCCAGGTGCAGGGCCCCAATTCCTGCAGGCTCCATTTCCTGAACATACAGCTGATATTCTCCGCGCTGTTTGTAAATATCAATATAACCGCGGGCCATTACATCGAGCCCATTTTCCATTTTAAATTTGATTTTTTCGGCGTGACTTTTAAAAAAAACGGCCCGCAGCCTGGATTCCTTGTCCTTGAGGGTAAAGTAGCAGTGGCCCGAGTGATGCTGGTGAAAATTGGATATTTCAGCAGTCACCCAGAGGTCACTCAACAGTTCTTCCCGTCGCAAAACACCCTGCAGGTAGCTGGTGAGTTCGCTAACGGTAAGGACTGTTTTATCCATGGTTTTTGAAAGATTCCAGGGTGTT
>Ga0207421_10006619_pt1 | contig 12579 bp, 7 predicted proteins | sample SodLakKL_010_SED_4_FD_187542 | JGI IMG/M metagenome (GOLD analysis project Ga0207421, IMG submission 187542) | Alkaline sediment microbial communities from Lake Tanatar, Kulunda Steppe, Russia - 8KL_010_SED (SPAdes) (version 2) | ecosystem: Environmental > Aquatic > Non-marine Saline and... | reverse complement strand
GGTAGGGGGTATGTTGGGAGGAAAGGCAGGAATAGTTAATATCCATATGGGAGATGCACAAAAACCATTTCAACCTTTATATGATGCAACCGAATTAAGCGAAGTGCCGCTAAAACAATTTCTTCCAACTCATTGCAACAGAAATGATTATATTTTTGAAGAAGCAAAAATATATGGAATAAAGGGTTATGTTGACCTGACTACAAGTGCTTATCCATATTTTAAAGATGAAGAGATCAAACCCGCAAAAGCCATTACAGAGCTTTTAAAGGCAGGGGTGCCACTGGAACATATTACCATGAGCAGTGATGGCTGTGGTTCTTTACCTCAGTTTGATGAAAACGGTGAACTGGTGGGTCTGGAAACAGGTACACTGAAGTCTATGTTTGATGAATTTAAAGATGCCGTTAATCAGCAAGGTTTCAAACTTCAGGATGCTCTGAAGCCTGTTTCAACCAATGTGGCAGACATTTTAAAGCTACACAACAAGGGAAGGATTGCTTCTGGTAAAGATGCCGATTTCGTGTTGCTTGATAAAGATTTTAAAATAATCCATTTGTGTGCTATGGGAAAAATCATGATAAAGGACGGAGAGATGTTGAGAAAAGGTACTTACGAGAGGTAATCTGATTATAGTAACTAAAAGATAATATAACAGATGACTATTATTTTGTACCTACAGATCAGTTACATGCCAATTTCCTGGTAAGTTTATTTGAGCCTAGATCAATGCTTAGGCTGGCTCAACGATCTGGATATGAATATATTCTCGACGAAGCGGAAATTTTCCCTATTTTAAGAGTAAGATAATGTGAAAAAAAAATATTATTTTTTTTGTTTTTGTTAATTTAAATTTATAGTTTTGACATAACAAAATCAAGTAAATTAATTTGATATAATACAATTGTACAACGTTAGAATTATAAACAGGATTTGTGTTGTTCTTTATATATTTAAATACATTTAATTTATTTATTGTTTAACTAAAATTACTAATACTATGAAAAAATTTACTTTACTATTTTTAATGTTTACCTTTACGATAGGTATGGCTGTTTCGCAGAACAGCTATCATTTATCGTGGGATGTGACAACTTCGGCTGCTACTGAAGAGTATCGTACGGAAAACTACAGTGTGTTGATTTCTACTACGGGAACTGATGAAGCGGATTTCACTGAAGTCTTTACAGAAACTCTTGATGAAGAAACACCTCAATGGGAATATCAACACCGCGAAGAAGAGCTTGAGGATTTAGAAGAAGGTGATGACATTCATGTGGCATTCAGGCATCATGATTCGGAAGATAATGACAGGCTTGTAATAGACAATGTGAGAATTTTTACAGCTGATGGAGTAACAGTTTTTGAAGAAGATTTTGATGCAGGTGTACCTGAAGTTGAAGATGATTATGAAAGTGAATGGTTACCTGAAGGCTGGGAAGCAGTTGATGCTAATGAAGACGGTTTTAACTGGTATTTTGATTACTATGAAGGTGATGGTTATATGCTTAGTCAGTCTTCATATTATGATGATGAAGAAGAGCAATGGGTTGCTCTTGATCCTGATAATTGGCTGATTTCTCCTTCTGTAACTCTTGAAGTTCCTGCCGTTACTTTCAACGTTGACATGACCGATGCAGTGGCCGACCTAGGTGATGATGAGGAATTGGAATTTGACCCGGATGTGCATGATGTTTTTATTACAGGAACTTTTGCCGGATGGACTGAACCCGGAGATGATGATGCTTATAAGATGGAAGACCAGGGTGATAACATATATTCTATCACACTTAATGTTGAAGAAGGACACCATGAATACAAGTATTTCCTTGTAGAGGACGATCCTACCTGGGATTTTGGAGAATGGGCCGGCGATCCCAACAGAAAAGTTTTTGTTGATGCCGACTTAACCGTTGATGATATTTTTGGAGAGTATTATGAAGTAGAAACCCTTGCTGAGTTGAGGGATAGAGGTGAAGATACCACATTTGTGTATACCGGTGAAGCGGTTATTACAGCTATGGCAGGTTATGGTAATCAGAAGTACCTTCAGGATGAAACGGCTGCTATTATGATTTGGGACTGGGATGGAAACATCGCAAATGATCATGATCGTTATGATGTAATCACCAACATACATGGAGCAATTAATGATTACTTTGGCATGATACAATTTGTGCCGTCTGCACAAGGTACACCGGAAGCTATAGATAATACTCCTATTTTACCAGCAGTGGTTGAGTTTGACGAGGTTGATCAGCCAGGCGATCAGGCTAAGTTGTTGAGATTTCAAGATATTGTTTTCACAGAGGTTGAAGTTGAAGTTAATGAGGATGACTATGAATGGGTAGCTATTGAAGAGGGTGATGAATTTGAAAATGGTACTAATTACAAAATCAGTGATGGTGAAGAAAATGAGTTTATTGTAAGAACTGATTTCTTTAATGTTGACTATATCGGCACTGAAATACCTCTTGATACTACTAATATTAGTGGTGTGATAACCTATGACTGGGGAGAACTTAAGATGGTACCACGTTGCAAAGATGATGTTCATACGAATGTTACTTTCAACGTTGATATGACAGATGCTGTTGCAGAGAATGATATTGAATTTGACCCGGATGTACATGATGTTTATATTACCGGTTCTTTTACCGGTTGGGCTGAGCCGGGTGATACCGTGGCTTACAAAATGGAACCCTGCGAGGATAATTCAGATATTTATACTATTACCCTGGAGGTTGAAGACGGGGATCATGAATACAAGTATTTCCTTGTAGAAGAAGATCCTACATGGGACATTGGTGAATGGCCAGGTGATCCCAACAGGGAAATTACTATTGTTGGTAGTACTACCATTAATAATGTGTGGGGTGAATATTATCCATCTATTGATCCTGTGGAGGTAGAGTTTGACACAAGAGATCCTCAGGATGTTGTAACTACCATAACATGGGGTGAAGCAACTGAAATTACAGAAATTATTCTTGATGAAGAACCACTTGATACCGATCATTATTGGGTGGATGTCGATTCTTTAGTCTTTGATCAGGCTTTATTTGCAGAAGCTGAACATGAAGATACATTTGTCTTTACAATAGAATTTGACTTTGGTGATGACGTTGATTTTACTGTAAATGTTGTTGACACTGAATATAGCGTTGAGGAAGTAGAAGGTTTTGAATTGAACCTCTTCCCAAATCCTGTTAGAGACCAGTTTACTATTGAATCCGGTAAAGTGATGTCACAAGCCAAGTTGATCAATATTAACGGACAAGTGGTTAAAGATATATCTATTGACGGAATGCGTGCAGAAATTGAAGTAAGAAGCTTGCGTCCCGGAGTATACTTTATCCAAATTCACACTGATGATGAGGTTGTTACAGAACGTATCCAGGTAGTACGTTAAAAGATAAGTAAGTTTAATAATAAGGTAATTTGTAGATTATCTTATTAGTGCAAAATCATTTTAAAAAAGGGAGAAAAAAATTCTCCCTTTTTTTTTATACAATAGGTCTACCAGAAGCAACGATAAAGATTAACTTTAGAAAATTTAACAAACCTATTGACTTAAAAGTTGATGTTTATGGAGTATTATCATTTTATTTTTTAAATTTGTAGCAATTGGGTTAACAAAGATTAATTTATATTAATAAAAAAACGTTTATTAATATAAAACACAAACAATTATTCAAAAAGAATGTAATTATTAAAGTTTTTTTTATTTTGCGAGAACCAATAATTTAACAAAGGTTAATTTTTACTAAAAAAAGCGTTTATAAAAACCAAACACAAACAATTCATGAAAAAAGTATTATTATTATTGTTTATGTTGTTATTTTTTTCCTGGCATAATTATGCCCAGGAAAGGATAACAGTTACAGGACAAGTTACTTCCGTAATGGAAGATGATATTGCTCTTCCCGGGGCTAATGTTGTTGTAAAACATACCACTTTGGGAACCATTACTGATTCAGATGGGCGATACTCGATAGAAGCCCAGGAAAATGATACATTGGTTTTTTCTTATGTGGGTATGGTTGATGAAGAAGTTCCCATAGATGGGCGTACACAAATTGATGTGGGTATGGCCAGGGATATAGAGAGTCTGGGGGAAGTTGTAGTTACAGGATATGGTACCGAGTCCAGCCGATTGATTACAGGTTCAATGAGCTCAGTTGGAGGTGAAGAAATGGAGAGAGCAGCTTTAAGAACACTTGATGGTGTTTTACAAGGTCGTTCTGCCGGTGTACAAATATCTCAAGCTTCCGGTACTCCCGGTGCTGCCTCCCGAACACTTATTCGTGGAACAAGTTCTATATCGGCAGGGAATGAACCTCTATACGTGATAGATGGAGTGCCAATGATAACAGGAGATTATGGATGGGTCGGCTTTTCCGGACAAGGTATTGATGCTCTGTCTGACCTTAACCCGGGTGATATTGAATCCATATCTATTTTGAAAGATGCTGCAGCAGCAGCTATTTACGGAGCGCGTGCTACTAATGGGGTTATACTTATAGAAACAAAACGAGGCAGAGATGATGTAACCGATATTTCTTTTAGCTCAAGATTTGGCATCCAGGATTTGGAAAACAGGCTTGAAATGCTTAATGCTGAACAATGGCACGAGTATGCAGGTACAGAACCTGAACATGATCCCCCGATTGATACAGACTGGTTAGATAAAGTTTTAAGTCCGGCTCCTATAGCAAATTATGAATTGTCAGCACGTGGAGGAAGAGAAGATACGCGGTTTTATGTATCCGGAAGCTATTTTGATCATGAGGGCGTGGTTATTGGAACTTCTTACGAAAGGCTAAATACTCGTTTCAATCTTGATCACAGGGTAAGTGATGACCTGGAAGTAGGCGCAGGATTTGGCGCAAGTTATTCATTTAACCACAGGGTAGAAGGCGATGCCTCAATTAATGCTCCTTTACCTATGGCGCTTAGTCGCCCACCTATATATCCTGTATATAATCCGGATGGTACATATAATGATGAAGGATTTTATACTAATCCGGTGGCTGTGGGTAAAGAAGCTATAAATGAAACTCACTCTTATCGAACTCAAGGTAATGTCTTTTTGGATTACCGTTTCTTGCGAAATTTTTCTTTCGATGCCAAACTGAGCTTTGATTATTTAAGTCTACGTGAGCACAGTTTTGACCCGCATACTACAAGACAAGGTGCCAGATCCGATGGCATTGGCCTTGAAGGACAACATAATGTGTTGAATATAGTATCCAATAATATAATAAATTACATTAATACATTTGATGATGTTCATAATGTTGAGGCTATTGCAGGGTACTCTTTTGAAATGTATCAAAGACGAAGGTTGTATATGAGGGGGGTTGACTTTCCAAGTGAACACTTTGAATATATCTCTGATGCCGCTACTATAACAACTGCTACTGCTAATGCTCTTGATCGTGGTATGAGCTCTTACTTTGGGAGGTTTAGATATAATTATGATTACAGGTATATCCTATCCTTTAATGCAAGATTAGATGGGTCATCTAAGTTTAGCGAGGAGCACCGTTATGGATTTTTCCCCTCAGCTTCCCTGGGATGGAGATTGCATGAAGAAGATTTTTTACAGAATCTGGTAGGAGGGTTTGATGAATTCAGAATTAGGGCAAGTTATGGATTAACCGGTAACGACGGAATACCTGACTATGCATATATGTCTTTATATGGTGGAGGTTACAATTACATGGGGGAATCCGGGATTGCTCCAACACAATTACCTAATCCCGATTTAAAATGGGAAACTACTAACCAGTTTAATATCGGGTTAAATATTGTATTGATTGATGAAAGACTTGATTTAACAGTTGATTACTATAACAATCATACAAAGGATCTACTGTTTAGCAGACCAATTTCAATGACTTCCGGTTTTTCAAGCATTACCTCCAATATTGGGGAATTGGAAAACAAGGGAGTTGAGCTTGCTGTAAATACTATCAATATTGAAAGACCTGGCTTTATATGGAGTTCAAATATTAATATTACACATAATCAAAATGAAGTTCTTTCATTATACAAAGACCAACCAATGGATAATATAGGTAGAGCGAGTAACAGTATACGAGTAGGTGAACCTATAGGTATTTTTTACGGATACAAAAGCTACGGTGTAGATCCTTCTACCGGTGATATGGTTTTTTCTGAAGAACGTATGAAAATCGGAGATCCAAATCCCGATTTTACTGGGGGGCTTACTAACAGGATCATGTACGGACAGTTTGAATTGGACCTGTTTTTGCAGTTTTCCTATGGAAATGACGTTTATAATGCTTCTCTACATTATTTAGAAGCCATGAAAGGGGAGGACAATCAAACTATACGTATACTTGATAGATGGAGAGAACCGGGTGATACAACTTATATGCCCAGGACAACAGAGAGTGACCCTAACCACAACAATCGAATTTCTTCAAGATTTATTTTTGACGGTTCATACCTTAGAGTTAAGAACTTGACAATAGCATATAATTTGGAAAGAGTAACAGCCGAAAGACTTAATTTGAAAAATGCCAGGATATATATAACTGGAGAAAACCTATTAACATTTACTGATTACTATGGTATGGATCCGGAAGTAAATTATGCCGGTGATGCTGATTTGATCAGGGGAACAGATTTTTTCACTTATCCGCAAATGCGATCAGTTTCACTTGGAATTAATATAGAATTTTAAAAAAATAAAAAAAATGAAAAAAATATTTATATTATTAACATCGTTAATTTTGATTTTCACCGGGTGTGAAGATGTGATTGATACAGAACCTTATCATAGCATACCCGCTGATGAAGCAATAACAAGTTCTCAAGATGTTGAAAGAGCTTTAAGGGGTAACTATTCAGCAATGCAGAGCAATGGTTATTTTGCACGTCATTATACTATTTTTGGCGATCTTGCAGCAGATAACACAACATGGACTGGTACTCACGGTGGTTATGACCAGGTGAACAGAAATAACATCTTAGAAGACAATGTATATGCGGAGAGCATCTGGGCTGCCCTGTACAGAGCGTTAAACAGGGTTAATAATGCTGTTGTTCAAATACCGGATGTGGACGACATGGATGAGGAGAGCAAAAACGAGGTAATTGCTGAATTGCGCTTTTTACGTGCTCTTCACCATTACAATCTTATGAGATTTTTCGGCGATATACCAATTAGAACAGAACCTGCAACAACAGATGAAGATGTTCTCAATAGACCACGGGACAGCAAAGAAAATGTTTTGATGCAAATATATGATGATCTGGATTTTGCCATAGAACATATGTCTCCCGAAATTAATCGTGGTAGAGCTTCTAAGGCCGCAGCAGAGGCTCTGAAAGCAAGAGTATCCCTGCATGATTATTTCTTAAGAGAAGATATAGCTTATCTTGAGGATGCTATCACATATTCTACTAACGTGATTGAAAATTATGATCTCGAATTAGAATCTGATTACGGGTTTTTGTTTGAAGACGGTTCAAACCAGGAAACAATTTTTGAAATTGAGTTTACCGAAGTTGAAGACAACAGGTTATGCTTTTATTATTTTCCAACCGATATGTCCGGACGTCGTGAAATTGCTCCAACCGAGGATTTGTATGATAGTTATGCAGATGATGATGTACGAAGAGATGTTACAATAGGTGTGGACGGAGATGAACTCTATGGTAATAAGTACACCGATATAACAACAGGGACTGATAACGTGTATGTGTTTCGTTTGGCAGAGATGTATTTGATAAGAGCTGAAGCAGAAACCCTCCTTGAAGGTGATGTTGATCAAATAAGAAGCGATATAAATGCCATTCGCGAAAGAGCCGGATTATTGGAAACTACAATTTCTGATTATGAGGTGTTTAAATTGGAAATTGAAACACAACGTCGAAAAGAGTTTGTACTGGAAGGACACAGATGGTTTGATCTGGTGAGAACTAACAGAGCTATTGAAGTTCTTGATAATGTTGACAGTGAGTATCAAAAACTTTTCCCTATTCCTTTATCGGAAATTCTTGCTAATGACCATGAAGGAATGTATCAAAATGAAGGATACTGATTTAATTTTGTAAAAAAGAAAAATTTTAAATATGAAAACAAAGAAAGTAAAGTTTAGCATATTATCGTTACTGGTGGCAATGGCCGTTGTTGTTTCCTGTGAGGAGGAGGATTTCCCTATTCCGGAGGCAAGCACACAGGCTGATTTCACTTATGAACTCAGTATTATAGAAGACGAAGAAACCGGTGATCTCCACTTTAAAGTTGATTTTACCAACGAATCAATAAGAGCCACCGGCTATCATTGGGATTTTGGCAACAATGAGACCTCCACAGAAGAAAACCCTACTGTCATCTATACAGAGGCCGGCTCTTATGAGGTAAATTTGACGGTTGAACCTGAAAAGGAACTTCGTTATAATAATCTTGAACATGGCGAAAGAATAACTGCAGTTGCTACAATATTTGAAGAAAGATTTGATGATCCCGCTCTTGAAGAAGATTTTCCTCCGGAGGGCTGGAAGTTGATTGACAAAGACGGTGATGGGCATAATTGGTATTGGGATGCCTATCCTGCCGAAGATGAGTATTATATCTTATCTGACTCGTGGCATCAACCAACAGGTGATGTTTTAACCCCTGATAATTGGATCATTACTCCTCAAATTGACATTGAGGATGTTGCAGGGGCAAAACTTGAGTTTGAAGTAGCTCCAAGGGCATCAGGACCCGAATATAGAACAGAGAACTATGGCGTTTTCATTTCTACAACCGGTAGAGAAGTGGAGGACTTTGAAATGGTTTATGAAGAAAGAATTTCTGAAGAGCATGATCAGTGGGGATGGGAGCTTAGGGATGTAGATCTCTCAGAGTATGCAGGTGAAGAAATATATATTGCATTTCGCCATTATGATTCTACAGATAATTGGGCAGTTGCCCTTACCAATATTCATGTTTATGAAACAGCCGGTAAATAAAACTTAATTATAATTATAAAAATATTGCCGTAGAGATGTTTATTGTCTCAGCGGCATATTTTTTAACCTTTAAATTAAATTAAATTTATGAAAGCACATACAAGTATATATATATTAATAGTATTAATTTTTATTTCTTGTTCGTTGAGAAATGACAAAAACAATGCTGCTGAAGGTAAATTATTTATTATTGGTGGAGGACATCGCTCAGAAGCATTGATGGATAGGTTATCGCGTGAAGCAGGAGTGTATGATGAAGGTAATATAGTTATTCTACCTATGTCAAGTTCAGTACCGGATTCGGCCATTATATGGTCAAGTGAATCTTTTTTAGACCAAGGTATTTCGCAAGAAAGGATAAAAGGGTTAAATTTTAAGGCTGATGAAGAACCGGATCCGGAATGGCTGGATATTTTGCGCGAAGCGGAACTAATCTACATAAGCGGCGGAAACCAAAACCGTTTTATGGATGTTGTTTTAGATACTCCAATTATGGAGGCTATTCAAACAGCATATGCCAATGGTTCGATGGTAGCCGGAACAAGTGCCGGAGCAGCCGTTATGAGCGAAAAAATGATTACTGGTGATGAGTTACGCTATGACGAATATAAATCTACTTTTAGCACAATTGAAACCAAAAACCTTGAAATAAAACCCGGACTGGGACTTTTAACTACTGCTATTATCGATCAACACTTCGTTTGGCGGAGCAGGTATAACCGGTTGTTAACTGCTGTAGTCGAATATCCTGATTTATTATCCGTTGGCATTGATGAATCAACGGCTATACTCGTAGAAGGTGATACTGCCGAGGTTATAGGAAGCTCCCAGGTTTTGGTATTTCAAAATCCTGACAATTCATCCATTGTGCAGGATGAACTATACGGTGCGAGAAAGCTGGTTCTGGATATATATCTTCCCGGTGATAAATTTTCTATTCGTTAATTTTTTAAAAACATACTAATGCTTAAAAAAGTACCTCACACTTATGTTATAGTATTTAGTATTGTCATAATTGCAGCAATATTAACATGGTTTATACCTCCCGGCAAATATATTGAAGAAGAAACCATTATAGATGGTGAAAAGCAAACACAGATGGTTTTTTATTATGAGGAGGACCTTCCTGACGAGCATTAGTTAGGCTTTCTGTTGTTAATTCCAACTGTAACAATGGACCTGAGCGGATTTTGATGATATTTTGAAAATTATATTTATTGGGAGTAAGGAGCGTTATTTTTTTAAAATTCTTATAGTTTCGTTTATATCATTATTTTTTGCTGATAGTAAATATACGCCCTGCTCCCAATTACTTAAATTTATGTTTATGGTTTTTTCTTCCCCGGGTAGTAAGTTTTTGGAATAAACATGACTGCCATGTAAAGTGTAAATCTCAAGTTTGGTTTTTTCTTCCAATACCGGAATTTTAAGGGATAAGTTATTGTTTGTAACCGGATTTGGAAAAACATGTATTTGAGATTGGTTTGAGAGGTTTAATACAAAATTTTCATCATCGGGATAGAGAAATACGTTTTGTTCTACATTTTGGTTTATAACATCTATATGGCTGCTAGCAGTATGGAAACCTGATTTAGAAACCTGGTAGAAAATTTCTTCTTCCGGCTCAACTTCATCAAAAGTTACTTTTCCTTGAGCGTTAGTATATTTTTCGTTATAACCATCAAGATATACTTTTGCTTGTTCAATAGGGTTTTCATTAATACCGTGTTTTACGTTGAAATGTACACTATATCCATCTCTTTCCATTGGCGTTGAATGAAGGGTTCCTTCAAGCACATACCAATATTTCCATTTTCCGCCTGTAGCATCATTCCAGTTTTTAAGGTTAAAGCTGTTATTAGCTTCAGGATCCCCTAATATTTTATATACTTTTATAGCCTCTCCATCATTATTCCAATGTAGAGGAGTGTCTTCTTCGCATGTTTCCGGGACGCTGTTGTCAGAATTAAGGAAGTAGGCATAATCATCGTAGGAAGGATCTCCAAAGACTTTTGCCATACCATCTTCATCTACAGCAACGGCGGTATATTCATTTATTCCTATTCCTTTTGCATTCATCTGCCGGTCTTTGATCATACGTGCCATAAAAGCAACATGACGCCCTTTTCTGTCATGATCGTCACCTTGAATACGATTATAATGCGAATCAGTAACCAATTCCTCAAGATAAGGAATATTTAAAAAATCGTCCACTAAGGTTACCCTGAAATGATAAGGATTATTCAAAGCCTCTGTTGACCATACGGTTCCATTTTGCGCTGAATAAACCACCTCTCCCAATACCGCTAGCCCTGCACTGGTACCACCAATTGTTACATCTTTTTCATCAATCAAGTAATTAAGAGCATCATGGACCAAGCTGTTACGCCAGTAATTTATGTAGTTCCACTGGTTTCCACCTGCAATAAATAAAGCTTCAGCATTAACTATGGCATCGTATACATCTTGAACATTGGCAGCATCATTATCAGGTATTACAATTGATGTAACTGAGTTAACTTCTACTCCTAATTGAGAATAAAGGTAATCATTGTAGCCGTCAGAACCCGTAGCTCTTATAACTACAATATCTCCTCCATCAGCTCTTTCAAGAAACCATCTCATAGCATCATTATTATCGCTTGCTCCACCTGCCAAAAGAATTCCAGCAGTCGGCTCTGTTTCTACGTTAGTCTCGGAACCTGTCCTGTAAAAAGTTTGAGCCTGCAAAGATACACCTGCCAATAAAAGAAACAGAAATAAAAATATTGAACGTAATAAGACAAGTAAAATGTAATTTTTTGACATAAGTTATTATTGTTATTTCTGCTTTCTCAGGACAAAATAAAGCTTCTTGAAGATGGCAGAAAGTTTATGAATAAAATTGTTTTTTGAAACGACGGTCAAAACCTGGAAAACAAAAATAAAAAAAAAGGATAAAATATTTTCAAAACTTATAGAAAAACGGTAAATAAGTTTATGTTTGTAATTTTTATGCCTGTTGCTTATTAATAGGGTTTGATTTAACAACACTTGTAGTTTTTAAAAAATATCATTTTAATTGTATAATTTTATTTTTATTAAAATTAAAAGTACGTTATTTTTGTATATTTACAACTTATATTTTAAACCTTTGCTATGCTTAAACACTTGCTGATTGAAAACTATGCTTTGATCGAAAAACTGGACATTGATTTCGATGATGGCCTGTCTATAATTACAGGTGAAACAGGGGCAGGAAAGTCAATATTGGTAGGTGCTTTGTCATTGATCCTTGGGCAAAGAGCAGATACAAAAACTTTGTTTAGTAAAAACAGAAAGTGCATTGTTGAAGGAACATTCCGGGTTAAAGATTACAACCTTCAGCCACTTTTTGAAGAACATGAACTGGACTATGATCATACCACCATACTACGCCGGGAAATAAATCAGCAAGGAAAATCAAGAGCATTTATTAATGATACACCGGTGACTCTTAACGTGCTAAGGGACTTATCTGAAAGGTTAATAGATATACACTCACAACATGAAAGCTTGTTATTAAATAAAACACACTTTCAATTTGATGTAATTGATAATTATTGT
>Ga0207421_10006616_pt1 | contig 12582 bp, 22 predicted proteins | sample SodLakKL_010_SED_4_FD_187542 | JGI IMG/M metagenome (GOLD analysis project Ga0207421, IMG submission 187542) | Alkaline sediment microbial communities from Lake Tanatar, Kulunda Steppe, Russia - 8KL_010_SED (SPAdes) (version 2) | ecosystem: Environmental > Aquatic > Non-marine Saline and... | reverse complement strand
TAGCAACTACAGGATCGGGAATTTCCTCAACAACAGTCATTTTACAATATAACTTCTGATTTCTTTTATAGATTCTACACTCTTTAACTAAAGAAAAATCAGATATTTTTGAAAAAATATATTTTCCAAGTAACGGATAGTTTCTTTTGTTAAACCTTATCCACAAATTTGAAAACTTAGTATTTTCATCATACAGAATATTAAAATTTTGATAATCTAGAATTATAATAGGTTTAACTAACTTTTTAGGTAGTTTCTTTCTACCAATTGGTTTATATAATTTTATAAAATTTTGTAACTGTTTTGAGTTCAATTCAGGAAATTTAGTTCTACAATCCTTATATAAAGAATTAAAATCAAACCACGATTCTTTTCCCAATTCAAACACATACTCGGATACCCTTTCTAGGGTATCCAATGTATTCAAAACATAGGAGTACTTTCCGTGATTACCGGAAAGTTTAGCAGTATAAGATCTAATTTTCTTCATTTTAATCATTTATTTTTTCTAATTAATTATATCATATTTTTCTTAAATTGTAAAAATAAGGTTAATTCATCCGCGAGGCTAAAGACCTCGCGGTTTTCTTAACCAAAGACTTATAAAAAGTATTTTCAAAAAGCATACAAGATAACACACTTCTTCTAAGTGCTTCATATGGTGTCATCTTTTTAGCTTTCATTCCTTCATGAGTTACTTTTTTAGTTTCTTTTTTTACATTAGTTTTAGACATCTCTCATACCTTTTTTATTTAAACCAGAGAACAATCGAGAACAGTATTGGATCCGATATTATGTCGAAGTATCTGTTCTCCTACACTACTGGTTAATACTCTACATTTCATGGAACAAACAAAGATAGAGTTTTTCAGTCATATCGAAGTATCTATCTTTCAACACCAATGAAATAATAATTACACATCCAGAGAACTAACAAGAACGGTTTTACGGATCAACTTAACTGGTCGAAGTAGCCGTTCTTCTACACTACTGAATGTTTTTTACTAATTTTCAATTTCTCTAAGATATTCAACAATATCCTTTGCCATATTTTTATGACCCGCTTTATCTAAATGATAAGCTGCGAATCTCAAATGATCCGATTTAGTGTGTTTATTGGATTCCGGATCCACTTCATTTTTTTGTTTCTGTTTTTCATTATTATTCATACGATTTTTAACTTCAGTCCTAATCATGTTCATATCAGTCTTAGATCCGGGACATAAAGTAGATCCTAAATCTCTATGAGCCTTGATGTCATCCATTGGATCTAAATCATATTTCTCACATAGAACCATTAATAGATTATATAATGAGTTATATTGTTCTCCTGTCGGTGGATCAATTTCCATATTACCACTTAAACAGATACCAATACTTTGACTGTTATGGCCTTTTACATGGGCACCTTGAGCATCAATTGTTCTACCACTTGTAATTGTTCCATCGAATTCGATTACAAAATGATATCCAATACCCGCCCACCCGTTATTTAAATGAATTTCATGTATTCTCTCAGCAGAGATATTATTACTAGTAGTCCTACCTGAAGCAGCATGATGGATTACTATATAATTAGTGGCCCTTCTTGTAGCGGGATTAACTCCAGGACCTTCTTTAATATCTAAATCTTTTAAATCCATAATTTTTATTCCTATGTGTTATGTAGAATTAATTTTATTCAGTATCATCTAATATAAATTCTAAATTATTAATATCATAAGGACTTAATTTAATATTTGAATTATCTAAAAATGAAATAGGTATTTTTTCAATATCCAAATCTATTTCTGTATTTAACATTTCTTTATATTCTTCTAAATATTTTTCTTTATTCTCATTTTTAACTCTTAATATATTATCTGTGACTTCACCATATTTTTCTAATAATTCTTTTCTTTTTTCTTCAAAAAAAATCAATTCATCATTAATTCTTTTAAGATTTTTCTGTAATTTTCTTGCATATTTAAATGGTAAATCCTGATTCATTAATTTATTTAATGTTTCTTCAGAATTTTTTATATCATAAAATTTGATTTTCATATTTTTAATTTACATTATCGTCAACAACCTCTGTACCTTCTGCTCCATAATCACCAAAATCATATCCTAGTTCTTTATCTTCAGCTTCAATACTTTCTTTCTTGACCTGAATATGTACCTTACTAGCTACAATTTCTAAGACACCATTTTTAGTATTTTCGGAAAGTGAACCAGTTACAATTACAGGATGACCTTTTCGAAGTCTCTTATGAACATACTCTCCTTGATTTCCCCAAACAATAACATCAATAAACACGGATCGTTCTTTCTTTTCTCCACTCTTATTAGTAATGGTTCTATTATTCACCATTCTAAATTTACAAAGAACACTTTCTGATGTTTCAATGAGCTTAGGGTCTCCAATTACATTACCAGCTAAAATAATCGTGTTCAGGTCTACGGTTCGTACTAATAGATCTCGCATTTCTTAAAACTCCTTTACAGTTTTTGGTTTTCTTACTTCTATTTTTAATTATACCAACATTTATTAATTCTGTCAAATTTTTTACAAGAAAAATCTTAAAAAAATAATCTAAAATATCATTTTATCTTCATCATCCATTTGCCATTTTTTACTTATAATTTCCTCCTTTATAATTCTTTCAACTTGAGAATCAAATTCTTTTTGAAATTCTTCATTTTCTTTATATACTTTAATAGCTTCTTTTTGAAAAAATGTTTTATCAGGAAATCCGGTTAAATAAACTCTAGTTCCTTTAGATTGAATAATTTTAAATGATTTTAATAATTCATAATTTGACCAAAAATTAGAAAACCCAAAATTATAAGATAAAACAGTTTCAATAGGAATATTAGGGGTAAAAACTTTATTTTTAATAGTATGCATTGATACTTTATGACCTTTAAACCCATAAATGTCTCCAGATTGATTTTTTAAATCAGATCCAGATTTCATAAATAAAATTTGTGAAGAATTATGTAATAATGATTGTCCTCCTGGAATTCTCTTGTTGGATAACCATTTTAAATCAGGCGCTTTTCTAAATGGACCTGCTGACATATCTAAACTATCTCTTAATTGATTAATACATACCAGAGCAATATTATAAGAATTTAATTTATCTACATACTTTGGTAATAAATGTGTTAATATTCTAGCTTGTAATGCTGTAACTTTATTAGGATCATCTGTTTCTGCTCCAGCTTGAGTTTTAGTATTTGCAATAGAATCCCACACTACAACAGATGGAACATCTAATAATTTATTTTCTTTTTTAAATAAACAAATACTTTGAATGATTTCAAAAACTTTTTCTAAAGTAATATCTTTTTGATATGGATCAATTTCTGGACAATTTACTCCTAATTCAGATAATCTTTCTCTATATTGAGATTGTTCAGTATCAATATATATTCCTAAAAATTTATCCCCAAATTTTCTTTGACCAGTTCCTAAAACTTTAGCTGCTAATGCAGATTTACCACATCCAGGCGTTCCAACAAGCATAGACAATTTTGTCATAAACCCACCACCAAGAATCCCATCTAAAAGATCAATTCCTGTTGGAACCATACTATATTGTTCTTTTCCTGTTTCAACATTAGTATCTTTTTCAATATATTTATTTAATTTACCCATAATTTCACTAGCAGAAGATTTCTGTTCTTGTGAAATTTCTTTTTTATTATAATTAGATGTTAAAATTTCATCTTCTTTAACATATTCAATATTTTCTTTTTCTTCATCTAGGACTTTAGCATTATCATCTAACTTTTTAAGTCCTGATTCTTTTATTTCTGTTTCTTCGCCATCTTCTTCCTCAAATAAACCTTCGGTTTCTTCATTGTTTGTTTCATTACTCATTATCTTCTCCTTCTTCCGTAAATAAATTTTCAGGATTCATAGAAACGGGTTCATCATTTCCCGTTTCAAAACCACCATATCCAAATTCAAAGGGGTTGTTTTCTATTGATTCATCATCCCCACCACCAAGATTTTTAAGATAATCATTCATTTGTTCCATAAAAGAATCTCCACCTTCATCTTTAACTTTATTGGATAATTCAATTTCAGTTTTTAGTGACGCATCTTTTTGTTTAAGAACGTCTAATTTCAACCCATAAAATGTAGAAAAAGTTTTTAATTTATTATCAATTAAATGTTTACTTCTAAAATCTTTAGAATCGGAAGTAAAATTTTTCATTACTGTTTCTTCTAATTCATTTATTTTTTCTAAAATACTGTCATAATCTTCCCGATTAGTATTAAATTCACTTAATAATTCATCAATTTTTTCATCATAATTTTCTGGCATTTCTTTCTCCTTTCAATTCAATTATACACTATTTTCTGACACATGTCCAACTTCATTTTTGTTTAAAAATTTCAAAATTTCTTTAACATCTTCCCAAACTATTTTTTTAGCTGAAGGATTTCTTAATAAATATGAGGGATGATAAATAACTCGTAAATCAATATTATTATATTTATACCAATTACCTAACATTTCTTTCATTTTTAAATCTTGTTTTAATAATGTCTTTCCTGCGTGTAATCCTAATGCTATTATAACATCCGGGTTAATTAAATTCAACTGCCTTTCCAAATAACTTTCACAATTTAAAATTTCTTTTCTACTAGGGTTTCTATTATTAGGGGGTCTACATTTAATAACATTACATATATAAACATCATTTCTATTTAATTTCATACTTTTTTCAATAATATCTGTTAAGAGTTTACCAGATCTACCGACAAAGGGTAATCCTTGTTCATCTTCATTTTTTCCAGGAGCTTCACCAACAAATACAATTTTAGAATTCATATTTCCAGAACCAAATACTACATTATTTCTTGTTTTACATAAATCACATTTTTCACAAATTTCAACTTGTTCTTTTAGTGATTCTAATGATTCCATTTTTTCTCCTTATATTAGTATTAAAACCCCCTTTCGGGGGTTATAGTTATTTTCAAATGAAATTGATAATTAAATTAATTATTCACTAGATTCTTCAGTACTATTATCATCAGGACGGACTATCTCAATAGTGCCTTGAATCTCAAGTCGAATATCAACAGCATCTGGAATAACTAAAACACTATCTTCGTTTATTATATTACCTTCAACTGTTTGATCATTTCTAGTTACTGTGACATCAACCACATCTACATTGATCAATTGTCCTTCTGTGGGAGCAACTGCTTGTAATACTAAGTCATCAGAAGTTGTATAAGGGGCTTCTACACCTTCATCAACATGAGTTAAATATTCTTCAGGCCATTCATATGTTAATTCAACATCATATTGGTCGGGTTCAGTTTCTTCTACTATAGATTGAACAGTGATAGACTCACCCACTTGAACTTGCCAATCAGTAGCAAAAACAGAAGTAGTTAATACTGTAGCCATTAGAACAACTAGAACTTTCGGTAGTACGTTAACTAATTTACTCATTTACTTTTTCTCCTTTTTTTTTGTTGGAAAATTATCTGTAACACAACATTATTCAACTTTTTCTATTATCACTCTTATAGTTATTTCTTTTTTAGGTATATGTGCAAAATGGCCAGAATCCCAATCTACTAAGTACCATTCATCCGATTGATCAACTTTATTTATAGCCCATTGACTAAAAGATGCAGATGTAATTCTTTCACCTTTAGGATCTCCAATTCTATCAAGATATTCTTGATATGATTTTGTATCACCAATATATATTTTTAAATGATCTTTTAACTCTTCAGGAACTTCATTTCGATAATTAAGATCTTTACATTCAGTTTCTTCTTGACCATTAATAGTTACACAAAAAGTACTAATTAAAAATATAATAGAAAAATATAAAAGTTTTTTATGCATTCTAAATCATTCAACTTTCCGGTAATGTTTTTCTTTCGACAGTAACACAAGGGTTAGGTGGATTTTCATCATGATAACAATTATGTCGCTCAACCCACGAAGGACTATCTTCATTACCTTCTCCTGGAAACGCACTTACATATGTTTCATTAAAAACGCTTGCGTCTGTTAAGGTATTAAAGGCATCTTGCGCGTGTGCTTCATCCATAAGTGGTAAATCACATGAAAAAACTTCATGATCTGTAGATGTATCATCTTCTAAAATTTCATTATATTTAGGTTCTTCATTTGAAAGTCCTTCGTTAATATGAACGGCCTGCCCGTGTCTTACATTCATTTGATCTCTAGCCCAAGTAGCTAACCCACTACTCTTTGTAAATCTTACATTAGCACGTAATCTATATAACATTATTTATCATCCTTTAAATTATTAAATATTAATTGTTCTTCTTATTATACCATTCTGAATAAATAAGACAACCCAATGTTACACTATTTAATGGATCTTTAGCTAATCTTATTTCAGAAATTTCATATGGAAAATCTTCTCTATATTTTTCAAAAACGGTTTCAAACATTTCTTTAAAACCGTTTGGTAATGAAGTACCTCCACTCAAAACAATAGGAATAGATTCATTAATTTCCATATCTTCTGTTCTATTTTTAAATTCTTCAATAAATTTCTTAATAATATAATCAATTAAATTCTCATAATAGAAATATAAAGCTTCCAAAATTCTAAATTCTTTTTTACTTTTTGTTTGATTAATACCTTCTAAACTTAAATCTAGTTTATTTTCTTTAATTGCGGTAATTTTATTAGGAATGGAATCTACACTTCTAGCGACTTCTTCATCCACCCAATCACCAGATCTACCTAGAGAAAATTTAATCGTTGGAATTCCTTTATAACAAGATGAAATATTAACTAATCCGGCACCAAAAGAAATACCAATTCCACTATATTCCTCTGTAGAGCATTCTGAATATACAATAGCGGTTCCTTCATTTAATGGTACGGATTTATATCCTAAATCATTAAATATTTTTTTAAACATTCTTTCATGATATCCAACAGGTGGAGATTTAGAATCTAATGGTTGTTCTGGTACAGAATAAACAACCAAACCCTTTTTAGTTTTATCTATCATTTTTCTTATTACTGAAGATATAACATCAATAGAGTCAATATCTGAAGGTGAAATTACTCCAGATTTCATTGGCCTACTGATTTCTTTTCCAAAGATATTACACAATCTAAGAGCATCTTCACCTAATACATAATATTTTTCAACATTTCCATTTCTATCTTTTGATTCAGCATAATCAATATTAGAATCAAATTCAGTACCTATTAATTCTGAAGGTTCAACAGGTAGATAAACATTCCTAAATTTTTCAATAACAATATTTTTATCATCAGTTTCATCATAATAAGATGCTATTAAATTTCCCGTCCCAATATCAAATCCAATTAATTTCATAAAATATTTTCCTCTGTTAATTTAATCCCATTTGTTTAATGGGCACTGTTCGGATCTTATAGATGCTTTTTTCAGTAAATCGCAACCACATTTATTACAATATATTTTATTATTCTTTACAATTTTTTGTGGACAAGTCTTACATTGGTCTAACCTTTCTCTTATGCTTTCATTATCTAATTTATCATACCCTGAATAATATTTTACATTTCCTAAAATACCGTTTAAATATTTACTCATTTTTATCATTCTCTAAATAAACAATTAAATTTTCAAACAATTCTTTGTTTTTATTACTAAGACCAGAAACTTCCTGTAAATCTTTTAATAATTTAATTTTATCTTTTTTACTTAAATACTTTGAAAAACAATTATTAGCTTTTTTTAATATCTTTGTATGCATTTTAGATTCTTATTCATCCTCTTGTTTCATGAATTCTGGTAATTCTGTGTTTGTTTCTTGTTTTTGAACAGTTCTCTTTGTCCTAGTTTTAACTTCCATTGAATCATCTATACTTGGAACAAAATCAATATTCTCTTCTTCATTAATACTCATAGGTGTTGAACAATCTTCTTTATGATTATATTCATAATCAAACCTTTTATTTTTTATGTTCACTAACAAATCTTTTTGCAGTTCAATTAATTTCAAAATATTATTATTAATCTCTTTCAATATCTCTTCACTATTTTCTTTATTATTTTCTAGTTTTTTTAATCTTGAAACTATATTGTCATTTTCTTCTCTGAAACCCATTAAAGAAACCTTAAATGTATTCTATAATATCTTCTTTTAAATAATTCATTTCTATTAATTTATTGTACAACTTTATTAATTCATTCTCAACATTTTGTCTAAATTCTAAATCATCTGATTCTCTAACCCCATCATTTACAGCAAAATCATTATTTTCTATAGTTTTAAAATATATTTTACTATAGGTTCCCACATGAAAACCTAACATATTAAACATACACTCACATAATTTATTAAACCCATAAACACTTGAATATGCAATATTATCTACAGCGGTTCTATCAGTAATAACATAATCATAATATGTAATCAATTCTAATTCTTGTTTAATTTGTTCATTGAATATCCACAACTGTCCTTGTTCACAACTTTTTTTATTTATTGTATAAGGGGAATTTCTGGCAACTTCATTTAAAGTATATACAGTTTTATCTGGATAATTTAATTTATATTTATATGCTAATTCATAAACTGAAGTAGTTTTACCCACCCCATGAGTACCAGTAAACGAAATAATTTCGCCTAACTCATAACTTTTTGAACGATAATAAACATCTTGTTGTTTTCTCAAATCTTTCTACTCCTGATTAATTGGAAGATGTGCCATTGCAAAATTAAAATATTTTAAATTATCTGTATTTTCTTTAGTAATTTTTTTCTTAGATTTAATAAATAACCAAGTTTCTTGTTGTTTAGATGATTTTTTATTTCGTAATTGTTGTTTTGTCTTTACTAAACTATATCTCCCATTCAAATATTTACCCTTCACTTCAAATATTACCACAGAATCAGTCCATTGTTCAACATACATTTCTCCAGATTGTAAAATATACATATAACCTTCACCATAACCTTTTCCTAATGGGCCTTTAAACCTCAAAAAAAATTTATTATGATCTTGCGTCTTAATAGCTAATAATTTTTCATTACCACGAGGATCCTTAGCTCTAGGTATACTCCATGAAGCCAATTTACCTCCAGGTTCAAACTGTATTCTTAAATCCCAATGTGTTCCAGCCTTTTTAGCATCATGTTGATGTAGAACATATTTTGTATTAAAATTCATATTTAAATAATCCTAAAATATTAATTACTGTTCGGGTTCATAGGAAACAGCATCAATACATTCCAGAAAAGTTCCAGGTTCAATTTTAAATATATCTTCTCTTAAATTATAAACATATCCGGTATTTCCACTTATAGTTTTAAAATACATTCTCGGTTCAATATTACACACATCAATCTTATCTTTTAATTCATCATTCGTAACAAATAAAATATGTTTATTATAAGTCTGTCTTATTATTAATACTGGAAATTTTTCTAATTTTTTAGATTTATCTACTGTATCTTCCCAAATACCTAGTAAACTATCTTTACTATATTCATTGTTAAATATACACCAAAAACTTACATTCTTTCTTTTTTTTAATTCAATATATAAATTGTCTGAAAATATACTATATGTAGGATTAATTACGGTTAAATCACCCGCTTGAGTTGGTATTGATAAATTATTAGATTTATTATTTTCTGTTGTATACCAACCCCCACTAGTTACTGTTCTCCAAACTATTTTATTATCTTGGTTATTTGTTAGCCATAATGAAATTTCTTTAGCAATTTCTCTTTCAAAATTTGTTCCAATATCTTTGGGGTTTGTTTTCGTAGTCAATTTTTAATTCCTTATTGAATGTCAATTATTAATGGTGGTAGAGATCCTTCTTGTAATTTCTCTAATACTCTATCTCTTTTTTCTTTTCCATCGTTTTTTAACATCTCTCCATTTAATGATATTTCACCAAATGGTGTGGGTACGTTTTGGTACATTGTTCTTAGATTACCAAGTTTAATCATATAATCAGCTAAACATAAATCCTTAAAATCTCTTTCTAATGCAATAGGAATTCCACTTAAATCATATGGCTGAACTCTTTCATATTCTATTGCAAAATATCTAGATCCTTGAAATATAGTAAGACCTTCAAATAATTTAATAATATTAGGTGGTTGAAATTCATAAACATAAGTAAAATCAGTAACTTGATTTATTAAACTTGATTGTAATGAACTCAAAGCAAATAATTTTAAACTACCTAAAGTGAACGGACTAACTATAGGAGAACCTTTTAACAATTCATTTTCTAATGGAAGATACATTTCTACTATATTAAATATATCTAAACCGTCTTTATCAAAAAAATAATAATACCCTCTTTTACCGGGTACTATATGTTCTTCTCTATCTGTATACACTGTACAATATTCATTATCTGGAAAATATTGTGAAAAGGAAATATGTGAATTCTCTTGTAAATATCTAATTATTTCATTATCATCATCTTCTATATATGTATCAGGAAAAGATAAATTATCTTTTACATATCGTAGTACTTTATCCCAATTTAACATTTATCGTTATCTCCAAAACAACATCGATATAATTTTTCAAAATTTGGACCTTTATTATAATTTCTATTAGAACGAATAAATTCTTTATAACATTTATCCATTAATTCTTTTCCATCATAAGTTAACATAGAATCATCCACTGTAAATGATCTATCCATGTGTTGTTTTAATTTTTCTTTACCTTTATCATTTAATAATCCATTTTTATTTAACCATTTTAATACATTATATAAATATCTACATGAAGGTTTTAATTTATTTGTTTTCTTAAAATGCCATTCAACTTTATCATAAATTTTATGTTTCTCTGGTCCTTCATTTTGACCATTTTTTATATATTTTGAACCATTATATTTAACTCTTAGTTCGTATAAAAATAAATTTTTCATTATGTGATACTTCCCAAATTTTTAAATAGTCTTTTTATATTTGTCCAAAAAAAGGGATTTGTGAATTAGAAATTAATCACAACAAGATTCTTCAAAATATTCTTTTAATTTTTCATGGGAATCATCAAAAATTTCATCTATTAAATTTTTATAAAATTCTACTTTCTCTTCGTTATTTAAATTATTTAAATTATCATTAGTATATACTTCATTTAATATTTTAAAAACAATATTATCATTTAATGTTTCTAAAAGATCTTCTATGATAATAGAAGAGCTATATATAATATCATTATTATCTATATACTCTTCAATCTCTTTTCTTTTACTTTCTAAATATTTAACAGTTTGTTTTTTGTTTTGATGTCTCATGATACTTATTTTCCTTTGTTTTTATAATCTGTCTCATAAAACCCTGTACCTTTAAATTTAAAACTAATATTAGAACCTAAGCATTTTTTCATTATTTTTTTACAATTTTTACATTTAATTTTTCTTTCATCATTCATACCATGTGTGACATATTTTTCTAAATCACAATTATTACAACGATAAGTATATAGAGGCATTATATTCTCCTTTTCTGAATTTTTTGTTTCTCATTTAATTATACACTATTCTGATTCATTTTTCAAAATTCCTCATTAAATAAAAAGCCTTAGAATTTTCCAAGGCTTATTATTTAGTATTAATAAATCAAATTAATTAATATTGTGTTTCAGTTTCACTCCATCTAATATTATCCATAGTACCTTCAGGTGTTTCTAATGAAAGATCAGTATTTAATTTAATTGTTTCTTCAACTTCAGTTTGTATGTTTTGTTGTGTTGTTTCAGTAGCTAATCCATTTTGAATTTCATCTATAGCATCTTGAGCTAATTTTGCTGCTGTTAATGCATCAGTAGCTATTTTAGCAGCAGTAATTAAACTATCTGAAAGTTTAGTAGAAGTAAGAAAGTTATCCGCAAATTTATCTGAAGTATAAGCATTGTTAGCTATTTTATTAGAAGTAATAAAACTATCGGCAAATTTAGTTTGACTGAAAGCGCCATCTAATATACTACCCTCTCTAATTGTATTATCAGCGATCTCACCAACACCAACCCTTCCTTGTTCATCCACACTGATACCTTTAGAAAAACCTAAAGTAGCTGCTATAGCACTATAAGTATCAGCAGTAGCACAAATCATTCCAATAGACTCTCCCTCTCCTACATTTAGATTTTCATATATAGAGGGATGTACATAAATTATACTCATATAGATGTTTGTACCTAAATTTTGATATACAATTTCTGTATCATCATAAGGTACTTCATCATATGTATATTCTATTATATCTTCACCAGAATACGTATAAACTTCCTGACCTACTAATATTTGTATTTCTAAACCTGAAGCATTATAATCTGGTGCTTCTTTGAAAGCGTCTCCATCTTTTTCAAACCAGGGAAGATAAAACGCCCCAAGATCTGAGTTTATATTAATATGTTGTGCCATTTATTTATTACTCCTAATTATTATATTCCAAATGACATACCACCTCTGGTAAAACCACGTTCTTTTGGACCTATGTTGTAGCTGGCTTCGAAGCCTTTCGGGTCTTCGCCGACTACGCTGAAGCCTGCGTTGAAATAGTCTAGGATCTTCACGGGATGGTAGTCCCAATTCCA